>Ga0163144_10004732_pt1 | contig 30564 bp, 35 predicted proteins | sample OliLak19BULKMAT1_FD_123175 | JGI IMG/M metagenome (GOLD analysis project Ga0163144, IMG submission 123175) | Freshwater microbial mat bacterial communities from Lake Vanda, McMurdo Dry Valleys, Antarctica - Oligotrophic Lake LV.19.BULKMAT1 | ecosystem: Environmental > Aquatic > Freshwater >... | reverse complement strand
TGCGAACCCACGCGGCGTCGCGGGCTTTCTTGTTGCCGGGCCTGCCCTCGGGATCTTCGCCGGCGCGCATGAAGCCGTGTCCCGCGCCGTCGTAGGTGACGGGTTCGTAGGTCTTGCCGGCTTTCTTCATCAGCTCCTTGGACTTGGGAATGGTGGTGTTCACGCGCGCGTCATCGCTGCCGTAGAATCCATGGACGGGTACCTGGATGCGGGCGATGGCGTCTTCGTTGTCGGGACCGGATCCGTAGAAGACGAGGGCGGCCTTAATGTTCTTGTTGTTCGTCGCGAAGCGAAAGCTCTGGCTGCCGCCCCAGCAGAATCCGGCGAGCGCGACCTTGCCGCTGGCGGCGGGAAGTTTGCCGACGTAATCAACGACGGCGTTCAGGTCGGCGGTGACTTGATCGGCGGGAAGACCGGAGACGGCGCGCGTGATGGCGTCGCGTCCCTCATAGGAACTGGTGCCGCCATCCTTGGGCCCCATGCCGGAGAGAAGGTCGGGTGCGATGGCGATGTAGCCGGCCTCGGCGAGTTGATCGGCGACGCTGCGCACCCAGTCGCTCAGGCCGAAGATTTCATGGATGAGCACGACGGCGGTGGCCTTGTCCTTCACCTCGGGATAGACGATGAAGCAATCCACCTCTCGGTTGTCGTGCTTGACCTTGACCCATTCCTGGTGCCGCGGAGATTTATCGAGCCGAGCCTTGGCCCAGTCCTGGGCGGAGGTGTTGAGGGCAATGAGGAGGGAGAACGTGAGTGCGAGGGTGGTCTTCATGAGATGGGTGGAATGGTGGAGATGGTTTGGAGTGAAAACAAGTTCACCGCCGCCGGAACAAACCGGAGCGGCGGTGAAGTGAAAAGGTTTGGATTACGCGTCCTTTTTCTTGCGCGCGGGGAAGGCCTTGGACCACTTCTCCTTGTCTTCGGTGCTCATGGCCTTGCGCTCTTCGGCGGAGAGCTTGCCGTCCTTATCCTTGTCGTACTTCTCGGTCATCTCTTTCCGGAGCGTCTTCTGCTCTTCGGTGAGTTGTTTCTTTTCGGCAGCGTTGGCCGTTAAGGCCATGACACCGCACAAACCAATCGTGAGGAACAATGCTCGCAACATACTTTAACTTTTTACTTTGTTTCGTGTTTGTTAATCGCCAGTCGGGCCGGCGCTATTGATGACGCCTGAATGTCCTGGCCGGTTACAGGGCGGACGTCCGGCCCATAGGAACTTCCGTGCGTGCGTGAGGTTGGACGCGGCCCAAAGGCACTTTCAACAATCATTTTGGGAGAAAAGCGATGGTTCTATTATCGAACGGTAAGACAGAGGCGGGGCGTCCCGCGGGTGCGCTGAAGCTGCGCAACCTGCCACTCGCGCGAAACCCGACTGCAGACTGATTCCATTTTCCACTCGTTTTCCCACTTTACTCCCACCCGGGACGGCGCACCTTTGCAGGCGATGAAAACGCATTTATCTCTGGCCGCCGTGCTGTGGCTGTGTGGCGCGCTGTTGGTGGGCGCGGCAGCGCCGGAGCCGGCGAAATCCACCAACGCCATATCCCCTTCCTCGGTGTCAGCGACGGCAGCCTCATCGAATGCGACCGCCACGCCGGGCGTCGAGGCGGCGCAGGCCATCTCCACCATCACGGGCGTCGCGATCTCCCCGTTGCTGGGTGTGGGCGGTGTCGGCGCGTGGAAATGGTGGAAGGCCACCCCGGCCCGGCGCGCCGCGTTGCCGTGGTATGCGCAGCCGTGGTTCTGGATGCCTGCGCTGTCCGTTATCATGCTCGTGCTGCTGAAGGACGTGGTCGGCACGTCGATGCCCACGGCGTTCAAGAAACCTTTGGATGTGCTGGAACTGTTCGAGAACAAGATCAGCGCCCTGGTCGCCGCCGGAGCGTTCGTGCCTCTCGTCGCCACGATCTTCCGCTCGGCCTCGGATGGAGACACGTCGCTGCTTCAATCGATGGGCCTGGCCTTCATCGATCCGCTGGCGTTCCTCAATGTCCTGATCGTGCCGCTGGCGGTCGTGGCCTTCCTCGCCGTGTGGCTGGTGGCGCACGTCATCAACGTGCTCATTATCATCAGCCCCTTCGGCGCGGTGGACGCCGCCCTGAAAGCAGCGCGCCTGTTTCTGATGACGACCATCGCGGCCACCACGCTGGCGCACCCTTACGTCGGCGCGTTGCTGTCGCTGGTGATCATCGGCGTGTCGCTCCTGCTTGCGGGCTGGGCGTTTCGGATGACGTTTTTCGGAAACGTCTTCGCCTGGGATCTGCTGACCTTGCGGCACCGCCGTTTCACGGTGGCGGCGGACAAAACCCCGGTTTTCCTCGCGCGCCGGATCGGCAAAGTGCCCGTGCGCACCTGGGGCCGGCTGACGCAAGACCCCTGCGGTAATCTGGCGTTTGCATACCGGCCGTGGCTGGTGTTCGCGCGGCGCATCGTCACGCTGCCGGAAGGCCGGTTCACCGTCGGTCGCGGCCTGCTCTATCCTGAGGTCGTCCAAACGAGCGATCCCTTCGGCCGCAGCACATTGACGCTGCCTCCACGTTACCTTGGACACGAGGAGGAGTTCTCCAACGTGCATCGACTGGACGGCGTGCAGGACGTGGGACTGTTGAAAGGCTTCAAGGCCCTTTGGTGCTGGGCGCGCGGATTGTTCGCTGCGCGCGCGCTCCCGGTGGTGCAAAGCTCCTGAGCGTAAAGGCTAATCCCCCCTCGAATACCTCCGATGCACGAATGGTTCCCGCCCTCGACATGGGGCGTGTCCAACCATGTTCGTCTCAAGACAATTTCCGGGTGAGCCGGTCTGGCCATGAGTGCGTCGCCACTCCGCCATGACCCTTCGCCTCCGTTGGCAGCGGCATCATCTTTCTCTGGCGTTGCTGCGCCAGTTTCGTTACCACCGGGCGAAATGACCGACCGCCGCGCGTTCTATGACCAGCAGGCTCCGCTGCGTCCACGCGCGGCGCGGCGCGGTTATCATCGGCTGCTGGAGAAGTATTTTTCCTTTCTCATCGCGCCCGGCCAGCGCGTGCTCGAGGTCGGCTGCGGCCTCGGCGACTTGCTCGCCTCGGTCAAACCCAGCCGCGGCGTCGGCATTGATTTCAGCCCCAGTTCGGTGAACCTCGCGCGCGAGCGTCATCCCGACCTCGAATTTCAAGAGGCGGATGCAGTGAGTTTCGACAGCAACGAGAAGTTCGACTACGTCATCCTCTCCGACGTGGTGAATGACCTGCCCGACGTGCAGGCGGTGCTGGATCGCCTGCATCGAAACGCCTTCCAGCACTCGCGGCTGGTGCTGAACTTCCACAACAATCTCTGGCGCCCGATCCTCGCGTTTGCCGAATGGCTCGGCCTGAAATCACCGACGCCCACGCAGAACTGGCTCTCCCTCGCCGACGCGAAAAACCTGCTGCATCTTGCCGGCTGGGAAATCGTGAAGACGGACACACGCATTCTCTGGCCGGTTCGCACGCCGTTGCTTGGGGCGCTCTTCAATCGCTGGCTCGCGCCATTGATGAAGCATTTCTGCCTGACGGTTTTTGTCGTGGCGCGACCGCGTCCGTTGCCGGTGAACTTCCGCCAGCTCAAATGCTCGGTGGTCATCCCGGCGCGGAACGAAGCCGGGAACATTGAGCCCGCCGTGTTGCGCACGCCTGAACTCGGCGCGGGCACGGAGATCATTTTCATCGAGGGCCACTCCAAGGACAACACCTGGGAGGAAATTCTTCGTGTTCAGGCGAAGTATCCGGGGCGCGACATCAAGGCGCTCCGCCAGCAGGGCAAGGGCAAGGGCAACGCCGTGCGCGAAGCCTTTGCTGTGGCTACCGGCGACATTCTGTTCATCCTCGATGCGGACCTCACCATGCCGCCCGAGCAACTGCCGAAGTTTTACGACCTCCTCCGCAAAGGCTCGGGCGATTTCGTGAACGGCTGCCGGCTCGTCTATCCGATGGAGGATGAGGCGATGCAGTTCCTCAACATGATCGCGAACAAGTTTTTCGGCATCGCCTTCACCTGGCTGCTCGGCCAGCCGCTCAAGGACACGCTCTGCGGCACCAAGGTGCTGTTCCGATCCGACTACGAAAGGATCGCGGCCAACCGCGCCTACTTCGGCGACTTCGATCCGTTCGGTGATTTCGACCTGCTCTTCGGCGCGGCGAAGCTGAACCTGAAAATTGCCGAGCTGCCCATCCGCTACGAGGCGCGCACCTACGGCACCACCAACATCCATCGCTGGAGCCACGGCGCGCTGCTCTTCCGGATGCTGTGGTTTGCCGCGAGACGGTTCAAATTCCTCTAGGGCTCTGCCGGCATGACGCCGCCTCTCGACCAGCACCAAATCGAGATCGAGCGCAACCGCGCCGCTTGGCAGCGCAAGCCGCTGCTCCAGGAAATTTACCGCTCATTCTACGCGAGCATTCTCCGCCAGATCGATCCAACCATCCCCGGCCGCGTCGTCGAGATCGGCTCAGGCATCGGCAATCTCAAGGCCCATCTGCCCGGGGCCATCTGCACCGATCTCTTTCCGAATCCCTGGCTCGATCTGACGTGCGATGGCTATGAACTGCCGTTCCGCGACGGTGCGCTCTCGCATCTGATCCTGTTTGATGTCTTCCATCATCTCGTGCGGCCTGCGGCATTTCTCAGCGAAGCCCGCCGCGTCCTCGCGCCGCGTGGACGCCTCATCTTCTTCGAGCCATTCATCAGCGTCGCCAGCCGTCCGGTCTATGGGTTGCTGCATCACGAGCCGGTCGCGCTTGGCGAAGCCATCGATCTTTCCTCCTCCGCTCCCGTTGCGCGCGATTACTACGCGGCCCAAGGCAATGCCACGCGGCTGTTCTTTCGTGGGGAGAATCCCGGCTGGCACGCGGGCTGGAAGAAACTTCACGCCGAAGCCATCAGCAGCTTTGGCTATCTCCTCTCCGGCGGCTACAGCAAGCCGGCCTTCTATCCGCAAGCTGCGTTGCCGCTCGTGCAACGTCTCGACACCCTTCTCTCCCACTGGCCCGCGATGTTCGGTGCGCGCTGCCTCGTGACGTTGGAGCGCGAGTAGCGCCCGCGTCAGCTACTTCAACTCGGGCAGATAACAGCCGATGGCCTTCGTCTCCTTCACCCGCACCGGCTTCGCCTGCTCGATGGCCTCCAGCGCGTCGCGCAACTCGCGCGTCGTCGGCTGCGGTCGCTTCTTGCCCAGGGCCGCAATGCGATCGTCGATGCGCCCACGATACAGGCGCCGTCCCGTGGGCGACACCACCACCGCTTCAGGCGAAACGGTCGCGCCGACCGCTTTGGCCAGCTTCTGCTTCGGGTCGAGCAACACGGGGACGCCAATCGAATAATCCTTCGCGTGCGCTCGCGCTCCCGACGGCGTGAGGTCCGGGTCGGCGTGAACGACGAAGAACGCCGCGTTCGTGAAGCGCGCGGCGATGCGATTAAACTCCGGCCAGTAGCCATTCGCCGCCGGACAATCGTGCATCACGAAGAGCAGCACCGTCGCGGGCTTGTTCGTGTTACGCAGCGGCACGTGCAGACGCCCGTCGAGATCAGGGAACGCGAGCTCCGCCGCGCCGACACCTATTACCGCAGCGGCGCTGAACCCCAGCACCGCCACCCACATGCTTCGCCAGCTGATCATCAGAGAAACAGACTGACGGGAATCCTCCCTCCTTCAAGATTTCCCGCCCTTCCCTTGATAAGCGTTCATCAGCGTTGACTAGCGGTTTTCAACTACGGCGAAATCGCAGTTGCCTTTTCGCCGTGCCCCGGTTCAATACCCGCCATGCCCATTATGAAACCGCGCTCACTCATCCTCACCCTCGCCTCCGTCGCGTTGATAGCCACCACCGCTTTCGCCGCCGATGACAAAAAGAAAAATCTCGGCTACTCCGACACGCCGCTCATCCCCGGCACCCAATGGCACGTCCATGACGGCGACCGGCCACTGCCGCGCGTCATCATGCCCGGCGAGCAATTCAGCCAGATGGCCAAGGCTCCGAGCGATGCCAACGTGCTCTTCGACGGCACCGACCTTTCCAAGTGGGCGCACGGCGACGGCTCGCCTGCGAAGTGGAAGATTGAAAACGGTTACATGGAAGTCGTGCCCAAGAGCGGCATCCTCCGCACCAAGGACAAGTTCGGCGACTTCCAGATGCACCTCGAATTCGCCACGCCCTCCAAGGTCGTCGGCAACAGCCAGGGCCGCGGCAACAACGGCGTGAACATCTTCGGCCGTTACGAAATCCAGGTGCTCGACTCTTACGAGAATCCCACTTATGCCGACGGCCAGGCTTCCTCCATCTACGGCCAGACCCCGCCGCTGGTGAACGCCAGCCGCAAGCCCGGCGAATGGCAGACCTACGACATCATTTTCGAAGGCCCGCGCTGGGACGCCGAGGGCAAGCTCGTCAAGAAGGCTTACGCCACCGTCCTGCATAACGGCGTCATCGTTCACAACCGCCGCGAGCTCGTCGGCAACACCGGCCATCGCACCGTGGGCAACTACAACAAGAAGCAGGAGACCGGCCCCATCGAACTCTACGAACACGGCGACCCGGTCCGCTTCCGCAACATCTGGATTCGTCCGATGGGCGAATACGACAAGCCCTGAGCGTCGGTTGGAGCGCCGAGCATCGCTCGGCGCTCCCCCGGCAATTTCCCGTTTGATCTCCGCGCGACGACCTCTCACGCTTCGCCCGTGTCAAAAGCTGTCTTGGGCCGTGGGCTCGGCGATCTGTTGAAGCAATCCAACGGTGCGGAAACGCCGCCTTCGGAAACGTGTACCGCCACGTTGAGTGCGGGCGTGCGAACCCTGCTCGGTCACAACGCCCCGCCTGAATCCAACGCGGAGCAAAGCATCGTCGCATCCAGCCCCACGACCGAGCGTGTTCCCCTGAGCCACCTCCGCTGGTCTCTGTTTGCCGGCGACGTTGTGCTGTGCGCGCTCGTGGCGTTGGTCATGACCCGGCGCGACATCCACCTGAACGCGGCGCAAGTCGCGCTGTGCATCGGTGGCATTGCCATGGGCGCGTGGTTCGCGTGCCTGGCGTTGCGCTGTCGCTGATCCCGCTTCAACAAATGCAACCCGTGGAAAAGTTCACCGGCCACGTCGAATTCACCCCTGGCTTCGCCCCGCGCCCCGGCATCAGCCATGTGCTGTTCGACTTTGATGGCACCCTCTCGATCATCCGCGAAGGCTGGCCCGAAGTCATGGTCCCCATGTTCGTCGAGATGCTGCCCGCGCTTCCCGGCGAGAACGATGAACAGCGCCGCAGCCTCTGCCTCGATGACATCATGCGGCTCAACGGCAAGCAGACCATCTACCAGATGATGCAGCTAGCCGGGCGCGTGCGTGAACGCGGCGGCACGCCCCGCGAGCCTCTTTGGTACAAGCACGAGTATCTCCGCCGCCTCGACGAACGCATCGGCGCGCGCACCGACGCCCTGCGTGCCGGCACCGCGCCCGCGGATCGATGGCTCGTCCATGGCAGTCGCGCGCTCCTCGAAGCCTTGCGCCAGCGTGGACTCACGCTTTACCTCGCCAGCGGCACCGACGAAGTATACGTGAAACAGGAAGCCGCGCTCCTTGGCCTCACGGAATTCTTCGGCCCGCACATCTACGGCGCGCAGGACAACTACCAGAACTTCTCCAAGAAGATGGTCATCGAGCGCATCCTCCGCGAGCACGCTATCAGCGGCGCGCAACTGCTCGCGTTCGGCGACGGCTATGTGGAAATCCAGAACACGAAGGAAGCCGGCGGCCTCGCCGTGGCCGTGGCCAGCGACGAGGCGCACAACGGCTCCGGCCGCATTGATGAATGGAAACGCCAGCGTCTCCTCGGCGTGGGTGCTGATGTGGTCATCCCCGACTACCGCGACGCCGGGCTGTTGCTGCGTTCGATTTTCGGGAGCTGAACGCATCCGTTTTGCCGTGGCCCGGAAATTTCCTTCACGCGGACGCCGCTTTGCGCTGATATCTTCCGCCAACGAACTAACTATGAGCTCCCAGGTACCCGCAGAGTTGAAATACGCGAAATCCCATGAATGGCTGCGCCTCGCCGGAGACAGCGGCACGGTGGGCATCACCGACCACGCGCAGCACGAGCTGACCGACATCGTCTTCGTGGAGCTGCCCGCAGTGGGCCGCAAGGTGAAGGCGGGCGAAGCCTGTGCCGTCGTCGAGTCGGTCAAGACCGCCAGCGAAATCTATTCGCCCGTGAGCGGCGAAGTCACCGAGGTGAATAACGCCGTGGCGCAGAATCCCGCGCTGACGAACAGCGAGCCGTTCAGCGGCGGCTGGTTCTTCAAGCTCAAGATCTCCGCTCCCGCCGAGGCGGATGCGCTCCTAAGCCCCGCCGATTACGCGAAGCAAATCGGGCAGTAAGGTTGAACCCTGTGCGGTGCCGTCGCGGAGGGTACGGATGGCGCGCGCGCGTGCGGATTTTCAAAACCAACTTTACAAGCCTTTGAGCCGCGTGTAACGCTCGCCCGCTATGACGAAACAATTTCTGGCCCTGGCCCTGTTGCTCGCGCTGCTCACCGGCTGCGCGACCAACACCGTGACCCAGCTCACTCCCACCACGCAGCCGCGCAATCCCACCGGCCAGTACCGGGTGGAGTTCCAATTGGATTCCACCCAGCAAACCGTGAGGTGGGACACGATCAAGCCCCACGCCGTCGTCGATCTCGACACCTACGAGATGAGGCAGGTGCTGCGCACGACCAACCGCTGGGAAACCTTCATCCCGATTCCCGCCTCCAAGAATCAGGTCATCTACCAGTTCAAAGTCGACTACGAGGTCACGCAATTCGGCAAGCCGCTGCTGACCAGCAAGCTCTCGCCGCTCTACAAGATGGTCATCAAGTAAGCGCCGCGTTCAGCAACACGCTTTCCACAACAGCCGCCGGAACTCCGGCGGCTTTTTCTTTGGTGGGGACGGGCGTTCGGGTTCAGGAAGAGTCAAATGCCCGCGCCGAAGGTCGAGGTGGTGGGATCGGGCGTGTCGATTTCGCCGGAGAGCGGCTCGCCTTCGCCGCGGAGGATTCGATATTTGCGGATGAAGGTGGAGACGACCATGCCTTCGCGCAGGCCTTGGGCGGCGTATTCCTCCTTGGTCATGCGGGCGCGGAGGATCAGGCCGGAGGGCGTTTCCATTTCCAGGCGCAGCATGACGCCGAGGAAGAAGGTGTGGCGCAGGATGGCCTGGGTGCGGTAGGCCAGCGGGTTGGCCGAGACGGCGACGGAGAAGGGTCGGAAGCCGATGCGCATCTTGGAGCCGTCGGGGCGGTCGTGCGCGGGGAATTCCAGCTCGCCGATGCGGGCGAGGCCGCCGCGCACGTCGAGCTCGAGCACGTTGAGCACGCCGATGAAGCGGGCGACGAATTCGTTGCCCGGCTCCTCGTACACTTCGCGGGGCGTGGCGATCTGTTCGAGGTTGCCTTTGGAGAAGATGACGATGCGGTTGGAGACTTCCATGGCCTCCTCCTGATCGTGCGTGACGAAGATGGTGGTGAGCTTGAGCTCCTCCTGGATTTTCACGAGCCAGTCGCGGAGGTCCTGGCGGATCTTGGCATCGACGGCGCCAAACGGCTCGTCGAGGAGGAGGACGCTGGGCTTGGGCGCGAGGGCGCGGGCGATGGCGACGCGCTGGCGCTGGCCGCCGGAGAGCTGGTGCGGGTAGCGCTCGTCGAGGCCGCGCAGCTCGAGGAGCTCGAGCAACTCGGTGATGCGGTTGTCGATGTCGCCTTTCTTCCACTTCTTGATCTTCAGGCCGAAGGCGATGTTCCGGTAGACGGACATGTTCTTGAAGAGGGCGTAGTTCTGGAAGACGAAGCCGATGTTGCGCTTTTGCACGGGCACGTCGTTCATGCGCTTGCCATCGATGTGGATGTCGCCCTCGGTGGGCATTTCGAGGCCGGCGATCATGCGCAGGACGGTGGTCTTGCCGCCGCCGCTGGGGCCGAGCAGGGCGAGCAATTCGCCATCCTGCACGGTGAAGCTGACTTTGTTGACCGCGGCGACTTCGCCGAAGTGTTTGCTGACGTTGCGAAGTTCGATGCTCACGGGAAAAAGTCTTGCGGGTCAGGTTTTGCCGTCGGCGGGGCGAGTGATGAAGCAGGTCTCCACTTCGTTGGGCTCGGGGATGACCATCTGGGCGCGCGCGAATTCGCGGGATTGCTTCCACTCCAGCAGGGTCTTGATGCCGAGGGTGATCAACGCCAGCACCGCGAGCAGGCTGGCCACGGTGAAGGCGCCGGCGGCGTTGTATTCGTTGTAAAGTTTCTCCACGCGCAACGGCATGGTGTCGGTGACGCCGGCAATGTGGCCGGAGACGACGGAGACGGCGCCGAATTCGCCCATGGCGCGGGCGTTGCACAGGATGATGCCGTAGAGCAGGCCCCACTTGATGCTGGGCAGGGTGACGTGCCAGAAGGTCTGCCAGCCGCTGGCACCCAGGGTGAGCGCGGCTTCTTCCTGCTCGCGCCCGGTGGCTTCCATGACGGGAATCAATTCACGCGCGACGAAGGGGAAGGTGATGAAGACGGTGGCCAGCACGATGCCCGGCACGGCGAAGATGATCTTGATGTCGTGCGCGTAGAGCCACGGCCCGAGGTAGCCTTGCAGCCCGAACATGAGGATGTAGATGAGGCCCGCGACAATCGGGGAGACGGAGAAGGGCAGATCAATGAGCGTAACGAGGAGTGACTTGCCGCGGAATTGAAACTTGGCGATGCACCACGCCGCGGTGATGCCGAAGAAGACGTTCAACGGCACGGTGATGGCGGCCACGAGGAGGGTGAGTTTGATGGCGGCGATGGTGTCCGGCTCGCGCAGCACGCCGAAGTAGGCGTGCCAGCCCTTGCCCAGCGCCTGCGCGAAGACGTTGACCAGCGGCAGCAGCAGGAAGACACCGAGGAAGAGCGCCGCGATGGTGATGAGGATCCATTTTACAAAGGGTGATTCCTCGGTGCCGCGCTGCGATTTGCTCGTGGCGTCGCGGTGCTTGCGTGTGATGTAGCCAGGCATGATTCAGTGCTGGAAACGGCTGGCCCAGCGCTCGAGGAGGTTGATGGTGATGAGCAGGGCGAAGGAGAACACCAGCAGCACCACGGCGATGGCCATGGCGCCCTCGAAGTTGTATTCCTCCAGCCGGATGACGATGAGCAGCGGCGCGATCTCGGATTCATACGCCTTGTTGCCCGCGATGAAGACGATGGAGCCGTACTCGCCGATGGCCCGCGCGAAGGAGAGCGCGAAGCCCGTGAGCGTGGCCGGGAAGAGCGCCGGCGCGATCACCTGGCAGAAGGTGCGCAGGCGGGTGGCGCCCAGCGTGGCGGCGGCTTCTTCGATCTCGCGCTCGAATTCCTCCAGCACCGGCTGCAGCGTGCGCACGATGAAAGGCATCCCGACGAAGGTGAGCGCGATGATGATGCCGAGCCTGGAGTAGGAGCCCTTGATCCCCAGCGGCACGAGGAATTCGCCGAGCCATCCGTTCGCGGCGAAGAGATTGGAGAGCGTGAGTCCGGCCACGGCCGTGGGCAGGGCGAAGGGGAAATCCACGAGCGCATCGAGAAAGCGTTTTCCCGGAAACTGGTAGCGCACGAGCACCCAGGCGACGAGCGTGCCGAACACGACATTAGCCAGGGCGGCGATGAGGGAGGCGCCGAAGGTGAGCTTGTAGGCGGCCAGCGCGCGCTCTGTCGTGGCGAGCCGCCAGAAATCCGCGAACGACATTTCGAAAACGCGCAGGAACAATCCTGCCAGCGGGATCAGCACGATCACGCTCAGGTAGAAGAGCGTGTAGCCCAGGGTCAGGCCAAAGCCGGGCAGGGGATTGAATTTCTTCGTGGCCATTCGGGAGCTGCGCTCGGCGGAGGCTATCGAAAGCCTGACCTCGCCGCCAACGCTTTCTGTGGTCAGTTCAAATGTTCTGCACGATGGCCTCGACCTGCCGGTGCCGCGGTTCGCGCCGCAGCGTCTCGAAGGTAGTCTCGAAGGATGGTGTTCATGAGGCGATCAGCGGTTGTGGCGGGAGATTTGATCGAAGATGCCGCCCTCGGCGAAGTGCGTGGCCTGCGCCTTGGTCCAGCCGCCAAAGGCCTCTTCGATGGTGACGAGCTGAATGTGCGGGAACTGGCTCTTGAACTTCTCCGCCACTTCGGGAAGTTGCGGACGATAATAATTCTTCGCCGCGATGGTCTGACCTACGGGCGTGTAGAGGAATTCCAGGTAAGCCTTTGCGACGGCCTCGGTGCCGCGCTTTTTCACCACGCGATCCACCCAGGTGACCGGCGGCTCGGCGAGGATGCTGAGCGAGGGGTTGATGATCTCGAACTTGTCGCCGCCGTGTTCCTTCACGGCGAGAAAGGCTTCGTTTTCCCACGAGATGAGCACGTCGCCGATGCCGCGCTGGACAAACGTCGTGGTCGCACCGCGGGCGCCGGTGTCGAGCACGGGGACGTTCTTGAAGAGCTTTCGCAGGTAATCAATCGCCTTGGCCGCGTCGCCGCCGTTGTTCTTCGAGGCCCACGCCCAGGCGGCAAGGTAGTTCCAGCGCGCACCGCCGGAGGTCTTCGGGTTGGGCGTAACGATGGAGACGCCGGGCTTGATGAGGTCGCCCCAATCCTTGATCCCCTTGGGATTTCCTTTGCGCACAAGAAAGACAATCGTGCTCGTGTAGGGCGAGCTGTTGTTCGGAAGGCGCTTCTGCCAGTCCTTCGGCACGGCGCGCACCTTGTCCGCGAGCGCGTCGATGTCGCAACCCAGCGCCAGGGTGACGACATCCGCATCCAAGCCATCCATGACCGAGCGCGTCTGTTTGCCGGAGCCGCCGTGGGATTGTTTGATGGTGAGGGTGTCGCCGGTCTTTTCCTTCCAATGTTTGGCGAAGGCGGCGTTGAACTCGGTATAAAGCTCGCGCGTGGGATCGTAGGAGACGTTGAGCAGGGTGATGTCCTTGGCTGATGCGCTGGTCAGGAACAACACCGTCGAGAGCAAGGCCAAGGCGAGGGTGTTGAGCTGGTTGATGTTCATTGCGAATCCCTTCAAGTGAGGAGTGCGGAAAGCTTACGGGGTAATCAGGATGCTTGTGAGGAGAACCTGCTGCTTGTCCTTGGGCATGCGCGAGTTTTGCGCTTTAATCCTGACGAAACGAAAACGCAGTTCAGTCACGGGAGCAGTGACGACTTCCTGCCACTCAGGAGAAGTCGGATTCAATGGGGCCGTATGCATGACGGCGAAAGATTAGCGTGAAACTACACTGTGTCAATTGAGTATGGAATGTTTATTGTGCGGCTTATCCATTAGGCTTCGGAAGGTTTTTGTTGTGTCGAGAAACAATACTTGATTGATTCAGTGTAGATTCTAAGCTCCCTCCGTGAAACTATCCGTTCGTGGCGAATACGCGCTCAGAGCCTTGGTGGTTCTGGGTATAGACTACCTCGAGGATGATTCCGTCGTTCGCATCCTGGAGATCTCCAAGCGCCAGAACATTCCCAAGCGATTCCTCGAACAGATTCTTAACGACCTCAAGACTGCGGGTATCGTCGCCAGCAAGCGCGGCGTGGCGGGGGGCTATCGATTGAAGGTTCCGCCCGATCGCGTCACCCTCGCTGAGGTAATCCGCCACGTGGAGGGACCGCTGGCGCCGATCAGTTGCGTGAGCGAACGCTTCTATGAGAAATGCAGTTGCCCGGACGAATCAAAGTGCGGCATCCGCAGCGTGATGAAGGAGGTGCGCGACGCCATTGTCAGGATTCTGGAAGACGTGACTCTGGCGCAACTCTGCGAGCGCGTGCGCAAGCTTCAGGGCGATCGCGCGAACCCGCTGGATTACATCATCTGAGGGGACTGGAGTGTTGGAGTAATGGAGTATTGGGTCAAAGGGGCGCACTCCGCCCCTCACTCCAGCACGTCATTGCTCCAATCCACGGCGCAACGGCGCTTCATCCGCGTGGTAGGAACTGCGCACCATCGGTCCGCTGGCGACATGGACGAACCCCATCTTTCTCGCCCGCTCTCCGTATTCCTCGAACTTTGCGGGGGAGATGAATTCAACGACCGGCAGATGTTTCAGCGTGGGCTGGAGGTATTGGCCGAGCGTGAGAATGTCGCATCGAGCCGCGCGCAGATCGCTCATCGCCTGGAGCAATTCCTCCTCCGCCTCCCCGAGACCCAGCATCACGCCGGACTTGGTGTAAATCGTGTCGCCACGCTTCTCCTTCACCTTCGCCAGCACGCTCAACGAACGCTCGTAAGTTGCGCGATGCCGCACCGAAGGCGTGAGGCGGCGCACCGTCTCCAGGTTGTGATTGTAGATGTGCGGATTAGCTGCCAGCACTGCATCAATGGCGAAATCCTTGTCGAGAAAGTCCGGCACCAACACTTCAATGACAATGCCGGGATTGAGCGTGCGCACCGCTTCGATGGTCAGGCGAAAATGTTCCGCACCACCGTCATCCAGATCATCGCGCGCCACCGCAGTGATGACGACGTGCTTGAGACCCATCCGTCGCGTCGCCTCGGCCACGCGCTGCGGTTCGTCGGCTTCGAGTGCGAGCGGTTTAGCTGTGCTCACCGCGCAGAAACCGCACGCGCGTGTGCAGCGATCGCCCGCGATCATGAAGGTCGCCGTGCCCTTGCTCCAGCACTCCCAATGATTCGGGCACTTCGCGCTTTCGCAAACCGTGTGCAGGCGCAATCCCTGCAGGAGATTCGCGGTTTTGGCGAACTTGTTGCTTGTGGGCAGCTTGAGCCGCAGCCACTCGGGGATGCGGGGGCGCGTGAGCTTGGGAAGAATTTCAACGGCGGTGCTCATGAAAACTTATGCAGGTTCAAACCCCTGCTCCTTCCACCACGCGGCCAGTTCGTCGGGGCCAAAGTCCGCGAGGATCTCGCCATCGACGTCGATGACGGGAGCGAGGGTCTGGCCGGAAATCTTTCTCATCTCGTCCATGGACTTCTCATCGTCGGTTACGTCGAGGGTCTGGTATTTCACACCGCGCGCGTCGAGCCAGCGGATGGCTTTGTGGCACCACCCGCAGTAGGGCTTGATGAAGAGTCGGATGTCGCGGGGCAGCATGGGGTTTGTAGTCAGTAATCAGTGCCAGAGGCGTCGGTTTGAGTTGGTTGTCATTTGCGGATGGCGGTCACTGATTACTGTTTTACCGATTACTGGCACACGGCTCATTCGGTGATAAACGTGTCGCTGTGCTCGTAGCACGGCGCACAGGCGCAGAGCAACGTGAGAGGAACATCGCCGGTGTTCCAGAGCTTGTGTTTCTTCCCCGGTGGAATGGCGATGGAATCGCCGGCTTTCACCTCCGCCATCTCGCCCTCGATGCGCATCCGGCCGCTGCCGGCGGTGATGAAATAAATCTCCTCCGTCCTGGCGTGGTAATGCTCCTGCGTGGCGGCACCGACCGGGAGTCGCGCCTCGGCGAGACTTTGGTTGCGGATGGACGAGTTGCGATACGCCATCAGTTCACGAATCTCCGAGCCGTCCTTGGTGATGAAGGGCGGGGCGGCGCTCAGGCTGACGATTTCCATACAGAACAAGTTTGAGCCACTGCTCAATGCCCGCCATGCGCACTGGCTGCGGCTTCCGCGCGCTTGCGGTCGCGGCGTTCCCAGTACCACGCGATCCACACGCTGACTTCGTAGAGGAACTGCAGCGGGATGGCCATCATGATCTGGGTGAGCACTTCGGGCGTGGTCAACAAAGCCCCGAGGACGAGGTTCACCACGATCATGTAGCGGCGCATGGCGGCGAGGCGCTTGTAGTTGAGCACGCCGATTTTCACCAAGGTCAGCAGCACCACCGGCATCTGGAAGCCGATGCCCATGCCGAGCATGAATTTGCAGACGAAGCTGATGTATTCCTCCGCCCGCCACCGGCTCGCGCCAAAGCCCAGCCAGTTCGAGTAGGCCACGGACGCGGACAAGGCCAGCGGCAGCAGCACGAAGTAACAGAAGCTCACACCCACTGCGAAGAGGATCAGCCCAAAACCGAGCCCCCGATAGACGTAATGCTTTTCGTGCATCCGAAGCGCGGGGAAAATGAAGCCGGAAATGAAGTAAAAGACGAAGGGCGCGGCCAGGAGGATGCCACCGTAGAAGGCCACCTGCAGGGCGACGAAGAACCCGCCCACCGGCCCGAAGTTATCCAGTTCCACGTTCAGCTTCCGCGCGGATTCCGAGTTGTCGACGGATTCCGGGCGCAGGGTGAAAAGGAAGCCATTCGTGCCATCGGGCTTCAGGACGATTTTGAAAGACTTGTAGCGCGAACCACCGGTGCCGAGGTCGGCCTGCAACTCGTCGGTGAGAATAACAGGGCCGAACGTGTTCGTGCCGAAGCGCGCGGACCAGACTTCATTCGTACCGGAAAAACTCACCTTGGCGCGGGACAGCGGCCACTTGAGAACTTTTACGACGCGGTCGCCCGCGATGAGGCAGAGAAGCATCCCGATGCCGATGGCCGCGATGGTCTTGATCAGGACCCAGCGAAGATCTTCGAGGTGGTCGAGGAAGGATTTGACCGGCCCGCCTTCGGCGTGGGGATGTTCCGCCTCCGCCTCGTGGTCAGTACGCGGGGAATCTTCCAGCTCGGTGGCCATGCCTCTGGGGAATGGTGGAAGAACTCAGACCTTGCCGCTGGTGGTGTCCGCGGCTTTCTCGGCGGGCTTGTCGGCGGGAGGATCGATGCGGCGCTGGGGCTGCTGATAGCGCGAATCATCCATGGCGGTGGTGATTTCGTTCTGCACCTCGGTGGTCGCCTTCTTGAATTCCTTGATGCCCTGCCCGAGGCCCTTGGCCAGCTCGGGAAGCTTCTTGGCACCGAAAAGAATCAGGACAACCGCGAGGATGAGAACAATTTCCCAGCCGCCAAAAATACCAGCGAGTAAAGGATTCAACGTGTTCATAAGCATGATTTGCTGCATGGCAAGCTAGGCCGCACCCAAGGTGGTGGCAAGCACCAATCCCTCAAGAAACGTCCTTGTCCGAACGCCGGACAGCCCGTGCAGGGATCATGAGACGCGCCCGACTGCCAGTTAATTCGCCGGGGGTGACAGAAGGATGAGTTCGCCGCGGCGATTCTTGCTCCAAGAGGCTTCGGTGTGGCCGAAGTCGGCGGGCTTGTCTTCGCCGAGGGTGACGGTGGGAAGCATCTCTGGGTCAAGGCCCAGCGTGACGAGCTTCTCGCGGATGGACAGGGCGCGGCGATCTCCGAGCGAGCGGTTGTATTCCTCGGTGCCGCGTTCATCGCAATGGCCCTCGATGCGCAGCGCCTTGCCTTGGAACTGCGTCTTCATCTTGCGCGCGACTTCCTCCAGCTTGCTCACTTCGCTGGGCTTGATGGTGGATTTGTCGAACTCGAAGTAAATCGTCTGGTCCTTGAACTCATCGCGGTTTTCGGCCCAGTTGCTGAAGTCACCCTTGGCGGCCTTGAGTCCGTCGCCCTTGTTCGGATCGAGATTGTTGCCGAAAGGATTGTTGTTGTTGCCCACACCCGTGTCCACGGGCACCCGCGGCGCGTTGTCGATCGGCCGGCTGCCGGTGTCCCGGATGGCTCCCCCTTGCAGTCCAGGAATGGCGGTGGTGCGTTGCGGGTTCTTGCGGCAACCCACGGCGCTGAGCGAAACGACGAGAGCAAGGACGAGATACGATGCGATTTTGGCGGCTTTCATGATGTTAGTGGCGTTGTGGAGAGCGACTGGTTTGTGCATTTCTACTTCGCCCAACTCGGTTGAGAGTTGCTCTCCAGAATGCGGGCGAGAGGTTTCACGGTTTTCGTGGGCACGTCAAGCAGAGACAAGGTTTTACGGTGATCCGGACCGGTGGAGATCATCAGCGCACGGGAATTCGGCGCCCAGGTGGGATCTTCGCCCTGCGCCAGCGGCCCGACGACGTCGCCGCCGCCCGCCTTGACGATGTAGATTTGGAACCCGCCGCTCAACGAGGTGAACGCGATCCATTTGCCATCCGGCGACCAGTCAGGCTCGGTCGGATTCGGAGCGCCGGCTGTGCGCAACGGCCTCGGCGTGCCGCCGGATGCGGAAATGATGTAGAGCGCCGCCACGCCGCTGGAACGCGAGACGAAGCAGATCGTTTCGTGGTCCGGCGACCAGCACGGGCTGGAATCACCCTGCCGCGTGGAGGTCAGTTGCTTCAATCCGCTGCCGTCGATGTTCGCCACGTACAGGCTGGGGGAGCCATTCTTGTTGAGGATCATGGCCACGCGCCGGCCGTCTCGCGACACAGCGGGGCTGTAGTTGTCGCCCGGATGACGCGCCACCGCCGCGCGCGCTCCTGTGCCGAGCACGTGCGAGAAGATGTAGGAATTGCCCAGCTTGTAGGAGCCGTAGAGCAGGGTGCCGCGGCCCGCCCAGCAGGGCGCGGAGACGATGGAGCCATCGCGCGTGACCACGGTGGGGTTGAACCCGTCGAAGTCCGAAATATAGACCTCGCTGCGTCCGCGAGCCGGCTCCACTTTGAACGTCACCTTGGTCAGCGCGATGCCCGGCAGGCCGGTCAACGCCTGCGCTATGTCATCGGCGAAGGCGTGAATCTGCGTCCGCGTCGAGCCGCCGGTGTAAGCCTTGCCGACGCGCTGCTGGCTGGTGATGCGCTCCACCACGCGTCCCTCGACCCGCGCCCCCGCGCTGCCGTTGACGACATAGCGCGCTTCTTCTGCGGGGACGAACTTGAAGCCCATGAAGGTCAGATCATTCCTCAGCACCGAAAGCGCCTCGCCGGAGAAGCCGCTGATCGTGATGGGAATGGGCTTGAAGAACCCGAGGTCATCGCGCTCGCCGGTGATGATGATGGGGGCTTCGGCCGCTTCGCCCGACGCGCCCGCGCCCAGCAACAAGAGACCGCCGAGCAGTGAGGTGAGAAAGTATTTTTTCATCCGGCAATTCGTCGTTTCCTGAAGGTGAACATGATTTCGAACGTGCGTTCCTCATCCTTGGCTGCGCTCGGGAATGGACGCCCTATGGTCGTCACGTCCTTGAGCGTCCGTTGCACTATGCGGTCAATGGCCGTGTCGCGGGAACGCGTGACCACGCGGCTGTTGATGATTCGTCCGCTGCGGGAAATGGTCACGCTGATCAGGCTGGTAGTGTCGTCGGCCATGATGTCTTGTGGCAGCAGGCGCTCCCACGTCTCCTGATAGACCGCCTGCACGAACACCCGGTAATCGGCATACGCCTGACCGCCCGGCCCACCCACATCGACCTTCGTCCCTGACGCGAAGCCCTCGCGCAGAGTGCTCGTCGCACCACCGAAAGCCTTGGCCAGCTTGGACTGGTAGGCCGCTTCCGCGCGGGCGGCAGCGGCGGCTTCACGAGCGGCTTCACGCGCGACCTCCCGGGCTTCAGCCTCAGCCTTGGCCTTCGCCTTGTCGTCGTTGGTGCGAACGATGGGCTTGAGCAAGTCCTTCATATCCGGCGTCTTCTCCGGGGCTTTCGGGTCGGGCTTCACCGCCTTGGCGATCTTGACCGGCTCTGGTTTGGTGGGCGCCAGCTTGGGGTCGGGCTTCTTGACGACGGTCTTGGGGGGCGTGGGCGTTGGCGCGGGCGGCGTCGGCTGCACTACCGGCGGCTGAGGCGTGGGCGGCGTGGGCGCGGGTGCAATTGCAGGAGGCTGGGGCGTCATGGTATCGCCCTTCTGCACGTCGTCGGTGATGGGGATGTTCGGATTGCCCCCACCGCCAGCCAGCGCGTCATCGACCAGCGTATGCGGAACCACGCGCAAGCGCGGGAACTCCTGCTTCTTCGGCGCGGACGAAAGAAAGGCCGAGCCAAAGACCAGCAACAGCACGAGAGACCCGTGCATCACGGTCGAGGCCAGCAGACATTTCTTTTCCATCCGGCTCATCTTGATTCAACGCTTCGGCGTCGCGGTTGGTTCGGTGCGCAGCGACACCTGGCTGACGCCCGCCTGTTCCAGCTTGTTCAGCAGCGCGGCGACGTGCTTGTAGATGCCATTCTGATCCGCACGGATATAGACCAGCAGGCGGGGGTTGCTTTTGTGCTCAGTCTGGAGCGAGCGCACCATCTCATCAAGCGACCAGAGGCGCCCGGTCATCTTGTAAACCCCCGTCGGGCTGACATCCACCGTGCGAATGTCGCGCGGGTCGAGCTTCTCCTTGTCCGCCCGGCCGCCCGTCGGCAGGTTCAAATTCAGCCCCTGCTCCAGCAACGGCGTGGTGATCATGAAGATGATCAACAACACGAACGCCAGATCCAGCAGCGGCGTGATGTTGATGTCACTCAACGTCACCAGCGAATTGCGTTCTGAGAAGCGGCGCATGGGCTCAGAGTTCCTCTTCCTGCAAATACTCCGTCTCCATGTGTGAGGTCAGCTCCTGCGCGAAGTTGTCCAGCGTCACCGTTTGCACGCGCAGGTTATGTACCAGCCAGTTGTAGCCGAACATGGAGGGAATCGCCACCAGCAGACCCGCCACCGTCGTAATCAGCGCGCCGGAGACACCCGGCGCCATCGTCTTCAAATCCGCGCTGCCCTTCATCGCCACGTAGCTGAACGCGCTCATCACGCCCCAGACCGTGCCGAGCAATCCGAGGAACGGCGCGCCGCTGACCGCGATGGCCAGCATGATCAATCCCGACTCCAGCTTGAGCGCCTGCTGCGCCACGGTGCGTTCGAGCGTGCGCTTCACGTGCTCCATCGACTTGATCGAGACCCAGCGCCGCCGCTCGCCGCCCGGAGCGCCGCCACCCGCACCGCGCAGGCGCGTGTCCAGCTCTCGCGACCCTTCCTGATAGACCATGAACAGCGGGCAATCGGGCACCAGCAACCGCCGGTCGTACACGTCGAGGACGTGCTTCTGGGCGCGAAACTCCATCTCGAAGAAGGCGTTCAACTTCTTTGCGCGCCGCATCTGGAGCACCTTGCCGGCCATCACCGACCACGCGAAAATGGAAAGTGCAATCAGGACATAGATGATCGCCTTGCCTTCGATCGTGGCTTTGTCCCACACGTAAAGCAAATCGGACTCTGCGAGAAAATACATCGTAACGTGCATTTGAAATCAGCCGTCAGCGGCGCGTGCATTGCGCCCTTAGCGCGTATCCTGTATCGGCGCGCGCCAGTGCGTCAAATCTTTCGACGGCACTTTGAACCCAAAACTCCCATCTTGTTCAAACAATCTCACGCGGACACCGCGCGGGAAATCCCCTGTAAAATCAGGCATTCGCCCGTGGTGGAGAAAACGCGCTCCACTCATCCGTGCAAACCCGGACATCCGCCGCGCGGTGGATCAAAATCCGCCCCACTCGTGAAAGTGCAAATAATTTTGCGGGCAACGAGCAGCCCGGTCGGATTGGCCACGAAGACACAAAGTCACCAAGTCAGAGGAGACGTGGGCACTCTTCCATCCGCCATCACCTTAGCCGAAAGTTCAAAGAATCAACAGCCGTCTCTGCCCCTGTGCTTGTGCCCTTCCCCTTCGTGCCTTGGTGTCTTCGTGGCACAACTGCATTTCCAAGTTCACCGTCCCCGCCGCTGAATGGACTTCGTCCCAGCCCGGGCGCGCATGAAATCAAAGAGCGCCAGTTCCAGCGGCCGGTCGGTGGTGAACGAGGTGTAGGTCACGCCCAGCTTTTCGCAAATGCCGCGGGCTGCCGCGGTGTGGGCGCGAAATTTTTCCAGGTAATCCCGCCGCGCCGTCTGCGGGTCGATGTAGAGATCCTTCCCGCTTTCCAGATCGTGAAACACGGTCGCCTGTTCGAAGGTGAAGTTGACCTCGGCGGGATCGAGCAGATGGAACAGGACGACTTCATGGCCGGCGGCGACGAGACGGCCGAGGTTGCGATCCAGCGCGTCAATCGGCGCCAGCAGATCGCTGAGCAGGATCATCAATCCGCGCCGCGTGACGATTTGCACAATGCGCTGGAGCGGCGCGGTGAGGTCGGTGGCGGTGCCGCCGGCGGGCTTTTCCAAGGCGAGCATGAGCTGGCGGAGATGTCCGCGCCGGTGCCGGGCCGGGAGGTATTCGCGGATGTTCTCGTCGAAGGTGAGAAGCCCGGTGGCATCGCCCTGCTGATGGAGGAAGAGGCCGAGGGTGGCCGCGAGGGTGTTGGCGTATTGGGCCTTGGTGTAGCCGAGAGAGCCGAAGGTCATGCTGTGGCTGTTGTCCACGAGCAGGTGACAGCGGAGGTTCGTTTCGTCCTCGAATTTCTTGATGTAGTAGCGGTCGCTGCGGGCGTAGAGACGCCAGTCGATGTAGCGGGTGTCGTCGCCCGGGGTGTATTGCCGATACTCGGTGAACTCGACGGAAAACCCATGGTAAGGGCTGCGATGAAGGCCACTCCAGAAGCCCTCGACCACGACGCGGGCGCGCAGCTCGAGGTTGCGAATGGCCATGAGGGCCGCGGGCGAAACGAGCTGGGTGGTCGGGGCGGTCATGGGTTTACTCCAGGTTCTCCTTCTTCGGATACAGGCCGAATTGGTTCAGCTTTTCCCGCAAGGTCAGCCGGGACACGCCGAGCCAGCGGGAGGCCTGGCTTTGATTGCCCTGCGCGAGGTCCATCGCCTGGCGGAAGAGTTCGCGCTCGGCCGTGGTGATCAGTTGATCACGCGCGTTCCGGATCTCGCCACGTTCGGCCGCAGCAAGGAGCGAGGCGATGAATTCGCCCAGCGGCTGCGTGGGGCCACCGTTCCCGCCGGACGCGGGCACGGCGGTCAGCACCGTCCGGATGTGCTCGGGCGTGATGGTGTAACCGCGGGTGAGGAGCAGGATTTTTCGCAGGACATTCTCCAGCTCACGCACGTTGCCTGGCCAGGGCTGGGATTGCAGGAGCTGGACCGCTTCGGGCTGGATGGATGGGCTCGCGACGCCGAGGTCCGGTCCGTGGCGGCGGAGGAAATAGTTCACCAGCTCCGGCAGGTCTTCGCGACGCTCGCGCAGCGGAGGCAGGGTGACGGTGGCGACGTTTAGACGGTAGAAGAGGTCTTCCCGAAAAGCGCCTTCGCGAATCATCGCCTCGAGGTCGCGATGCGTGGCGGTAACGACGCGGACATCCACGGGAATGTTCTCGGAGCCTCCAAGTCGCTGGATGGATTTTTCCTGGAGGACGCGGAGGAGCTTGACCTGCGTGCCGGGCGAGAGATCACCGATTTCGTCGAGGAAGAGCGTGCCGCCGCTGGCCCGCTCGAAGCGACCGATGCGCCGGGCGTCCGCCCCGGTGAACGCCCCGCGCTCATGGCCGAACAGCTCGCTTTCCAGCAAGGTCTCGGGGATGGCGGCGCAATTGATGGCGATGAACGGCGCCGCGGCGCGATCGCTGTATTGGTAGAGGGCGCGGGCGATGAGTTCCTTGCCGGTCCCGGTTTCCCCGCGGATGAGCACGGTGACGGGGCGCGCGGCGAGGCGGCCGATTTCCTTGTAGATGATCTGCATGGCGCGGCTGCTGCCGACCAGGGCGGTGCCGGGTCCGGCGGGCGCGCCGAGGGCGACGGGTTCCGTCATGCGCCGGCTGCTGGCCAGGGCTTCCGCCACGAGGGCGAGGAGTTCCTCCATTTCAAACGGCTTGAGGAGGTAATCGTAGGCGCCAAACTTCGTCGCCTCGATTGCGGTGTCGGTGCTGCCGTGCGCCGTCATGAGCATGATGGGCAGGCGGGGCTTGGCGGCGTGCAACTGGCGGACCAGTTCAAGTCCGGAGAGTCCCGGCAGCTTGAAGTCCGTGAGGACGGCGTCGAAGGTTTCGCGCCTCGCCCGCTCCAGTCCAAGATCACCGCGGACTTCCACCGAGACCCGGTGACCTTCTGCGGCCAGCACCGTTTGCAGGCCGGCGGAAAGCGACGGGTCGTCTTCGATCAGCAGAATGTGCGCGCGGACGTACATGACTTCTCAGGCAGTTTCGACGCGCGGCAGCGCGATGCCAAAGGTGCTGCCGCGGCCGACCTGCGTCTGATACTGCAACGCGCCGCCGTGCTTTTCAACGATGCGCGCGGCGATGGATAATCCCAGCCCGGTGCCGGTGTCCTTGGTGGTGAAGAACGGGTCGAAGAGCCGTTTCTCGACCTCGGGCGGGATGCCCTTGCCGTTGTCGCTCACTTCCAGCACGACGACCGAGCGGTTCAGACCGAGGAGCGACAATTGATCGAGCCGGGCGCGCAACTGGATGGCGCCGCCATTTTCTCCGAAGCTGTCCGAGGCATTCTGAATCAAGTTGATGAGCACCTGCTTGAGTTGCTGGCGGTCGGCGCGCACGGAGGCAGCCATCGCCTGCTCGGTTCCTTGAATGGAAATCTGGACGGAGTTTTCCAGGAGCTGCGGTGTCATGAGCGCGACGGCATCGGCCAGCAGTTCTCCCGCTTGGATGCCGGCCAGCTCCGGATCGCCGGGCCTGGCGAATTGCAGGAAGTCCTTCACGATGCGCTCGAGGCGGTTGATTTCGCTGCCGATCACCTGGGCGTCGGTCTGCTCGGGCGTCCCGGGCTTGAGCATCTTCATCTGGGTGAAGAGCCGGGCCTTGATGGCGGTGAGGGGGTTTCGAATTTCATGGGCCACGCCCGCGGCGAGCACGCCCAGCGAGGCGAGTTTTTCCTTCCGCTCCAGCAGCGCCTGGGATTCGACCAGCTTAACGCGCAGCGGCGCAATCATGTCGCGAAAGATGACCGTCGCCAGCCCCGCGCCAAAGAGCACCAGCATCCCCAGCGCACTCAGCAGGGCGATGCGCAGGTGGAGGAGCGAGGTGTTGGACTCGGCCAGGAAAATTTGCAGAGAATCGCGGTGGGCGCCGGCCAGCTGGATGCCCAGTTTCAGCAGTTTGTCGGATTCAAATTTTACCTTGGCGTACTCCTTGAGCGTTTCGGTGGGAGAAGTCAGCGCCGTGTTGGTTGATTGCATGGCCCGGGCGGCTTGCAAATACTCGTCATACGCCCCATCGAGCTGGCGGACCAGTCCGCGCTCGGTCCCGGTGCGGCATTTCTCGGTCTGTTGATCAATCCAGAGGTTCAAGTCTCCGCTCTGGGTGAGGAACGTTTTCCAAACCTCCTTGTCGCCGTCGATCTCGTAGCGAATCAGGATGCTGTTGAGTTCGAGGATCGATTTCTGGAAATGCTCGGCAATGATGAAGCTCTCCAGCTCGACGGAGGTCAGGCGTTCGCGCAATTCATCAATCCGCCGCCAGGAACTCTGCGCAATCCAGAACAGCGCGGTGACCAGCACCGTGATGCCGAAGATGAATAGAGCGACGCGAAATTTCAGGGCGGATTTCATGGAACTGCTCGGAAAGTTACCAGCGCTGGCAGGAAACTAAACACCTTTCAGCTCGCGAGGCGCGAGCTTTGCCGCATTTGGCTGAATTTCAGCGGTGGCCGGGGCATGGCGGCGGCTGGCACGCCGCTGGCTAAGGAGCTCCTGTGATGAATCACCGGATACTCCTTGTGGAGGATGACGCGGTCGTCTCCCAATCCCTGGGGCGCGCGCTGCAATCGGAGGGCTTCGAAGTCGAGTGCGCGCGCAGCGGGCGCGACGGCGTGCGTCGATTCACGGCGGCACCGCCTGATCTTGTGCTGCTGGATCTCCACATGCCGGGGAAGGACGGATGGCATGCCTTTGATTTGATGGAGAAATTCCAGCCGCTGGTCCCCGTCATCGTTATTACCGCGCGTTCGAATCAGTTCGACCGAGCCCGCGCCGCCGGCATCGACGCGCTCATGGAAAAGCCCCTCGAACTGCCGCTGCTGCTCCAGACCATTCGCGAATTGCTGGCTGAGACCGAATCCGAGCGCGTGGCCCGCTTGATTCGCCCCAACTTCGCGCCGCGCGTCCTGGCCCGCGCTGCCGCCGCGGCACCCAAGCCAGCGCCCTGACTGCTTTTCCTCCTCAACGAAAAACCTTCGAGCATTCCTCCACATGAAAGAAACCAATCAATACAAACTCCTGCTGGTGGAAGATGACGCGGGAGTGAGCGAATCCCTGGCCCACGTTCTCGCCAGCGAAGGTTACCAGATCCTGCTCGCAGGGAATGGCGTGGAGGCGCTCGAAATGACCGCCCAGAACGTCGTCGATCTGGTGTTGCTCGATCTAAACCTGCCCAAGAAAAACGGCTGGGACACGTTCGAGGTGATGACCAAACAGAACCCGCAACTGCCCGTCATCATCATCACCGCGCGGCCCAATCAGCTCTTCCCCGCGCTGTCCAGCGGGGCGGGTGCGCTGATGGAAAAGCCGCTCGATTTCCCCAAGCTGCTCCAGACCATCCGCGACCTGCTGTCCGAGCCGGTGCAGGCCCGCATCGCCCGACTGGCCGGCAAGCCCGCCGAGTTCCACTACATGCCGTCGCACGCGGACAAGTAAGGCTCCACCGGTTCCGCTCGACCGCCGGAAGCTCACGCCGTGGTCGCGCCCAGCTTGAGCAAGCGTTCGAATTGCGCGGCGTCCAGCGGCGTGACGGAGAGCCGCGATTGCTTCACCAGCGGCATCTCCGAGAGAATCTTGTCGGTCTTGATTGCTTCGAGGGACACCGGCTGTTTCAGCGGCTTCACCGGCACGAGATCCACGCAGGACCAGTCGCCTTCCTCCGCCGTCGTGTCGGGGTACGCCTCCTTCTCCACGCGGGCGAGGCCGACGATTTCCTTGCCCGTCACGCTGTGGTAAAAGGCCACGAAGTCGCCCCTCCTCATCGCGCGGAGATTGTTCCGCGCCTGGTAATTCCTCACGCCCGTCCACGCCGCGCGCCCGTCCTTCACGAACGTGCTCCACGCGTAGGACGCGGGCTCCGACTTCACCAGCCAGAAGTTCTTTGCCATGCGCGGAGCGTAAAGCGTGAGACGTGAAACGCAAATTGTGGACTGCGTGCGCTCCCCGTTACGTTTCACGCTTTGCGCCCTCAATTTGCGGCTCGGCAAAGCGCCCGCCTTGCGGCATAGATAGGTCATGTGGGATCCGGGCGCATACGAGTTGCGGGAGAACACCGGCACGTCCGGTCTCGAACAGACCGCGAGGGCGGCGGTGCGGGCGCTGGCGGATCGGGACATCCCTCACCTGATCGCCGGCGGGCTGGCGGTGCAGGAGCACGGCTATCATCGCGTGACGCTCGACGTGGATCTGGTGGTGCCGGACATCTTCGAAGCGGTGGAATTCCTGACCGCCGATCTGAGCGGGCCGTTTGTGCGCGTGGCCGGGGTCGAGGATCGCGTGCAGGACCGGCGCAACGGCGTGTTCGTGGACCTGCTGCCCGCGGGCAAGGTGCTGCGTCGCGGCTGCCAGGTGCCGTTTCCCGAACCGCTCGAGGTTTCGGAGACGCCCAAGTTCGTTTCGCTGGAGCAACTGATTTCGTTGAAGCTGGACAGTTGGTCGAACAACCCTGTGCGCCGGCTCAAGGACAAGGTGGATGTCATTGAGCTGATTCAGGCCCGTCATCTGCCGCGCGACCTGAGCATCGCCGCGCCCGTACGTCAGCATTACGTCGAGACGTGGGACGCGCTGGAGGCCGAGCGCTGATTTCCTGCCCGGGCCGAAACGTCGTTTGACACACCCCGCCTCGCCTCCTATAAACCGACGCGATAACTGAACTGAACAATCTCAACACCACCTCATCTATGCCTCTCGCCGTTGGTTCCAAAGCCCCCGATTTCACCCTCAAGTCCAAGTCCCCCAATGACGCGGACGTGAAGCTCTCCGCCAACTTTGGCCAGAAGAACACCGTGCTGCTCTTCTTCCCGCTCGCCTTCACCGGCGTCTGCACGACCGAGATGTGCGACATGACCACCGGCCTCGACGCCTACACCGCGCTCAACGCCGACGTCATCGCTGTCAGCGTGGACAGCCCGTTTGCGCAGCAGGCCTGGGCGGAGAAGAACGCCATCAAGGTCCGCCTCGCCAGCGACTTGAACAAGACCACGACCGACGCCTATCAGGTGCGGTTCCCCATGCTCGCGGGCGTCGGCGACACCTCGGCCCGCGCGGCCTTCGTCATCGACAAGGACGGCGTCATCCAATACAGCGAGCAGACCGCGACGCCGAAGGATTTGCCGAATTTCAACGCCATCAAGGAAACGCTCGGCAAGCTCAAGTAAGCCGCTCGCGCCACGCCAAATCTCCGGGCGGAAGCGGTCGCGCTTCCGCCCTTTTTCATGCCTGCGCTGCGCTGAAATGGATCTCCTCCTGTGTCTTCCATGACTGACAGTGGCTCGTTCTGGATGCTCGACCCCACAGTCGTGTTCCTGAACCACGGCTCGTTCGGCAGTTGCCCGCGCCCGGTTCTCGAGTTCCAGCAAAGCCTCCGCGAGCAACTCGAGCGGCAGCCGGTCCGGTTTCTGGTCCGCGAAATTGAGGAACGCCTGGATGCGGCGCGCGCGGACCTCTCCCGCTTCGTCGGCGCGCAGCCGGAGAATCTGGTCTTCGTCACCAACGCCACGACGGGCATCAACACCATCCTGCGCTCCGTCGCCAGCCAGCCCGGCGACGAATGGCTGGTGACCAGTCACGAATACAACGCCTGCCGCAACGCCCTGAACCTCGAAGCGGAGCGTCGCGGCGTGCGCGTGGTGGTCGCCGAAGTTCCGTTTCCGCTGAAGTCCCCGGACGATGTCGTGGAAGCGGTGTTGAGTCGTGTCACCCCGCGCACGCGGCTGGCATTGCTCGATCACGTCACCAGCCAGACCGGCCTCGTGCTGCCCATCGAGAGGCTCGTGCGCGAACTTGATGCGCTCGGCGTCGATACGCTGGTCGATGGCGCGCACGCGCCGGGCATGGTGCCGTTGAATCTCGACGTGCTCGGCGCGGCCTACTACACGGGCAATTGTCACAAGTGGATGTGCGCCCCGAAGAGCGCGGCGCTGCTGCATGTGCGGCCGGATCGCCAGGCGCAGATTCGTCCGCTGGTCATCAGCCACGGCGCGAATTCGCAGAGGAAAGATCGATCCCGCTTTCAGATCGAATTCGGCTGGATGGGCACCTCGGACCCGACGGCGATCCTGAGCGTGCCCGAGGCGCTGCGGCAAATCGCGGCGTTGAAACCCTGCGGCTGGCCGGAAGTGATGCGGGCCAATCGCGAGCTGGCTCTCGAAGGACGCCGGCTGCTGTGCGAGGCGCTGGAGATTGCGCCGCCGGCTCCGGACGAAATGATCGGCTCGCTGGCCAGCGTGCCGATCCCCGACGGCGCGAGCAGCGAGCCGCCGCGGTCGCCGCTCTACCTCGATCCCTTGCAGGACCGGTTGATGGAGCAGCATGGGATTGAGGTGCCGGTGATTCCCTGGCCCGCGCCGCCTCGCCGGTTGCTGCGCATCTCGGCGCAGCTTTACAACCGGCGTGAGCATTACGTGAAGCTGGCCGCAGCCTTGCGCGAAGCCTTCGCCGGGCAACAAACGTGACCACCATTTTTTCATGAAGACCTGTCTTGGATTTCTCCGTCGCCGAATGCCGCTGGCTCTCGCGTTGCTGGCTCTCAGCACCGGCTGCCGGACCCTGCATCGTCCCGGCGAAATAGCCGAGCGCACCGGCGATGAAATTGTCGTCGCCGGCAAGTTCGTTCACACCGGCACGCCGGTCGTGCTGTGGATGGACCCCGGCGGTTACGACGCCTATCGCGTCGAGCGGCGGTTCGCGCCGTTCGATGAATCGGATTGGGAAACCTCGAAGGACAAGGTGAAGGATCTCTCCACGCCCGCCCGCTACAGCCTGCGCCAAGGTGCATTGACGCCGGAGCAAATCGAGCGCGTCCGTGGCGGCGGCTGGGATCTGCCGCTGCTACAGGACGTGGTGGACCAGTTCGTCATCCACTTCGACGCGGCGGGCACGAGCCGGCAGTGCTTCAAGATTTTGCACGACATCCGCTGCCTGAGCGTGCAGTTCATGCTCGATCTGGACGGCACGATTTACCAGACGCTCGATGCCAAGGAGCGCGCCTGGCATGCGACGACTTCCAACACGCGCTCGGTCGGAATCGAGATCGCGAACCTGGGCACGTTCTCCCCGAACAACACGAACGCCTTTGCCGACTGGTATCAGCGCGACGCCGATGGACGGCGGCGCATCACCGTGCCGCCGCGCTTCGGCGCGAGCGGGATTCGCACGCCGGGATTCGTGCCGCGTCCGGCGCGGAATGAGCCGGTGATTGGCCGCGTGCAGGGCAGCCGGCTCGCGCAATACGACCTCACGCACGAGCAATACGAGGCGTTGATCAAGCTCACGGCGACGCTGTGCCGGGTTTTCCCTAAGATGCGCTGTGATTATCCGCGCGACGCCGGGGGGCGGCTGGTGACCGGGAAATTATCCGACGAGGAACTGGAGCAGTACGGCGGAGTGCTCGGGCATTTTCACATCCAGACGAACAAGGTCGATCCGGGTCCGGCGTTCCAATGGGAGAAGGTCATCGGTGGCGCACGGGAATGGATGTCGCGCGGCGCGCCCGTTGCGCAGGAGAAGCCGGCGGAACGGATGATGAGGACGCGTCCGTAAGCTCAGAGTGTTGTGATGAAGTTTACGTTTACGCTTCTTCGGCGCGAAACAAGGGTCGCTGTGCTGTTGGTGCTCGTGACGATGTTCCACGATGCATCGTCGCGTGCGGCGGATTCTGCCACGAAGCGTGACGCGGTGGTGGTGG
>Ga0163144_10004731_pt1 | contig 30572 bp, 27 predicted proteins | sample OliLak19BULKMAT1_FD_123175 | JGI IMG/M metagenome (GOLD analysis project Ga0163144, IMG submission 123175) | Freshwater microbial mat bacterial communities from Lake Vanda, McMurdo Dry Valleys, Antarctica - Oligotrophic Lake LV.19.BULKMAT1 | ecosystem: Environmental > Aquatic > Freshwater >... | reverse complement strand
CCGCGTCCTGCCCCGGCTTCTCTTTCTCGTTCATAAGCCTCCATTTTACCTGCGCTTACGAACGCCGATAATCGCAATTAATTCAAACGGCGAAATATTCCATTAGGCGCTGAACCTCAACAGCGCCGCCACGCACGGTTCATTCCATCGACATCCCAATACTTCATCCTGCCTGGTGCGGTGTGGCGCTTTAGCCCGCGGTCATGGATGATTCTTGCGGCCCAAAGCGCCCGGCTTCGGGACGAGCCCGTGCGGCAGAACATTGAGCACCGAATAGCCCTCGTCGGCGAACCAGCGCAGGAGCTCCTCTTTGGTGTGATGCCACTGGTATGGAGGCGAGATCCAGTCGAAGTTCTCGATGAGCCGGACCTGGTAGCGCGGGTCCACCGAGTAGGTGAACCACTTGAGGCCGGGCACCACGCCAAGCCAGGTGAGCGGATGGCACAGCGCATAGACGACCGGCACGGGCAGACGCGTTGTGATCACGCGCACGCAGTCGCTGAGGATGTGCCGCACGAGCACGATCCACCACGCGAGGCGTCGGTGCTTCGCGATCCAGTCCCGGCCGGGTTTTAAAGGGTTCGTCGAGAAATCGACGAACCGTCCGGCCTTGCCGTACAGCCACACGGAGAGCAGGCCGCGCGGCTTAAGCAACGCGGCCACAGCCTTGAAGGCCGCGTGCGTGTCGGCGGTGTGGTGAAGGACGCCCTGGCTGTACACCACATCGAAGACGCCCTTCTTAAACGGGGGGTGCAGCAGGTCGCCCTCGACGGGGTGCAGCTTCGAGGTCGTGCGCGCAAGCTCGGCCACGCGGATGAGGCTCTCCGACATGTCGATGGCGATCACATCGGCACCGAGCGCGAGTGCGACGGCGCTATAGCGGCCCATGCCGCAGCCCGCGTCGAGGACAAGCTTGCCCGAAAACTCGTGCGGCGGCAACATGGTCTCCTCAAGAAAGGTCTCCTTGTCCCCCGGCAGCGAGCCGGGGTAGCGCAGCCACTCCCAGCCGAAGGCGTCGCGCGTCTTGGCGGTGGCACGCGCGACGGGCTCCGGCGGGCGCAGGCGCGGAATGCCCGCGACGACGGGGTACTCTCGCTGACACAGCTTGCAGCCGAGCGTAGCGTCTTCGACATCCTCGTCGTGGCGCGGATAGGCCTCGAGCACGACGAACTTGAGGTCGCCGCCGCAGACGGGGCACGCCAGGAGGCCAAGGAGGCTTAGTTTCATTTGTTTCGCTCGACTTCCTCGCGCAGCTGTGCCAGCGACACGCCCTCGCGCGAAAGGAACGCGAGGCCCGTGACGGTCACCAGAAGATACATGATCATGTGCGTCATGAGGGCGTAGGCCAAAGCCGTTTCCGGCGTGGCGCCGAAGGTGCGCAGGATCGAGGCGACGAACGCCTCGAAGGTGCCGATCCCGCCGGGAGCGGCCGGGATGGCGGAGATGGCCCCCGCCCACGACAAGGTCAGGACCGCGCGCGGATAGTCCATGAGGTGGCCCAGGCCGAGCGCGTAGGCGCCGGCCCAGTACAGCGTCGCGTCCACGGTCCACAGCGCCAGGCTTAGCGCGACCGCCTGCGCCGCCGCGCCCGGCGAGCGCAGGACCGCGGCGCCCAGCGCCAGCTGCTCGAGGAGCTTGTGCACCTTGGGCCACGGCCGCAGCGCGCGTTCGATGAAGCCGCCGGGCGCAAGCGAGCTCTCGGCCACGGCCAGCACGATCAAGGCGCCGACCGCGCCGGCCAGCAGCAGCAAGGCGGCGTTGACCACCGCGGCGGGCGCGATGCCCGGCGCGAGCCTCGTCGCCAGGATGAAGATCGTGAGCAAGGCGGCCACATCGAGCGCACGCTCGATGGCCACGCTCGCGAGCGCCGCCGCGGCAGGAATCCCCAGGCGGCGGGCCGCGAGGCCGGCGCGTGCGAGCTCTCCCAGCCTCAGCAGCAGCACATTGTTGACCGCGAGCCCGATCGCCGAGAGCTTGAATAGGTCCCAGACGGGCGCGGGCCGCGCGCGCGTGCGCGAAAGGAGCACGCGCCAGCGCACCGCGCGCACGAGCAGGTCGAGATAGACGATGACGATCATCGGGAGAATCCAGACGAGGCGCGCGGTCGCGAGCGCCGCGCCGAGCGCACCGAACTCGACCTTGCGCAGGGCAAGCCACAGGAACAGCCCGGTGATCGCGAAGGCGAGCACACCGGAAAGGACTTTCTTGCGGCTCACGCGGACTCCGCGCGGTTCGCCAACGCCGCGAACCAGAGCGCCCACGCCGCCGCCGACAGCGCCGCCCACCACCGCCAGCGCGTCGGCTCGAAATCAAAGCTCAGGTCAACGCCGCGGACCTCGGGCGCCAGCGCGACGGACTGGAACGCGGGACCCCACGGAACGAGAGGCAGGTCGCGGCCGTTTAAGTTGGCGCGCCAGCCGGGCCAGCGCGTCTCCGCCAGGCCGAGCGCGACGGCGCCCTTGGGGGGCGCGCCCGTGACGCGCCAGCGCTCGGGACGCCCGATGCTCAGCATCGGGTCCGGATAAATCCGCGCGCCTTTCTCGTCGAGGAAGACGGCCAGCGGCCAGGCCGCGCGCTCCTCGACGCCCGACCGGGACAGACGGGCGCTCACGCCCGCGCGTGTCGCCGCGTCGGATGTCCAGCGGCTGACGAACACCCAGCTGGGGTCCGCGGCAGGCCCCCCCTCCGCCAGTGCGGCCCACACGGCGGTCGTGGCTGGATAAAAAGCGTCGTAGCCGTTGGCGTTGCGCATGCGGTAGACGATCGCCTTGTTCGGATTGGCCATCTCAGGGGCGGTGAGCACGCGCGTTGCGCGGCCGGCCAGGCGCTCCGCCACGGCGGGGCTCGCCTTGGTGAACGCGGCCGCGTCGGAGGGTTTTAGGAATCGCGCGTCCCACCACATAAGCTCGGCGGCGGCGAGCAGCGGGAGCACGGCGAGCGCCGCCATGCCCTTGCGCGTCGAGCCGAGAACGCGCGCCCCGGCGCCGGCGAGCAGCCACAATCCCCACAGCGCCAGGAAGGCCCAGCGCGACGGCGTGCGCAGATACGAGAAGCCGGGAAGATTCAGCAGCGCGGCGAGCGGACCGTTTGCGCCGAGCGCCAGCAGCGCGCCGGCGGCGACGAGCGTCAGCGCGGCAAGCCGCGAGCGGCCGCGCAGGACCCCGCCCGCCGCGAGCGCCAGCACGACGCAGCCGAGCCATACGCCGCCGCTTTCGTAGAACACGGACACGGCGTCGTCCCAGCGTCCATTCAGCGGCGTGCCCCAGGCTCCGGGAGAGAGCCACATCAGAAGATCGCGCGGGCGAAGCGAATACGCCGCGCGGAACTGCGCCGGCCAATCGGAACGGTTGGAGCCGCGCAGAAGCTCAAGCGTCGGCAGCCACTGCGCGGCCGCGAGAGCCAGCGCCCCCGCCGCGCCGACGGCAAGGCGCCCGAGCAAAGCGAGGCGCCCCGGACGAAACGCGGACCACAGGCCCATCGCGACCGCGTTGACGACAAGAAACTGCGGGTGGCCGGAGAAGAACTGAAGGGCGAACACGGCGGCGAGCAAGGCCGTCGAGCCATACAGCCATGCGAGCCAGGCCCACGGTATCCAGGAAATCGACGCGAGAAGCGTCGGAATGCCCGCCGTCACGCGATAGATCAGGAAGGGCGACAGCGCGTAGGCCGCGGCGAGAGCGGCCGCTCCACCGCGCGGCAGGCGCGAGGCGCGAGCGAGCAGAAAGGCGCCGAGTCCGGCCCACAGGAGGTGCAGAATCTGATCCCAGGCCAAAGCCGTCATGAGAGGGAGGAAGAAGCCCAGCATCGACGCGGGATAAAGCAGGGCCGTCTGCGGGTTGGCCGCGTGAGGCGTGCCGAGCAGGATGTACGGATTCCAGAACGGCAACCGCCCCTCGATGAGCGACGCCGCGCTGAGGTGGCGTAGCGGCCAATGGTAAATGTAAAGGTCGCCATGATTGAAAAAAGAAGTTCCGGGACGCAGCCACACGGCCGCGGTCAAGGCGAGCACGGCGGCCGCGAGGGCCGCGACGACGATGAGGTCCCGGCGGGTCATCTGCTGTCTCCAAGCGCGAGCGCACGATGATACCAAGACCAGGCGAGCATCAGCCACGCGGCCGCCGCGAGCGCCACGCCGAGGCGCCAGGGGAGGGGATCGTAGCGCCAACGCAAGGTCCACGGCCCGGCGGGCGTCGCGACCTTTTGAAACGCGCCGAGCGCGGGCCGCGGCTTGACCGGGCGCTCAGCACCCGGGACGGAGAGCGTCGTCGTCCAGCCCGGGAAAAGTGGCTCGGCGACAAAGGCCCACCCTTCCCCCTCCCCGGACACCTCGAAGCGATCCTCGCGCGGTCGGCTCACCGCGAGCGGGGCGCGCGCCGCGTCCGGAGGTGACGCGGGCCAGGCGGCGGGCAGGCGCTCGCCATCCTCGGGCGTCAGGCGGTAGGCGAGCGACACCGGCGCGCGCGCGCGGGAGATTTCCCACAAGGCCCGCGGCTCCGCGGCAAGCAGCGAGGTGTTCGCAGGCTCGGGCGTCAGCAGGCGTGCCGCGCCGATCCACGGCATCCACGCCGCGGCCGCACCCGCCCCCGGCAGGCTCAGCAGGGCGTCCATGACGGCGTACGACGCCGCGGGCACGAGCGGCTCGCCGAAGTTCGCCGCCGCGCGCAGGCGGTACGGCGCGTTCGTCAGGCCGTACAGGCGCTGCTTCCAGTCGAAGATGTCGGCGCCGCTCGACGCCTGCAGCGCCTTGGGCGAGATCAGGTAGCGCGCGTCCCCCTGCCGCTCCTGCAGGGTCCGCACCAGCGGGCCCGCTTCGACGAATAGGGTTCGCGGCGCGAGCGGCGTCGCGCCGCGGCCGATCACCAGGAGCTCGAGCGCCGACAAGAGCACGAGCACGGGCCCCACCCGCCGGTCTCGCAATCCGGCGGCGGCGAGCAGGATCAACGGAAGCAGGGCGGCGTAGGCCAGGTTCCCGGGATAGCGCACGAAGCGCAGCGGAGCGAACTCCTGCCAGATGGCCGCGGACAGCGGATTGGACGAGCCGAGGGTCAGAAAGATCACGGCCCCTATCGCCGCGGCGAGTGCCACGGCGCGGCGCCGCGGCATGCTCAGCGCGCCGCACAGGACGGCGAGGAGGCCGGCCGCGCCGAGGTACACGCAGCTCCACCACTCAACCGCGGGATGAAAATTCTTCATGCCGACCGCCAGCGGCCCGACCCACTGGAGCAGGTCGCGCGGCGAAAATCCCCAGGTCAGCGCCTCGGCAAGGCCCACGCCCGTCGAGCGCCGCGAGTAGGCCGCGAGCTCAAGGCCGGGCAGAAGCTGCGCCGCGGCGAGCGCCGCGGCGAGCAGGCCCGCCTGCGCCCAGACTATCGACGCGCCACGCCACGACCAGCCCTTGGCTCGCGCGGCCCAGGCCGCGGCCCACGCGGCGGCCGCACAGCCGGGAATGAAGGTGGGATACCCCGCCAGGACCATCAGCGCCAAGGTGATCGCCAAAGGAACCGGCCGCCTGAAAAAAAGCGCGAGCGCAGGCGCCCACGCCAAGGTCGCCAGATGATTCAGGAAGGGAAGGCGAGCGATCATCACGCCTCCGAAGGCGAAAAGAAAAGCGCCGCCGATACAGGCGCCCCACGGCAGACGGCAGGAGCGCAGCCACAGCGCGCACAGCCAGCCGGCGGTGAACAGGTGCAGGGCCTGGAACATCGCCGTCGCGGTCCCGAAGCCGAAGAGATAGTAAAGGACGGTCGGCGGATAGAACAGCCCGCCCTGCATAGAGCCCGCCATCGGCATGCCGAAATACAGCGAAGGCTCCCACAGCGGCGCATGTCCGGCGGCGACGAGCGCGGCGGGAGCGGCGCGCCAGCCGTGATGCAGATAGGTCAGGTCGCTCCAGAATACGCCGAGGCCGCGCGCCCAGGCACCGCCGAGGAGTGCCACGATCGCCGCCGCGACCGCCGCGCCGGCGATGAACTCCGGCGCGGCGCGGGGACGCTCAGCGTTCACGCGCCTCCGAAGCGGCCAGGACCGTCTCAAGCAGGCTGCGGTTTGAGGTGCGATAAGGGTCGAGCGCGATCGCGCGCCGCAGGTGGGCCGCCGCGTCCTCGACGGCACCCCCCCGCGTTAGGATGATTTCCGCGCGCAGGCGCGCGGCCTCGGGATGCGGCGTCAGGACCTCGGAACCGGCGAGCAGATCGGCGGCCTCATCGAGCCGCGCGTCGCGCGCGGCCGCGGTGCCTCGCGCGCGCAGTCGATCGGCGGACCAGCCCCGCCAGACGACGACGCCCGACGCGCCGGCGGCGGCGACCACCCCGGCGCACAGCAGCGGCCGCCAGCGCAGCGGAATATTAATCGAGCGGCCGAGCTCGGGCGTCGCGAGCGCCGTCGACACGCAGAAAAGCCAGAACACGCCGGGCACGGACAGCGCGTAATCCCCAAGCCCGTGGACCAGCGCCGCGACGGGCCCGAAGCGGCGCGCGGCGGGAGCGCGCTTGAGCAGAGCGGAGAGGCCCGCCAGCCACAGAAGCGCGTAAGGCCACCCGCGCTCCGCCGCCGTCTCGAGCATGTGCTGATGCGCGAACAAAGTTGACAGCTCCGGACGGACCGGGGCGTGCGACGGCAGAGCGTACGCGTAGGCCCCCGGCCCCAGGCCGAGCCACGGCGCGCCCGCCGCCATGCGCCACGCCGCGCTCCACCACTCCACGCGGTGCAAGGTTCCCGGAGATTGGATCTTGGCGTAGGCGGCGACGAGGCCGATAAAGCACGCGGCGGCGCCGAGCCAGAACGCGACCGCGCCGACCGCGCGGCGATGGAGGATCAGCGCGACCGACAAGCCGAGCCAGGCCCCGACGGAACGCGTCCACCACAAGCAGACGAGCAGGCCCGCGGCGAGGGCCCAGTCGCCCGCCCGCGTCGCGACGGGCAGCAGCAGGAGGATGGCGCCGGCGAACACATTTTGATTGAGGAACGACGCGGCGGGACGCCCTTCGCCCTGCACGCGCTGATAGAACGCGAGCAGGACGAGCGCCCAGGCGGCGGTGCGCAGGAAGCCTTCGACGCGCTGCCTCCCTTCGGCGTCGAGCACGGCGAGCAGCGGGAATAAAGTCAGCCCCGCCGCGGCCGCGGCCCAAGCCGGGCGCGAGTACGCCGGCACCGGGCTCATCCAAGCGGACAGGGCGGACAACGCGGCCAGCGCCGCGACCCAGGCTAGCAGGCGGCCGTCGGGACGCGGAAGCCAGCCGGCGGCGAGGCGCGCGAACAGCCACGCCGAGAGGCCGGCTATTAATACTAGGAGCGATAGCGACTGGGCCCAGAGGTCCCACGCCCCCCTGAGGAGAAGCCCCGAGGCGACGACGCTTCCGACGAGACCGGCCAGCACTATTTAATCGGGAAGAATTCTCGTCGTGACGAAGATCAGGAGCTCCGCGCGCACGCGGGTCTTGGTCTTCTTCTTGAACAGCCAGCCGAGGATCGGAATGTCACCGAGCAAGGGGATCTTGGAGATCGTGTCCTGCATCGAGTCGGTGATCAGGCCGCCGATGACGATCGTCTCCCCGTCGCGCACGAGCACGGTCGTGTTCGCCGTGCGTGAGTCGACAGCGGGCGCGCCCGTGCTGCTCGCGGCGGCCGTCACCGAGGGTTGGCTGACGATCGGGTTGACCTGGAGGGTGATGCGGCCGTCGGCGTTGATGCTGGGCGTGACCTTGAGCTGGATGCCCACGGTCGCGTAGGAGACGGTCTGCGTCTGCACGCCCACCGCGGACACATTCGAGGTCACATAGGGGATCTGCGTCGTGATGTTGATGTCCGCCGCCTGGTTATTGAGCGTGGCGATCTTGGGCTCGGAGAGAATCTTCGCCTTGCCTTCGGAGGCCGCCGCGGTCAAGGTCGCATTGAGGATGAAGTTGTTCGTGATACGGCCCAAGGTCAAAGCGCCGAACACGCGGTCGGCGGCGAGCGCCACACCCGTGCCGCGGCCGGCCGCGCCGAGGCCTTCGGTGATGAGTGGGTTCTGGTCGAGAGGCCCGAGCATCGGGCTCGAGGCCTTGCGGGGGCTTGTCGTCGTGCCGAAGAGCGAGGTTCCCTGCTGGCCCGCAATTTTCCCCGTCTGCACACCTTGATAGTCCCACTGCACGCCGTAGTTGATGCCGGAGTTCGCATTGATCTCGATGATCTTCGTCTCGATGAGGACCTGGCGCGGGCGCTGGTCCATCTGCGCGATCAGATTTTCCATCGACAACTGGCCTTCCATGGAGTCCGTCACGATCAAGGTGTTGGTCTTCGGATCCGCCGTGGAGCTGCCGGTGCGGCCTTCCGCGCTGCGCACGGAGTCGATCGTCGACTTGACCTCGCTGGCCTTGGCGTAGTTGAGCACATAGACCTTGGTGATCGCCGTTGAGGTCGTGCGAATCTTCGTGAGCTCGGCGGGCGTGATCACGCGCAGGATGTTTTCGCCGACCTGGTCCGTCGTCAGCTTCATCATCGACAGAGCGGTCCGGAAGGCCTCGTTGAACGGCACATCGGTCAGGTGCAAGGTCAGCGAGCCGGTGACATCGGAGCCGAAGACGATGTTGACCTTGGCCTTGGCCGCCAGCAGTTGGATGACATCGCGGATATCGGTGTTGTCGAAATCGAGGGTCACGATGTCGCGCGGCAGGCGGCTTATGATGTCGCGGAAGATGCGGCCGCCAGGGGCGCGCTGCGCGCGCTCCTCGTCCAGGTCCGCCCCCATGTCGGCCTTGACGCTGGTAATGTCGGAGGCCTGGGCTGCGGCCGCGAGCTCGGTGGCCATCGACTTGTCGAGGCCCGCTCGACGCATGGCCTGTCCGGCGGTGACAGCGATGCGTGGCTTCGCCTGCGGCGCGGGAGCGGGCGCCGCCTCGGGAGCGGGAGCAGGAACCGGGGCCGCCGCAACGGCCGGAGCAACCGGGGCCGTGGGAGCGGCCGCGGCGGCGCGCTTGGCGACGACCGGCTTCACGGCGGGAAGCGTAGCCGCGGGAGCGGAAGCGGCGGAGGCCGGGGCGTCGTCCACGGAGCCGACGAGCTGGACGGTCAGGCCGTTCTTGGTCGTGCCGACCTTGTAGCCAGCCATCTTCACGAGGTCCATCACGACGCGCGTGATCAGGCGAGGAGACTTCTCATATTGGCTCGAGCGCACGCCGGAGAGGAACAGGCCCTTGCCCTTCACGGACTGCGTCGGGCCCTCGTGCTTGGTGTCGAGAAGCTCGAGCACCAGGCGCGGAGGCGTCTGGGTCAGAAAGCTGTTGTACATGACGGAGGTGCTGAGCTTGATCGTCACCAGGTCGTCAGACGCCTCGACCCCCTGGAAGATCGCCGGAGCGGCCGCGTCGGCGGCGAAGGCGGGCAGCACGCCGCCGGGGACCGAGAGCATGACGGCAAGCGCCGCGGACAGGGCTTTCTTCATCGTGTGATTGATCATAGATTCTCCGCGGCTACGGCTTTTCCTTTTCTTTGTCATCCTCGCCGAGCCGGAACACCTGGACATCCTTCTCGGCCGTGATGAGCTCCACGGTCTTCTGCTTCATCTTGATGACGCCCGTGATGCCGGGGACCGGCTTATTGCGCTCGTTGTAGAGCCGGCCGCCGCGCAGGAGGTAGGAGCCGCCAGCTTCGGCCGAGAATAGCGCGTAATCGATCTTAGTATCCTTCAAGATGCCGCGCAAGGTCATGCCGTGGATGTCGACGACCTCGGGCCCCTCGGTCTTCGCGTCATCGGCGCGCCGGGCGCTTTTCGCGCCCATCGTGGCCGGCAGGAAGGGATCGCGCACCCGGTCGCCCGTGTAGATGCTCGACACCGTCTGCGTTGAGGCCCCCAGGTGAAGCGCAGTGCTCGTCGACGCCGCGACGGCCGGAGCGGCGGCGGGCGCGGCCGGCGACGGCCCCGCGAAAACGGGACCGGCCGTCGCAAGGAGCAAGGCGAGAGGGAAAGTGATCATCCTTTATACTGGTACGAGAGCAAGGTGAAGGTCACGGTCATTTCGCCGAGAGCGTCGGTGGCCGGATAATTGATGTCCTTGATGTTGAAGATGCGCTCCTCAAGAGACAGCGCGGCCAGGAACCGGCCGATGTTGTGATACGAACCGCGGACCGACAGCGGGTAGTTCAGCTCGATGAAATAGGTCTGGCTCTTCTGCGGACCAGGCGCAAAGCTCTGGATCGTCACGCGGTTTTTCTGCGCGAGCGCCGAGATCGACAGCAGGATGTCCGGAACGGACTTCGTCTTCGGCAGCTTCTTCTCGGCCTCGGCCGCGCGCTCGTTTAGGCTTGCGATCTCGGCCTGCAGGCGCTCGAGGCGAGCCGCCTGCTGCTTGGCCTTCACGATCTTGGCCTCTATCGCTTCGATCTTCGCCGTCGCCTCGGCCTTGGCCTGCGAGATGGGCAGCCAGAAGAACTTAATGTAGACGGCGCTGAAAACGATAAACAGCACGGCGCCCACGCCGAGATACTGCTGCTCCTGCTTCGAGAGTTTTATGGCCATTTTAATTGCTCGTGTAAGTCGCCGTTATCGTGAAGGCGTATTGGGTCAACCCCGCCGCGGTCACCGCTCCGAGCTCGATGAGACCGAAACGCGGATTCTTCTCCATCGTCTTTACCCAAGCGGCGATGTCCTCGTTCGAGTTCGCGATGGCGGCAATCGACATCCGGATCGTGCCCGGCGTCAGGCTGCCCGTCGTCATCGCATTCACGCGCACGCCGGAGGGGACGGTGCGGGCGAACTCCGACATGAAAATCGGGTAATAGGCGCGGCCGAGCAGGAGGTTCTCGATCACGCCGAGGCGCGCGCGCACCGCAGCGGCGGCCTTCTCGAGCTCTTCGACCTGCTTGACGATGCGGTCCAAACGCTTCAGCTCCGATTCAGCGTATTCCAGGCGCTGCTCGAGCTGCCGCTTGCCGTACCAGTGGCCGAACGACGCGGCGACGAGGACCAAGACCATGAGGCTGCCGAGCACCGCGGCCTGCAGCATGAGCTGGCGCTGCTTGGCCTTGGCGAGAAGCTCGGCGGGGACGAGGTTGACCTTGATCATCGTCTATTCCCAGTCCCGGTTCTGCCGTAGCGCGAGGCCGGCGGCCACGCCGAAGGCGGGTGCGACGCCCTCGGGCACGGCGTCGCCGCCCTTGGCGAACGAGAAGGGATTGAGGACCGATACCGGCACCTTCAATTCCTGCGCGAGATGCTTGTCGAGATTCTTGAGGCGGGCGGTGCCGCCGGCGAGCATAATACGGCCTATGGATCGGTCCGGGCCCTGGGACAGGTAGAAGTCGACGGAGCGATGGACTTCGGCGACGAGGTCACGCGCGACCTGGCCGACAGCCTGCGACACGCCGAGGCCGTCCCGATCCCCGTCCGCCAGCGCCTTCTCCTTCTCCGCCGGGTCGACGAACACGCCGCGCGAGTGCTTAAGCTCCTCCGCGCGGGCCGCGTCGCATTGAAACGCCTTCATGATCGCCTTCGTTAAAGTGTTGCCTGAAATGAACATGTCGCGGACGACGCGCGTGACGCCGTTCTCGACGATCGAGAGGTTCGTCACCATGTGGCCGATGTTTAGGTAGAGGGTCGCGCCGGGGCCTTCCTTCGCGTCGCGGATCTTCTCATGGACGTTCTCGAGGGCGAAGCTGTCCACATCGATGATCGTCGGTGTCAGCCCCGCGCCCTGCAGGATCTCGAGCCGCTGCAAGACGAGCTCGCGCTTGGCCGCGACAAGCACCGTCTCCATCTTCTTCTGGCCGTCCTCGACGATCTCGCTGAGGATGTGGAAGCTGAGCTGGACTTCGTTGATGTCGAAAGGGATGAACGGCTCGGCCTCGGTGGCCAAGGTCGACTGGAGCTCGGTCTTCGTTAAGCGCGGGAACTTGACATAGCGGACGATGACGGCGTTGCCCGACAAAGCGGTGGAGACTTCCTTGACCTTGACGCCTTTCTCGATGAAGAAGGCGCGCAGGGCGTTGACCACGGCCGCCTTCTTCTCGTCGGGCCCCGCGTCCGCCTTCGCGCCGAGGGGCAGTTGGCCCCAGGCCTTCAGGTGGTACGCGCCGGCCTCGAGCTTAAAGAGGACGACCTTGACCGAGTACGAGCCGACGTCGATGCCGACGACGTCCTTAGGGCCGAGGAACATCTCCGCGAGCCCTTTCAGGGCCCCGAGCTTCTCCTTGACCTCTTCGAGCTTAGGCATTTATCTCCTTTTTCCCGGACCAGCCCGCCAAGTACCCATTAAAAAAGCGCCGACGCCCCCCCGTATTCCCCGGGAGGTCGGACTCGGCGCGTTTTGTAACGACAGCGATTTATAACAGGTTTAACCGTAATTGTCAAGGCCTCGTCAAAAAATGGCTACCCGGCCGGGGCTGAGCCAATGTAGCTATTTAGTATAATTTTTAAATGAAGGCACTGTTGTTCGACTATGGGGGGACCCTCGACGCCGATGGGACCACCTGGCTCGAGCGCTTCCACCCCCTCTATAAGGAAGCTGGCCTCGACCTTCCTCTGGAACGCCTCGAAAGAGCCTTCTACGACTCGGACGACAACCTGCACACCCGCCACGCCCTCAAGGGCTTGGATCTCGCCCAAACCGTGCGCCTCCAGGTGTCGGATGTTATCATGGCCGTCGCGCCGGACCGAAAGGACCTCATAGACCCCATCGCCGGGCGGTTCACGGCCGATTGTCGGGCTCAGTTCCGGCGCCTGACACCCGCGCTCGAGCGGCTTGCCCGCCGCTATCGTCTGGGCGTCGTGTCCAATTTCTACGGAAATCTCGACGGAATACTGAGCGCCGAAGGCCTGCGCCCGCTTTTTTCCGTGGTGGCCGACTCCGGCTTGCTCGGCGTGACCAAGCCGGAGCCCGCGATATTCCTGCACGCCGCCAAGGCGGTATTGGCGTCCCCGTCCGAATGTGTGATGGTCGGCGATTCGGTCAAGCGCGACATGGCGGGCGCGACGGGCGTCGGTATGAAGAAAGCGCTGATCTGCGTCGTGAAGCCCGCGCCTGACGCGGGGCAAGACTGGACCATCCGCTCGGTCATAGAGCTTGAGGCCATTCTCGGATGAAGGCGGCCATCATCGCCGCGGGCGAGGGTTCCCGTCTGGCGTCCTCGGGAGTGATCAAGCCGATGATATTGATAGCGGCGAAGCCGCTAATCTTTTGGATAGTCTTCGGATTGCGCTCGTCTGGGTGTAAAGAAATCGTTGTTTTGACGAACACGCGCGGCGGCGCGGTCGGCCCTTATTTGACCGCCGCGTTTCCGGACATTAAGTTCGATTTTGTCACGGCCGACACCGCGTCTTCCTTCGAATCGTTCCGGCTCGTATCGAAACGACTAGCGGCAACTGAAGAGGCGTTCGTCGTGAGCACCGTCGATGCCCTAATCAAGCCCGAGGACACCGCGCGCTTCATCGGCGAATGCAAAAAATCAAAAGCGACGGCGGGCCTGGCTTTAACATTGCATGTCGACGACGAGAAACCCCTGTGGGCCGATGTCGACGGCGCCCGCGTCACGGCGCTTGGCGACGAAGCGAAGAGGAAGGACGCCGTAACTTGCGGCCTTTATTATATGACCCGGTCGGCCGCGACGGCGCTCCCTCAACATGACCGGCATTCACGACTTAGGGATTTCTGGCGAACCCTCGTCGCCTCCGGCGGCGTCGCCGGCGTAACCCTTTCCAAATCCCTCGATGTCGATCGCCCCGAAGATCTCGCCGCCGCCGAGTCCTTCCTCACCGTGGAGACGAGGAAATGAAAGCGTTGGGCATACTGCGCGAGATTCAGAATTCCCCCGGACGCGAGTCCGACGACGCTCTCGTCCTGAAGGCCGTCATGGACCAGCTCTCCATCCTCAAGACCGAGGTCACAGTGATGACCCCCGAGGAGTTCGACGGCGCCGACGCGAAGGGCTTCGACCTCATCGTGCCGATGTGCGAGACCTACCCGCGCCTGATGCGCCTCAAGAAGCTCGAGACCGAGACCGGCGTGGTGACGGTCAATCCCGCCGACTCCGTCCTCGGCTGCTACCGCACGCGCATGCTCGAATCCTTCGTGAACACGCCCGGCCTCTCGTACCCGCCCACCGAAGTGCGGCGCACGACCGCCGAGGCCAACCAGCGGCCTCCCGCGTTCGAGGCCGACGGCGGCTGGTGGCTCAAGCGCGGCGATGTGCACAACACCTGCGCCTACGATGTGGTCTTCGCCAAGGACTGGGGCGAGGCCGAGAAGATCCGGCGAGACTTCGAAAGCCGCGAGATCAAGGACCTCGTGATCCAGCGCCACACCGACGGGGACCTCATCAAGTTCTACGGCGTCGGCCCCGGCCAATGGTTCACCTGGTTCTACCACGATCCCTCCACCGCGCGCCGCCTGCCCTTTGAGCTCGAGGACCTGGCCGCCCAGGCCGAGCTCGCCGCGAAGACCGTGAAGGTCGAGGTGTTCGGCGGCGACGCGATTGTCACTCCCGAGGGAAAGATTTATATCATCGACATCAACAGCTGGCCGAGCTTCGCGCGCGTGCGCGCCGAGGCGTCCGTCCAGATCGCCCGCCGCCTGCGCCTCCGCTTGAGGCAGGTCGCCGGCAGGAAGGCTTAAAACCACATGGGCCCGCAGACGCTCGCCGACGCCCCCTATTCCGCCGGACCCAAGTCGAAGGCCCTGTTCCAGGAGGAGCAGGAGTACATCGCCCCCGGCCTTCAGACCATCGCGCTGTACGCCCAGCTCGCCATCGACGGCGGCAGCGGCGCCTCCCTGCGCGATGTGGATGGCAAGGAGTACCTCGACCTAGTCGCCGGCATCGGCGTCGCCTCCCTCGGCTACGGCCATCCGGAGTGGGCCAAAGCCGTCGGCGAGCAGGCCGCGAAGACCGCGGTCGGCTCCTTCACCTCTCCGCATCGCGTAAATTTCCTCAAGACGCTCGCCTCCGTGACGCCCAAGGGCCTCACGCGCTGCCAGCTCTACTCCTCCGGCGCGGAGGCCGTCGAGGCCGCATTGCGCCTGGCGAAATCCCGCACGGGCAAGTTCGAGGTCATCGGCTTCTGGGGCGGCTTTCACGGCAAGACCCAGGGCGTCATGGGCCTGCTCAACGACGGCTTTAAGAACGGCTACGGCGCGACCGCTCCCGGCCTCCACCTCTCGCCCTACCCCGACAGCCGCAACTGTCCGTTCGGGACCAAGGAACCACACGACTGCGGCGCGCACTCCCTCGACTTCCTACGCGAGAAGATCAAGCGCGAGACGACCGGCTCGGTCGCCGCGATCATACTCGAGCCCGTTCAAGGGACGAACGGCAATGTGATTCCGCCCGCCGGATTCTTTAAAGGCGTGCGCGACCTTGCGAAGGAGATCGGGGCCGTGTTCATTTCCGATGAAATGATCACGGGCTTCGGGCGAACGGGCAAAATGTTCGGGTGCGACCATGAAGGGGTCATCCCCGACATGATGACCATCGGCAAAGGATTTGGCGGCGGGTTTCCCGTGTCGGGCGTTGTCACGAGCAGCGAGATCGCGAACTCCAAGCCGTGGTCGAACCCTTCCGGGTCGTCCTCGAGCTACGGTGGAAATCCTCTGGCTTCTGCCGCCTGCGACACGACATTAAAAATTATTCTTCGTGATAAGCTCGTGGAAAACGCCGCGACCGTTGGAGCGGCGATGCTCCGGCGCCTGACCGAGATTCAGAAGGCTCAGCCGTTGATCGGTTCGCTGCGCGGGCGCGGATTGATGATCGGAGTTGATCTGGTCAATCCGAAGGATCAAAAACCCCTCGACAAGGCCATTTGTCGGGAGATTTTTGAAGAGGGGTTAAAACGAGGCGTGCTGACGATGGCTTACAACCCGTCTCTTAGAATTAATCCGCCGCTCGTGATTATGGAAAAAGAAGCGCTGGACGGCTTAGATCGTATGGCCGAAGCGATGAAAGCCGTTCAAAAGAGGCGCTCTCTCTGAGCAATATTCGTTCCGTCGCACTCGTCGGCTTCGGAGCCATCGCCGAGGGCGCCCACTTGTCGGCCCTGCGCTCGTTAACGGTAACGGTCGATGCCGTTGCCGAGCCGTCGCCGTTGCGCCGCGAAGCGGCGAAGAAATCGTTGCCGTTTGCGCGAGTTTACGAAAATATCGATCAACTGCTGTCGGCGGAGAAATCACTCGACGCCCTCATCGTTTGTTCTCCGCCAAGCTTTCACGGCAACGGAATTTTGTCAGGCATACGCGCGGGCATCCATGTCCTTTGCGAGAAACCCCTCACGCTTGATCCGGAAATCTTCGCGCAGATCCAAACCGAGTCCGCCGCGCGGAATGTCTGCGTGTACTCAATCAACAACTGGGCTTATTCACCCCAATTTTTACGCCTTCTCGAGATAACAAACTCCGGCCGTTTGGGCGCCATACGCCATGCTGATATTCGCGTGCTTCGCACGCGTCCGGCTATTTCGGCTTCGCCGAACGACTGGCGGATGGACCCGGCCATTTCTGGCGGCGGAATTTTTGTGGACCATGGGTGGCACAACCTTTACCTCATGCGCCGCCTGCTCGGCGTTAAGCTCGCGCTCGTTAACACCGTCCTTCATCCCTCCTGCGCATTCGACGAAATCGCCACCGCTCTTTTCGAGTCACCGGTTGCCTCCGGCATGATGCACCTTTCATGGCGTTCCGGCGAACGCTCCAATCACGCGTTCGTTGCGGGCGAACGCGGCACCGCCGAGCTTCGCGACGATGCGCTGATCATCAAGGCTGATGGCTTGGAAGAATCTATTCGTTTTCCTGAAAAGCTATCCGGCGGCTCCGCCCACCCCGAGTGGCTCGCCGCGATGTGGCCCGCCTTCGAGGCCGAGTGTGCCGGCCACGGCCGCGGCGAGAACCTAGATGAGGCCGCCTTCTGCCTCTCGGCCATTCGCGGGGCGTATGGTCGAACGGAGGCCTCGCGTGCCTGAGGCCCGTTTCACGCGCGCGATTCTCTGGGTCGCCCACCCCAAGCTCCTCTGGCAGCGCGCCGGCGGCATGCTCGTGCTCGAGCGCCATCTCTTCACCGCCGCGCGCGCCGGGATCAAGTCCGTCTTCGTGGCAATGTCGCAGCCGGATGACGCCCAGATCGGACTTCTGCGCGTGCCTCCCGGTCTGGAGGTTAGCTGGGTGTCGAAGAATCAGGCGGCGCTCACCGAGTGCGCGCCGCCCTATCTCGGCCTTTCCGCCGATCACCTCATCCGCGTCGAGACCTTGGCCTTCATCGCGCGCCAGGATTTCCCCACCACGGTCAGCTACGAGGACTCCGCCGGATTGAGCGTCGTCCAGGTCGTCCTCACGCGCGAGGATGTGATCTCGCGCGCCAAGCAACCGCTGCCCGAGGGCGCCTGCAAGCGCCTCGAGGCGCCGCTCAGCCAAGGCCCGATCGTCGACTGGCTCATGGTCGCGGGACCCAAGCCGCAGGACGGCTTCATGGCCCGCCACTTCGATCGGCACCTCTCGCTCGCGGCAAGCCGCGCCCTGCTCGACAGCGCCGTCACCCCGAACCAGATGACGCTCTTCAGCACCTGCTTGGGCCTGCTTGGCGCCTCGTTCTTCCTCGGCGACACGCGCCTGGCCTATGTCGCTGGCGCCTTGCTCGTCTGGCTCCACTCGGTTCTCGACGGCTGCGACGGCGAGCTGGCGCGCGTGCGCTTCCAGGAAAGCGCCTTCGGCGCCGACCTCGACTTCTGGGGCGACAACCTCGTGCACCTCGCGCTGTTCACCTCGCTCGGCGTGGGCTTTTGGCTCACAGGCAACGGCGTCCACACCTTGGTCTTGGCGGGAATCGCCGACCTGGGCGTAATCGCCTCGGCGTGGACGGCCTGGCAGCACCGGCGCACCCACCGGGGCGACGCGACTGTCGTGAATCAGCCCGACGGCGACGGGCTTAAGTCCAAGCTGTCGCGCCTGGAGAACTCGCTCGCGCAGCGCGACTTCATCTATCTGCTCGTGCTGCTCGCGTTCGTCGACCGGGTGTATGAGTTCCTCTGGGCCGCCGCCATCGGCGGCTGCCTCTATTTCGCAATCATGCTATATCTCAGGAGAGCCCACTCAAATGAACAAGCTCGAGAGCCGCATCCGACCCGCTAAGGGCAAGCTCGGCGTGCTGTTGCCGGGAATGGGTGCCGTGACTAGCACCTTCATCGCGGGCGTGGAGCTCGTGAAGAAGGGCCTTGGCACCCCCGTCGGCTCCGTCACGCAGATGCAGGCGATCCGCCTCGGCAAGCGCTATGAGAACCGCTCGCCCCTGATCAAGGATTTCGTGCCCCTGGCCAAGCTCGACCAGCTCGTGTTCGGCGGCTGGGACTTCTTCCCCGACGACATGTTCGTCGCGGCGACGAAGTGCGGCGTGCTCGACGCGGCGCTCCTCGCGAAAGTCCAGAAGGAGCTCACGGCGATCAAGCCGATGTCCGCGATCTACGACGAGGCCTACATCAAGAATATCAAGGCCACCAGCCCGAAAAAGGGCAAGACCAAGATGGCCTTGGCCGAGCAGGTGATGGCCGACATCGAGATGTTTAAGAAGAAAAATGGTTGTGATCGAATCGTCATGCTCTGGTGCGGCTCCACGGAACGGCTCCCCGCTCCGTCGAAGTGCCACGAGGACCTTGAATCGTTCGAGCAGGGCCTGCGCGACAGCGACCCGTCGATTCCCCCCTCGATGATCTACGCGTACGCCGCGATCAAGCTTGGGCTGGCCTACGGCAACGGCGCGCCGAACCTGTCGTGCGACATCCCGGCCCTGCTCGAGCTCGCGGAGCAGACGGGCTCGCCCATCTGCGGCAAGGACTTCAAGACCGGCCAGACCCTCATGAAGACGACGATCGCCCCCATGCTCAAGGCCCGCATGCTCGCGTTAACAGGTTGGTACTCGACGAACATTCTCGGCAACCGCGACGGCGAGGTGCTCGACGATCCGGGCTCGTTCAAGACGAAGGAGCTCTCTAAGATGTCCGTGCTGGACACCATCCTCGAGCCCGCGCTGTACCCCGAGCTGTACGGCAAGTTCCACCACAAGGTCCGCATCGATTATTACCCTCCCCGCGGCGACCAGAAGGAAGGCTGGGACAACATCGACATCCGCGGGTGGATGGATATGCCCATGCAGATCAAGATTAACTTCTTATGCCGCGACTCGATCCTGGCGGCGCCGATCGTGCTCGACCTCGTCCTCTTCCTCGACTTCGCCAAGCGCGCGGAGCTCAAGGGCATCCAGGAGTGGCTATCGTTCTTCTTCAAGAGCCCGCAGTGCCGCGAGGACCTCAAGCCCGAGCACGACCTCTTCATCCAGCACCTCAAGCTCAAGAACACCTTGCGCGTGCTGATGGGCGAGGAAGTGCTCGACCACAGCGGCCTCGACTACTACGACCCGTCGAAGACCGCGTCCGCCGCGCCGGCGCCGAAGCCGGTCGCGAAGAAAGGCAAGAAGGCGCTCGCCAAGGCTTAAGTCTCGGGCGACGCCGGAGACGCCGGAGACGCCGGCGCCCGGGTCTGGCTGACGCTCAAAACGCCCTAAGAAATCCCACTTTTTTCTTAAGATAAAAGTGGAAATTTCTGGGCCCCGGGGCTATACTGCGAGCGTGAACCCCTCACGCGCCGCGCTCGCCGCCTTGCTTCTCTCCGCCCCGCTCCAGGCCGCCGAACTCCAAGGAATGGACGCAGATATGAGCGCTCTCAAGCAGAGGGCCAAGGCGTCGGTGGCGGCCCAGGTGGCGGCCGCGCAAAACGCCGCTCCCCCGGCGCCGCTGATCGTGAGCGGCGTGGACATGTCCGAGTTCCTGCGCCGCCTCGAGGACATGACCCTCGATACGACGGTGTTGCGCGGCCTCTTAGGGAAGATCGGCGTCTCCTTCCGGCCGCCGACGGCGACGGCCAACGCACAGTACGGCCAGATCATGAATCATCTGTACCTGCCCGACACGCTCAAGGCGAAGAACGGCAACTCGATCCGCTATGACCTGACCTCAAACGAGATATCGACGGTCATTCACGAGTTGACGCACGCCTCGGCCGATCAGCTCGCGGCCAGTGACGCTCCCGGAGGAAGCGCCGGCTCGGAGCATTACAAGGCGCTACAGCAGCTCTCGCACCAGGTCCGCGACGGCCGCCTGCTCGCGCGCTATCCGAACACGAAGGCCGACGAACTGGCGGGCTATTACATGGGCTGCGCCGTTGCTGATGTCGCCGACGCCATCACCTTCTTGAAGGTGTACAACACGGGAATCGCCAGGCCGGCGGACGCCGCCGAGGCCGAGCGACTGGGCACGCGACTGCTCGCCTTCGAGGAAAAAACCCGCGGGGCCGCCTCGGCCCCGCCCCAGTCCTGGATCGACATCGACCGCTGCATGCTGGGCCAATGCTCGGTCGGTGACAGCGCCCAGTTCGAAGGCTCCCCGATCGGCGTCGAGCCCGATTCCGCGATCAAGGGGATGTTGTTCCAGGGCGCGCTCGGCCTCAAGCCCCCGTTGTCCTTGCGCGACCTCCTCAAGCGCCTCAATGACCCGGCGCGCCGAAGCGCCGGCGTCGACGCCCTGCGCCGCGAGGTCTACGAGGCCCGTCTCAAGGCCGCGGCCCGCGGCCGTTAGTATTGCGCCACGATATCTAAGCGCCCATGCGCTCATGTGCCGCAGATAGGCTCTATGACGCGCCGCGCCTCACCCCTCCGCCTCAGGCCCCGCGCCCGCCTTCTCGCTACACTAAGCAATGATCAAACTTCTTCTCATTGCGCTCCTCGCCGTGCCCGCCGCCGCCTTCGCCCAGGTCCGCGTCGCCCCGTCCGCCGGCGCCCTCGCCTGGTCGGGCCCCATCGCGAGCGCGGTGTCTGAAGCGGGGGTGGGAGGCATCGCCCAGCTCGAGTCCATGTCCATGACGCGCCTCTCCTCACCCGGGACGGACGGACGCCTCCCCCTGGTCTCATCGCCCGAGCTCCTCAATCCGCTCGTCGAGACGCTCGAGGCCTCCGCCGTGAGCCCGGCCGAGTTCCCGGACCTGCCGCTCGAGTTCAAGATGTCGATACTGCGCACGGCGGCCAGCCTCACCGAGGATCGCCTGGGCATGAAGGTCTGGGAGATCGTGCTGAATACGAACAAAGGCATCGGCCGCTCGGCGATCGCCGAGGTGACGAAGGAAGCGGCGAAGGCGCGCGAGACGAGCCTGTACCTCAACGAGCGCACCATCGCGGGGCTCGAGATGCTCGAGCAGCGTGTGAAGGATTTCGAAGCGGCGCGCGAGGCGGCGCGACTGGCGTTCCTGGCCGACCTTCCCGCGAAGATCGCCGCCGGCGAATTCAACGCGGAGAACTTCCTGCAGACGGAGGATGACGGAGGCCGGACCCTCTGGAAGACCGCCGGAGACTCGCCCGAGCGCGCCTATCCGACGGCCGAGGCCGCCCTCGACGCCCGCGTCGAGGCGCTGACGAGCATGCCCGCCGGGGCGTGGAGCATTGCTGAGGCAGAGCTGCTCGAAGCGGCTCTGTACGCGAATATGAAGAAAGGTGTCCTGTCCCCGTCGCGCTGGACCGTCTCGGCGACCAACGCGATCCACGCGGCGAGAGTCTCCGGAGTGGGCGCGGCGCTCGAGCCCGGCCTGCGCCGGGCCGTGCACCGAATCGCCGGCGACCGCGCGACGGCCTCGGATGTGCTGGCGATCGAAAAAGCCTACGAGGCCGCCCATGGCCGACCGGGCCTGACCTGGACGGCGCGCGCGCGAATTCTCGCGACGATCAAGACGGGCTTTATGGGCCAGCCGTCTTGGGAGCGCCTAGCCTCCGTCAAGAACGAGCTTGGCCCCCGTCTCGAGCGCCTCGGCCTGATCGCGCTGCTCACCGCGATCGGCGTCGCTCTTTTGGTGAGCGTCCTGCCCCTGAAGGCGCTGCTGCCCGCGGCCTGGCTCGCGGCGGGCTCGGTCGCTCTCCTGGCGGGGATGTTCGTGCCTCTTGCCGTGGCGTTCTGGACTTTTTTCCGGCGCGCGGCGCTGAGCGCCCGCGAAGCCGGTTCGCTCGCGCGGGCGATGAGCGCCTACTTCAGTCGAAAACCTTGAAAATCCGGGCGTCGACGAAGCACACATCGGAGTCCGGCGTCTTCTCCGCGTCGCCGTAGACGCCCGAAAGCCAGACGGCGTCCGATAGACGCTGGAAGTAGCGCTCCAGGCCCGCGCCGGAGAAGCGGCTCGTGACATTGACGCGGTGCAGCAGCCTGGCGCCGGGGCCCGCGAAGCCCTCGCGCGTCTTGAGAATGCCCGCCTTGATGTGCGCCGTGGTCGGGAGCAGCGGCAAGGTCTGCAGGAACTTGTAGGCGAACAAGCTACGGGCGCGGGCGCCGGAGACCTCGGCGATCCGGGCGACGGCGAGAGCCTTGAGCACCGCGCGCGTCTTGGCCGGCGATTCCCCGACAGCCTTGGCGATTTCCATATCGCTTGACCATTCCGGCGAGTTGATGAGGTAGACATGGATCCGGTACGCCGCGGGGTCGGAGGCGAGGACGCGCCACTGGGCGAGGCCGAGCTGGGCGGCGCGCTGGCGCTGAGCCTGGCGTGAGGCCTCGTCGGCCGCCGAGTCGGCCGCGGCCGGGGGGGCTTCAAGTCCGCGTAAAAGGGCGGCCGAGCCGAGCACGGACTCGAGATAGGACCAAACGAGCTCCCGCCGAGCGGGCGCGGCCTCGCCGAGATCGAGCGCCTTGAGGATGGCCTCTAAGCGCGGGGCCTTGGGCAGGCTCTTCCCTTTCTCCAGAGCCAGGTAGTTCGGGAAAGAGAGGTTTAGCGCGCGGCGGCCGCCGCAACTCTTATAGAAAGAGTGGGCGTTTTTGAACCCCCGCTCGCGGCGCACTCGGGCAAGAACGGCGGCGAAGGGATAGGGTGTTTTCATGCCTATATTATTCATAATTAATAAGAATAACTACAAATTTTTATGACGCTTCTCTTTTTTGCCCCGGAGCCTCCGGTCTATTTTGTATACTGGCTCTTCCGGTGAAAAGCTTCCTTATAAGCGTTCTCGCCGCGGCCGCGCTGTCGTCGTCAGCTCTGGGACAGACGGTGTCCTCCGGGACTCCGTCCTCCGAGCCGCCGTCGGTTTCAACCGAAACCACAGCCGCCGCGCCTCTCGTCTCGACGGCGGCTCCCGTCGCGGTCGACACCTCCACAACTTCATCCTCCCTGCCGGGCCTGGCGACCGAATACACGGTCGTTTCGGTCTCGAGCGCTCCCGCGAAGGACCCCGCCGAGACCCCCCCGTGGGTGCTGGGCGACATCAAGGCGGACGGACTCAAGAACACCAAGCTGTCCACCATCCGCGGCGCCATCAAGGGCCGCAAGGGCGACCTGTACGACCGCCCCGACCTCGACCGCGACCTGGAGGCCGTGCGCGGCCTGGGCTTGTACGAGCGCGTGGGTGCGGAGATGATCCTGCTCGACAAGCCCGTGCCCGAGCACTTTCGCAAGGCTGCCAGCGCCGACCGCCAGGTCCAGCTCAATTTCGTTGTCAAAGAAAAGCCGGTCATCCAGAAGATTGTCTTCGAAGGCAACAAGAAGCTGTCACGCGGCGCGCTCTCCGACATCCTGACGCTCAAGAATAAGGACCCTTTCGACCGCGCCAAGCTCGACGAGGACCGCGAGAAGCTGCTGGCGAAATACCGCGAGAAGGGCTTCCTCGACGCGGCGATTACCTACGAGGTCAAGGCCGATACCAAGGCCGTCAGCGTCGAGATCGTCTTCGCCGTCGCGGAAGGCGCCAAGTCGCGCATCGACCTCGTGGAGCTCGGCGGCGTAACGGCGTTCAAGCGCAAGGTTCTGCTTAAGCTGATGAAGAACAAGCGCAAGAAGGTCTATTTCGCCGCGGATTTACCCGAGGATATCAAGAAGATCGAGGCGCACTACAAGAACAACGGCTACCTCGATGTCGCGCTCTCCACACCGCTCGTCACCCTCAGCGCCGACAAGACGCGCATCGGCATCGCCCTTGGCGTGACCGAGGGGCGCTCCTACCGCTTCGGCAAGACGACCTTCGAGGGCCACCTGATCTACACCTCGACGGAGCTCGCCAAGGTCGTCGAGTACCGAGAAGGCAAGATCTTCAGCCAGGAAAAGTTCGAGGAGACGATCCGCGCCATCCAAGAGCTGTACTCCGACCGCGGCCGCCTGCGCACCCGCATCAACCCGGTCAAGACCTTCGACGCGAAGGCCGACCGCATGGATGTCCGCTACGAGATCGTCGAGGGGCCCATCTCCTATGTCGGCCATGTCGATGTCGAGGGCAACAAGGCCACGAAGACCTTCGTGCTGCGCCGCGAGATCGTCATCAAGCCCGGCGACATGTTCCGCTCCTCGCGCGTGCGCCGCAGCATCGAGAAGATCCGCAACCTCGGTTTCATCGACGATGTCGATCTCGACCTTCAGCCCACGCCCTCCGACCAGGACAAGGTCGACCTGACCTTCGATGTGAGCGAGGGCAAGCCCGGCATCCTGACCGCCGGCGCGGCCTACTCCTCCGTGGACGGGATGATCGGGACCTTGTCCCTCCAGCATCTTAATTTGTTCGGCCGCGCGCAGCGCGCCTCGGTGCAGTGGTCCTTCGGCCGTCGCGTCCAGGACTACTCCCTCAGCTGGACCACCCCGTGGCTCGGCACGCACCCGACGAGCCTGGGCTTTGACCTCTACAACACCCGCCGCATCAACCCCTTCGACACCTCCCTGTCGGCCTATGTCGAGCGGCGCACCGGCGCCTCCATCCGCCTCGGGCCCCGGTTCGAGGAGGACAAGTACCAGCTGAACCTGACCTACGGCCTGGCGCGCATCTCCATCGAGAATGTGCAGGACCAGTTCCGCGGCACGCTCACCGAGGGAACCAGCATCCAGTCGTCGTTCAGCGCGGAGTTCTCGCGCGACACGCGCGACAGCATCTGGGATCCGGCGCGCGGCAGCCGCCATGGCGTCGGCCTGCAACTCTCGGGCGGCCCCTTCCAGGGCAACATCCATTTCTTTAAGCCAAGCATCACGAACCAGGGCGCCTACACCTTGTTCAGCGTCGAGGACTGGCCCTTCGTCATCTCGGGCTACCATCGCGCCGGCTATGTGACCCAGTTCGGTAAGACCTCCTTGGTGCCCGTGCAGGACCGATACTTCATCGGCGGCCAGGACTCTCTGCGCGGCTACGCGCCCTCCGGCGAGGCGGGCTTCCCCCAGGGCGGCAAGTTATACAGCGTGGCCAATGTCGAGTTCGGCTTCCCGCTCGCGCGCGAGCGCAAGAAAACCATAGTCAAGTTCGTGATTTTCGCCGACGCCGGCGGCTCGTGGGACCGCGTGCGCGACTTCAACGGCCGCATCGGCTCGGGCACGACGAACATCAAGACCGATGTCGGCTTCGGCCTGCGCTTCGTGACCCCCGCGTTTCCGATCCGCCTCGACTACGGCTACGGCCTCAACCACCGCAACGGCGAGCGTTTGTACCAAATCAACTTCGGCCTAGGACCTCTCTTCTAATGAAACGATTCTCGACCTTAGTGTCTTTGTGCCTGAGTGGTTTATTGCTGTCGGCGTCGGTTCCCGCCCGCGCCATCGAGCTGTCCCTCGAGGAGAACCGCGCCGAGCGCGGCAGCGTCGGTTATGTCGACATGCGCCGCCTGTTCACCGCGAGCCCGGACGCCGCCCGCGCGCGCGAGGGCCTCGAGGAGCTCGTCCGCCAGGCCGAGGAGCGCGTCAACGCCAAGAAGTCCGAGCACCTGCGCCTGCGCACCGAGCTCGAGATGCTCAAGATCGAGCGCGACGAGCTCGCCCGCTCCACGCCGACCGCGGCGATCCTGACGCCGCCGCCCGCCCCCGCGCCTATCGTGACAGCGGCTCCTGCGCCGGTCAAGCCAATGGCGCCCACGCCCGCGGCGAAGCCCGTCGAGGCCCCGAAGGCCGCGGCGGTCGCCGTCGACACCACGCCCGTCACGGCGGCGCCCTCGCCGCTGACGATCAACCTTCCCGGACTGACCGACGGCCCCCTCAACCTCGAGCGCCCCGGCTCTTCGCCGCTGAATCCGACGCGGACCGCCATCCCCGTCACCGACGGCCCGCCGGCGCCGCCGCCCGCCGCGGTCTCGGCTCCCGAACCGGCGCCGGCTCCGGCGCCCGTCGCGCCGACGCCCGCCGAACCCGCTGGCCCGACCATGGCCCAGCGTCTGCTTGAATTCGACGGCCGCATCGTCGCCCTGCAGGGCGACATCGCGCGCCTCCAGGGCGAGCTCGATCGCGAACGCCTGGGTGCGGAGCGCTCCTTGCTCGACGCGGAAGGCCGTAAGACGGACCAGGTCCTCGCCCGCCTTTACCGCGCCATCTCCGAGGTCGCCAAGCGCGAGGGCGTCAGCGTGGTCGTCGACAAGTCCGCCACCTTATACGGACATCCCGCCGTCGACCTGACCGACAAGGTTCTCAAGCAGCTGCGCGGAGTGGTGCCGGCGCAATGAAAATATTTCCCCAGCCCCTGACCGTCGCGCAGATCGCCGGGCTCGTCGGCGGCGAGGCTCTCGGCGTGACCAACCACCCCGTGACGGGCGTGGCCGACCTCGCCGACGCCGGGCTCTCGGACGCCGTCTTCCTAGAGAACCGCAAGTACACAGCACTCGCCGCGACCGCCCCTGCGGGTTGCCTGTTCGTGACCCCCGATATGCGCGAGACCGAGGTGGCGGCGAAGGGCAAGGTCGTCGTCGCCGAGCCGCGCGCGGCGTTCGCCTTACTCGTACGCCTCATCAGTGAGGCGGGCAAGGTCAAGGTCCTGGCCACCCACAGCCCCAAGTCCTCGATCCACGGCCAGGCCGCGCTTGGCCCCAATGTCTCGGTCGGGGACTTCACCGTCATCGAGCGCGGCGCGGCGATCGGCGAGAACACGGTCATTATGCCCCAGGTGTACATCGGCGTCAACGCCAAGATCGGCCGCAACTGCCTGATCTACCCGCAGGTCGTTATCCGCGAGGACTGCGTCATCGGCGACGGCGTGATCATTCACCCTGGCGCGGTGATCGGGGCCGACGGCTTCGGATTCCTGACCGACAAGAAGACCGGAAAGCACACCAAGATCCCGCAGATCGGCAATGTGATCATCGAAGCCGGCGCAGAGATCGGCGCCAACACGACCATCGACCGCGGCGCCGTCGGCTCAACCGTGATCAAGGCCGGCACGCAGATCGACAACCTCGTGCAGATCGCCCACAATGTCAAGCTCGGCCGAGACTGCGTCGTCGCCGCGCAGACAGGCATCGCCGGCTCGGCGATCGTGGGCAATAATGTGGTGCTCGCCGGCCAGACCGGCGTGGCGGGCCACCTGAGCATCGGCGACGGCGCCATCATCACCGCCCAGACGGGCGTCATGAGCGATGTGCCCGCCAAGACGGTCCTGTTCGGCTCCCCGGCACGCCCGCATCGCGAGGCGTTTAAGCTCCAGGCGCTATTCAGCCGCCTGCCGGAGCTGTTCGACAAGGTCAAGGAGCTTGAGAAGAGGCCACCCCTATGATGAACGAAAATCCGCTGCAGATCACGATCGGCAAGGAAGTCGAGCTCGAAGGCGTCGGCCTGCACACCGGCAACAAGTCCCGGATATCCTTCCGTCCCGCTCCCGCCAACACGGGCATCCGCTTCTTCCGCTCCGATCTTGCCGGCACGCCGATGATCCCCGCCCGCCTCGACTTCGTTCTGACGACGGTGCGCGGCACCAACCTCGGCCTCGGCGAGGCCAAGGTCCACACCGTCGAGCATGTGCTCTCCGCCTGCACGGGCATGGGCATCGACAATATCGACATTCTGGTCACCGCCAACGAGCCGCCGATAATGGACGGCTCGGCGCTGCCGTTTATCGAAGCCTTGATCCGCGCAGGGCTCAAGACGCTCGACGCGCCCAAGCGCTGGCTGCACCTGCCGCACGAGGTCGTCTACACGGCCAAGGACGGCGCGCGCTACCGCGCCACGCCCTCCGAAGCGTTCGAGATTGAGGCAACGCTCGTGCACGATCATCCGCTCATGCCCAAGATGACCCTGTCGATGACCGTCGAGCGGGAGAGCTACCTCGCCGAGGTCGCCCGGGCGCGGACCTTCTGCTTCGAGCACGAGGTCGCCTACCTCAAGTCTCAAGGTCTTGCCCAAGGGGGCACGCTCGAGAACGCGATCGTCATCGGCAAGGACCGCTTCCACACGAACGCGGAGGGACTACGCTTCCCCGACGAGTTCGTCCGCCACAAGATGCTCGACCTGATCGGCGACCTGACCTTGATCGGCCGCCCGCTGTTCAAGATGAAGATCGAGGCCGAGCGCCTAGGCCACGCCCACAATGTCGAGTTCGCCAAGCTGCTCGATGCCGCGGCCAAGACGCTACGCAAGAAAACTCCCGCCCTGGAGGCCAAATAAAGTGACCACCGAAACCGCCGCCCCCTCTCCTTTCGCCGCCGCGCCCGTCCGCTCCCTCGACATCATGGGAGTGAAGAAGGCTATCCCGCACCGCTACCCTTTCCTTCTGATCGACAAAATCGATGTGATTCAGGAAGACAAGTACTGCATCGGGATCAAGATGGTCACCGCCAACGAACAGTTTTTTGAAGGACATTTCCCGGGCCAGCCCGTGATGCCGGGCGTCTTAATCGTCGAGTCGATGGCCCAGACGGCCTGCGCGATGCTGCTCTCCAAGGGCGGCTTCGAGAATAAGATCGCCTTCTTCATGGGCATCAACGAGGCCAAGTTCCGCGCGCCCGTCCTTCCCGGCACCGTCCTCAAGCATCACATCGAGATTCTGCGCCTCGGCCGCGCGGGCAAGTTCAAGGGCGAGTCCTATGTCGGGGACAAGATGGTCGCGGAAGCGACGATGACCTTCGCGCTCGTGGACAAGGCGGCGTAAGATATGGGAATTCATTCTACGGCGCAAGTCGACGCCTCCGCGAAGATAGACCCTACCGCCGAGATCGGGCCTTACGCCGTTATCGGCCCGGATACTGTAATTGGCCCTCGTACGAAAGTAGGGCCACATGCGGTGGTTGAGTACGCCACGCTAGGGGCCGATAACATCCTTCATAGCGGCTGCTATGTCGGCACGCCGCCGCAGGACCTCAAGTACGCGGGCGAGAAGACCCGCCTCGAGATGGGCGACAAGAATGTCATCCGCGAAACCGTGACGATGAACCGCGGCACCGCGCAGGGCGGCGGCCTCACCAAGATCGGCTCGGGCTGCCTGTTCATGGCGGCCTCCCACATAGCGCACGACTGCGTCGTCGGCAACGGCGTGATCGTCGTCAACGCCGTGCTGCTCGCGGGACATGTCCACATCGGCGATGGCGCCGTGCTGGGCGGGATGTGCGCGATCCACCAGTACAACCGCATCGGCCGGCTGGCGATGCTCGGCGGCGGCTCGATGAACGGCCTCGATGTCCTCCCCTTCGCGAACACGCAGGGCGACCGCGCCGTCATCCGCGGCCTCAACCTCCTGGGACTTAAGCGCGCGGGCGTGCCGCCCGAGTCGCGATCGGCGCTCAAGGCCGCCTATCGCACCTTATTCCTCTCCGGTCTCTCCCAGGTCGAGGCGCTGGCGCAGCTCAAGGCCGGCGGCAAGCCCGACCCGATCGTGCAGGAGTGGATCGACTTCATCGAGTCCGCCGGCAAGCGCGGCTACATGCGTCCCGCCGTCGGCGCCACCGAGCTCGAAGAGGTCGCCTAAACCCCATGAGCACGGAGCCGCTGGGACTTATCGCCGGCTCCGGCCGTTTCCCGTTCCTCGTCGCCGAGGAGGCGCAGCGCCGCGGCGTGCCCGTCGTGGCTTTGGGCATCCCCGGGGTGACCGACCCAGCACTCGAGGCCGTCGCCGGCGGCCTGACCTGGTTCAAGCTCGGCCAGATCGACGCCCCCATCAAGGCCTTGAAGGACGCCGGGGCGCGCCGCGTCGTCATGGCGGGCAAGGTCCAGCATGTGTCCTTGTTCGGCGGCGTGCTGCCGGACTGGCGCGCGGCCAAGGTCCTCCTCGCGCTCAAGGACAAGCGCACCGACACCATCCTCAAGGCGATCGTCGACGAGTTCGCCAAGGACGGCATCGAGTTTCAATCCTCCGCACTGTATCTTGAGCACCTCCTCGCCCCCGTGGGCGCGCTTACCAAGAGAGCGTTCACGGTCGAGGAACGGGCCGACTCGATGATCGGATGGCGCGCCGCCAAGGCCGTCGCCGGCTTCGACATCGGCCAGACCGTGGTTGTGCAGGGCGCGGCGATCGTCGCCGTCGAGGGCATGGAAGGCACCGACGCCTGCGTGGCGCGCGCCGCCGCGCTCGCGCGCTCGCAGGGCCGCGAGCCCGCCTTGGTCGTGGTGAAAGTCGCCAAACCGAAGCAGGATTTCCGGTTCGACCTGCCCGTGGTCGGACGCGACACCGTCGCCGCCTTCAAGGCCGCGGGCGTCAAGGCCGTTGCGCTGGAGGCGAAGTCGACCCTGGTGTTCGACCGCGAGCTCTTCGCCAAAGAGGCCGACGCCGCCGGCATCGCTGTCGCCGGCTTCCCTCCGGAGGGGCCCATTTCATGACGACTTCCAAGATCCGCGTTGCCGTTGTCGGCGCGGGCAAGATGGGCACTCATCACGCGCGCGCCCTGT
>Ga0163144_10004730_pt1 | contig 30576 bp, 31 predicted proteins | sample OliLak19BULKMAT1_FD_123175 | JGI IMG/M metagenome (GOLD analysis project Ga0163144, IMG submission 123175) | Freshwater microbial mat bacterial communities from Lake Vanda, McMurdo Dry Valleys, Antarctica - Oligotrophic Lake LV.19.BULKMAT1 | ecosystem: Environmental > Aquatic > Freshwater >... | reverse complement strand
GGGACAGGGACAGGGACAGGGAGATCTGGTGACTTCGTGATTTGGTGATCGAGTGATCTGAGTGACCTGGCCTGTGGCTGACCTCACCAAATCTATCTCGTCTGTCCCTGTGCATCGACCGCGCGGCTGAATCTCCAGAAGTAGTCGAGCGCTGAGCCGAGGGCAATGGCCATCACGGCCCACAGGGTGAGCTTGCCGAGCGACAGCAGCACCGGAAAGCGTTCCCACCCCAGCAGCAGCAACAGCACGGCCACCACCTGCGTGCCCATCTTGATCTTGCCGAGCGGCGAGGCGGGAATGACCAGGCCGCGCGTGAAGGCGAGGCTGCGCAGCCCCGTGACGGCGAACTCGCGACCGATGATGACCGCCACCATCCAGGCCGGCGCCAGTTCGAGCTGCACCAGCGACACGAGCGTGGCCGAGATGAGCAGCTTGTCGGCAATCGGGTCGAGCACCTGCCCCACCCACGTGATCTGCTGACGGCGCCGCGCCAGGTAGCCATCGAGCCAGTCGGTGAGCGACGCCAGGCCGAAAATCGCCGCGGCCACGAACTCCACGTGAATGCCGAACACCGCGCGGCCCTCGAACTTGGTGAGCAGCACCACCACCAGGAGGGGCACGAGGAAGATGCGGATGACCGTGAGGGAATTCGGCAGGTTCATAGCACGGGCGCGTGGGGCGATTCTACCGCTCGTCCCCGGCGCTGACAACCAACGGCGCGCTGCGAAAAACGCCTCGTGTATCATCAAGCGTTGCCATGAAAGCCATCCTTCTTGCCGGCGGCAAGGGCACCCGGCTGCGTCCGCTGACGCTGCACACGCCCAAGCCCATCGTGCCGATCTTCGACAAGCCCTTCCTGAGCTACCAGATCGGGCTCTTGAAGCAGCTCCCTGAGATCGACGAAGTCATCCTCAGCCTCAACTACCAGCCCCGCCGACTCGAAGAAACGCTCGGCGACGGGGCGGGCCTCGGCATGAAACTCCGCTACGTCGTGGAGCCATCGCCGCTCGGCACGGGCGGCGCCATCCGCTACGCCGCGCAGGGCATCGACGACACGCTCATCGTGTTCAACGGCGACGTCATGACCGCGGTCGACCTCGCGGCCGTGGTGCGCCAGCATCAGGCCCGCCAGGCCAAGGCCACCATCGTGCTCACCCCGGTCGACAACCCCTCGGCCTACGGTCTGGTCGAGTGCGACGATGACGGCAACGTGCGACGCTTCCTCGAGAAGCCCTCGGCCGACGAGATCACCTGCGACACGATCAACGCCGGGATCTACGTGCTCGAACCAGGCACCTTCGACCGCATTCCGAAGGACACGCCCTATTCGATCGAACGCGCCTACTTCCCTTCGCTGGTCGCGCGCGGCGAGACGTTCTGCGCCTATGTGGAACGCGGCTACTGGATCGACATCGGCACGCCCGAGAAGTACCGAGACGTGCACAAGGACATCTTCGACGGGCGTTGTCCGCTCGGCCCGGCCGGCATCGCGTCTGGGCAGCCAGTGGTGTCGCCCGACGCCAGGGTGGAGGCCGGCGCGGTGCTCGACGGCCCGTGCTTTCTCGATGCCGGCGTGGTGGTGAAGGCCGGCGCGCGCATCGGTCCCTACAGCGTGCTCGGCCGGTCAGTGCTCGTCGAGGAAGACGCGCAGGTCAGCGGCGCGATCGTGTGGCCCAACGCCCGGATCGGCCACGATGCCGTGGTCGAAGGGGCGCTCATCGGCCGGAGCTGCTACGTCGGCAAGAACGCCGTCGTCGGGCCGGCAGCGATTCTCGGCGACAAGACCACGTTGTCCGACTTCACCCGCGCCTGAGTCCGCGGCGCTTTTTACGAAGGACACCCGCGCATGGCGACGATCAACCCCGAGATCTTCAAGGCCTACGACGTCCGCGGTCTCTACCCGTCGGAGGTCAACGAAGAGACGTTCTTGCAGCTCGGCCGCGCCTTCGCCGTGTTCCTGGGTCCCGGCCGCGTCGCCGTGACGCGTGACATGCGCCTGTCGTCGCCGTCGCTCACCAAGGCGTTCATCGACGGCGCCACGATGCAGGGCGTGCACGTGCTCGACTGCGGGCTGGCCGGCACCGACATGATGTATTTCGCCGTGGCCGCAAACGGGCTCGATGGCGGCGCGCAGATCACGGCCTCGCACAATCCCAAGCAGTACAACGGCTGCAAGCTCGTGCGGCGCGAGGCGTTCCCGCTGAGCGGCGAATCGGGCATCAAGGAGATGCGCGAGATGATGCTGACCGGCTCGCTGCCGCCGCCCGCGGCGACGCGCGGCACGGTCACGCCGCTCGACGTCATGGCGCCCTACCTCGAGCACGTGATGGGGTTCATCGATCCCACCGTGATCCACGACTTCAAGGCCGTGCTCGACGCCGGCAGCGGCATCGCCGGCTTGGTGGCTCCGCATCTCTTCGACCGTTTGCCCTGCCGCACCACCAGGCTGTGCTTCGACGTGGACGGCACGTTCCCGAACCACGAAGCCAATCCCCTGCTCGCAGAGAACCGCGCCGACATCGTCGCCGAAGTGGTGCGCCAGGACGCGGACGTGGGCATTGCGTGGGACGGCGACGCCGATCGCTGCTTCTTCATCGACGGCAGCGGCGAGTTCATCGCCGGCGACTTCATCACCGCCCTGCTGGCCGAGGCCGCGCTCATGAAGCAGCCGGGCTCGACCATCATCTACGACGTGCGCGCCAGCTACGCCGTGAAGGACACCGTGGCCCGCTACAACGGCCGGGCGCTCATGAACCGCGTGGGCCACGCCTTCATCAAGCGCCGGATGCGCGAGGAAGACGCGATCTTCGGCGGCGAAGTGACCGGGCACTACTACTTCAAGGACAACTTCTACGCCGACAACGGCTTCATCCCGGCGCTCCTCATCCTGGAGCTGATGTCGCGCAAGGGCAAGTCGCTGCGCGAACTGCTGGCGCCGTTGCGCGGGAGATACTTCATCTCGGGTGAGATCAACACGAAAGTGTCGAGCATGGCGGTCGTGCCCGAGAAGATCGAGCGTCTGGCCAAGGAATACGGCCACGGACACGTCTATCGCCTGGACGGCATCTCGGTGGAGTTCGACGACTGGCACTTCAACGTGCGCGCGTCGAACACCGAGCCCCTGCTGCGCCTGAATCTCGAAGGTTCGACCCCGGAGGTGATGGAGCAGCGCCGGGATCAAGTGCTGGACATCATCAGAGGGTAGGCGCGTCGGGTCATCTGGTGGTTCGCTCGAGAGATCGTCAGATCAGATCAACCGATCGCGAAATCACAAGATCATCAGATGCCAGAGGCGTCCCCGTCTTCCGCGCGCGTCACCTTCCCTGTCGGGGGGATGACCTGTGCGGCCTGTCAGGGTGCGGTGGAGCGCAGCCTGACGCGCACGCCGGGAGTGCGCGAGGCACGGGTCAACCTCATGCTGCACTCAGCCACGGTCAGCTACGACCCGGCCATGGTGCCAGTCGCCGGCCTGCTCGACGCCGTGCGCGACATCGGCTACCGGGCTGAACTGCCGGCCGAGAACGACCTCTTCGGTGCCCCGGCGGCGCACGCCGCCGCGGAGCCTCATGACGACGGCGCCGCCTGGGTCAAGGCACTCGCGAGCCTGGCGGCAGGCGTGGTGGCGATGGTGCTCGGCGTGCCGCTCATGGCGCCGGTGGCCGGCGCGCACAGCCACGGCGTGACGCCCGACCCGTTCATGCAATGGGTCATGACGCGCATGGCGCCGTCGCTCCACACCTGGCTGCCCTGGCTCTATGCCGTGCCGCCCAACGTGATCAACTGGACGCTGACCCTCGCTACCGCGGCCGTGATGGCCTGGGCCGGGCGCGAGTTCTACGTCCGCGCCTGGAAGAATCTGCGCCACGGGACCTCCGACATGAACTCGCTGGTGGCTCTCGGCACCGGCGCCGCATTCGTCTACTCGCTCGTCGCCACGGTGGCGCCCGGCGTCTTCATCAGCAGTGGCGTGGCGCCCGACGGGTACTACGAAGCCGTGCTCTTCATCATCGCGCTGGTGCTCGTGGGCCGGGCGCTCGAAGCGCGCGCCAAGCACCAGACGGTGCGCGCCATCGGCCGCCTCGTGGAGCTGCAGCCGGCCACGGCGCGCGTGCGCGCCGGGGGCGTCGAGGTAGACCGGCCGGTAGCCGACGTGGCTCTGGGTGATGTCGTGGTGGTGCGTCCGGGCGAGCGCTTGGCCGTGGACGGCGTGGTGGTCGAGGGCACGTCCCCGGTGGACGAGTCGATGCTGACCGGCGAGCCCGTCCCAGTGATGAAGCGCGAGGGCAACCGCGTGGTGGGCGGCACCGTGAACGGCGCCGGTGGCCTCGTCGTGCGCACCACGGCGGTGGGCAAAGCCACCGTGCTCGCGCAGATCGTGCGGCTGATGCAGGACGCGCAGGCCTCGCGCGCGCCCATTCAGCAGGTGGCCGACCGGGTGGCGGGGGTGTTCGTGCCGGTCGTGGCTGGTGTGGCCCTCCTGACCGTGGCTGGCTGGTGGATCTTCGGCGGCGAGGCGGGCGCCGTGCGCGCCTTTGCCAACGGCGTGGCCGTGCTCATCATCGCGTGTCCCTGTGCGATGGGCCTGGCGGTGCCCACGGCGGTGATGGTCGCCACGGGCCGCGGTGCCGAGCTGGGCGTGCTCATCAAGGGCGGCGAGGCGCTGCAGCGGGCCGGCGAGATTACCGCGGTGGTCTTCGACAAGACCGGCACGCTCACCGAAGGCCGCCCCACGGTGGCCGAAGTGCGCGTCGTGGCGGCGCAGGTGTCGGCCGCGCAGGTGCTGCAGTGGGCCGCGGCGGTGGGCTCACGGTCGGAGCATCCGCTGTCGTCGGCCATCGCGGCGCACGCGGGCGCGCTGGGCCTCACCGTGCCGGCGCCGACCACGTTCGAGAGCCTGCCTGGCCTGGGTGCGAGCGCCGTCGTCGACGGCGTGCGGGTGCGCATGGGCCGCGCCGAGTACGTGCGCGACGGCGCCGCCGATGCGTCAGGAACCGGGGGCGGGGGTGGCGACGGCTCCCCCGCCACCGAGGTGCACGTCAGTGCCGACGGCCGGCTCGCGGGCATCGTGCTGCTCACCGACCGGGTGCGCGACGACGCGCGGCCGGCGCTCGACCGCGTGCGCTCGCTGGGACTCACGCCCGTGCTGCTCACCGGCGATCGGCGCGGGGCCGCGCTGGCCGTCGCCGCCGCCTTGGGCATCACCGAGGTGGTGGCCGGCGTGCTGCCCGCGGGCAAGCGCGATGAAGTCGCCCGGCTGCAGCGGGCGGGACACGTCGTAGCCATGGTGGGCGACGGCATCAACGACGCGCCGGCCCTGGCCCAGGCCGACGTGGGCATCGCGCTGGCGTCGGGCACCGACGTGGCCGTGGAGGCCGCCGACATCGTGCTGATGCGCTCGGACGTGTGCGGCGTGGCGCAGGCCATCCAACTCTCGCGTCAGACGATGCGGGTCATCCGCCAGAATCTGTTCTGGGCGTTCATCTACAACATCATCGGCATTCCCGTCGCCGCCGGGCTGCTCTATCCGTCGTTTGGTGTCCTGCTCAGCCCCGTGCTGGCCAGTGCCGCCATGGCCGTGAGCTCGGTATGCGTCGTCGGCAACAGCCTGCGCCTGCGCCACGTTCGATTCGATCTTCCCCGCCACCTCGTCCGAAAGTTAAGATAGCCGCCGGCCACGCCCTGAGCCGGCCGGCTAGAGGTAGCAGATGAGCGAACGACGGCGGCTGCAGGTGTGGATCGCGCTGCTCGTCGCGGCGTGTGGCGGCGTGTGGCTGGGGGCCCAGGTGCCGGCGCCGGCCTCCCCTGGGGGCGGCTCAGCCGCGGGGCTCGATCGCGCCGCCCAGGTCGAGTTCTTGCGCACCGCGAGGGTGACTCGCAGCCAGACGCTGTCGACCGGCGTCACGAGTCCCTTTCGCCTCACGCTGACCGACGGCACCGTCACGCACGACGCGTCGTTCCAGTCAGTCAACGAACGCGCGGTGCAGGCCAACTTCGGCGCGCGCGGCGTGGAGTTCAATTTCGCCGACTCGCATCACTTCAACCTGGCGGCCTTCCAGATTGCCGGCATGCTCGGGCTCGACGGCATGATGCCGGTGACCGTGCACCGCATCTGGAACGGCAAGGACGGCACCATCACGTGGTGGCTCGACGACGTGTTCGACGAACGCACCCGGCTCAAGGAGAAGCGGCAGGCGCCGAATCCCGTGACCTGGAGCCAGCAACTGAACAAGATGCGGGTCTTCGCCGCGCTGGTCGGCGACACCGATCGCAACGCCGGCAACATCCTGATCGGCACAGCCGACTGGAAGGTGTGGATGATCGACTTCACGCGCGCGTTCCGCCTGGCCGACACGCTGAAGGCGCCGGAGGCCCTCACACAGATCGACCGGACGCTGCTGGCGCGGCTGCGCACGCTCGACGGCACGGCCGTGCGGGCGACGACGGCGCACTGCTTGAGCATGTTCGAGGCCGCCGCCCTGATGAAACGGCGCGATGCGCTGGTCGCGCACTTCGACCGCCTGGTCGCCGAAAAGGGCGCTGGCGCCGTGCTCTACGGGGCGGAGCCCAAGGCGCCCTGACGACCCCGTCGTCAGGCGACGCTGAGCACGGCGGTCACGCAGTGCGCCACCTGACCGAACAGCGTGATGGGAAGGCGGATGGAGCGGGAGACGGGGATCGAACCCGCGACATTCAGCTTGGGAAGCTGACACTCTACCAACTGAGTTACTCCCGCTCAGTGGCCGCATTCTACCACCCGAGCGAGGCGCGACGGGGGCACCGCGGTGACCGCGCCCGGGCGTCCGTCAGCGGAACGCCACGCCGGCCCCGAGCGCCACCCGCGTCGTGGCCGGGGCGCTTGGCCGCGGATCCGACGCCGGCCGCGGGGTGAGCGCCCAGAAACGCAGGTCGAGGCTCAGCGCGAGGTGGTCGCGCAGGAACCACCGGCCGCCGAAGCCGTAGTGAATCGCGGTGCCCCAGGCGGCGGGCTCGGCCACGCCGCCCACGTAGGTGGAGGTCACCTTGGCCGTGCCCACGCCGAGGCTGAGGTGACTCCAGCCCAGCGCGTGACCGAAGTTCAGCGACACATGCGGGGCGGCGGCGAACAACCGCGTCGTCACGGCCGGAGCCGGCGCCAGGCCGGTGGAGCGTCCCTGAGACACCAGTCCGGCCACCCCGAATCCCAGGCGGCGGTGCCGCCCCGGACCCACGAAGACGTGCGCCCCGCCGTCCACGCCGAAACCGCGTCCGGGCACGACCGCGCCTGCCGGCACCGTCGGCGTCCACCCGAGAGTGCTGGGCAGCGTCGAGCTCACGAGCCGCACGTCAGCTACCACACCGCGCAGGGGCTCCCGGGCCTGTGCCATCGCCAGATGCGGCGCGATGCACACCAGGGCCGTCAGGAGACCCCATGCGGGTGAGGCGGGACGCACGAAACAACTATCCGTTCTTGGCCTTGCGGCGCGCTGCCCAGTACTTCTTCATGCGCTCGGACACTTCTTTGCGCATCGCCGCCGACATCGTGGAGCGCTTGCGCGCCTTGGCCGGTGTCGCCGCCTTGCTCGCCTTTGCTGGCTTGCGGGCCTTCCCTGCTTTGTCGGCCTTGCCGGCCTTGGGCGCGGCCGCGGCCGCCGCCCCTGCAAAGAGTTCGGGGAAGGTGTGCCGGATGGCGGCTTCTTCGCCGCGAATGTCGTCGAGCCGCTTCATCGCGCCGAGGCGCGCGAAACGACGCAGGTCGTCCTTGCTGAGTTCTGTGGCCAATGTGTCAGTTCCTTATGTACGTGCCTGAGGGTCTCGTACACCAGTGCACGAGACGGCGGTCACATCATATCGGGCGGTGCCCTCGGCGGCAATCGCTTCAATAGCCGCCAGCGCCGCTCGCGGGCTTGGGCGGCACGGGCGGCGCGCCGTCTGCGCGGGTGCCCTGCGACTCGCGCACGATCCGCACGCCGGCACTGGCGCCGACCCGGCTTGCGCCGGCCGCCACCATCGCCTGCACCTGGTTCAAGTCGCGCACGCCGCCGGCCGCCTTCACGCCCATGCTGTCGCCGACCACGCGGCGCATCAGCGCCACGTCATCCACCGTGGCGCCGCCCGGGCCGAAGCCGGTCGAGGTCTTCACGAAGTCGGCCCCAGCGGCCTTGGCGAGCGTGCAGGCGATGACCTTCTCGTCGTCGGTGAGGAGCGCGGCCTCGATGATCACCTTGCTCGTGGCGCCACAGGCGCGGCACGCGGCTGCCACGCCCTCGATGTCCTGCTCCACCAGGCGCAGGTCACCGGACTTCAGCGCGCCCACGTTGATGACCATGTCGATCTCAGTGGCGCCGTCGGTGATGGCCCGGCGCGTTTCGTAGGCTTTCACGTCCGGGGTGGTCGCGCCGAGCGGAAAGCCCACGACCGAGCACACCCCCACGCCGGTGCCGCGGAGCCGGCGCGCCGCCAGGGCCACCCACGCCGGGTTCACGCACACGGTGGCGAAGTGATGCTGCGCCGCCTCGGTGCACAGCGTCTCGATGTCGGTGGCGCTGGCGTCGGGCTTGAGCAGCGTGTGATCGATGAGCTGCGCCACGGCGCCCCCGCCGCCGCCCGACGCGTGCATGCCCAACCGGGCGGCCCCGGCATCGATCACGCCCTGCACGCGCGTGGGGCAGCAATCGAGCTGCCAGCCGTGGCACCCGCAGCGGGCCGGAGGCACTGCCCGATAGGCCGCCAGCTCCTCGGCGATGATCGCGACGAGGCGCCCGAGGTCGACGCCGACGGTCGCGTCGTTTGGGCCGCTCATTGCAGACGCTCCAGGCCCTGAATCTTCCCGAGACGGCGAATGTAGCGGGCCTCGGTCATGGGCGTGGCCAGCCAGGTGTCGACGATGCCGAGCGCCGCCTCGGTCGTGAGCAGCGTGGCGCCGAGCGCAAGCACGTTGGCGCCGTTGTGTTCGCGGGCATAGCGGGCCAAGGTCTTGTCGTTGCACATGGCGGCCCGCACGCCGTGAATCTTGTTGGCGGCCATCGCCGACCCCAGGCCCGCCCCGTCAATCGCGATTCCGGCATCGGCTTCGCCGCGCGCCACGATCCTGGCGACCGCACCGGCGGTGTCTGGATAGTCCACCGGGTCGGGCGTGTCGAGCCCCACCTCCTGCACGGCCAGGCCCTGGGCCCGTAGGTGGTCGCGCAGCACGCGGCGCAGGGCCAGCCCGGTGTGGTCGCTGCCGAGCGCCACCCGGCGCACCGGACTCACTGGCGCCAGGCTGCTGGCGTCGCCGAGCGCGCCTTCGCGCACGAGCGTGATACGTCGCTCGCGCAGGGTGTCGAGGGCCAGCGGGGTCACGTGGCCGCCCGCGGCCAGGGTGATGGTGGAGCCGCACTCAAGGGTGCGCGCGATGGTCTCGGTGATCATGTCGAACGTGCTCATCGGCGGTCCTCGCGCGGGGTCTCCCGCTGCTGTGCTACCCTCGGCGTCTCATGCCGGACGTCGTCACGCCGTTCCTGTCCGCCGAAGCCATCCGCCAGCGCATCGCCGATCTGGCCCAGCAGATCCGGGACGACGCGCCCGACGCCGACCTGCACTTCATCGGCGTGCTCAAGGGCTCGGTCTTCTTCCTGGCCGACCTGCTGCGCGCCATGCCCGGCACGGTCACGATGGACTTCATCGCCGTGGCCAGTTACGCCGGCACCCGCAGCACCGGCGAGGTGCGGCTCATCAAAGACGTGGACTACAGCCTTCAAAACCGCCACGTGATCGTCGTGGAAGACATCGTCGACACCGGCCTCACCCTGCACTATCTGCAGGACATTCTGCGGGCCCGCGGGCCGGCCAGTCTGCGCACGGCCTGCCTGCTCTCGAAGCCCTCGCGCCGCAAGATCGAGGTGCCGGTCGAGTACGTCGGCTTCACCATCGAAGACCGCTTCGTCGTGGGCTACGGTCTCGACTTCAACGAGCACCATCGCCACCTCCCGTACATCGGCCTGCTCACGGCGTAACCGCCGCCCGTACGGCGATCGCGACCGTGCGCGCCTCGGCCAGCACTGCCGCCGCGTTCAAGGTGCGCACGATCCGGCCGCGCATCAGCACCTTGCCGTTGACGATGGTCGTGTCCACGTCGTCGCCGCGGGTGGTGTAGACCAGATGCGACACCGGGTCGTAGATCGGTGTCTGGCGCGCGCGGTTCATGCGCACGACGATCAGGTCGGCGCGCTTCCCGGCTTCGAGCGATCCGATCTGGTCCTGCATGCCGAGCGCGCGGGCTCCGCCGATCGTCGCCATCTCGAGCGCCGTCGCGGCGCTCACCACCCGTGGATCCCGGCTCACGTGTTTGGCCAGGAACGACGCCTGACGCATGGCCTCGAACATGTCGAGGTCGTTGTTGCTGGCCGCGCCGTCGGTGCCGAGGCCAAGCGCCGCGCCCGCCTTCAGATAGCCCACGACCGGCGCCGAGCCGCTCGCCAGCTTCATGTTGCTTTCGGGATTGTGCGCCACGCCCACGCCGCGCCGCACGAGCGTCGTGATGTCGTCGGCCGACACCCACACGCCGTGGGCGGCCAGCGTGCGCGCGCCGGTCCAGAAGCCGAACGACTCCAGGTAGCCGGTGGGGCTCATGCCGCCCTTGTCGCGGGCCGCCTTCACTTCGTCCTCGGTCTCGGCCAGATGGATGAGCAGCGGCACCGTGTATTTGATGGCCAGGTCGCGCGCCGCCACGAGCGTGGCCTGGTCGTTCGTGTAGAGCGCATGGGGCGCTACCGCCGGCACGATCAGCTCGTCGTTCTTGTATTTCTGGATGAAGGCCTCGGCGCGGGTCAGCGCCTCGGCCGGCGTCTTCGCATCGGCCACCGGGAACTGAATCACCGTCTGGCCGAGCACGCCGCGCAGGCCCGCCGTCTTGGTGACGGCAGCGACCTCCTCCTCGAAGTAGTACATGTCGGCGTAGGTGGTCGTGCCCGACTGAATCATCTCGAGCGCCGCGAGGCGCGTGCCCGCGCGCACGAAGGCCGGGGTGACCGTCTTGGCTTCCGCCGGGAAGATGTACTTCTGCAGCCACTCCATGAGCGCCAGGTCGTCGGCCAGGCCGCGATAGAGCACCATCGGCGCGTGTGTATGGGTATTGATGAGCCCCGGCATCACGACCTGGCCGGTGGCGTCGATGGTCGCGCGCGGCTGGAACCGGGCGGCGATCTCGACGGCCGTGCCCACCGCGACGATCCGTGATCCGTCAATGGCCACGGCCCCGCGTGGGATCACGCGCCGGGCGGCGTCGACGGTGACGACCGTGCCACCGGTGACCACGAGCGACACCGGGACGGCCGACTGGCTGAAGGCGCTCTGCCCGGCCGCGGCCAGGAGCACGAGAAGCAGGAGGCCACGAGGGGCGCGCATCGCCCGATTGTAGGCGATTCCCTGCCTCCCTCAGCCCCTGCAGCTCGCCTCGCGGGCGTGCCGCGATGGGCGCAGGCACGCGTGATATAACAGCCGCACCCGTGGTTCATCTCATCACCCATCCGTTCGTGCACGACGCCCTGGCAACGCTGCGCGATGCCTCGACCCCGCCCGACATCTTCCGGCGCGTCACGCGCCGCATGTCACTGCTCATCGCCGCCGAGGTACTGAAGGAAATCCGCACGGTAGAGGGCACCGTGCAGACGCCGCTGGGGCCGGCCTACGCGCGCCGGGTCGATGCGCGCGTCACGCTGGTGCCGGTGCTGCGGGCGGGCCTGGGAATGATCGAAGGGGTGCTGGAACTGCTGCCCGAGGCGCGCGTCGGCCACATCGGCCTGCAGCGCGACGAGTCCACGGCCGAGGCCCTGCGCTACTACCTGAAGCTGCCCCCGGACATCGCCGACGACGTGGTGCTCGTGACCGACCCCATGCTGGCCACCGGCGGCAGTGCCCTGGCGGCGATTGAACTGCTGCGCGAAGCCGGCGTGCGTGACATCCGCTTCGTGTGCGTGGTGGCCGCGCCCGAGGGCATCGCGGCGATTGAACGCCGGTTCCCGGATGTGCCCATCTACACGCCGGTCGTAGACCGGGAACTGAACGCGCAGAAGTTCATCGTGCCGGGGCTGGGCGACTTCGGCGACCGCTTGTTCGGAACGGCCTAGTGCGATGGGGCACGGGGGCACGCCCGAGGCCGCGGAATGGCCGCGGAATGGTTGCCCCGGGCTGCCCATGCAGGTAAACTACAGACCTGCACTTTTGAATGCGCGCTTGGCTCAGCGGTAGAGCACCGCCTTCACACGGCGGGGGTCCCAGGTTCGAATCCTGGAGCGCGCACCACCTGAATAGCCGACAGAAGCGTACTTGCGGTCGGCGACGCGTCCGTGCTTGCCGCATCACGCTCGGTGCAGGATGCCGGCAGTATGCGCGCGGCGGTCCCGGTGACAGTCACCCGTAGCGCGGACGCTAGAAGCCGCGGACGGCCGCCACCAACGCGAATCAGGTGACGTCGCCGCGGCTGGCCGACATGGGCAACGCGGCTACGTTCTACGACGGGCGCGTGGACGTGGCGCCGGCGACTGCCGGCACGGGCGCGTGGACTGCCGCGAGCGTGGCGCGCTGCGCGGTCGGACGCGGAGAGGGTAGCGCGTCGGTGATAGGCGACCGGCTCGGCCAGCACCGCCGCCAGCATCTGCCGCAGCACTCTGGTGCGGTTGAGGCGCTGCTGTTCGCGAATGAGACCGTCGCCGCCGAGCCCGGGCACCATCATGTCCGTGACCACGACCGCGATCTGCGCGGCGTGCGCCTGGTAGAGGCGGCGCGCGCTCTCGCCGATCATCGTGAGCAGCTCGCGCGAGTCGTCGCCGGCCATGCGCTCGTGCAGAACCCCGGTGGCCAGCATGGTCGGCGCGAGTACGTTGTTCAGGTCGTGGGCGATGCCGCCGGCAAGCGTGCCGAGGCTCTCGAGCCGCTGCGAGCGGTAGAACTGCTGCTCCAGCTGCCGGCGCTCGGTGAGGTCGGTGTCGATGGTGAGGATGCTGATCGGATGGCCATCGACGTCGCGCCCGAGCGTCCAACGGATCTGCACCACGACCCGACGCCCGTCGCGTGCGGTGGGCTGCAGTTCTCCCAGCCACGCGCCCGCCTGTTCGGCCTGGCCGCGGGCCGTGTCCACCAGGGCGCGTGGTGCAGAACTAGTTCGAAGAGCTGAGGGCGCGCGTGCCGGTGAAGTAAGAACGCTCGACCTGGCACTGACAGCGCCCACCCTGTCAGGTGCTCGCGGCGCTGCTTGCTGTAGTTGCAGGCATAGCCTATATTGAGTGCATGCAGTACACCATCCGCGGCATCCCGCCGGCCGTCGACAGCGCGTTGCGCCAGAGCGCGCGCGCGGCAGGCAAGAGCCTCAACGAGGCCGCCGTCGATGCCCTGGTGGAAGGATCGGGCATGGCGGGCGCTCCACGCAAGCGCCGCAGTCTGGCCGATGTCGCGGGCACCTGGCGAGCCGACAAGGCTGTCGACGCCGCACTCGCCGACCAGGATACGGTCGACGCGGATCTCTGGCGGTGAGAATCGCACTCGACACGAATCGATACGTCGACCTGTGCAAGGGTGTCGCCGCCACGGTCGGCCTTCTTGAAGGCGCCGAGGCCGTGCTGCTGCCGTTCGTGGTGCTCGGCGAACTCCGGGCCGGCTTCGCGCATGGCCGCCGGCAGGCGGAGAACGAGGGCACGCTGCGCCGATTCCTCCTGAAAGACGGCGTCCGCGTGCTGTTCGCCGACGACCAGACGACTCATCATTACGCGTCCGTCTTCCGCCAGCTGCGCAAACAGGGCACCCCGATACCGACCAACGACATGTGGCTGGCATCGCTCGTTCTGCAACACAATCTCGCCCTCCATTCACGAGACGAACACTTCGAGCACCTCCCGCAACTTGTCCGTATGTGATGGACGCCTTCGGCTTGTTCGCTCAGCGCGTGGGTTCAGCCCTTGAGCCGTCGCGCCTCGATGAAGGCGATGTCTTCGGCCGCTCGGTCGAGGGTCATGCGAAAAACGCTCGTGCTGGCTCCAGGGCCGCGACCGCCGCCGTCTTCGTCTCGGGCGCAAGGCGCGCGTAGCGAGGCGTCATCTTGAGGTCGTGGAACCTGAACGCCGTGAGCGCAGGCCGAATAGCTCACCGCGCCTCAGGCCCGTGTGCAGGGCCAGCGTCACGAGCGGGGTCATGTGGTCGGTGTACGAGACCATCGGCGCGTGCTCGGAATCGCGGTCCGCGAGCGCCGCGAGTAGCCGTGTCTCTTCGGCCGGCGTCAGGTAGCGAATCACGGCCGCATGGGTGACGGCCCTGCTCAGGGCAGCCGAGGACTTCATCAGCACCCCCGTTCTCGCCCCTTGCAGTATGCACGCAGTATGCATGCTGGCGGGTGAAGGCCAGAAACCCTTCACACGGCGGCCCAGGTTCGAATCCTGGAGCGCGCACCACTCGCTTCGTCGACGTCTACTTCTTCGCTTGACCGAGCAGCACCGCCACCATGCGGCTGTAGTGCTCGTCGGTCTCGGCGAAGATCTTCATATAGTCGGCTTCCGACATCTTGTCTTCGCGCCAGTTGCCGTCGAAGCTGAAGGCCTTGCCGGCGACCTCGCGTGAATCGAGCGGATCGTCGCGCTTGGCCTTCTTCGCCCGCAGGCCGTCGGCGTTCAGGTCGGTCACGATCATGCGCGAATCGAGCACCGAGGCGCTGTTGAGCTCGATGTAGACGTCGCGGTACTCGGCGCGCGCGAGCCGCTCGTTGAGCAGCGGCGGCGCCGAATACTTCGCCGAGATCACGATGAGCTGACTTGGAAACGCCAGCGCCGCAATGAAGGTGTCGGGCGCATTGGGATCGCGCACCGCGATGGCGTCGAGTTTCCTGGCCGCCAGCACCTGTACCAGTTCCTTGGCCCCGGCCGCGGACTTGGCGTCCTGTGCCAGCGCCGGCACCGCCATCACGGCCGTCATGACCACCCCGCCGAACAACGTTCCGCCGAACGAGAGAGTCTGACGCATGCCCGTGCCTCCTAGCGCCGCAGCGCTAACCGATGAACAACGATTCTTCGTCGTCGGGCGACGCCGAACGATAGGCCTGACGACGGCGCGATGCATCGCGCAAATGCCGAAACGCCGAATACGCGACCCGTGCCGCCGAGAACAGCGCAAAGCCGTTCCTGGCTGGAGCACCGACGAGCCGCGAGGCAATAGCCATGGTGCGTTCCGCCGACAGGACCAGGTCGCCGAACAGGCGGTCGGCCCGCTCCACCTGCGCGGTGGCCAAGCTGACGGCGCGCGAGGCCTCGGCCGTCATGTCGGTCAGGTTCTTGATGAGCGGCTTGACGTCGCGTTCGATCTCGGTCGTGAGCTGATCCACGCGGCGAGCGAGCCGCAGCCCGAGCACGATGGCGCCCACCTGGATGGCCGCCATGACGACCACCGCCAGCGCGATGATGGCCAGCCACACGTCGGTCACGCGTCGCGTCCTTCTTCACGCGCCTGCTCGAAGGCCTCGCGGCCACGCTCAATCGCGCTCGTGACGTTCTCGCGCTGCCGCTGATAGAATTCGCGGCCCTGCTCGCCGGCATCGCGCGCCGCGTCTTTGGCGCGGTCGCGGCCCTCGCGGGCGCGCTTGCCCAGGTACTCACGCGTCTCTTCGCCGGCCGCCGGCGCGAACAGCAATGCCACGGCCGCGCCAGCCACGGCCCCCATCACGAAGGCCAGCATCACCGAGCCGCCGCCGTTTGAGTCTCTCGACATGGAACCTCCTGAGGCCCGACGTCTGGTCAGAACAGACTGACTTTGACGTTCAGGTATTTCTTTGGGTCTTTGCGGATATCCGAGACGAGCCCACGCATCTCGTTCACCGCGGCACTCATGTTCTCATAAAGCTGCGGGTCCTGCAGAAGCTTCCCGGCGGTGCCCTGTCCGGCTTCAAGGCGCCCCGCCAGTTCGTCGAGCCGCGTCATGGCCGACGCCAGGCGGGCAAACAGTGCGTCGTCGGTGAGCAGCTTCCCCGCCGTGCCCTCGCCCCGAGCCAGACGGCCGGTGACGTCCTCGAGGTTGGCGGCGGCGGCCGTGGCCGAGCGGGCCAGCGCCGGATCATTGAGCAGGGCGCCGAGGCTGCCCTCGCCGCGGGCTACTTTGGCGGTGATGGCGTTCAGCGCGGCGGTCGACGCGGCCAGCTCGTTGTAGATCCTCGGGTCGTTCACGAGCCGTCCCACGCTGCCTCGCCCCTGCTCCACGGCGTCGGCCACGCGCGTGGCCGAGGCCATGAGCGCCTCCAGTTCGCGATAGGCCGCGTCGTCAGTGAAGAGCTTGCCGAGCGTGCCCTTGCCGGCCCTCAGGTCGGCCAGCAGTGCCGTCGTCTCGCCCAGGCCCTGCCCAGCCACGGCCGACAAGGCGGCAATCGACGTCGGATCCACGCCTGAGGGCACGTAGCCCCACTCGCCAATCGGCCGACCCTCGCGCGCCGGGGTGATGTCGATGGCCCCTTCGCCAAGCAGTGAGATGGCGCCAATCACGGCCACGGAGCGGTCGGTGATGAGCGGCTGGACGTCGTTCGACACCTCGAACCAGACTTCGGCGCCGTCACCCACGAAGACCACGTCGGTGACCACGCCGATCTCGATGCCGGCGACGCGCACCGGCGTGCCGCTCTTCACGGTGGCGATGTTCTCGAAGCGGGTCTTGAGCGGATAGCGCTGCCAGAAGAAGCCGCCCGCACCCCCCACCGCAAACACCAGCGCGGCCGCCATGACCAGGGCAAACACGGTGATCATGCCGATCTTCAACTCCGACCACGCCAGGGAACGAGTACGCGGCATTGCAGGTCTCCTAGGACAAAAACGCGCGAAGGTAGGGGTCGTCGGCCACGCGCAGTTCATCGGCCGAACCCTCGAACACGATCTTGCCTTCGCGCAGCATCACGAAATCCGCTTCTTCGACCTTGTCGGCGACCGCGGCCACGGTCGGCTCGCCGGCCCCCGCCCGCGACGCGCCGTGCGTCGCCACGTAGAAGGCATCGCGCAACTGGTGCGTGACGAGCACCGACGTCACGCCCTCGAGGTCGCGCAGCTTGATGATCTCGGCGTCCACGGTGAGCGCGGTAATCGGATCGAGGCCGGTCGTGGGCTCGTCGTAGAGCAGGAGCTTCGGCTTGAAGGCCATGGCCCGCGCGATTGCCACCCGGCGCCGCTGTCCACCCGACAGCTCAGAGGGCATGCGGTCCACGTAGGGTCCGAGCTCCACGAAGCCGAGCACTTCTTCCACGCGCGCCCGCACCTCGGGCAGCGGCATGGCGGTCTCCTCGTAGAGCTTGAAGCCCACGTTCTCGCCCACCGTGAGCGAGTCGAAGAGCGCGCCCTCCTGGAACACCATGCCGGTGTGGTCCCGCACCGTGAAGAGCTCGTTCTCGGTCATCCGTTCGATCTGCTGGCCGTGCACCCGGATGCGTCCGGAGTCGGGCGCCAGCAGACCCAGGATCAGTTTCAGCACCGTGGACTTGCCCGAGCCGCTCGCCCCCAGGAAGATCTTGGTGAAACCAGGATAGATCTTGAAGCTGATGCCGTCGAGCACGACGTTGTCGTCGAAGGCCAGGCGCACGTCCTCGAAGACGACCACCGGCTCGTCGCCGGGACGGCATCGGGCGGGTCCGCGGAGGCGTTCTGGGTAGGCCGCCATCAGAACAGCAGCGACAGCAAGAGCTGCGTGGCGAAGAAATCCATGGCAATCACCCCCACCGAGGCCGCCACCACGGCGTTGGTCGTGGCCCGTCCCACGCCCTGGGTGCCGCCGCGCGTGCGCAGGCCCACGTGGCAGCCGACCGTGACGATGATGAAGCCCAGGAAGAACGGCTTCAGCAGGCCCATCCAGACATCCTCCAGGAAGAGCCCGTCGACCACCGACGACCAATAGAGCCCCGAGGCCACCTGCAGGTTCTGCGTCGACACGACCCAGCCGCCGAGCAGGCCGACCGTGTTGGCAACCACCGTGAGCACGGGCGTCATGAGGATGCCGGCGAGCACGCGCGGTACCACCAGCTTGCGCACCGGGTCGGTGCCCAGGGCGCGCAGTGCGTGAATCTGGTCGGTGACCGCCATCGAGCCCAACTCGGCGGCGATGCCCGAGCTCACCCGCCCGGCCAGCATGAGGGCGGTGAGCACGGGCCCCAGCTCCTTGATCATCGAGGCCGCCACCAGCCGCCCGACGAAGGGCCGCGCGCCGAACTGGTCGAGGGTGAAGCCCGACTGCAAGGCAAGCACCGCCCCGGTGAACAGACCGGTCAGGATCACCACGGTCATCGAACCGAGGCCAATGGCATCGAGCTGTTCGACGAAGTCGTGCCAGTAGAACGGCCGCGTCACCGCGCACCGCGCGGTCGCCATCGTCAGCTTCGAGTAGTCCTGCACTTCGAGCAGCGCGCGCTTCAGCCACTCGGTGAACGCCGGCATCACGCTGACCCCGGCGGACGGCTCAGGCCCAAGGCGCGCGTCTTGGTGGCCACGATCTGGTCGCGCAGCGCGGCCGCCGCCTCGAAGTCGAGATTCGCCGCCGCCTGGCGCATCCGCTGCTCGAGGTCGGAGACCCGCGCCTCGAGCTCGGCCTGACTCGCTGCCGGCGCCTCCGGGCCGTCGGGCCCGGTGCCGTAGTCGCGCTCGTAGACGCTCGCCAGCACCCCGTCGATGTCCTTGATGATGGTGGTGGGCGTGATGCCGTGTTCCTCGTTGTAGGCTGCCTGGATGGCGCGCCGGCGTGCGGTCTCGCTGATCGCGATGCGCATCGAGTTGGTCATCGTGTCGGCGTACATGATGACCTGGCCGTGCACGTTACGGGCGGCGCGCCCCGAGGTCTGGATGAGCGACCCAGCCGACCGCAGGAACCCTTCCTTGTCGGCATCGAGCACGGCCACAAGCGACACCTCGGGCAGGTCGAGGCCCTCGCGCAGCAGGTTGATGCCGACCAGCACGTCGAACACCCCCAGGCGCAGGTCGCGCAGGATCTCGATGCGCTCGAGCGTGTCGATGTCCGAGTGCAGGTAGCGCACCCGCACGCCGAGCTCGTGGTAGTACTGCGTGAGGTCTTCGGACATGCGCTTGGTGAGGGTGGTGACGAGGGTGCGTTCCTTGCGCTCGACCCGCGCCCGGATCTCCATCAGCAGGTCATCGACCTGGCCCTTCACCGGGCGCACCTCGATCGGTGGATCCATCAGGCCCGTCGGCCGGATCACCTGCTCGACCACCACGCCGCCCGACTTCTGCAGCTCGTATGCGCCCGGCGTGGCCGACACGAACACGGTCTGCGGCACGCGCGCCTCCCACTCGTCGAAGCTGAGCGGCCGGTTGTCGAGCGCCGACGGCAGGCGGAAGCCGTACTCGACCAGCACTTCCTTGCGTGACCGGTCGCCGAAGAACATGCCGCGCACCTGCGGCACCGTCTGGTGGCTCTCGTCGACGATCACCAGCGCGTCCTTCGGCAGGTAGTCGAGCAGCGTCGGCGGCGGCTCGCCCCGGAGCCGGCCGGTGAGGTGCCGCGAGTAGTTCTCGATGCCGTGGCAGTAGCCGATTTCCCGGATCATCTCGAGGTCGAACATGGTGCGCTGGTGCAGCCGCTGCGCTTCGAGCACGCGGCCCTCCTTCTCGAGGAACGTGCGCCGCTCGGTCAACTCGGCCTTGATCGTCTCGGCCGCCTCCTTGAGGCGGTCGCGGGTGGTCACGAAGTGGGTCTTCGGGAACACCGACACGCGGTCATGGCGCTGCACGGTCTTGCCGGTGATCGGGTCGAACATCGCCAGCTCGTCGATCTCGTCGCCGAACAGGCTGATGCGCAGGGCCAGCTCGTCGTACGAGGGATGCACTTCCACGATGTCGCCGCGCACGCGGAACGTGCCGCGGCCGAACTCCAGGTCGTTGCGCTCGTAGAGGATCTCGACCAGCTTGCGCAGCAGGTGGTCGCGCGACATCCGCTGGCCGCGTTCGAGCGGTAGCATCAGGCCGTAGTAGGCCTCGGGCGAGCCCAGGCCATAGATGCAGCTCACGCTCGCCACGATGATCACGTCGCGGCGCTCGAACAGCGACCGCGTGGCCGAGAGGCGCATGCGATCGATCTCGTCGTTGATCGTCGCCTCCTTCTCGATGTAGGTGTCGCTGGCCTGGACGTACGCTTCGGGCTGGTAGTAGTCGTAGTAGCTGACGAAGTACTCGACGGCGTTGGTGGGAAAGAAGCGCCGGAACTCCTGGTGCAGCTGCGCGGCCAGTGTCTTGTTGTGCGCCATCACCAGCGCCGGCCGGTTCACGCGCGCGATCACCTGCGCCATCGTGTAGGTCTTGCCGGAGCCGGTCACGCCGAGCAGCGTCTGGTGCGAATCGCCGCGATCCAGCCCAGCCACCAGCTCGGGCACGGCATGCACCTGATCGCCGCGCAGTTCGAAGTCGGAGGTGAGGGAGAAGCGTTCGGTGGATGCGGCCATGCGGCGGTCGAGGGCGCCGCCACCCGGTCGCGGGGGCCGGCACAGCTCTAGTCAACAAGCGTACCACAACGTTCGCGATCGGTCCGGTTCCGGTCGCTACGGGTTTGGTGAACGCGGCCCTGGCGGGGCGGCGTGGGGGCTATAATCGGAGGTTGCCGAAGATGCTGGACCCCCGGAGTGACGCGTTCGCCCGCCGATGAGGTGCTTGGCGGTCTGCCAGACCGAGCTCGTCGGTCGCCTGCTGCACGCCGTGCTCAGCCCGCGCGTCGACCTGGAACTCGTGGTCGAGAGCCGCGTGCTCGCCCGCCGGCTGCACGATGCCGGGGCCTCCGTCATCACGGCCGACCCCAAGCGCGTCGACACCTTCGTGAAGGCCGACCTGCTGCCCACCACCTCGGTCATTGTCGAAGACGCGCACCAGCGGAACCTGCGCAAGGTGCTCGACGCCGTGCGCGACGCCGGCGGCGCGCTGGTCTACGTGCTCGGCATCGGGGGCGAGGATGCCGCGCGCGCCGCCGCGTTCCGCACCGAGTTTCCCGAGATCACGAGCATCACCCTGGCCGAGCTGGTGGAGCCGCGGCTGGCCACCGAGCTCAATCGATCGCTGACGCGGCAGCGCGTGCAGCAGTATCAGCGCTACTTCAGCGACGCCGACCGGGTGCTCATCCTCACGCACAACGACCCCGACCCCGACGCCATCGCCAGCGGCCTGGCCCTGCGCACGCTGTTGCGCCGCACCAAGCAGACGGCCATCATCGGCACCCTGCAGCCGGTGGCCCGGCCCGAGAATCAGCGCATGCTGAAGCTGCTCGAGATCGGCGTCGACACGGTGACCCCCGACCAGTTCGCGTCCTACGAGAAGGTCGCGCTCGTCGACGTGCAGCCGCACTACTTCGGCGACGCGCTGCGACACGTCGATCTGGTGGTCGATCACCATCCCGAGACCAGTGGCTACACCGCGATGTTCAAGGACATCCGCTCCGACTACGGCTCCACCTCCACCATCCTCACCGAGCACCTGCAGGCCGTCGACATCGACATCTCGGAGCGCACCGCGACGGCGATGCTCTACGCGATCAAGAGCGACACGCTGTTCTTCAACCGGCAGGCCAACCGCGCCGATCTCGACGCGTTCTCGTACCTGTATCCGTTGGCCGACGCCAGCCTGATCCGCAAGATGGAAGGCGCGGAAATCACGCGTGAGCGGCTCGACTACGTGATCAAGGCCTGGCAGCAGGGCCGCATGCTGGAGCACGTGTTCTGCGCGTTCCTGGGTGAACCGCCGCGCGACGACTTCATCCCCTACGTGGCCGACTTCTACCTGCAGCTCGAGAACGTGCAGTGGACGGTCGTATCGGGCGTGGTCAACGACCAGATGGTGGTGTCGGTGCGCAACCTCGGCTACTCGCGCAACGCCGGCGATTTCGTGCGCCGGTGGTTCAACGACATCGGCAGCGCGGGCGGCCATCGCACCATGGCCAAGGCGGTCGTGCCCCTCGAAGCGTTCCAGAACAAGTTCGGCACCAACGAAGGCAGCCGCGTCAACCAGCGCATGCTCGATCTGGTGCTCGACTTCCTGCACGAGACGAACAACAAGAAGTAGCGGGGCTCGGGTCCCCGGGCTACTCCTCGATGGCCCGGCGCAGGTCGGCGATGAGGTCGGCGGCGTCTTCGAGGCCCACCGAGATGCGCATCATGCCGCGGGTGACTCCGGCCCGCGCCAACGCGTCGTCGCTCAATCCGAACTGCGACGTCAGGATCGGCAGGCTGCACAGGCTCTCGACGCCGCCCAGGCTGGTGGCGCGCTGAATCACCTGCAGGCGGTCGAAGGCGCGAAACGCCGCGGTCTGGCCGCCGGCCAGGTCGAGGCACAACATGCCGCCGAAGCCGGTCATCTGCATCCTGGCAATGGCATGGTCGGGATGCGACGGCAGGCCTGGGTAGTGCACCGCCGTCAGCGCCGCGTGCCCGTGGAGCGCTTCGGCGATGGCCTGCGCGTTGGCGTTGTGGGCGGCGACGCGCAGCGCCAGCGTCTTCATGCCGCGGCCGAGCGCGTAGGCTGGCTGCGGGTCGAGGATGCCGCCGAGCAGGCGGCGCGTCTTGGCGAGCCGATCGATCAGGCCCTGCCGTCCCGAGAGCACGCCGCCGGTCACGTCGCTGTGCCCGTTCAGATACTTGGTGACGCTCTGCATCGAGATGTCGACGCCCATCGCCAACACTGGTTGGTTGAGGGGCGAGGCGAAGGTGTTGTCGGCCACCGACAGCACGCCGGCCGCCTGACACGCCGCTGCCACCTTGCGCACGTCGATCAGGCGCAGCGTCGGGTTGATGGGCGACTCGAACCACACCATCCGCGTCTTGGGTCCGATGAGTGCGTCGGGCGCGGCGAACTCTTCGAGCGAGGCCCAGCGGGTGGTGACGCCGAAGCGTGCGGCCAGGCCGTTGAGGAGGTGGAACGTGCCGCCGTAAATCGCCACGCAACAGACCACCTCGTCGCCGGCCTGCAGCAGACCGAAGAGCGCGGTCGAGATGGCGGCCATGCCGGAGCCGAACACGAGCGAGGCTTCGGCGCCGTCGACCGCCGCCAGTTTCGCCTCGACGGCCACGACGGTGGGGTTGTCGTAGCGGCTGTAGAGATAGCCCGAGGCGCGGCCTTCCGCGTACGCCTGCACGTCGGCGGCACTCTCGAAGACGAAGGTGCTCGTTTCGTAGATCGGCACCGTCAACGAGGCGGCGGCGGGCAGCCGCTCGCCGGTGTGAATCAGGGTGGTGGCCGGGCCGCGCGCGGGACTGTTGGACATGGACGTTACCAGGTGGTGCCGCGCACGCGCTCGCCAGCGGCGCCGAGCGCGGGTTCGATGAAGAGCCGATGGGCGTCGTCGTAGCCGCGATCGACCAGATCCCGCAAGGAGCAGTGGCGGTCGGACGCGCGGTCGTCGGCACCCTGCAGGTCGAGCGCCGCCACGGGATTGTGCGCCGGGCGGATCACGAAGACCGTGTGGAAGTGCGCCTGGGCGTAGCGGACGCCGTCCCGTACTGCCGCAGCTTCTTCGCCGGCCAGCCATTCGCCGACGCGGCCGCGCGGGTCGACCCGCGGCGGCTCGAGTTCGTGCGGGCCGCCCGGCTCGGGCGCGCCGGTGATCACTATCGCCTGCTCCATGCCGGCGGCGGCGGCCTCTTCGAGCAGCCGCGACAGCGCGGCGGGCCGATCGGCCAGGCGATGCACTTCCCCGCGCCAGACGCTCTCGCCAGCAAAGCGCATGGGGTGCGGTTCGGAGACCCCGGGCAGCGTCAGCGCGCCACTGAGCACGTCGACCAGCGCCGATTTGGCCGCGCTGCCCAGGTCGAAGGCCTCGGCGCGGCGGCCGGCCGGACCAGGCGGTCCGGGAAAGAGCCGTTTGCCCGGTTCGCCAGCGACCAGGCCGAACACGAGATCCCGCCGCGCGTCGAGGTCGTGCACGGCCAGCAACAGGTCGCGGTGACCGGGCTGGTTCACGCTCGAGGCCAGCAGGTCCGCCGCGCGCTGACTGAGGTCGGCTGCGCCCGGCCGGGCCACGGTAGCCCCGCCGCGCATCAGGTCCCAGAGGGTGCCGACGGCGAGCGAGGCGAAGGTCGCGGAGTCGACTGGGGCGCCGAGCAGACGCCAGAACGGATTGCCTTGCTGCCGGCGCGGCGCGCGCAGGGCCGCCACCGCCGCGCCGGAGGCCAGGGCCAGCGCCAGCGTCGCGGCGACGAGCAGGATGAGCCGCGCCACCCACGAGGGCACGTGATCGGGCGCGAACGCCCACGCCACCACATCGCCATACCCTTGCGCGATGCCGCGGCTCTGTTCGAGCCCGAGCAGACCCGCGCCGACGGCCAGCGGCCACACCACGAGCGCGCCGACGAGCAGCACCAGGGGACTGACGAGAATGCCCGCCGAGGCCACAAGCGCCCAACTCGTCAGACGGTACGGCCAGCGCAGGCGGTAGCCCGGCGCCTGCGACACCTTGTGCCAGAACCCCGTGGGCTCCCACAGCGGCGCCGCGCCGTCCATGGCAAACAACACGGCGCCGAAAGCGCCGATGCCGCGGCCGGCCACCAGGTCGACCTTCACGCCCGCTTCGTGCAGGGCCTTGAGCGCGCCGGCGTGGTAGGCGCCATCGGCACCAGCGCCGCTCACGATCACGGCCGTGGGCCGTTCAGGCGAATACAGATCGTGCGGGGCGCGAGTGCCTCGGGCCACGCGGTGCTTACTCGCTCTGGTGAAGCGTGACGAGCTTGATGATCTCGAACTTGCGGCGGCCGGCCGGAGTGACGACCGTGACCAGGGCGCCCGCTTCCTTGTTCAACAGGGCGCGGCCGATCGGCGACGAGGTGGAGATGAGCCCCTTCGCCGCGTCCGCATCCTCCGGCATCACGAGCTGATACACGAACTCCGGACCGCCGGATTCGCGCAGCGTGATGGTCGAGCAGAAGCCGGCCTTGTCATGCGGCACGCGATCGAGATTCATGAGCGCCACTTCATTGCGGCGGCGCTGCAGCATGGCGATGCGCGCCTGCACGAAGCTCTGCCGCTCCTTTGCCGCTGAGTACTCGGCGTTCTCGCGCAGGTCGCCGAACTCGCGCGCCCGCTGGATCTCCTTGGGCAGATCGGTGTACAGCTCCCGCTCGAGGGCGGCGATGTCTTCGTCGAAACGCTTGAGCATCCGCGCTTTCATTGGTCCAACCACGAACTGTAACACACAGAGTGCTATGCTCCGGACCGACGGCCGATCCGTCATGCCGTCCCCGAGTTCAGAGAGATTCCCCGCCATGCCGTCCATCACCAGCCGCCGTCATCCGCTCGTCCTGGCCTGCCGCGAGGCACGGGCCGGCGGCGACGACCAGCCGCTCCTGCTCGACGGCTGGCACCTGCTGGTGGAGGCGCGCGCGGCCGGCCTCACCGTCGATGCCGTAGCCCTCGGCGTCGACCCACCCGGCGCCGCCGAGAGCGCCGTGATTGACGAGCTGACGGCTGGCGGCACCCAGGTCGAGACCGTCACCGCCGACGTGCTGCAGGCGATGAGCCCGGTGCGCACGTCGTCGGGGGTAATCGCCCTGGCGCGCCGGCCCGCCGGTGGCCTGGCCCGCGTCTTCGACGGCATGCCCGCGCTGGTGGTCGTGGCTGTCGACGTGCAGGATCCGGGCAACCTCGGCGCGCTCGTGCGGGCCGCGGATGCGGCCGGCGCGACCGGCCTGATTGCCGCCGGCGGGTCGGCCGATCCGCTCGGCTGGAAGGCCCTGCGCGCGTCGATGGGGAGCGCGTTCCGCCTGCCGCTGGCGCGCGTCACCGACGTGAACGACGCGGTGAGCTCGGCGCGGTTGCTCGACATCGGCGTCGTGGCGTTCGTGCCGCGCGGCGGCACGCCCCTCACCCGCGTCGACCTGCGAGGTGCGGTCTGCCTGCTGCTCGGCGGCGAGGGGCCGGGCCTCGCGCCCACCCTCACTGAGGCCGCGGATGTGCAGGCCAGCATCCCGATGACCGCGGCCGTCGAATCGCTCAACGTCGCGGTGGCTGGCGCTTTGGCCGTCTACGCCGCAGCGGAACAGCGGGCCATCTTCAGGTGAGCGGTCTGTTCGACGACGACCGGGCCGAGGGGGCCACGGCGGCCCCTCCCCCGCCGCTCGCCGAGCGCATGCGGCCCCGCACGCTCGACGAGATCGAAGGCCAGGAGACGCTGCTCGCACCGGGCTGTCCGCTGCGCGAGGCGATCATGCGCGACGCGCTCCAGTCGGTCATCCTGTGGGGCCCGCCGGGTACCGGCAAGACCACGCTCGCCCGCGCCATCGCCGAGGTCACCGACGCGGAGTTCGTCTCGTTCAGCGCGGTGCTGGCCGGCATCAAGGAGATCAAGGACGTGATGGCCGCGGCCGAGATCCGCCGGCGCAACGGTCGCCGCACGATCGTCTTCGTCGACGAGATCCACCGCTTCAACAAATCGCAGCAGGACGCCTTTCTGCCCCGCGTCGAAGCCGGCGACATCGTGCTGGTTGGCGCCACCACCGAGAATCCCTCGTTCGAAGTGAACGCGGCGCTGCTGTCACGCTCGACGGTGTTCGTGCTGCAGCCGCTCGACGAAGACGCGATCATCCGCATCCTGCGCCGCGCCCTCGCCGACCCCGATCGCGGCCTCGGCACGATTGCGCCAGAGGTGGACGAGGACGCCCTGGCCACGCTCGCGCGTGCCTCTGACGGCGATGCCCGCCGGGCACTCAATCTGCTGCAACTGGTCGTGGCCGCCGCGCCCCAGCCCGTGGGCCGTCCGAAGGTGAACATGGCGCTGCTGCAGGAGACCCTGCAGCGCAAGACTTTGCGCTACGACAAGAACGGCGAAGAGCACTTCAACCTGATGTCGGCGCTGCACAAGTCGATGCGCAACAGCGACCCCGACGCCACCGTCTACTGGCTGGCGCGCATGGTGGAGGCCGGCGAGGACCCGATGTACATCGCGCGGCGCCTCGTGCGCTTTGCCAGCGAGGACGTCGGCATCGCCGACCCGCAGGCGCTCGTCGTGTCGATGGCGGCCCGCGACGCGCTGCACTTCATCGGCCTGCCCGAGGCCAACACCGCGCTCGCGCAGGCAGCCCTGTACCTCGCCACGGCGCCGAAGAGCAACGCCGTCTACACCGCCTATGCCGCCGCCGCCGAAGCCGCCGCTCATGACGTGGCCGAGGCGGTGCCGCTGCACCTGCGCAACGCGCCGACGAAACTGATGAAGTCGCTCGACTACGGCCGCGGCTATCAGTACGCGCACGACCAGCCCGACGCCGTGGCGGCCATGGACTGCCTGCCCGAACGGCTGCAGGGCCGCCAGTTCTACACGCCGACCGATCGGGGGTTCGAGAAGGAGATCAAGCGCCGCCTGGACGGGTGGAAGGAGATCAAGGCGAAGCGCAAGGGGCTCGGGGCGGGGGGCTAGGGGCTGGGGCGGGGAGAAGTGACGCTGGACACTGCTCGTCTTCGGTCAACTGTCGTCCGTCTGGCTCTTCTCAGTTGGACGTCGGCACACCCGAGCCCCGAGCCCCCAGCCCCTAAATTCGCTCGAAGCGCCGTTCTAAATCCCGGCGCGAGAGCCTGAACATGACAGGTCTTCCGTGCGGGCACACGGTGGAATACGCGGTGGCGCGCAGCTCTTCGAGGATGTGGGTCATCTTTTCGGTGGTGAGGGGATCGTGCGCGCGTACGGCGGCGTGGCAGGCCATGGTTGCCGCGATCTGCTTCACGGCCTGTTCAGCCACGGCTCCGCGATCGTGCCCTTCGAGGTCGTCGGCAAGGGCACGGAGCGTGCGGTCGATGTCCTGCGGCGCCAGAATCGCCGGCACGGCCGTGATCCGCACGCTGGCGCCGCCGAAGTCTTCCAGCTCGAACCCGAAGCGGGCCAGCGCGTCGCCACGAGCCAGCAACGTGTCGTGGCCGGCGCCCGGCAGGTCGAGTACCATCGGCACGAGCAGTCGCTGACTGTCGAGGGGGGCGCGCGTGAGGCGTTCCAGAATCCGCTCGAAGAGCACGCGCTCGTGCGCCACGTGCTGATCGATGATCACCAGGCCGTCGTCGTCCACGGCGACGATGAAGGTGTTGCGGAACTGGCCGAGCGGCGTGAGCACGCGTTCCAGTCCCACGGCCGACGTGGTGTCGGTCACCATCATGCCGGCGATGTCCTGCGGGCTGCGGGGACGCCGTTCGGATGGGGCCGGGCCAGACGTGCCGTCGGTCCCTCGCTCGCGGGCAGCCCACGGCCAGACCGCGCCGCCGTCACCGGCTGACGCCGTGTCATCAGCCGCCGAATGCCCCGGGCCAGACGGTGGCAGTGGCCATCCGGTCTGCGCCGGCAGGTCGGGCATCCGCGCCGTGCCGAGGGCCTCGGCCACGCCGCGCCGCACGATCTCGTGAACGAGCGACTGGTCGGCGAAGCGCACCTCCGCCTTGGTCGGATGCACGTTCACGTCGATGCGGTCGAGCGGCACCTCGAGGAAAAGGTGGATCTCGGGGCTGCGCTCCTTGATCGAGGCCGAGGCGTAGGCATCGAGAATGGCGTGCGCAATCGTCTTGTCCTTCACGATGCGGCGGTTCACGAACACATGCTGGGGCCCGCGCGTGGGCCCGGTGTCGGCCAGCGCGGCGACGAGGCCGGTCAGGCGCACGCCGTGCGTCGCGCGCAGCACCGGCACGAGGTCGGGGCGGTCGCCGTAGATCTGATAGATGCGGTCGGCCAGCGTCGCCGCCGGTGGACATTCGAGCAGGCGCCGGCCGGCGCTCGTCAGGGTGAAGCCGACCGTGGGGTGGCAGAGCGCCATCTGCGTCATCAGCTTCGAGACATGCGCCGCCTCTGCCCCATCCGACTTCAAGAACTTCCGCCGCGCCGGCACGTTGAAGAACAGATCCTCCACCGTGATGGCCGTGCCCTCCGGCGCGCCGACGGCCGAGGCGCGCTCGACGGCCCCGCCAGCCGCACGAAGCTCGGTGCCGCCAGAGGCGCCGCGCGCCCGCGTGCGAAGCGTGAAGCGCGACACCGACGCGATGCTCGGCAAGGCCTCGCCTCGGAAGCCCAGCGTGGCGATGGCCGCCAGGTCTTCGACGCGGCGGATCTTGCTCGTGGCGTGGCGCTCGAGACTGAGCCGCGCGTCCTCGGGGCTCATGCCGAGCCCGTCGTCCTCGACACGCAACAGGCGTTTGCCGCCGTATTCGATAGTGACGTGGATGCGCCGGGCGTCGGCGTCGAGCGCGTTCTCGACCAGCTCCTTCACGACCGAGGCCGGCCGTTCCACCACCTCGCCCGCGGCGATCTGGTTGGCCAGGTCGTCGGGCAGCTTGACGATGCGCGGCGCGCTGCTTACCACAAGCCCGACCGCCGGAACCACGCGAACATGGCAAGGCACGCCGTGACCATGAACCCCACCACCCACCAGAACTGCATATCGGCGCCGCCCGGCAGGTGCGGCAAGGGCACGTTCATGCCGTACATCCCCGTGAGCACGGTGAGGGGACCGAAGAGCGTGGCCACCACGGCGATGAGCTTCGAGGTCTGCGCCAGTTGAATCGACACGCTCGCCAGGTGCGCGTCGAGAATTCCGGTCACGCGGTCCTGGAAGATGATGGCGTCGTCGGACAGCCGCACGAGCTGATCGAAGACGTCGCGGAAGCGGTAGGACAGTTCCTGGCTGATGAGATCGAACTCGCGCCGCGACAGCCGGCCGAGCACGTCGCGCTGCGGGGTGACGATGTGGCGTAAGCCGCGGATGTCGCGCTTCACGGCCAGAATCTCGCCCATCAGGTGTTCCTTGGGCGCCTCGAGGACCTGCCGCTCGAGGTCGTCGAGCCACTCTTCGAGCTCGTCCACCTCGGGATGGTAGTGATCGACCATCGTGTCCACGATGCGGTGCATCAGCGCCACCGGCCCCTCGGACAGGATGTGCGCGCTCTTCCCGCACAGGTCGGCGATGTGGGCGATGCTGCGCCGTTTGCCGTCATGCACCGTGACCAGGAACTGACTGGTGACGAAGAAGTCGGTGTCGTGGGTGTCGAAGGCGTGTTCGCTGGCGTGGAAGTTGATGCCGTGGAGCACGACGTAGAGCAGGCTGCCGTAGGCTTCGACCTTGGGATGCGGCGCCTCGCCGAGTGCATCCTCGACGGCCAGCTCGTGGATGCCGAACACGTCGTGGAGCAGCACGCCGTCCTCGACCGTGGGTTCAATGACGTCAGCCCAGACATAGGCGCCGCTGCCCGGCACGAGCCAGGCGGCGTCGAGCGCAGCGACTGCGGCCGTTTGTCCGTCGCGGTGCACGAAGTAACGAATCACGAAAGCTCCGGGAGGCGCAGTGCCTTGAGCAGCGCGCGGAAACGTGGTTCGGCGCGGAGCGAATCGACGGCGGGATGCACCGCCAGCAGCTCCATCCACGGCCCGTTGTGCCGGTGGGCGCGCTCGAGCCAGTCGAGCGCCTGCGCGCGCTCGCCCACGGTGGCCAGAAGGAACGCCATCTCCACCGGAGGTACGTAGGTGGTCAGCGCCCGTGCCTGGACCGCGCGCAGCACTTCGCGGGCCTCTGCGAGCCGTCCGGCGCGGGCATGCAGGTAGCCGACCACCCACGTGGGCGCGAAAGCCATTGCCCGCCGCGCCGTCAACGCCGCCTGCATCGCCTCCTCG
>Ga0163144_10004729_pt1 | contig 30578 bp, 22 predicted proteins | sample OliLak19BULKMAT1_FD_123175 | JGI IMG/M metagenome (GOLD analysis project Ga0163144, IMG submission 123175) | Freshwater microbial mat bacterial communities from Lake Vanda, McMurdo Dry Valleys, Antarctica - Oligotrophic Lake LV.19.BULKMAT1 | ecosystem: Environmental > Aquatic > Freshwater >... | reverse complement strand
ATTGCCTGGAGAACAAATGGAACAAATAAAGATAGAACGTGGATTTAAAATAACTGAAGAACTATATCAATACCTACTCCAGAAAAAATCTGAAGCTGAAATTGCAAAGGCCGCAATTGTGCCAGACCACAGTATAGTAGATAGGGCTGAACTGGATGGCAAAATAAAGCCAGATACTAAACGAAATTTCATAATTGCAATACTATTAGGGCTGACGATTCCCGCACTGATAGTGTATATAAAAACACTTCTAATAAGTACTGTTAAATCTAGGGGACACTTAGAGAAAAATACTGATATTCCTGTATTGGGTATGGTTGGTCATAATAATAAAACTAATGCTTTGGTTGTACAGAACAACCCTAAAAGTGTAATAAGCGAAGCCTATAGGTCTATTAGAACCAATCTTCAATACATATTGCCTAATAATGAATCCCAGTGTAAAGTGATATTGTTAAGCTCTATGATAGGTGGAGAAGGTAAAACATTTAATGCCATCAATCTTTCTAGTATTTTAGCAGTAACTAATAAAAAAGTAGCATTACTAGGGTTAGACCTTCGCAAACCGAAACTCCACATAGAGTTTGATATTAATAATGATATAGGACTAAGTCAACTGCTAATAGGAAAAGTTGGGATTGAAGAGGTGAGGAAACCAACCATAATTAAAAATCTGGACCTCTATCCAAGTGGTCCAACCCCGCCCAACCCAGCAGAGCTGATAACTAGTGATAAAATGGAGGCTCTAATAGCCGAATTAAAGACTCAATATGACTTCATAATAATAGATACTCCGCCTATAGGTCTGGTCACAGATGCTAACATATTAATGAAATATGCAGATGCAAGTATATTTATAGTTAGAGAGGGTTATACCAAATTAGAATACATTAGGTCACTAGACAATCAAGTAAACGACCCGAATCATAGAAAATCATATATTATATATAACGATGCTGCAATAGGCGGTAAAGGGTATGGTAAAGGCTACGGCTACGGCTATGGCTACGGATATGGTTACGGTTACGGCTATGGATACGGTTACTATGAGGAAGATCATAAACGTAATAAAGGATTAAAAGGAATATTCAATACTCTTAAAAATATAATTAGACCTAAAAAAAATGCTTAATAAACTTCACGCTAAAGAAAACTCAATTGCAGTAATTGGCCTAGGTTATGTTGGTTTACCAATAGCTCTAGAATTTGCTAGAAAATTTCGCGTCATTGGTTTTGACATAAAACCTGAGAGAGTGGAAATGTTGAAAAATAAACAAGACCCTAGTTTTGAATTAGAGCCTGAAGCTTTTGATGGCACTGATATTACGTTTACAGCAAACATAGAAGATCTTAGGGAAGCACATTTTTACATTGTTGCAGTACCTACTCCTATTGATGTTCATAATCAACCTGACTTAAGGCCACTTATAGGTGCAAGCCATACAGTAGGTAAAGTTTTAAAACAGGGAGACTATGTAGTATATGAGTCAACAGTATATCCCGGCTGTACAGAGGAAGATTGCGTACCTATATTAGAAGCAGAGTCAGGGTTAAAATTTATTACAGACTTCAAAGTAGGTTATAGTCCTGAAAGGATTAACCCAGGTGATAAGGAACATACCATCACCAACATTTTAAAAATAGTATCTGGTTGCGATGCAGAAAGTCTAGAAGTAGTTAGCGATGTTTACTCTACCATAGTAATTCCTGGTACGCACAAGGCTAGTTCAATAAAAGTAGCAGAAGCGGCTAAGATTATAGAAAATACTCAAAGGGATCTAAATATTGCACTAATGAACGAATTGTCGTTGATATTCCACAGAATGAACATCAATACATTCGACGTACTAGAGGCAGCTGGGACTAAGTGGAACTTCCTAAAGTTTTTCCCGGGTATGGTAGGAGGTCACTGCATTGGTGTTGACCCATACTATCTAACTTATAAAAGCAATACTCTAGGCTACCACGCACAAATCATATTAGCTGGTAGAAATACCAACGACAATATGGCTGCTTGGGTAGCTGGTGAAACAATAAAACTACTTTCAGCTAAAGACAAAGCAGCACACCAAAGTAGAATATTGGTAATGGGTGCTACCTTTAAAGAAAATGTAGCTGATGTAAGAAACAGTAAAGTTGCGGACCTAGTTAAAACTCTTAACGAATTTAGATCGACAGTTCACGTAGTTGACCCACACGCATCAAAAGAAGAATTCTTGCACGAGTACGGAATACCAATGGTAGATGGCCCGCAGGGTAAATATGATGCCGTAATAGTTACAGTACCACACAGAGAATATTTGAATCTAACACAAGAAGACTTCAAAGCTTTACTAAACGAGGATACTAACATATTGGTAGATTTAAAAGGAATATATAGAAACAAGGTTGACGAATTAACCCACTGGACTCTATAACAAAAACCTATTATAATTAACCTAACTAAATAGACAGTTTATGATTTCAACAGAAAGCCTGTCTGGAAAACGGATATTAGTAACTGGTGCAGCCGGCTTTATCGGGTTTCACGTATGCCTGCAACTAACGCAACTTGGAGTGCACGTACTAGCAACTGATAACATTAACGATTATTATCAGGTTGATTTAAAACACGGCAGACTTAGAACTTTGGGACTAGACCCTAAATCATTATCTGAGCATAACGATACGCTACACAGTACAAACGGATTGATATTTATAAAGGCAGACTTAGAAGATAGCTTTGCTATGGAAAATCTGTTTAGCAATCACGGTCCAGTTGATTTTGTTATTCATTTAGGTGCACAAGCTGGGGTACGATATTCTTTGCAAAACCCAAGGGCGTATGCAGATAGTAATATTACTGGTTTTCTAAATGTTTTAGAAGGCTGTAGGCTCCACGAAATTCAGCATTTAATATTTGCTAGTAGTTCATCTGTTTATGGTATGAATGCAAGTATTCCTTTTACTGTAGCTGATCATACAGATCACCCAGTATCATTTTACGCTGCTACTAAGAAGGCCAATGAGGTGATGGCACACAGTTACAGCCACTTATATAATATACCGACCACTGGTTTAAGATTTTTTACAGTATATGGACCTTGGGGCAGACCAGATATGGCGCCTTACCATTTCACTAAGCAAATACTAGAGGGTAATGAAATACAGGTATTCAATAATGGGGATATGTACCGTGACTTTACCTATATAAATGACATAGTAGAAAGCATTATAAGATTGATACCCGTATTACCAAGTAAACCCAGAGAGAGCAACGAACATATGAATAGTACAGCTCCCTATGCATTGCATAACATTGGTAATAACAGCCCAGTAAAACTAATGGACTTTATAAAAGCTATAGAGAATGCAACAGGTAGAACTGCCATCATAAAGTTTCTACCTATGCAGGCAGGTGATGTACAACGAACTTATGCAGATGTAGAAAGTCTAATACAGGCCACGGGCTTTAGACCTAAAACTACGGTGCAAGATGGTATGAATGCTTTTGTAAATTGGTATAGAGAGTATTATAAAATTTAATAGATAAAAATCATAATTGTTAATTCACCCGTCCTACTTTATATCCTCTCTCTTATCTTATAAACATTTCGCTCTGAACTGTTTCGGCCTATCATTTCTCCTATAAAGCCCGCTAAAAACATCTGCACCCCTATTATCATCATAGTTAAGGCTATATAGAAACTCGGCTTATCTGTTATGTCTCTAGCGTGTGGGTTATTTATATTTATCAATTTGTAAACTATAAGCCAAATAGTGGCAGCCAAGCCAGTAAATGTGGATAGCAATCCTAAAAGTCCAAAGAAATGCATTGGCTTTTTTCCAAACCTAATCATAAAGCTAATGCTCATTAAGTCTAGCAAACCATTTACAAATCTGTTTAGTCCAAACTTACTCTTACCATATTTTCTAGCCTGATGACTAACTACTTTCTCTGTTATTCTTTTGAATCCAGCATCTTTAGCCAATATGGGTATGTATCTGTGCATTTCTCCATATACTTCTATGCTTTGCACTACAGGTAGGGCATAAGACTTTAATCCGCAGTTGAAGTCGTGCAGATATATGCCTGACATTTTTCTAGTAGCCCAATTAAATAGTCGTGTAGGAATGGTTTTACTTAATGGGTCATACCTTTTCTGTTTCCATCCACTTACTAGGTGATAGCCTTGCACAGTAATCATTCTATATAATTCAGGTATTTCTTCAGGACTATCTTGCAGGTCTGCATCCATAGTTATCACTACTTCACCCTCTGCTATAGCAAATCCTTCGTTTAGAGCTGCACTTTTACCATAATTTCTGGTAAATCTAATACCTCGAACCGTGCCGTATTCTTGACTTAAGTTTTCTATTACCTTCCAGCTTTCATCCTCACTACCATCGTCTATCATTATCACTTGGTAACTATAGGCATTTACCTTCATCACTTGGTCTATCCATCGCATTAGCTCAGGCAAAGACTCCTCTTCATTAAATAATGGGATAACTACAGAAATATTCATAATAATACAACTAGCAAAGTACGGCGATAGACTATAAAGCTAAAAGCTTTTTGGGTTTTCTTTTTTATATTAGTGAAAAGTGGTATTTTTTTTAGCCATTACAATACCCAATCTTGATTTATAAAAAATATATAAGCATTTACTTTACTTATAAATGGTATTCTGATTAATCTAAGATTTTTACAATTACTACTTCTTATTATCTGTTCTGGCTATTGAGGACGTGATCAAAACAGGGACCAGACTAAATAAAATGTACAATACCCCGCCAATAATAATCGATTTTATAAAGGAACCATTGTCTGCTTCTTTATAAGCTTGTATCATATTGTCAAATTCGTACTGTTTTATTTTCTTTTGCTGTAGTTGGGCATTAATTAAGTCGATACTTTTTTGTCGACTAATTTCTACTAATTCGGGATCTATTTTGGTAAGTAACACATATAGCCAAATGCTATAAACTATATAGGCAAGTATAAATGTTGCTATGCCTACCACTACACCTTCTGCAAATACCAATCTTTTTCCATTAGCCCGCTTGTAATACAATATTGAAAAGATACTACCTGCCATAATACCCAAAATTGGTATTAGCGATTTATCAAACATCGTTTTTCTATCTGATTGCCATAATCCTAATGATAAGATTATACTAATCATACCCACTAAAATGCCCGCTGTAATGATGAATTTATAAAACTTACTCAATTATTTATTTATAAGATTGTATTAAATTTTGACTTGCTACTATTCCCCTACTTATAGTACCTAATACCCTACCTGTAAAACTATGACCAAATATGGGTGTATTTCTACTTTTACTCCGATTCCTATTAGCATCAAATGCATAATTCTCATTAGTATTGAACCAAACTAAGTCTGCATTTGCACCCACTTCTATATTTCTGTTCGGTATTCTTAATGCCTTTGCATTCCTAACCGTCAATAGTTCTATTATTTCAGGCAAATGTTTTACACCATAAATGCTTAGCAACTGATTAAATAGCGTTTGAACACCTATCGCACCGTGTTTTGCATACTCATATTCCAATATTTTGTCATCAAAACCTAAAGGTTTATGATCACTTATCACCCTGAGCCAATTGTATTTAAGTAAAGCCTTACGTAATTCTTCTCTATCATTGTCACTACCTAATGGTGGAATTACCTTATAGTTGGTATCATAATCTTGAATATATTCATCAGTATAGCACAGATGATGAATACTTACGTCAGCAGTAATGCTACAACCCAATTTAATATATTTAGAAATGATGTCTAATGACTCTGCACAAGAAACTTTAGTAAAATGGATTGGCATATTTAACATTTTTGCCAATTGACATAAGCTATTTACCTCTATAATTTCTGCCTCTTCTGGGCTTCCGCGCATTCCAAGATTCAAGCTTGTGCTGCCTTCTCTTATTAAATTTTTACCCGCCAATTGCTTATTTCTAGCTAATATCGCTAATGGCTTATACACTTGATTTACATATTCTATTGCTTTTAGTGCAAATGAATGGTCACACATTGGTGTATTTCCTGTGTGAAAACCTACTGCCCCAGCCTGAGACAATTCTAATATATCGCTAAGCGCATCACTACCTTTAGTTCTACTAATGCTGGCCCAAACGTGTGGAGATACCCCAGTTTGTGCAAATAATTGTTGAATATATTTAACATCTGCAGAAGTGCTAGTTATTGGATCATTATCAGCAGATACACCAATGTGGGTAACGCCTCCTGCTAATGCCGCTTGACTTAGGCTAAATGCCGTTTCATTTTCCTCGTTGCCAGGTTCACCTATATTTACGTAGGCATCAACAAAGCCTAATGAAACATAAGAATCTAAATAAGACCATATTTCTGGATCAGAATGTTCAATTACATCTGATTGAGCTGGAACTATGTTATAAATTACACCTTCAGCATCTACATATATATTTACCAAAGAATTATGTAAAGCGTGACCTTGACATAATAATGTGGTATTAGTTATAATTAAGTGGTGCTTAGTTTTGCTTTCCATCTTACTATTATACTTTCTATTATTAACAATACTAGGGCAGCTATAATGGCTATTTTCCACAACCAATCATCATTTTTGACTTTCTTCAATTCCACCCCTGCTTCCTTTCCATCTGTGGTGTTTATTACTTTGGCTTTATTGGCCGTGGCCCAACTGTTTACTTGTTCTATACTGGCATATTTCTGTACAGATTCTCTGCGGTCATAATTAAAAGCATATTTACCCATCAACTTACCCGCATTGTTTTGCAAGTCATATACATTAGCTTGGTTTATAATCCCTTCTGTGAATAAACTTAACTTCCCCTTTACTATTCGCTGTGGCGGATTTACCTTAAAACTATCTCTGACTAAATTAAACACATTTTCTTTAGCAGAAATGCCAGGATTCAAGCTTATATAGTTGTCTTGTCCAATATTGTAATATGGCTTCTCTAGCTTATTTGTATAAAATGCCATTCTATAAATTAAAGGAACAAATAGGCTGTTGCTTTGGAAATTTGTAAAACTCTCATTAAACGGCATCGCACAAGTATATATCCAACCAACACTATGTGCTGCTGCAGTAATAATTGGGCTACCATTATCTAGTTTCAATATATTTTGTTCTCGGCTATTGCCACTTCTATTTAGTGCATAGTACTTTGATATTTGAGGCATACTCATATTCAAAACTGGCTTTTCAAATACATTATTGAAAAATGGCAGATTTCCTGAAATTGGGGCTATACTTTGTGCAATTGCCAAACTAGTTAAGTCACCAAAAGTATTACCGCCTAATGAAGCTATATAACTACTAAAGTCTTGTGTTTGACTTGGGTTGGTATTTGGTATCACCATTACATTACCTTGCTCATCTAGAAAATCTTTAAGTTTATTAACAAGTGCCGAGCTTATGCTAGAAACCTCATTCACTATTATGAACTTGTATTTAGACAAATCCTCTCCCTCAGCTTGAGTTACACTATTGATAGTCAATTTAAATGCAGATTCGGCTTTCAATGCTCTGACTAGATATGGTGTACTTCCTCCTTGTCCTATTATTAATACTGGTATATCTGCGTTGGCTTGAAATGTTGCATATAGTTCATTATCAAACAGTGTTGAGGAATCATCTATACTTAATTGTATGTTATGGTAAGTACCTTGAGAAATAAGAATATTCCAACTTATATCTTGCATTCCATTAGCGGGTACATTATATGAAATGGGTGGCTTACTAACACCGTCCAATTTTACATTAATCTTTCCAGCAGCAGCTTTTTCAACTCCGTGATTCTTAATTCGAATAATTGATTCTGAATTTAATCCTGGTTGAAATATGGGTGTGGTATACCAAATGCTATCCAAACTCAAGTTCCCAATTTTAGGACTATTTATGGGCCACACATACAACTTTAGTTTTTCATTTGCCTTTACATCTCTTAAGAATCCTTGCTGATAGTCGCCAATAATGTAAACATCAATTTGTGGTAATTCTCCAGACTTTAACTGTTCATTAGCCTTAGCTAATACTTCATTTATAGCTTTGAAATTAGGGCTAAACTCAAGTGCTTGAATTTGCATTTCACATTCCTGTTTACTTACCCAACGTTTATTAGAAAGGCTAACGTCGCTACTGATAATGAGAAATGCATCATCCTCAGCGTAATTTTTCAGTATTGCTCTGGCATTAGTTTTAGCTTGCTCTAATTTATTGGCCACCTCGCCCCCGCTTTGCATACTATAACTATTATCTAGGTAAATGATTATATGCTTGCGTATATCTGCATTGGCGTTTACTTGATTTCTAAATATAGGGAAGGCAAAAGCAGTAACCAAACTTGCTAATATCAGGCATCGAACTACCAAAAGTAACAGGTCTTTTAGTCTGTTTTTACTTTGTGTTTGTTGTTTTAGGGTTTGTAAAAAATTTACATTACTAAAGTAAATCGTCTTATACTTTCTAAAATTAAATAAGTGAATAATGACCGGAATGGCTATGCTGGCCAAGGCTATGAAAAATAGCGGATATAGGAAGGTCATTAAATTGGTAAAAAAATTATAATCTGCTGTTACAGATTGTCAACAAACAAAATTAGCAATACTATTACAAAACACGGCAAAACCAACGCCTTTTAAATAGAAATAGCCCTATACTTATCAGTATAGGGCTATTATTTATAATATCGTTTTAATCTTTAATTAGTCAATAATCAAATTGGTTATTGATTCGTCAAATTCAAACAGTAAATAAATTCTGAACTGAATCAGTCCTTATTTCTGTACTTTAACGCTCAGGCCAATTGCACCATCTGTAGTTGTAGTACCAGTAATGCTAGTTACTTTAGCAACTCCGTATTTGTTATCGCTTGTCAAAAAGAAAACTACGTCACCAACCATTAGGTCGCCAGCAATACCAGCCGCAGCTGCAGTGCTGCTTTTGTAGCCGGTCTCTATCTCTGTAGGAGAAGTTGTGCTGAAGTTGAAACTTGCATTACCATTCTTTTTGAATGTAGTTGATTTCTTATTCGCTTGCTTGTAGAAATTTTGGAATGGCATAAACTGGTTTACAGTTTGATCTGAAGGAGATGCTAATGTTGCTTTGTTGCTACTTCCAAAGTAGTGTACAAAATCAATGGTGTTAGCTGCAATAGTTGCAGGACCTACTGATACGACTGCACAAGCAGAAGTATTGAAGAATGAACCAGATGTACTTGAATTCTGGTTACCTATAGATTTGTCACCACAGTCAATTACAGATGTAGAACCTGTTACAGTAAAGCTGATTTCTTTGCTAGTTGATTGATTTGCATCATCAGTTACAGTTACTACCACACGCATTACACCAGTCATTTTAGGAGTATAATTGTAAGTATAACCAATATTGGCAGGTGAACCATCAATATTAGAATCTTTCAAAGTAGTATTGATAGAAGATGCGGTTGTACCTTCTTCAATTTTTACTTTTTTCAATTTACCACCAGAAGGGGCAGTAGCAGAAATAGTGATAACAGCAGTAGAGTTTACACTCAAACTAGTTTTATCTGCGTTTACAGTTACAGTTGGCTTATTTACAGTTGTTTCATCTTTATTACAAGATGATACGATGGCGGCCGTGCCCAATGCTAATAGCATTAAATAGTTACGTACATTCTTTAACATAGTTTTCTCAATTTATAGTTTTAAAAAAATTCTCTCTCTTCATCGTCTTTATTTAATGACTAAGACATATGCAGTCATTGTTGCATTACTGAACCTTAATTGCATTGCGGAACTCGGCTGAGTTCACATACTTACGGAATTCTAAGTCTTCCTTGGCTACATCGTGTAGTGCTGGATTCATAGAAACTGCTCTTGTCAAGCTTGTATTCATTAAATCCTTATCTCCTTTACGAGCGGCAACCACTGCACGTAAGTAAAAGTCCTCACTTTTTTTATTTTCAATACATTCTATTTTCTGTAAAGCGACTTCATAATCCCCTTTTAACATATAACCAAGGGCAACATTGTAGTCACATTTCTTCACTGATGCGAATGAATTGGTAGCTTGATCATAGTCACCATATTTAATATATAGTACTCCTAAGTTATAATCCATATCTAAACCATTTCTTTTAGCCTCGTTATACAATGCTTTAGCTTCACCATATTTTCTTAAATATCTTTTAGCTACACCTAAGTTGTTAATAATTGTATCATTATTAGGGAATTGAGCATTTAATTCTTCTAGGTATTTTTCTGCTGTTACAACACTTTCTGGAGTAGAAAACGGATCCTTAATAATCTCTGCTTTTCCATTCTCTAATAGCATAATTGCGTAGTTGTTTTTACCTGCCCAATCATTACCATATTTCTCCATATAGTATTTGTATATAGATGTTTTCATAGCCGCATCTTGTGTATTATTAGCTACCAATAGTAATTCTTTCGGAGTTAGCAAATCCATATTTTGGTTTGCCATATTTAATGCATCTGCATAACTTCTGTTAGGGAAAGAACCACTAAATACAACTTCTGTACGGCGTAGTCTAGGTAGGTAACTTGTTTTCAAAGTATTCCAGATTGGTAATTTACGCAATGCGTCCTCTTTCTCAGGAAGAGTTAAACTACTGTTGATGATACCTAATACTTCGTCTTTACCATCAAGATTGCTGTTAGACACCATTAATTTTAAACCATCCCAGTCTTCATAATTAATATCTGGACGACGGATTAAGCTGCTATCTGCTACTCTAGTTACACCAAGTCTTTTCAATTCGCTTTTCACCAATTTATAAGCACTCTCAGCACGTTCTCTTACTAGTGTTTTGTTTCTAGTAAACTCACCATCAGGTGATGCATAAGAATTCAACGTAATTAGATTGAATTTAAAGTTAGTGTCTCTAGCCAATCTACGCATTTGAGCTAAAGTGGGACCTTTCATTACACTATCACGTAGGAATCCTTCGTCAATAGCATAATAGAATATAATTTTTCTAAACCCACCTACAGGTTCGTCATTTGTGTAGAAATATATATCATCTGTAGGTTGTACTGTCAAGGCAGTAATCACACTACCACGTACAACACTGTCACGAGTATCACTCACACATTGTTGCAGTTCGTCATAGCTACTAGCAAATTTTACAGTGTAGTCTAATGACATTACTGTATTTTTCATTTCAGGAGTATAAGGCATTTTATCCTTGTAACTGAAAGTACCGCCGTTTTTATAGCTAATCATTTGAGCATCAAGTTTTACTTTCTCACCACGTAGGTAGATAGGTTTTAACGGACGCTCCTCGTTGTTACCATATTTCAATATTGGTTGAAATTTGATTACAGCATTTTTAGCAAAAGTTTTAGGCGGGAATTTACCTCTTAGGTTAAAAGAAATAGAGTCGCCTCTTACTTCTATAACTTCAGGCTCATTCTTAAGTTCAACATTGGCTACTACTTTAGCCAGCTTCTTTGGGTTGTTACACCCAACTAATGCAGCTACAGTTAATAGAGATAACAGTAGCGTGCGTAGAGGTTTCATTGTCGTATACTTCATTGTATTGGTTTTCCTACCTTTGTTCAATATTGTAATCATAAATAGTCTATTTAAGCCCATTTCTTACAGTTGTGGGCAAAACTAACATTTTTTTATTAAGTGCCAACCCATTCTACGTATAAAATATTATATTTACTAAAAGTAAAGGGGGTTGCAAAAATCCCTGATTATGTTCAACTTAGGGACCAAAATATGAGTCTTCTTGCTTATTTCAGATCGGATAGACCTGAAAGACATCTGGCTAAGATTGGCCTAGAATTGCAACAAGATTATATAATGTCTATAGTGAATGAACTTCCTTTCGGTAAACTAATAAAATTAGAGCTATGATTACCACACCAGTAGTTCAACTTTTAGATGGACAACTATACCACAATAAAAGTTTAGTACTGTCTAAAGTAAATATAAAACTAAATGCAGGTGAGTTTGCCTACCTGATAGGTAAAACAGGAAGTGGAAAGAGCACAATACTAAAGACTTTATATGCTCATTTACCAATAAAAGAAGGGCTATGCACAGTGGCTGGTTATAATCTAAATAAGATTAAGAAGCAGGATATTCCATTTTTTAGACGAAAGCTCGGTATCATATTTCAAGACTTTCAATTATTATCTGATCGCAGTATATATAACAATCTCATCTTTGTACTAAAGGCAACAGGATGGCAAAGTAAGGAGCTAATGGATGCCAGAATAAAAGAGGTGCTAAAACTAGTAAGCCTAGATAACAAAGAACATAAAATGCCCCACCAATTAAGTGGGGGCGAACAGCAAAAGGTAGCTATTGCTAGGGCATTACTTAACAATCCGTCCGTAATATTAGCTGATGAGCCTACTGGTAATTTAGATCCTGAATTAGGTGAGGAAATTTTGATGCTATTCAGTAAAATAAGAACTGAAGGTGCTGCGGTACTAATTGCCACCCACGATTATAGGTTAATTGACAAATTTCCTGCTGAAATATTTAAAATAGAGGGGCAAACCTTACACGCCTTTTCTTAACAATCGAACTTTTGCATTTGATGCAAATTCAGCCATCAACAACTCAGCATTGTCAAGGTTGTTAAACATATTAGTCAAGTCTTGCACACGTTGATTTACATCACTTTCTGTAAAGTTTTGCTTCTGAATATGTATAATGGCATTTTTCCAGTCTGAGACAGAGTCTACTACAGTACAATAGTTTTCTAGTTCTGTATTTTCTACCATAGTGCTATTTACAATGATGAAACGCCCCTGAAACAGTACATTAATCAGTTTCAATTTCATACCTGTATTTTGAAACGTAGGCAATACGTTTATTTGGGCGGCTTGGGTCATTCGGACTATTTCTGCCGTAGTTACTTTGTCATATAGGCTTATGTGACTTTTACCTTCTATTGCTTTTCTTAACTCGCGACTTGGATTCATACCAACTATTTTAAGTGGATACTTCAGGTCATTAAAAATCTCATTCACTAACCAAAGTGCAGCCTCATTATTCTCGCCCACACCTAAGTTACCTTGATACAATGCGTAGTCACCCATCCCAAGCTTACTAACAACCTTGTCATTTGCGTGAAATACGGGTAGATAAAAACTATTAGCATACCGCTCTTGTAACGTATTGCGGTCAGCAGGAGATATTGCGGCGACTTTATTGGCTTGGGTTAATACCTTTTCGTACTGCTTAAGCCTTTGAGCTTCGCCTTGAAAGAAATATTTCTTAAATGGATTTCGCTCAGTAGCAGAAAGTTTTTGGTAATACACATCTTCTAGATTATGCATTCTCACTACCATATTCCTGCCCTTTAGTTTAAAGTCAGGCAAGTAATAGCAACAATGTAACCCCTCAAACAATATTGGATGATTGTCTAAAAGTAAATTTTGTAGTAGTTCCTTATTATTTCTGCTGGCTACAATGTAGGGTAAGCGTCCAAATACAAGGTTTGCAAATCGCTTGCGTTGGTAATAATAAACTTTATGGCATATTTGATCTAAAACCGGAGCAGCTTCTCTGCCATATATAAAATTATGTAGATGTATTTTTACACCTAATGCGTGTAATGCTCTCAATTTATAGAACACATCTATAACTCCACCATAATTAGCAGGAAAAGGAACATTAAATGACACCACGTGTAGGTGTAGTTGGCTAGATAGACTCAAACAGTTTAATCAATTTATTCTCTTCTGCGGGCCAAGTGCAATCTGGCGTTGCAATAGTACAATTTTTTACCAATTGCTGATACAATTCCACATCTGTCCGCAGTTTATTAATAGACGTTACCAATGTGTCAGAGTTTAGGTCAGGCACCAAATATCCCAAGCCATATCTGGTGTTATGATATTTATATTCAGGGAAATCGCTGTTTAAAGACGGCACTTTAGCCAACATATAGTCAAAGAACTTATTGCTTAATGAGTAATAATAGCTTTGCCCCATATTAGCCAAAATATTGTACCCCAACCAAGCGTGAGCTGTAATTTCAGCTAAATATGTTGGCGCACACCAACCTAAAAAATGAATTTTATCTTTTAAATTGTCCACCTCAACTTTTTTACGTAATTCCGTACTTAGGTCCCCTTCGCCTGCTATGTAGAGGTGTATTTGCTGTGGCAGTGATTTCATTGCCTCTATTAATTCTGGCAAACCTCTACCTAGATTTAGCGCGCCTTGGTATAATATAAAAGGCTTATGAAAACTAGTTGTAACTGCATTAGTAGTTAGAATATTCTCTGTTGGCAATGGGACATTTCTAATTACAAAGAAATTTTTATGGTAGCGTTTGCTAAATTGCTCAGCCAAAGTGTGACTTACTGTGTAGCATAGATTCTGCCTAGGTATGGATAATCGTGCTATAAGTCGCCAAATAAACTTGGTCAATTGCCTACCTTCTAATTCTGGTATCTCAGTAAAGTATTCGTGGGCATCATACACCCTAGGTTTGCCGCGTAGCAATGAAACAATGGTATTTGGTAAAAGTGTATCTAGGTCAACAGAATAGTAAATATCTGCCCTACGATTCATTAAATACCTGAATAACCTAAGGTTAAACTCAATATAAAAAAGTTTACCCGACCTATTTTTACAATTTAGCCTAGTAATCTGATAGTTAACATCTGTACGGGGTGCTGGACTATTGTCATAGCACCTGCCAACTAACTCTACCTGATAACCAGCCCTAACCAAGCTGCTGCAGATTCTGTGCATACGTTGGTCATATACAGTGTCATTAATTACGGTGCAGACTATTTTTCTCATTCTGTCCTTAAACTTAACAACCCATTATGTAAGCTGATTAATTCAGCATCTATTAGGTTGCGGACTACCTGCAAAATTAGGTGCCTAGAGTATTTGTGCAACTCTGCTATAAGTTGTTCTGTAGTTTTAGGATTTTCACCCAACAATTGTATGATAAGGATATTATCTGGCGATAGATTTTTATTTCTATTTCTCATTATAATGCATTCATCACAATGCCCACAATTCTCTAACATACTTTCACCAAAATATTGCAATAGATATTTACTTCTACATTCATTTTTCAAGCGTGCATATTGCTGTATATGGCCTAAATTACTTAAGCTTAGGTCGTGACGTTCGTTATATAATCGTTCGTCTATGTGTACGTTTTCAGTTGCAATTCTATCTTGCAGCCAAGTTAATTGTGGTGCGTGTTTGGCTGGTTTATAGTCTATTACTCCAATTTGTTTAAGATACCTAAGTTGGCCTTTAACAAATGTATATTCTGCCTTTAGGTGATGCGCTAAATGATACTCATCTATTGCCCTATATGCTCCAAATAAATCTTCGTAGCTCCGCAGCAATACCTTTATAATGGGTTCCATACTTTCATTTTGCATTTGAAACTCATATAAATCTGTGTAATCCAGCTTAAATTTCAATTCTGCTGGATGATACACAGCATCAGATACGGCTATATAGTCAGACTTTTCTAGTATTTGTAGTGCAGCATATATGTTAGCTAGTGATAGATTGTATCGTTTAGCCATTTCTCCTACTTCAAAATCAAAACTTAAGCCTGCACCATTTTGCATAGGTATCTGAAACATTAGCGCTAACTTATCATATAAGTTTTTCGCAGCTTCAAAATCTGGAGCATTCCTTTCTGCCCTATAGGTTAGGTCAGCCATTTCAGCCTCATCAGTTAACATTAGGGCATAGCTTTTTAATCCGTCTCTGCCTGCTCTACCTGCCTCTTGATAATAGGCTTCTAAATTTTGGGGCATACTATAATGTACTACTACCCTAACTTGTGGCTTATCTATTCCCATTCCAAAAGCATTAGTCGCAACCATTACCCTAATTTGGTCTGCTTTCCACTCGGTTTGCAATTTCTCTCGGGTTTTGGTTTCTAACCCAGCGTGGTAATAGGCTGCAGATATTTCTTTTGCATTTAGAAATTCTGACACTTGTTTGGTCAGGCTTCTGGTGGGGACATACACTATAGCGCTGCCAGCCACTCGGGCCAAAAGGTTATATATTTTGTCTAATTTCTTTTCGTTTAGGCTGACACCATATATAAGGTTTGGCCTATCAAAACTGACCGTAAATACTTTGTGATTTTTCTTTAGCTCAATTCGATCAATTATGTCTTGCTTGACTAAGGGTGTAGCGGTTGCTGTTAATGCGAGTATGGGTACAGTATCACCTATTATCTCTCTTATTTTAGCTATTCGTAAATAGGGTGGTCTAAAGTCATAACCCCATTGGCTAACGCAATGTGCCTCATCTACAGCTAATAGAGATACATCTAAATAATGAAGTTGTTGTTTAAAGGTATTGGATTCAAGGCGTTCTGCCGATACATATAATATCTTTATTTGCCCAGCACCTATTTGGTCGATTATGGTTTGAATTTGACTGGACGAAATACCAGAATATATGGCTGCGGCAGGTATGTCTCTAGACAATAAATCAGACACTTGATCCATCATCAAACTTATTAAAGGAGATATGACTAAGGTAAGCCCAGGTAATAACATAGATGGCACCTGATAACAAATACTTTTACCGCCGCCTGTAGGTAGCAATGCCAAACAATCTACTCCAGATAAAATACAGCTTATAATTTCAGCCTGATTAACTCTAAATGTATCGTAGCCCCAGTATTTCTGGAGTATTTCTAATTCTCTCTGCATTAGTAGATATAGACTACCCTATTATATCCAGTCAAATTATTTTACAAACACATTTTAATAAATGCAATGGCTTGCCTAAATGTATCTATAATTATATTAGCAATGTGCTTGATTTGGTGCAATATGCCCTCAAACTGATTTAAAATATCACGAACAGTTTGCATCATTTCATCTATGATGGTCTTTATCCTTTCGTCTTTAAATAGAGAAGAGCCAATCTCTGCACTTAATTCATTCAAAAATCCCATAGCAAAGTTTATTTTAAGTCTAATGTATGATAAAGGTACAATTGCAATTTGGCAAAAGTTTAATTTAAAAGGTCAAATCCTGTATATTTCCTTAATACTTCTGGAATGACGACACCATCAGCTGTTTGAAAATTCTCTAGCAAAGCGGCAACTATTCTAGGTAGGGCTAATGCACTGCCATTTAAGGTATGGGCAGCATTTGTTTTACCAGTAGTGTCTTTGTACCTTAGTTTCAATCTATTAGCCTGATAGGTCTCAAAGTTAGACACGCTACTTACCTCTAGCCATCTGCGCTGGGCTGCACTCCATACTTCTAGGTCATAGGTTAAAGCACTGGTCCAACCCATATCGCCGGCGCACAGTTTTAATATTCTGTGGCTTAATCCAAGATTTTGCAATAATCCTGCTACATAATCCTTCATTACTTCTAATGTATGGTAACTTCTTTCAGGGTGTTCTATGCATACAATCTCAACCTTATCGAACTGGTGAAGCCTATTTAATCCTCTTACGTCTTTACCATAACTACCTGCTTCCCTTCTAAAGCAAGGAGTAAAGCCTGTCATTTTAATGGGAAAATCCTTTTCTGCGACTATTACATCTCTGTATATGTTGGTAAGTGGAACTTCTGCAGTTGGTATCAGGTACAGCTTGTCTTCAGTTACATAATACATTTGACCATCTTTATCTGGCAATTGCCCTGTCGCATAGCAAGTTTCCTCATTTACCAATATAGGTGGCTCTATTTCTAGGTAACCTTGGGCTGTAGCTTCATCTAAAAAGTAGTTGATTAAAGCTCGCTGCAGTCTGGCACCTTTACCCTTATATATTGGAAAACCTGCCCCGGTTATTTTTACCCCTAATTCCAAGTCGATGATGTTATATTTCTTTGCAATTTCCCAATGTGGAAGTGAAGCATCATCCATATCTACTATATCTCCCCAATTACTTACTACTTCGTTATCATCAGGTGTTTTACCTTCTGGCACTGATTGATGTGGTAGGTTTGGCAACTTATATAGTAGCTGTGTTTGCTCTGCCTCTAGGTCAGCCAGTTCTGTTTGCAAACTGCTTGTTTCACCCTTTAGTGCAGTGGACTGGTTCTTTAATTCTTCTGCCTCTGTTGTTTTCCCCTGTTGCATCAGCGCACCAACTTCTTTGCTTATTAGTTTGCTTTGAGAAAGAATATCATCTAACTTTTTCTGCGATTCGCGCCTTTTTGCATCTATAGCTATTATACTATCTATAGTTTCAACCCCTTGGTGATTTCGTTTTTTTAAACGTTCTATGACTTCTTCTCTATTTTCTCTGATGTATTGTAGGCTCAACATAGCGCTTCTTCTGTTAGATTGGTACAATACTACAATGTAGCTTGCTTGTTTGCCAAATGTATATCCGCTTGGTAGATAAAATCTAACTTTTATATACCAGTGCAGAAATAAACATATTACTAAAAAATTGCATCCAATTCGTATAATTATACGTCAATATATAATATATTTGATAGCGTGGCAGATTTATTACATACTCATAAAAGACTTATATTCCTATTGCTGTTTTGTTTGGGATTAGATAGTTATGCTAGCGCTCAAATTCATTTTATAGAGAATAAAGGACAATGGGACAATGCTGTAAGCTTCTCTGCTAATGTAAATGGTGGTAAACTTTGGTTGAATAATAATAAAGAATTAAGATATAGCTTCTTAAGTCCAAGAAAATCTGCACATAAGCCTCACCCAATACCTGGAGATTCTGCATTTATTCACAATATATTTATGACTTGGGAGGATGCTAATCTTAAATCATTTATCACAACGCAGTCAGAGTTTACCACACAGTATTACAATTATTATAAGGGTGTAAGTATAGGAAATAAGGCAACAAAGCTATACGGGATTCATAACCTGATGGTAAAAGAGTTATACAAAGGCATTGACTTAGAACTAAATACCCACTCTGGTTCAGCCTTAGAGTATATTTATCACGTTTCCCCTAGAATTAATCCCAATAAGATAAAATTAAAGATATCAGGTGCCAATCAAGTGATATTAGCCCCTAATGGTTCATTTGCAATCAACCATACCTTGGGAGTAATAAATGTAGATAAACCCAAGGCCTGGACCATAAATGAACAAGGAGAAAAAGTTGAGGTAGCTATTGTTTATAAATTGGAAAACAACACTTTAAGTTTCAGCATAGGTAAATACAACAAAGACTTATCTTTAGTTATAGACCCTACACTAATATTTGCCAGTTATAGCGGTAGCATAGCCGATAATTTTGGATTTACTGCTACCTATGATGATAAAGGAAATGCCTACAGCGGGGGTACGGTTTACGATGTAGGTTATCCAGTAACTGCAGGGGCAATACAATCAAAATTTGCTGGTGGAGAATCTGTAAATGGATCAATTGGTGATATAGAGAGAGATGCTGCTATATTAAAATTTAGTTCAGACGGCACCAAACTTCTTTGGGCAACGTACCTAGGTGGTAGTCATAATGAGCAACCCCATAGTATGGTGGTAAATAACAATTCTGACCTATTAGTAATGGGCACAACTGAAAGCAAAGATTTCCCAAAGGCACCCGGCTACGACACTAGTCTAAATGGGAAATCTGACATATTTGTAGTAAAAATATCTTCAGACGGTACTAAGCTGTTGGGTTCAACCCTAATTGGTGGCTCTGGTTATGACGGTTTGAATGGTACTATATTATTTGGTGTAAGAAATCCTTCTCCACTAGGTTACAATTATGGGGATAGTTATCGTGGTGAGGTTATTTGCGATACAATTACTGGGCAGATATACATAGCGAGTACCACGTATAGCACCGATTGGCCAACTACTACAGGTTGTTATCAATCTAGTTATGGTGGAAATCAAGATGGGATTATTGCTAGTTTTAGCAGTGATTTGAAACAATTATATTGGTCAACCTACTTTGGAGGAACCTTATCCGATGCAGCATTTGGATTAAATTTAGATGCCAATAAAAATTTATATATTACTGGCGGAACGCATAGTTCTGGGCTGGTTCCTAACGGGTTAAAAGCGTATCAAAGCACATTTCAAGGAGATAGTGCAGACGGATTTATAATTCACTTAACTGGGAATGGTACAACATTAAGTCACGCCACCTATGTAGGTACAGCCAAATATGATCAATCATACTTTGTACAACTAGACAAACAAGGCAGCGTATATGTATATGGACAAACTGAAAGTGATTTTTGGCCAATAACTAAAGTAAATTATTTTAATAATAAAGGTAAGCAGTTCATTACCAAGTTTAAACCCAATCTTGACACACTATTGTTAAGTACTGTATTTGGCTCTGGCAGAAAAGAGCCCGATATTTCGCCAGCAGCTTTTCTCGTTGACCGATGCGATAAAGTATATGTTAGCGGTTGGGGTGGTGGAACAAATGACCAACCCCTTGGTCACGGAGGTAGCACTAACAATTTGCCTTTAACAAATGATGCTTTTCAAAATTTTACTGACGGAAGTGACTTTTGGGTTGGCGTATTTAGCAGAGATATAGACACACTGCTCTATGCTAGTTACTTTGGTGGGCAGCTAAGTGAGGAGCACGTGGACGGTGGTACCAGTAGGTTTGACAGAAAGGGCGTGGTATATCAAAGTGTATGTGGTGGTTGTGGAGGAAACAGTGATTTCCCAATTACTAAAAACGCTCATAGTCCTAAAAATCTTAGTAAAAATTGCAACAATCTTGTTTTTAAGGTTGACTTAAATATAGTTGAGTTAAAGGCGGACTTAACAATTCCACCTGCTGGTTGTAACCCACTCACCATTAGTCCTATAAATAAGAGTATTAAAGCAACTTCATACTTATGGATATGGGGTGATGGCACTCAAACAGCTGCCTATCAACCTACACATACCTATACTAAAAATGGTATTTATACTGTTAAGTTAGTGGCATACAACAAAAACTCTTGTAGCGGCAGCGATACTGCCGTGAAACCAATAAATAGCTATTTGACCAGTAAGGCTAGTTTCAAATATGAACAAAAAAATTGTAGCAGACTTATAAAATTTACCAGTACTGGTGTCGCTACAACATATAATTGGGAATTTGGCGACAGCACATTTGCCAGTACCACTACTGATACAGTTAATCATAGATTTCTATATGATGGTGCTTTCAAGGTTAGATTAATTACCGACCGCAACACCCCCTGTCAGGCCAAGGATTCGTTGACTGTGAACTTAAATTTACCAACTTCTTTTGTAACGTTCACTTTTGAACCTTGTAATAGAATTTTAAATTTAATTAATACAGCAAATAAAAGTGGCAAAACTATTTGGTCATTCGATGGAATCACAATACCCGATACAGGATCTAGAGTAAGCTATATAGTTAACACATTTATTGATTCTGTATTTGTACAGGCTATTAGTATTACCAACAAAGGTTGTACTGATACTTTCAAACAATACTTTAAGGCTCCAAGACCTATCAGTCCTAAGTTTACATATGCTTACGACACTTGTTCTAATACAATTACATTTCAAAATCTAAGTACCGGCGGCAACGGTTTCAGTTGGGATTTTGGTGATAGTACCGTTGCATTCAATAAAAACCCTGTCCATAAATATAGCAAAAATGGAAATAGTAAAGTAATTGTTAAATTAGTTTTAATCCATCCTGTTTGTCCTAAAATCTATATTGATACCATAGAACTAAGTACTAAAGCAGATCCAAAAATTGATTTTACTAACGATACTTGTACTGGTGAATACAAGTTTAAACACTTATTCCCAGTTAAAGGAAAAGTCATAAAATGGACTTTTGGTGATGGTGGTTCTTCAAATGACAATGAACCGTCACATATCTATGCGAACCCAGGCAGATACACTATTCAACTAATAGACTATAGAATAACTACTTGCCCGGATACAACTACCACTGCAATAGATGTCAAATATGGATCTAAAGATATAGTCATTTTACCAAACGTTTTTACCCCAAATGGCGACGGAATTAACGACGTATTTGAGGCTACTGCTGGTGCAAGAGAATGTAAATACTACTTATTAGAAATTTACAACAGATGGGGGGAGCGCGCTCACTATCAAGAGGGTAATAACTTTAGTTGGAATGGTATAAACCCTAGAAATGGCAGTGAATTCCCAGACGGTATTTACTATTTTGTATTAACCTATAGTGACAAAAGGAAACAAACTGGAACCGTTAGCTTAATTAGGTAACGCTATTTCAATAAGCCTATTTCCCTTAGTCTTTCATCTAGATATTCGCCAGCTGTAATGTCTGGATACAGTTTACTGGTTCCTGCAGTTAAGCAAACTTCCAATACATTTAATGGCATATCTCGCCTTGGGTGCAAAAAGAATGGAATACTATATCGACTAGTTCCCCAATTTTCTTTAGCTGGGTTTGCCACTCTGTGTGTAGTACTCTTCAATTTATTATTGGTCAACCTTTGCAACATATCACCCACATTCACAACCAAGTGACCAGGTAGCGCTGTTACTGCTATCCAATTGCCCTCTATATTTTGCACTTCTAGCCCCTCTGCACTAGCACCCATCAACAGGGTAATTAGGTTAATATCTTCGTGTTCAGCCGCCCTTACGGCAGACTTTGGCTCGTCTATTATTGGGAAATAATGTATAGGGCGCAATATGCTGTTCCCGTTATGTACGTGCTGGTCAAAGTAATTTTCATCCAACTCCAAATGAATAGAAATAGCTTTTAATATCTCTCTGCCAGTATCTTCTATCGCCTTAAATGCAGCTATACCAAGTGTTAAAAAGTCTGGAACTTCTGCAACATCTATATTTTCAGGATAAGTTTCTCTTATTTCATCACCATCAGTTACTTCTTGACCAAAGTGCCAAAACTCTTTTAGGTCTGCCACGCTTTGACCCTTTGCGTGTTCCTTGTTTGGGCTGGTGTAGCCACGCTGCCCAGCCATACCTACTATCTCATATTCTTGCTTTAACTCAAGTGGCAATTCAAAAAACTCCTGCACACTCGCATATAATTTTCCTTCTAGTACAGGACTTAATAAATGATTTTTTACTGCTATGAAGCCAATGTTCTCATAAGCGTGTCCCAAATCTGCAATAAACTGTTGACGCTTATGTTCATCGCTACCAGTAAAGTCAGCTAAGTCTAAAGAGGGAATATGATTAAAAGCAGTGGTCTGTGGCATAGAATTGTATTAGATTTAGTGAAATAGAACGATGCAAATATATAATTGTTACTGACTATGATACGGAAACTATACGTTAAGCATTATCATTACTTATAAAATATAAGCACACAATAAAATTAAAATGAATTATATAAATTTCCCGCACAAATTATGGCTGTATATTGTACTTATGGTACCAATACTTAGCTGTCAAGGACAAGTAAAGACAAAAAATAACGCAACTAAAATGAATACAAGCACAACTAAAGCACCAATCACTAGCGCAATTCACCCAGAAGGTACAGAAATTATTACATTAGGTGCTGGTTGCTTCTGGTGTATAGAGGCTGTTTTTCAAGACCTTAAGGGCGTCGTATCTGCAACTAGTGGCTATAGTGGTGGTACAGTTGTAAACCCAAGCTATAAAGAAGTTTGTACCGCACAAACTGGCCACGCAGAGGTAGTACAGGTTACATTTGACCCTAAAATAGTCAGCCTACCGGAAATATTAGAAGTATTTTGGCAGGTGCACGACCCAACTACTTTAAACCGTCAAGGTAATGACGCAGGTACGCAATACCGATCTGCTATATTCTTTCACAATGACTATCAACGTAAAATAGCTGAAGAATACAAGATAAAACTAGATGAAAGTCACGCCTTTGAAAACCCAATAGTAACGGAAATCACTGCGTTTAGCAATTACTACAAAGCTGAAGATTATCATCAGGATTACTATAATCAAAATGGTGACCAACCCTATTGCCAATTTGTAGTGAAACCTAAATTAGATAAGTTTCACAAAGTTTTTAAAGACAAGTTGAAAAACTAAGTCATTTTGTACATTTTAATTAATATTGCCTGAACGAACTAGTTTTGTCCAGGCTTTTTTTATGAGTAATTATCTACTATTTCTGTTTCACGGTAATGCAGAATATGAATATGAATTGCGATATGCAATCGACAGCCTGACAGCTATATATGGAACAAAATTTCCCTTTCAAATTATCATCTATACCGACCAAGCTCAATTAATTTCAGATTTTATTCCGCCACAGACCATTATCAGAGAAATCAATACGATAGAATTAACAGAATGGAAGGGAAAAAATGGTTTCGTACATAGAATTAAAGCTTGCGCCATACTTGATGCCTGTACCAAATATAATGGCAACTTCATATATTTTGATACTGATGTAAAGTTCAAGTCAAAAATTGATTCTTTCTTTCAACACATTTCTACTAAAGGTCGGTTATTTCACACTGCAGAGGGGAAAATGAATGAAAGTAAATCACCCAAACTAAATCAAAAAATTTCCAAATTTCTAAAAAATCATCCTGAGGTTAATATCAGCTCGGAAGCTGAAATGTACAATTGTGGTGTAATTGGTTTTAAATCAACTGATTCTGAATTAATACAAAAAGTAATTGATAAAGTTGATGAGATGTTTCCAATGTACCCTAAGCACGTGATGGAACAGTTATCGTTTTCTTGGTATCTAGGTCACCAACAAAATGTAAAAACTTGTGAAAATGAAGTGTATCATTATTGGAATTTCAAAGAATTTAAGCACATTTTGAAATTTGAATATAAATTAAGTAAAGCCATTACTGATGTGGAACTAGCCATTCAACCGAAACTTAATTGGGAGTCGAAGTCTGCTTGGCATCGAAACATATTAAAACTAATAGGTAAAAATTACAAACAAAAAATGCCCCTACAGTAGAGCAGAGGCATTTACTCAAATTATAATCAATTTTATCTAGTTCAATCCGATATTAACTACAACCTAGGCTGTTACCGCAGTTCAAACATTTGTAGCAGGTACCATTACGTAGGGTAATGTGGCCACATACGTTGCAGGGAGGTGCATCGCCCATCATATTGCTTAGAAATTCATCTACACTATCCATTGGTTTACCACCGTGTACAGCACTTAATTCAGCTTGTGCTACTTCTACAGGTGTCTGTAGATTAGTTGCTGGCATATCAATGCTTTGGCTTACTACCTCAGTTATTGCTGCATTAATAGACTGGTGTGGTTGTGAACTGGGCACAGCTGCATTAGAAGGTACTTGTACCAAATCTTGACGATTTAAGTACTCAAAGCCCAATAATTTAAATATATAATCAACCACGCTGGTAGCAGACTTAATATTAGGGTGATCTACATAACCACTTGGTTCAAAGCGGGTAAATACAAATTTATCTACATATTCCTCTAGTGGTACACCATATTGCATACCTACAGATACCGCAATAGCAAAACAGTTCATTAATGACCTGAAGCTGGCACCCTCTTTATGCATATCTATAAATATTTCCCCCAGGGTACCATCAGAGTATTCGCCTGTACGCACGAATATGGTCTGGCCGCCTACGTTTGCCTTTTGTGTGAAGCCATTACGACGACCTGGCAAAGTTTTACGCTTAACGATGGTACTTAGTTGACGTTTAAATGTGGTATCACTGCTTGCATTTATTATTCTTCTGGCTGCATCTAGCACCTGCTCTGGTGTTAAGTCTTCTATAGTTAGCCCGGCTGTATTGCCCAATACTTGGTCAATTACATTGTTTTGCTCACTTACTTCAATTTCATCTTCTTTCTTGTCGCTTTTGGTACTTAGCGGTTGGCTTAGTTTACAACCATCTCTATATAGGGCATTTGCTTTCAGACCTAGGCTCCAACTTAGTTGATAACAGTCCTGAACTTCGGCTAGTTCTGCCTCATTTGGCAAATTAATGGTTTTACTTATTGCACCAGATATAAAGGGTTGTGCAGCAGCCATCATTCTAATGTGTCCGTGTGCGTGTATGTATCTGCTACCTATGTTTCCACACTTATTGGCACAGTCAAATACTGGAAGGTGCTCATCTTTTAAGAATGGTGCCCCCTCTACTGTCATAGTACCGCATACATACTGGTTAGAAGCATTTATTTGCTCACGTGTAAATCCTAATGCACGCAATAGGTTAAATGATCCGTCTTGATATTGTTCTTTCTTAAAGCCCAATCGTTTTAGACAATCTTCGCCCAGCGTCCAAACATTAAAAGCAAACTCTATATCAAATGCACTTTGCATAGCTTTATCTACCACCTCTATGTCGTTTTGCTTAAAGCCTTTGGCATATAGACTTTCAAAGTTTACTCCAGGTGCACCAGCTAGGGTACCTTTACCCTTAGCATAGTCAACTATGGTTTCAACCTCGTGTGGAGCATAACCTAAACTGCGCAATGCAGGAGGAATAGCTTGGTTTATAATTTTAAAGTAACCACCACCACTTAATTTCTTAAACTTAACTAAGGCAAAGTCTGGCTCTACACCTGTGGTGTCACAATCCATTACCAGGCCTATGGTACCAGTTGGCGCCAATACGGTAGCCTGAGCATTGCGATAGCCGTGTTTTTCACCCAGTCTTAGGGCATTATCCCAAGCATTACAAGCTGCCCGCAGCAAATAATCTGGGCATTCTTTTGCGCTGATGCCAGTAGGTTTAATTTCTAGACCTTCGTAGGCATCGGTTGCATTATAGGCAGCGTATCTATGGTTTCTAATAACCCTAAGCATATGCGCCTTATTTTTCTCATATTGTTTGAATGCACCGAACTGCTCAGCCATTTCTGCACTAGTGGCATAGCTGACACCCGTCATAATGGCTGTAATAGAACCTCCTATTGCGAATGCTTTATCACTATCATACGGTATTCCTGCTACCATTAGCATAGCACCCAGGTTAGCATAACCCAAACCAAGGGTACGGTATTCATAGCTTAATTGGGCTACCTGCTCACTTGGGAATTGTGCCATCAATACACTTATCTCTAGTACGATAGTCCACAATCTACAGGCGTGTTCAAAGCCCTCTACATTAAACTGATGCGTTTCATCATCAAAAAATTTCCTTAAATTAATGCTGGCTAGATTACAAGCTGTATCGTCTAGGAACATATATTCACTACAAGGGTTGCTGGCACGAATGTTACCACCCTCTGGGCAAGTATGCCACTCATTTATAGTTGTTTCAAACTGTACTCCTGGGTCTGCACAAGCCCACGCTGCAAAGCCAATATCACCCCACAGTTTGCGTGCTGGGATAGATTTCATCACCCTGCCGTCTGTTCTAGCTATTAGGTCCCAATTACTATCATTCTTTACTGCAGCCATAAACTCATTGGGTATTCTTACTGAGTTATTGCTGTTTTGACCACTTACGGTTCTGTATGCTTCACCCTCATAGTCACTGCTGTAACCAGATGCTATTAGCGCTGCTACTTTTTTCTCCTCCTCTACTTTCCAATTTATAAATTCCTCTATTTCTGGGTGGTTCATATCTAGCACTACCATTTTAGCTGCACGTCTGGTAGTACCGCCACTTTTTATTGCTCCTGCTGCTCTATCACCTACCTTTAAGAAACTCATCAACCCACTACTATGTCCACCACCGCTCAATCCCTCATTCGCACCACGTATATCGCTAAAGTTTGTACCAACACCAGATCCGTACTTAAATATTCTTGCCTCACGTACCCATAAGTCCATTATACCACCTTCATTTACCAAATCATCTTTAACTGACAATATGAAACAAGCGTGTGGTTGTGGTCTTTCATAGGCTGATGTGCTGCGCTCTAGTTGCTCTGTATCAGGATTTACAAAAAAGTGACCTTGTGGACCACCTGTAATGCCATAACTGTTGTGCAAACCAGTATTAAACCACTGCGGGCTGTTAGGTGCTGCCATTTGACCCACCAACATATAGGCTAATTCATCATAAAATGCCGATGCATCGCTAGGGCTGGCAAAATAGTTATAACGCTCCCCCCAAGTACGCCAACAGTCAGCCATACGATGTGCCGTTTGTTTGATGCTTGTTTCACCAGTAATGCTGCCATCTAGTTGAGGTACACCTGTTCTACGAAAATATTTCTGTGCTAATATGTCTGTAGCTACTTGGCTCCAAGACTTAGGAACCTCTACGTTGTGCATTTCAAATACCGTATCGCCAGCAGGATTTCTAATTAGACTGCTGCGATTTTCAAATTGGTAGGTTGCAAAGGGGCCATTACCCTCTTGGGTGAAGTATCGGTTTATCCGCAAGCCTTTTATGGCTGTGGCCGATTCATTTTCTTTGTTCTTTCTTTCGCGGGTGCTCATATTTATAATTGGTGTATTGGTCAGAGCCTTGTAGCCTAATATTGCAGGGGTTTAGCCAACATTTCGGTATGGTTCTTCTCAAAATCTATAGGTCAAAAATAGCGTGATAGACTACATATATGTTTCAATGTACACTCCATTAATACCCACAATCGGTGGATAAACTCTATTAACAATTTCCATAAATTATGTTAACATTAAGGAAACATTGGAAAAAATCAACTATTTGGTTGGGGATAAATTGTAGGGTATAACGCAGGGAGTTACTGATAGGTTTTCATTTACCTAATCTGTGCCTTCATTCAAGTTGCTAACTTTATATTTGCACATAATTCTGGCTACTACAGGCCAATTATACACAGAATGAACGGGGTAGTTTATCGGCTTTTTTTAGAAGCAAAATCAACAAATAAAAAGCAGCTAGCCTTGCTGATAGACCCGGACAAATACCCAATTGCCCGTTTACAACACATTTGTGGACTGGCAGTTGAGGCCAACATTTCTTACATATTTATCGGCGGAAGTTTACTTGTGGACAACGTAATGCAAACCTGTGTGAATACAGTAAAACAGTTGACAAATATCCCTGTAATACTTTTCCCAGGTAGTCTAATGCAGATAGTACCCAATGCAGATGCCCTACTGTTTCTCTCATTAATATCTGGCAGAAACCCAGACTTACTTATCGGCAGGCACGTAGAGGCTGCACCCCTACTTAGGCAAACCCAACTAGACGTTATCGCCACTGGCTATATGTTAATAGATAGTGGCGCACCAACTACAGCCAGTTACATTAGCCATACATTCCCAATACCACACAACAAACCCGACATAGCTGCCGCAACAGCCATAGCTGGAGAAATGCTGGGACTAAAAACCATATATATGGATGCCGGCAGTGGTGCCGCAAAACCCATATCTGTTGAAATGATTAGCACCGTACGCAATCATATAAATATACCCATGATAGTAGGTGGGGGTATGCGCACTACAGATGATATTAGCAAAGCCTGCACAGCTGGTGCAGACATAGTAGTTGTAGGCAACATATTAGAAGAAAGCCCCGAATTGCTGCTCCACTTTAGCCAAGTAGTGGAGGCTGAGTAGGTAGAAGCGGGGAGATACAAAAAAATCCCGCACTTAATTAAAAGTACGGGAAGTTTATAATTTTCAGAAACTGTTAGTTACTTAGTCAATATCATTCTTTTGGTATCTATTTCCATTCCATCTACTATCAATGAGTATAAATACATACCTGCATTCAAATCATTACCTTTTACCGATACCACCCCTTTATTGTTTGTTAATGGGTAGCTTGCTATCATACTTCCTTGCAAGTTAAATATGTATATAAATGCTATTTTGTAGTAACTACCTAATTCATACTCAATTTTAGTCTCTTCTGTAAATGGATTGGGTGCATTTTGAAATAAATTAAAATTTAAACCTACACTTTTAGCAGATTTGTTCCCTTGTTCAGTATTTAATGATTCTTCTAATTTATTGTAGCGAGCTTTTAGCAAATCAAGTTCAGCTTTTGTCTTTTGCAATTCTATATTTAGTTCATTTACACCATCTAATGCTAATGGAATTAATTGCATATAATCTACTGCCAATTTCCCATTTTTTACCTCTCTCACCATATAGGGTGCTATTTTCTGTACATCTTGTGCTATTACTCCCATGTGTAGGTTGGTATCTGAAGCAGATTCTAGACCTTTATCTGGACCCTTCTCTATAGTGAAAGTTTTATATTTATAGGTATATACAGGTATAGCAGATATTTTATCTAAGGCTTTTACCGTTCTTACTCTATTTTCTTTTATGTTTATATCTGACCCCAGATATACCCCATCAGAAAATATCCAGCCATCTTTATGTACATAAAAGGAGCCCGTTGTATTATTGTTTTTAACAACTTCATAGCTTGTTGCATCAGGTCCAGTTAAATTAGTTTTAACAGCACATTTCCAGCCATTACTATTATCAAACTTCACATATAGAGCATAGTCGTCATTTGCTGTATATAGGGTGGATTGTGAACTAGTTGGCATACCTAAGAAATTGCCCCCTATTGACAACTTTCCGCCATATCTGACCTCAACTTGCGCAAAATTGGGCAAAGAGAATAATGTTGCTATTAATAATAGCAATGCAAATGTTTTATTTTTCATAATTCTTACTTAGGCTTATCTATTGTTAATATTAGTTTTCTTGCTGTAGCTGAATTTACCCTCTATCTGGTCAACTTTTACAATGTAGTTTCCATTTGAGATTATTGGAAGTTCT
>Ga0163144_10004728_pt1 | contig 30581 bp, 17 predicted proteins | sample OliLak19BULKMAT1_FD_123175 | JGI IMG/M metagenome (GOLD analysis project Ga0163144, IMG submission 123175) | Freshwater microbial mat bacterial communities from Lake Vanda, McMurdo Dry Valleys, Antarctica - Oligotrophic Lake LV.19.BULKMAT1 | ecosystem: Environmental > Aquatic > Freshwater >... | reverse complement strand
TGGAAAAAAATCCGCCGCTGACCATGAAGAGCACACCGAAGCCATTGGCTTTCTCGGGCTGAAAAACGTCGAGGGTCAAGGCCGTCCCGAACTTGCGTCCGTAAATGACATCCTCGGTTCGCTTGAAAGGAACGTTCGTCTCGGCGGCCAGGCTGAACGTGGTGGAGAGAACGAGCAGGAAGGAAAAGAGCTTGCGCATGGCTGACTGATACCAGCGCGATATTGATTTGTCGCGTAAATCCGAAGGCCGATAGTTAGCTGATAATCCGAAATTCGACGGTTCAATGACCCCGAACGGAATGACTACAAAAGGGCAATCCGAACTTTTGCCGAACTCACAAAAAAGCGCCGAGAGAGTTGATCGTGGTCTGAGTTGCCGTTAGTTCATTTGTAAACGCGAGGCTCCCCAGCACCCGTGCGGCGATGGCATTGAATTGGCGGTTCCACGAATCGGGGGTGGTATTTCGCTCCAACCAGCGCCGGCCGTTGGAACCCAGACGGACGGATTCCTCGCTGTCCAGGGAAGTAATGGCTTCCAGCCAGACCGAATGGTTCATGGCGGGCAAAAGACGGCCAGTTTCGCCGTCCCGCACGATTTCCTTAATCCCGCCCAGATTGCTGGCCAGGATCGGTTTCTTCATTTGATAGGCTTCGTAGGCGACAATGCCCAAGGGCTCGGGCCATAAACCGGGAACCACAACAGCCCGGCAGGTGGCAATCAGCTTTTGCTTTTCATCTCCGCTCACGTGGCCGACCCATCGAACGTTTGGCGGTGACTGCCCCTTGAGTTTACCGGCCAACGGCCCTTTTCCCGCCATGACCAGCGGAATATTTTTTAATGCCGGATCCTTCCACAAATCCAGAATGAAACGCACACCCTTGGTTTCCACCATCCGCCCCAGAAAGAGAAAATGCCCTTCGTCGGCGGTTTCCTGTGGGGCCGGTTGAATATGCCAGGAGTGACGCAACGTGAAGAGTTTGTCCGCCGGCCAGCCAGCCCGGAGAAAAATGCTTTTTAGTTCGTCGCTGATGGCGACCCAGGCTCGAACGGCCGAAAACCCGTTTCTCCGCCGGAGCAATGCGTAGCAGAGGGAAAGCCAGCCGGTCAGAAATCTGCCCCGCCAACTCCCGTGCCAGGTTTCTTTCCAGGCGATGTAAGGATCATCGGGCTGCAGCATTTCACGTCCGGCGGCGAGTGTGCCGCTGGGGCTGAACGGACGGTAATTGTGAAGCCATCGGAAAACGGGGACATTTAGCTGGATCGCCCGGGGGAACACGCCTAGGGAAATAACCGGAACGACATTGTGCACGATCCAGAGGTCGGCCTTTTCTTCATTATGGATAGCCTCCAGCTCGTCCAGAACGGGTTTGTTGTTCCAAAGCAGGAAAGGTTGTTTCCATTTGGCAGGTGCGGAGGGAGAATTCCATTCGTCTGAGGAGCGCCAAAAACGGGTCACCTGATGCCCGGCGGCTTCCAGATCCAGGGCAATGCGCGCCACGGAATGTTCCTCGCCTCCGGGCTGGAGGTAGCGATTGAACACCTGGATAATTTTTAACGGGTGGCCCAACCGCTCCAGCGGGTTCGCGCTACTTTTGGATTGGGGCATTTTAGCGACGGGCGAATCACCATTTCCAGCGAGCGGTGGGTTTGGCGGCATGATGTGTCAGTCGGCGTTTCGGGTTTTTCAGTTTGTAAATCGAATAAGAAAAAGGTTTTTGAGCATAAACTCCGCCGTACAGACGCCGCATGCGATGAAAAAGTAACACGGCCGGACGCAAAGTTTTTAACCAGGCCGGTTCTTCGCGCAATCGCGCGATCCGTTCTTCGACGGCAGCAGCCTCCAGGCTCAGGTTCGACCCCGTGTGCGCGAAAATCGACGTGAAGCGGCGCAGGATCGCCATCTCGAGATTCGCGTTCAAGGCTCGGTTCATCCAGTCACTGTCGCCGATATATTTGTAGCTGTCATCGAAAAACAGATTGTGTTTTTCGATAATGCTGCGGCGGTAGAAGGTTGTGCAGGTCAACGTGGACAGCGGGCAAAGGCGTGTATGCCACTTCAACGGAACCTGTGTCTTGCGGTGGAACAGATAATTCCCGTTGAGATCAACTACCACGGTGTCGCCGAATAAAATATCGATCGTTGGATGGCTGGCGAAATAATCCCGGACCGCTTGCAGTGCGCCCGGGAGATATTGCTCGTCGCAGTTGAGATGGGCCAAAATCTCTCCGGTGGCTCGCTTGAAGCCGCGGTTAATTGCGTCGTACATCCCCCTGTCTGACTCAACATGAGCCTCGACCCGCCTATCACCGAGAAGCCAATCCAATGTCCCGTCGTTCGATCCGCCATCTTGGACGATATGTTGTACCGTTACCCCCTGGTCTGCCACCGATGCGAGGCAGCTTTTCAGGTATTCTGAATTGTTGAAACTGGGAGTGACTACGGAAAAAATCATCGAGAACGATTCGAACTGAATTTGCAAAAACAGCTTTTCATTTTCTTAATTACACGGGTGCCGGGCTTTTCGCGCAATCAATTTGCTGGTTTTCCGCGGGTTGATGGCGATTTCGAGAACATAATGGTCCGGTTTCTGTGTAAGACCTGGATCGCAGATTGTTGCTCAATTTTTTCACTGGCCGCGTCCCTGCCCAGTTCAAATGCTGTTCAAGTCGGACCCCGCACCGGTTCGAATTCCAAAATTCAGTCGCGTTTCGAAGTTCGAACCGTATTCTTTTCGATAGGATTTCCGGAATTTGCTGGATGAAGCCGAAACTTTTAATTGTCGAACTGTGGGGATTGGGCGACCTGGCGATCGCCACGCAATTTCTGCGCCTTGCCGCCGAGAAATATGAAGTGACGCTGCTGGCTAAATCGTACGCGGCGGATTTGCAGGAGCGCTTCTGGCCCGGGGTTCGAATTATTTCGTTCAATGCGCCTTGGACTGCATTTCGGAGGAAATATCGCGTGTGGTCTTGGGCGTGGGGTGAATTCTTTCGCCTGCGACGGGAAATACAGGCGGAACAATTCGCGATTGTTATGTCGTCCCGATGGGATCCGCGCGACCATGCGCTCATGCGATTCTTTGGGATCAATAAACGCCTCGGTTTCCCGCGACTCGGCACGCAAATGTTTTTGACGCAATCGCTGGAGCGACCAGACTCAACCAAGCATCGGTATGAACAGTGGCGTGTGCTGGGCCAGGCGCTGGGACTGAATCTCCCCTCGCGTCCGCCGGTTTTGGGATCGCGCCGGGAGCGGAAGGTTGACGTGGTGGTGCATAGTGGCGCGGCGCGATCGTTCTGCATCTGGCCTCTGGAACATTTCCAACGTCTGATTGCGAAACTCCGCTCCCTCAATTACTCGGTTCAGGTTCTTTGCGACCGGGCGCAACTCGAGGAATGGAGCCGCCTTGGCGAAGCCGGTGTAGTCGCTCCATCGAGCGTCACGGAACTGTTGCCGCTCCTCGATGGCGGCGGGGTTTTCATGGGGAATGATTCCGGCCCCGGACATCTGGCTGCGTTATGCGGCGTTCCGACGTTTACTTTTTTCGGGCCGCATTTTCCGGAGGGTTGGGCGCCATTGCATCCGGAGGCGGCCTGGAACGCGGGACGCCCATGCCCTCACAAACCTTGCGAAGCACGGTGTCTCCTCGACATTCATCATTGCATGGTCGATGTGGACGCAGAGGAAGCGTGGAAGGATATCGAGCCGTTTCTGCTACGTCATTGCGGTGCGCCCAAGAACAAACCGTCCGCCCATTCCGCGAATCGGATCGAGAAGTTCGCTTAAGTTTTCCGTCGCCAAAGTAATATTTATGGCTTGTCTGGCACTGGCGCTCTCAATAGGTTCCCGCCGTCTTTTTTCCCAATTAACGGAAGTTTGAACTTTATATGAAGTATTTGATCACTGGTATCACCGGGTTCGCCGGGCCGCATCTCGCTAATCTACTGATTCAGGAGGGGCACGAGGTTTTCGGCTTGATTCGTCACAGCAATGGCCGGCAGACGGACATTCTGGATGTGGTGCCTCCGGAGAACTTCGAAAAAATCACGTTTGTTTACGGCGACCTGGTCAACTTCCGGATCCTCAACGGCATCTTCAAGCAGCACAGGTTCGACGGTGTTTTCCACCTGGCCGCACAGTCGCATCCCCCTACCAGTTTCTCCGACCCGTTGGGAACCTTCGAGGCCAACATCATGGGTAGCGCGAACTTGATCCAGGCGATTGCCGACAACCAGCCGGAGTGCAAGGTGATGTTCTGCAGCACGTCGGAGGTTTACGGGAATGTCGGGATGGACCGGCGAAAAATCAAAATCAGCGACGTTATTCTTCCAGCCAATCCGTATGGCGCTAGCAAGGCGGCCACCGATCTTTATTTACAGGAACGTTTCGAGAACAAAAAAGCACGGGGATTCATCACGCGCGCCTTTTCTCACACCGGGCCGCGCCGGGGGCGCACTTTCTCCATCTCTTCGGATGCCTACCAACTGGCCCGGATGGTCAACGGCATGCCGGACAAAAAGCTGCAGGTTGGCAATTTGAAAAGCGTGCGCGTCGTGCTGGATGTCCGGGACACGGTCAATGCTTACTATCTGCTGATGATCAATGACCAGTCTGATGGCCGGGTTTTCAATGTCTGCGGCGATGTCCCGCGCGAGATGGGATATTATACCGACACGCTAATCAAAGTCAGCGGATTGCAGGGCGTGGAAAAGGAAGTTTCCCCGGCACTCTATCGTCCCATCGATATTCATTATCAACACGGAGACTGCGACGAACTGGTGCAACTGACCGGCTGGAAGCCGGCGTATGACATTTCCACGACCTTGAAGGATTTGCTGGATTATTGGGTGAGAAAAACCAAGTCGGAAACAGGGAAGTGATTTCGCGGAACGGCGGACTGTGGCCGACAATAGATCGTATTCATAACCGCCTTGGAACAAGAATTAATTTGTTCGCCCGGATAATTCCGCTTTAATCCGGCGGATGAAGGTTCTCGTTTCAGATTTGTGCAAATGTCGTTTTCCGAAATGGCTTCCTGCCCTGTTTTTCAATCCCCGTCCCGGGCGAGCGGCGGTCCCGGCATGAATCCTGACGAGCCAGAACAAAGCCGGTACGTCCTGGGAACTCCGTTGCGGGTCACGACCTATTCCGATTTCATTGCCCGGTGCAAGCGACTCTGCGCCGGTCCCGAATCCCATGCGGTGGATTTCTCCAACACCCAGATTGTAACGATGCGCCGGAGCGATCCCGCGTTTCGCGCGATCACCGCGGGTTACGAGTATTTTATCCCGGACGGAATGCCGTTGATCTGGTGTTTGAATCTGCAGGGGGCGAGGTTGCGGGATCGCGTCTATGGGCCGACGTTCATGCGCCGTTGCATGCTGGCGAGTCCCGATCCTTATAAGCATTATTTTTTGGGCGGCTCGGAAAATTGTGTCACCCGGTTGAAGGATTTTTTCGTCCGGCAAGATCCCGCCATCCAAATTGTGGGAATGCGCAACGGCTATTTCAAACCGGAACAGGACCAGGAGATCATTGATGAAATAAATCAGTTGTCGCCCGATTTCATCTGGGTCGGACTTGGCACGCCCAAGCAACAAGAATGGATCCATCGGAACCAGGCGAAAATAAAACGTGGCGTCGTGTTCGCCGTCGGTTTCGCGTTCGACGTCAATGCCGGCACCAAAAAGGATGCGCCGCTCTGGATGCAGAAACTTGGGTTGACCTGGGTGTTTCGACTTCTGTCCGAACCGCTCCGACTGGGGCCGCGTTACTTGCGATACAATAGTTCGTTCCTCTTTTACCTGCTGTGGGATGGAATCCGGGGGTGTGCCTTTAAGAAACCCGGCGGGTCAGTTTGACGATCTTACGGAGGCGGTGCGAGCGGGTTGCTTCGGGAAAAGCCGGCACCCTGCGCGAACGCCCCTCGGAGAAAGGAGTCGCGAGGACAAAGCAGATCGGTCAATTTGCTCAGATCAGATGCGGATGCCTCGGTGTGGAGGAAAGCTGCACTCCATGTGTGAGGATGGCTCGCACAGATGGCCTATTGAATTCTTCGGGAAAATCCCTATGATGTCGGGACAAGGGGCCGAAAGAGTGGCTGCAAGTTGAGCAAATCCGCCTGTTCCTTGTCTTAAATCTCGAATTAATGAGCACTCAAACCATACAAACGACAGATGCCGTCCCGGAAAACCCGCCCGGCTTTCTGGAAGAATTCAAATCGGGCTGGCAGGCTTTGTCCTGCAAGAGCTTTTTCTTTGGCCTTCTCGTTGCGTGGCTCGCGCTCTTTCATTTTATCGGGAATTCAACCTTGGGTTACGTCAATACCCCGTCGCTCCTGACCTGGATGTACGATATGTACAACACCCAAAATTCGGAGGACGGGCACGGGAATTTGATTCCGTTCGCGGTCATCGTCCTGTTTTGGTGGAAGCGAAAAGAACTGTTGGCGATACCGCAAAGGAATTGGTGGCCAGGATTGATCCTGGTTTTTTTGGGGCTCCTCCTCCATGCCTTCGGCTATCTGGTCCAACAACCGCGCCTTTCGATTATCGGAATGTTCGTGGGGATTTACGGCTTGATCGGACTGGCCTGGGGTCCGAGCTGGCTGAAGGGGACTTTCTTCCCGTTTGTTCTTTTTGCGTTTTGCGTGCCCCTCGGTGGCAAGGTCGAGGAGGTCACTTTTCCGTTGCGCCTGTTTGCGACCAATGTCACCTACATCGTCACGCATGAGATTCTGGGGCTGACGGTGATCAAAAAGGGGACGCAACTTTTCGACGCGAACGGCGCCTACAGCTATGACGTGGCGGCGGCGTGCAGCGGGATTCGCAGCCTGATTTCGCTCCTGGCCCTGACCACGATCTACGGAATGATCACTTTCAAGTCGAATTGGAAACGAATTCTTGTCATCGGGATGGCCGTGCCGCTGGCTGTGGCGAGTAATTCGTTGCGCCTGACCTTGATCGTGGTGGCGGCGGAAGCCTTTGGCCAGAAAGCGGGGGACTTTGTCCACGAGTGGTCTGGATTCCTCACTTACGCCGTGGCGATTGTCGCCATGCTTTTCCTGGGATGGTGGTTGCGCGAGGAGACCGCGAAGCCAACGCCGCTGCAACCTCAAGCCGCATGAAAAAGAGCAATTGGATACTGTTGATCATCGCTTTGCTGATGATGGGTGGGACTGCCAGGTTTTTGGCCTACATTAAAGGCAATCAAAAGCTCGGCAATCCGGGTGTCGTGGTCGGCAACACGCCGCTGTTCGACACGGAAACCAACCGCGTTGCCGAGACGACCGTGATTCTGCCGGATAACGTCCCCGGATATTTGTCCAAGGCGATGCCGGTGACGGCGATCGAACTGAGCATGTTGCCCAAGGACACGGTTTTCGGGAAACGCCGCTATTGGACGACCAACGGCGCGAACGCCGACGTCAACGTCGTGCTCATGGGGCAGGACCGCAGCAGCATTCACAAACCGCAGTTTTGTTTGACCGGGCAGGGGTGGGCGATCGATAAAACCGAGGTGGTGAATCTGAAAATGGAACGGCCCCATGCTTATGAATTGCCGGTGATGAAATTAACCGCGAGCATTCGCGTTAAGGATGACGCGGGCAATCCGCTGGTGATCCTCGGTCTCTATGTTTACTGGTTTGTGGCCGATAACAAACTGACCGAAAACCATGATGCGCGGATGTGGTCGATGGCGAAGAATCTTCTCAAGACCGGCACGTTGGAACGGTGGGCGTATATCAGTTATTTTTCGCGTTGCCTGCCCGGTCAGGAGGACGAGACGTTCGGCCAGTTGCGAGAGTTCATCGTAAAATCGGCGCCCGATTTTCAGATCCCGGCCGGGACATCGCCGGGGAATTCGTTGGAGAAAATTCATACTGCTTCCAAATGAGGGCGCAGGATCACTAGATTCCAGTTCTGAAACTTATTTATGCTTCGCCGTGATTTGCAAATGAGGACGCAAATCCATCAGTTGATGGACGCGGTTCTCTTCTCAGTTGCTTTCTGGCTGGCTCACTGGCTGCGCGCACAATACCCGGGAACAACGCTGTTTGGTTTCAATCTGCTGGCCGACAATACGACTGCGTTGCCCCGTTATGACTGGATGTATCTGGTCATTGGCTTTGGCGCGCCCCTCATCCTTGAAACGCTCGGCTTTTACAAGAGAACCTCCATCGCCTCCCAACGGCTGACCGCCTGGCTGCTTCTCAAGGGCTGTTTTATCCTGACCATCAGCATCATTTTGATTCTCTTCATGTCCCGCACCGTCACTCCGCGCGGTGTGATCATTCTTTTTGCGCCGCTCAGTTTCTTTTTGGTTTTCCTGAAGGAGGCGTTGATACGCTGGGGCTACAAAAGCAAATTCGGCCAGGCACAACTGAAGAAGCGGGTGATTCTCATTGGTTCCCGCGAAGACACGGCTCGTTTGCGAACTGAAATCCGCGAGGAATCCCGTGACGAAATCCAGATTGTTTCCGAATTTGATTTGAACGAATCAACCATCGAGGATCTGCTTCACTATATTCACGAGCATTCTGTAAACGGGGTGATCATCAACGCCCAGCACACCTATTTTGGACAGGTTGAAAAAGCGATTCTCGCCTGCGAACTGGAAGGCGTGGAGACCTGGCTGGTTGCGGATTTTTTCAAAACGCAAATCTCCCGCACCAGCTTCGACGATTTCTACGGGCGGCCCGTTTTGGTCTTTCATTCCGGCCCGGAAAGTTCCTGGCAGGCGGTGGCCAAGCAGATCCTCGATGTGTTAGGTGCGCTCATCTTGCTGATCGTGCTTTCCCCGTTTTTCCTGTTTGCCGCGCTGGCCATCAAACTCACCTCGCCCGGCCCCGTTTTCTTCAAACAAAAGCGCAGCGGATTGAATGGGCAGCCCTTCACCATGTATAAATTCCGATCCATGGTCACCAACGCCGCCCAGCGCCAGCACGAGATTCTATCGATGAACGAAATGACGGGACCCGTATTCAAGGTGACCAACGATCCGCGCATTACGCCGATCGGCCATTTCCTGCGCAAATCGAGCATCGATGAATTTCCTCAACTCATCAATGTGCTTCGGTTCGAGATGAGCCTGGTTGGACCGCGCCCGCTGCCCGTCGAGGAAGTCCGGCGGTTTGATGACCTCGCTCATCGCCGCCGCTTGAGCGTCAGGCCGGGGTTGACCTGTCTTTGGCAGGTCAAAGGGCGCAACAACGTGACCAATTTCAAGGACTGGGTCCGCTTGGATTTGGAATATATCGACAACTGGTCCCTCTGGCTGGATTTCAAAATTCTTTGGTGGACCATTCCAGTCGTTCTCTTCGCAAAAGGGGCGAAGTGAACGCCCCCTCCGGTCTCCGGAGGACTTGAGGGTTTGGTGTGATGCGTTCGGTCTTTCCTGATTTTAAAAACATTGAACATCGAATTTATGGCGGGAAAAAAAATCGCGAAGAAAAAAATATCCAAAACCATGCAGCCTGTTTCCGTCGTCACCGGTGGGGCGGGCTTTCTTGGCTCGCACCTGTGTGACCTGCTGATTTTGCGCGGGCACAAGGTGATTGCCATCGATAATTTTGTGACCGGCAGCGTGGACAATATTTCGCATCTGGCGGGGAATTCGAACTTCAAATTCATCCAGCAGGATGTGACGGAGTTCCTGTTCCTCCAGGAATCGGTGGATTACGTCTGGCATTTCGCGTCGCCGGCCAGTCCTATCGATTACCTCGAGTTGCCGATTCAAACCTTGAAAGTCGGTTCGCTGGGAACGCACAAGGCGCTCGGCCTTGCCAAGGAGAAGAGGGCGAAATTCCTGATCGCGTCCACATCCGAGATTTATGGAGATCCTCTGGTTCATCCGCAAACCGAGGACTATTGGGGCAACGTCAACACGATTGGTCCTCGGGGCTGTTATGATGAGTCCAAGCGTTTCGGCGAGGCGCTCACCATGGCCTATCACCGCGAACACCGCATCGACACGAAAATTGTCCGGATCTTCAACACCTACGGCCCGCGGATGCGGCTCAACGACGGGCGCGTGGTGCCGGCATTCATCAGCCAGGCTCTGCGCAACAAACCGGTCACCATGTTCGGCAAGGGGACGCAGACCCGCAGCTTCTGCTACTGCTCGGATTTGATTGAAGGCATCTACCGCCTGATGATGAGCAAAACAAATTTGCCGGTGAATATTGGCAACCCAACCGAAATGACCATGCTGCAATTCGCGGAAGCCATCATTAAGGCGACAAATTCCCGCAGCAAAATCGTCCACAAACCTTTGCCCCAGGACGACCCGAAACAGCGCAAGCCGGACATCACCCGCGCCCAGTCCCTTTTGAAATGGGAACCCCGCGTCGCGCTGGCGGAAGGCCTCGTGAAAACAATTGATTACTTCCGCTCGAAGGTTCAGGGGTCGGCGGGTTGACTGGAGTGAACACCTCCGAGGTTCCGACTCATCGCGCAAACCGGCTTATGCGCGGGAATCACGGACGATGATCCAACCGAAGCGAAATAAATGTCGCGCGCGAGCTGAGGACATTCCTGCCGCGACTTGATCCTTCCGGGCCGGAGAGTGGCCGGACGTTTTGTTGAAGAAATAATTGGGCAGGAATTATTCATCCTTGAACGCGCAACCTGTTTCGGATGAGATGGCGGTGGGTCACCAATCTCGAACGAATTGAAATATTTTTTATCTCCATGTGTATGAACGAATTTTTTCCTGAATTTATTTCCCGCAAACTGCTTTTCTGTTTGACCGGTGAGTTGATTTCCTTTACTCAGCACGGACTTTTCTGCGCTCGCTCAATTTTGAAGTTCAAAGGTTGAGGCAAATGCGAAAAATAATGTTGTCTTAATGTTAAATTCGAAATCATTTTTGGCGGCTGACTTCGGTGCGGGCAGCTTAAAGATCGCAGAGTTTGAGCCGAATGCAGCCGGGGGTTTGCGCCTTCGACAGTACGGGATCAAATCGCTTGGAATCGAGGGTTCGCAGGAAGCGACGCGTGAAGGCGCCATTCGGCGCGCCATCCAGGAGTTGCTCACCGAAAAAGGTTTTGGGTCCAGGCAAATCAACGTCTGCGCGCCGGGCTTCCACGTTTTCTCCAAGTTCGTCAAGCTCCCGCCGGTCGATACCGCGAAGGTGGCGCAAATCATCGAATACGAGGCACGGCAGAATGTCCCGTTCCCGCTCGAAGAAGTGGTTTGGGATTATCAGATCCTTGGAACTACCGCGACGGGCGAGTTGGAAGTGCTGCTGGTGGCGATCAAGACCGAGGTGGTCGAAGGGCTTTTCCGTTCCGCCGAAGGGGCGGGCCTGCACCTCAAGCTGGTCGATGTTTCGCCAGCCGCGCTGTGCAATGCGTTTCGATACAACTACGGCGACCTTGAAGGCTGCACGATGCTTCTGGATATCGGGGCCAAGACGAGCAACCTCCTGTTCTTCGAAAAAGGAAAAGTCTATTCCCGCAGTATCAATATTGGCGCGAACTCAATCACGCAGGATTTCGGCACTGAATCCAAACTTTCATTCGCCGAGGCCGAGCAGGCGAAGATTGAGCATGGCTTTGTCAGCCTTGGTGGCGCGTATGAAGAGCCGGACAACCCGCAGCAGGCCGCCATCTCGAAAATCGCCCGGCAGGTCATGACCCGCCTGCATATCCAGGTGAACCAGACGGTGCAGTTTTTCCGTGGCCAGCAGGGCGGTTCGGCCCCGCAGAGGCTGTTCCTTTCCGGCGGCGCCTCGATCATGCCCTACACGGCGCAGTTTTTCTCAGAGAAGCTCAATGTGCCGGTGGAATATTTCAATCCGTTCCGGAACATTGAAATCGACCAGACGATTGACCTGGATGAGTTGTCCAAGACGGCCCATTCCTTCGGGGAGGTCGTCGGGCTCGGACTGCGCGACCTGGCGCATTGCCCGGTGGAATTGAACCTGATGCCGAAAAGTTCGATCCAGCGGCAACAGTTCGGCCAGAAGAAACCGTACATTCTCGCCTCCGTCTTCGCCATCGTGCTGGTGGTTTTCGCAATCGGCTGGTTCGAGAGCAGAATCACCTCAATCAAAGCGGCGGAGCTGGAAAAAATAAAAGCGCAGTCCGAACCGCTCAAAGTTAAAGAAAGCGCGTTGAAGGCGGTTCTCTCCGGGCGGGACAAACTGAAAAAAGAAGGCGACTTGATGATGGGCCTGGTGGATGACCGTTTTCACTGGGCCAACCTGCTGATCGAGCTTCATCGAATTTTCGTGGAGACCGAGACAATTTCCAAAAGGAGTGTCGGTGCCGACGTCGGGTTATGGATCGAAACCATGACGCCGGAACTTCCCGCGGGCGCTGCGGCCGGTCCTATGCCCGGGGGGCCGGGCGGTTTTGGCGGCGGGATGTCGCCGGAAATGATGATGCGTGGATTCGATCGTGGACGCTACGCGCCCGTCGCCCCGGCGGCGGCACCGTTGGATCCTGCCGTGCCGCCAGAGGAGGCGAATTCTGTTACAAAAGTTCTGCTTACCTGCAAAGGCGTGAATCTCGACCGCGTCTCACCGAGCGCGAACAAGAACATGGCCTACGCGCTGGAAGCGCAAATCGAGAAAAGCGAATATTTTGGCGAAGGCGCGGTGCTGGGCGAACTCGTTGTTGAGCCGACCGATCAGTTGACGTTTACCTTCACCGTAACCGTGAAACTGGCGAAGCCCATTAAATTGTAAGTATGGCCTGGATTAAACGAAATTTACCATTTGTCGCAGGCGGAGTGGCCGCGCTCCTTCTGCTCGGTGTTGCCGTGTTCTATCTGATTTCCAACTTGAGCGCGGACGCCGCGGTCACGGAAGAACTCAACCAGCAGGTATCCGAGTTGAAAAACATGCACAGCGCGACCACCCATCCGGGCACCGAGACGCTGGACAATATGACCCCCGCAAAAGCGGACGAAAAGCGCGTGGGGGAATTCCTGGTTGAGGCGCGGAAGCTTTTTGTGCCGGTGCCGACCTACCCCACGACCGATGACAAGGGTTTTAACAATCTTTTGCTGAACACGATTTTTGAACTGCAGACGAGCGCCAGCAATTCGGGCGTCGCTTTGCCGCCCGATTATTCGTTCACATTTCTCGCGCAGCGCGGAAAGCTGGCGTTCGCGACCAACAGCATCGAGCCGTGGATGTCCCAGTTGAGTGAAATCAAAACCATTTGCAGAATCCTTTTCAACGCGCGGGTCAATGCGCTCGACGGAATGCGGCGCGTCGCGGTGTCAACCGATGATGTCAGCGGGAATCCCGACTACATGCAGGCGGCCATCACCACGAACGATGTCGCCATCAGCACTCCCTACGAAGTGACCTTCCGCAGTTTCAGCGCGGAGGTGGCCTCGGTCATGAACGGAATCCTGCGCGCGACCAATTGTCTGGTGGTGAAAACCATCACGGTCGCACCCTCGGGCGCAATAGCCGGGGCGAGTCCGGAAGGTTTTCAGCAATTCAATCCCGGATTGGGGGGCGGGCTTTCACCTTCGCGCTACGGCCTGGGCCGATACGGCGGAGGGCGGAGCGAGGGATTGCCGCAGGGGCGTTACGGGGCGCAGAATCCATTCAACCAGCCGCAGCCGGGAACACTGGCCAACCCGACGGTGCCCACTGTTTTCCAGAGCGAAAAACCTCTGCAGGTCACGCTTCGGCTCGACGTCGTCAAACTCAAACCTGAGTAATAATTCATGGAGTTTCTCAAAAAACATTACGAAAAGATTTTGCTGAGCGTGGTGTTGCTCATCCTGGCCGGAACAGCGGCCTGGTTTCCGATGAAAATCGGGATGGAACGGGAAGAAGCTCAGAAATACAGTGTCGATTTTCCCCCGCCCAAGGCTTACAAGGAGATCGACCTGACCACGAACCTGGCCAGCTTGCAGCGCCTGCAGAGTCCCCCGGTCGTCAAGCTCTCCGGCGGACACAACCTGTTTAATCCCGTCACCTGGAAACACAAACCGGATGGCACTTTCCAGAAGATTGTCAGCGAAGGCGTGGATGCTCTGGTCGCTACAAGAATCGTACCGCTCTATTATGAAATCTCTTACGAACGCCCGAGCGCTTCCGGCTATTGGATTGGCGTCCGCCACCTTTCCGCGAAGTCACCGACCCGGGTTTACGCGAAGATCAATGAGAAAAAGCCCGACATGTTCACGATCAAAAATATCGCAGGCGAAACCAACGACCCGACCGAGCTGGTTCTGGAACTGGCCGACTCGAATGAAATGGTGACGATTTCGAAAGACAAACCTTATCAAAAAGTCGAAGCCTACGCTGTGGACCTTCGGTATGAGCCTGACAACCTGACCTTCCCAAACAAGCGTGTGAACGAGGTGATTACTTTCGGCGGCGAATCATATAAAATTATTGCCATCACCGAGAATGACGTTAGAGTCGAGGCCATCTCAACAAATAAACGAACAACAATCCCAGCAATGGCGAAGTAGCTGCCCATCCAATTTCTTAACCGCAAAAAAAACATGATCAAAGTAGTCAAATTATCGCTCGGTTTGTTTTTACTAGCCGGCGCTGTGAAAATCCAAGCCCAAACAAATCCTGCGGAAGCTGCGGAGATAGAAGCCGTGCGCCGCCAGGAGGCGACCATCACGTTGCACAATAAATTACTCTCCGCGCAGGAAGCCCAGCGCAAGGGATTCCTGGTGGACGCAGGCAAATTATATCAGGAAGCTGTCGCTCTCTTTACCAGGGCCGGCGCCGGACCCGATGTGGACCATGATAAACAACAAGTCGTGGCCGGGTTGGTCGCTGTCCGGCTGAAATTGGCTGACGATGCGCAGCGTCGCGGCAATCTGGCGGAGGCGGATGAGCAGGTCGCCAGTGCGCTGAAACTGGATCCTAAAAACGACGCGCTCGTCAAATTCAAACAGGAAAATGACAAGAGGATACTGGCCCAGGTCGGAACCGTTCCGAGTCTCGAGACAATTGCGCAGGTGCCGGATATTCAGAAGCAAAAAATTGCCGCAGCCACGCTGGTGCAGGATGGAAAACTCCTCTGGGAAATGGGCAAGCTTGAGGAGGCCGATGCGAAATTGACCCTCGCGCTGAAAGAAGATCCGGCCAGCACCTCTGCGTATTATTACAAGAATTTAATCAAGGAATCGCGCTATAGACAGGCGTCGCAAAGTCGGGAGCAAGCCGCGAAAAATGCGCTGGTTGCCGTGCAGAAAGCATGGGAGCCAGTGGTGAAACGGGATTTATTGCCGATGCCCAATCCAATGGCCAAATCCAAACTTGTCCACACGACAGAGGGCCGTCAGAAGATCCGAGCCAAAATGGATCAAATCCGTTTTCCCGAGGTCGTCTATGAGGGATTGCCGCTGGGTGAAGTTTTGAAATCCCTGCGCGACGAATCCAAGAAACGCGATCCCGAACAAAAGGGAGTTAATTTCATGTTCAATCCCCGTGCCAGCGCTCCGGCTCCGCAGCCTCAGGCGACGCTGCAAGACCCAAATCAGCCGGTGTTTGCTCCGCCTCCGGCCGCTCCTCCAGTTGACTTGAACAACGTGACCATCACCCTCAATCCCGGATTGAACGACGTTCGTCTCGCCGATGTATTGGATGCGATCGTGCAGGTCGCCGATCAGCCGATCGAATATAAACTCGAGGATTACGCCATTGTGTTCAGTCCCAAGGCGCCCGAGAGCGAGGCTTTCTACACACGCACTTTCAAGGTGAACCCGAATACCTTCGTGCAGGGCCTTGAAAGTGTTACCGCCCTCAGCATTTCCATCCAGAGCAGCGGTGGCGGCGGTGGTGGCAGCGGTGGCGGTGGCGGTGGCGGTGGCGGCGGCGGCGGTGGCGGCCAGGGTCAAGGTCAGGACAGTGGTGCTTTTGCAATCCCCCGCGTCTCGGTTGCTACGGTCGTCGGTGGCTCGGGCGGACAAGGCGGTGGTGGTGGCGGCGGGCAACAAAGCGGTGGTGGTGGCCAGGGTGGGGTCGGTCTGGCGCATGTCACGCGGACCAATCAATTGGCGACGGTCAACCAGTTGGTGAGAGAATATTTCACGGCAGCTGGTGTGGACTTTGGCGCCATCGGCGGGGCCGGGGGCGCGGGTGGACTTGATCCTCGTGGCGGCGCGGCTGGTGGTCTTGGTGGTGTCCAAAATGGCAAGGCGCTCTTTTTCAATGATCGCACCGGAATTTTAATGGTCCGCGCGTCCTTGCAGGATCTGGAAATTATCGCCATGGCGATTGAGACGCTGAACGCCGATCCGCCACAAGTGACGATCGAAGCCAAATTTGCCGAAATCACGCAGGACGACAACAAGGCTTTGGGTTTTGATTGGTTCCTCGGCAACACTCTGTTTGGCGGTGGTGCGGTTGGAGCACAGGGCGGAACAGCTCCGTCATTCCAGGGAAATCCATCCACGGCAAACCCGAGCGGATTCTTCCCTGGGCCGGCCATTCCCACGGGTGATCCTTTTACGCCCTTCGTTGGCGGGATTGCTCCGTCCGGAGCGGATGGGTTCCTTAGTTCCGGTTTGGCGCGCGGCAACGACGGCATCCCGGCGATTGGGACGATCACCGGCATCTTAACGGACCCTCAGTTCCGCGTCGTGATCCGTGCGTTGGAAAGGCGCAAAGGGAGTGATATTCTGTCGGCTCCGAAAGTGACCACCTTGAGCGGACGCCAGGCCCAAGTCTCTGTTCTTGATTTGGTCAAGATTGTGTCTGATGTCGACCTGCAGCAGAGCGGCGGCGGCGGCGGGAACAATAACAACAACAATAACAACAACAATAGCGCCCAGGGCGCGATTGGTTCCACGGTGCAATACATCACGGAGTCCCTCCCGTTCGGTCCGGTGCTGGATGTGCTCCCGTCTGTATCGGCTGATGGTTACTCGATCCAAATGACCTTGATCCCGACCATCACAGAATTCGTCGGTTATGATGATCCGGGTCAGTTCGTCAACCAGGCGCAGTCTGTCGGTGGTGCGAATGTCGGCACCCCGTTGCTGGCGCAGTTGCCGCTTCCTCGTATTCGTCTGCGCCAGGTTACGACCAGTTGCAATGTTTGGGACGGCCAGACGGTTGTTCTCGGCGGGTTGATTTCGGACAACGTCACCAAGATTAAGGACAAGATTCCTCTGCTGGGTGATATTCCGTTGCTCGGCCGTTTATTCCGGAGCGAATCTTCGGCATCGGTCAAACGGAATCTGATGATTTTCGTCACCCCGACGATCATTGATCCGGCGGGCAACCGCGTGCATACGGATGACGAGCTGCCATTCGCGCGTAGCTCGGTGCCGATTCAACCGGAAAACGTCATCATTCCTCGATAAGGGTTGAGCCGGGTTCTGTTGGAGCGGGACCCGGCGCTTAATTTGAAATCACGGCGTTGCTAATTTGCACGATGCAGAGAACGCCCCCATCAGCGGAGGAGGCAATCCGGAGACGGTTCTTGATCGTGGACGGTCATGCCTACGCGTATCGGGCGTTCTACGCGATCCGGCACCTGAACTCGCCGTCGGGCAAAGCGACGAACGCAATTTACGGGTTCATCAAAATGTTGATGAAGATGCGGGCGCAGTTGTTGCCGACGCATTTGATGGTGGTTTGGGATGGAGGGCTGGCGCAAGAGCGGATGGAGTTGCTGCCGTCCTACAAGGCGCAGAGGCCGGAGATGCCCTCGGATCTGGAGCAACAACTCGATGAGATCATGGCTTATCTCGGAGCTTCCGGCATCTCGTCCTCCTGCGAGGAGGGAGTCGAGGCCGACGATTTTATTGCGACGATCGCAAAGCGGTCGGTCGCGGCGGGTGTTCCAGTGGTGATCGCGAGCGCGGACAAGGATTTTATGCAGCTTGTGTCGGGGGAGGTTTCGCTGCTCAATCCCAATGACAAGTCCGACGTGCTTTGGACGGCGGAGCAGGTGCGCGAGAAATCGGGGGTGGAGCCCGAGCAAATTGTGGACTGGCTCAGCCTTGTGGGGGATAGTGTGGACAATATTCCGGGAGTGGCGGGCGTCGGGCCAAAGACAGCGCGCGATCTGTTGAAACAATTCCGGTCGTTGGAGGAGATTTACCGGCGTCTGAGCGAAATAAAGTCGGATCGGCTCCGCGCGAACCTGGAGGCGGCTGGCGAGCTGGTCTTGCGCAACCGGGAGCTGATTCGGCTACGTGACGATTTGAGATGCGATTTTGAATTGGGACAGTTTGTAGTCAAGGCCGCGCGGGTGGACGAACTGCGCGAATTGTACCGGAGATGGGGATTTAAAACTCTCCTGATGGAATTGGAAAAGGAACAGGCCGGACAAATTGAATTATTTGCTTCATGAAAGAAAAAAAATATCTGGGAACCAATATCTCAAAAACGGCTTTTTCCTCAAAAAAACTGAGCGCGTGTCTCAAGAAAGGGTGGACAAGAAATTGCGCCCTTGTTACAAATGTCAAAATCAATATGTCTTTACTGCTGCCTGTTCGCGAGCGTCTGCTCCTGACTGTCATTTTCATGGCACTACCGCTTGTTGTTTGGGGCCAGCCCGTGACAGTTCCCCAAGGAAACCAAACCTCCATCGCCGGCCCACTAAACGGCGATCAAGTCCAATCAAGCATTGCGCTCAACGCGAACGGTGGCTTCATCGTTTGGGAGGAAAACGGAAACGCCAAGACCGGTTCCCAAATCAGTGGTGCGCGTTTGAATTCCAGCGGAACGCAGGGCTCAAGTTTTCTGATCAACAAGATCGCAAAGGGCAACCAGTTAAAACCCGATGCGCAGTTGCTTACGGACGGAAGCGCCATTGTGGTTTGGCAGGGAGATGGGTTGAAGACGTTTGATATTTACGCGCGGATTCTGAAAGAAGACGGGTCGTTCCTGACCAGCGATGTTCGCGTCAACTCCTACACCAAAGACCAGCAAAGCTCGGCTGCGGTGGCGGCTTCGGCCGACGGCGGCGCATGGGTCGCCTGGCAAAGCTACGGGCAGGATGGAAGCATGTACGGCGTCTTCGCCCGGAAAATCTCCGCTTCCGGCGCGGTCGGGAAAAGCGAGTTTCAAGTCAACCAGGCGACGAGCTTCAATCAGCGCTCGCCCGCATTGGCCGCGCTCAAGAACGGAAATGTCGTTGTGGTCTGGATCTCCGAGCAGGAACGTTTTCGGACCTCGGTCAACTCCCCCGGGAGCGTCGATGTTTACGCGCGGATCTTCAGCGATGCCGGAGACCCTGTCTCCAACGAAATCCTGTTGAACGCCGGCAACAATATTTGTGCAAACCCGTCCATCGCTGCGCTGGCCAGTGGCGGGTTTACGGTGGTGTGGAGCGAAAAGGATGCGCAAGGCCGTCCCAACGGATGGGAGGTTCTGGGGAGATCATTCTCCGCAGAAGGAGTGGCGGCCGGGGGGGATTTCAAAATCAACACACACACGTACGGTGACCAGTATCGACCGAAGATCGCCGCGGTGGGAAATGATTGTGCTGTCGTTTGGTCGAGTCTGGGGCAGGACGGCTCATGGGAAGGGGTTTTTGGCAGTCTGCTGCAAGGAGGAACTGTTCCGACGGGAACTGAGTTTCGTGCCAACAGCACGACGGTGAGCCGGCAGATTCATCCGGCAATCAGTTCGGTTGGGGCGGATCGTTTCTTCGTGAGCTGGTCGAGTTTTGTGGAGACTACTGGTTTGGATCTTTTTGGTCGGAGATACATTGTGAACCAGCAACCGTAACCCTTTTATTGACGGCAAATTTTCTATGTTGCGATTTATAAATAAGCTTTTGTTTCTGATGGTTCTCGGTCTTGGTTTGCAGCGCGCGTCCGCGTTTTCGCTGCTGGGCGCGTTCGACGACTGGCAAACGGCCGAAACCGGATTTGGATTCGGCGAGATTGGTGGTTCGAAAGATCTCGGGGAAGAATTTCGGGTTAATTCGCCGACCCTGACCTATGGGTTTCATTCCACGTTCCTGGATTTTTTCGGTGCGGACGGGGTCGCGGCGGTGGATCAGGCTATGGCCATCATGAACAAGCTGCCAGCCCCGTCGAAAATGAGCGCTGATCTCTCGGAATTCCTTCTCCAGGATGCGCAGCTTTCGAATGACAGAGCGACCACGTTGGGACTAATCGACTTGAAATCGGAAACACTGGGCATGCTCCTTGAGCATCTCGGCTTGGCGGGCGAAGAGCATATTTATGATTTGCAGAAACGCGTTCCGCTGGGCGGAACTTGCCAGTTTTCGTATCAGGTCGTTATTCGGAATTTCAATCCGGTGACCCTCGATTACACGCCTTATGTCAACGGCGCACTTTACACTTACGATATTGTCGATTTCTGTCCGGCTGCCATAGCCTTTGCAGTAGAGCGGACGGTGGATCCCACCAGCATTGGTTTTACGGCGGTGGCGTCCCATAAAGGCGGACTGTTCGGAGTTGGCGGCGGCAGCGGCGGACTTCGAACTGGCGGTTATTACCTGAACCTCACTCGCGATGATGCTGGCGGGCTCCGTTACATCTATCGCAAAAACAACTACAATAACGAAGCGCTGTCCACGGGCGCGGTTGCCAGCCAGCTTTCCGGCGCCTGGGTGCCGGTTGATTTTGGCCAGACCAATGCCGTGTCCACGAATAATGTGGCTCTTCGTCCGGGAATCGAAAAGGTCCGGTTCAAGAAAACCAGATACGATTCGCTTCTCGGCTCCTTCTTCAGGCCTTTCGTCCAAACTGATAAATTGAAGGTCGTCGCGGCAAACGTGGTTAATGGGCAATCGAAGCTCCAATCCCAAGTGGTTCGTCGCCTCGTGACTCAGCCGGACATCCTGTTTACGGCCGGCAACCTGAACACACTGCCTGGGGCAATCCCGGTCGCCCCATTTATCATTACCAGAAGCATCAATTACATCCCGAACGGCCTCCCGGGTTTTGGAATCGTCAGTTCGGTTGGCCCGGGAACGATTGATCCCCAGACTGTTTTTACCTTTCACAAGGCCAGTCCGCACTTTTTCAATCAAACACCGTCCTTCCTGGACGAAGCCACCTCCTTTCCCGGTTTTCGTTGGGGTTCTTTCGACGGATCAACCAACGAACCGGTGGTTTATCCGCAGGGCACGAGCGTTGCCGCCATTGAAAACCTGGTGTTGTCTCGTTGATTTTAGATTATGTATATGAAGCGATTTCTCCCATTTGTTTTCAGCGTCATTCTTGGCGGAACCGCCTCTGCCACCGACGCGCGATACTTTAATGCCGGGACAGTCACCAACGCCATACCGATCGATGCGACGGTGTTTGAGAATTGGGGAACTTTTTCTGATATCCTGACTTTTGAGTTTCCCTACAGCACGCGGAACACCCGTTACTTCACCAACCGCGGATCCATGATCGGGAGTGTCGGCTTCCAAATTGACACCGTTGATCCGACGGCCACTCCGCCGCGCCGCCCGCTCACGAGTTTTTTTAACGCGAATGGCGCCACCATTGCCGGCGTGGACAATGGCCTGAGGTTTTTTGGCGTCACCACCGTCAGTGGCGGTGCTTTCGTTCTGGGCGCGAGCGCCGGGACCGCTTCGTTCCTAAAAGTCGCTGCCACAAACCTGGTGAATCGAGGCGAACTTTCCGTCGGGACAGTCGGGTTGATGGAGTTGAAGGGGCAGGATATTGATCTGGCCAGGAGCTCCGTTACCGCAGGCCAGGCGTCGAATGATGACACGACGAACTTTTTTGGAAATGACGTAAGTCGTGGTTTCATTGTCACGAGCAACCAATACGTCAATGCTTACGGAGTGGAGGACATTTATTGGGGCGCGGGACCTGCGAATATCAATTTACAAGATGGGACCTTTGGATATTTTCCTCCGCTTGGCGTCCGCACGCCGGAGCATCAGGTTCAAGTGCGATCTTCAGTCCTGGGTTTCGGCGGGATTTTCGGGTTGATCCAAACCTTGCCGACCACGTTTCCCGCGAGTTTTGATTCTTTCGCCAACATCACTCAGGCCGGGACGAACATTTCCATCCAGGTGGTTTTTCTCAAAACGAATTTCACCGATACGAACATCAGCGCGAAGGTCCGGTATGGCTTCACCTCCAATCCGCCTGGCCAGGGACGCAATCCATTGGGCCGGGCGGCGATGGTGGAGTTCAGCACGCCTGAATTCGATCCGGTTTCGGGAGAAACGATCACAAACTCCATTTACTTTTTGGACGGTTCTGGCCAGCAAACGAATATCGTATTGCTCACAAACGCTCTGAGCATTAACGGCTACTCCCGGCCCTCGGGTTACGAAATTGCCACCGCGACTCCGATTGAATGGCGATTTGCCCAGCCTCCGAATACGACCTACGACCCGACCCTGCTTTTTCCCGGTAACACCTATGATGAAAAAGATGACAATGAGGGGTTTTACGGCGGATATGCCGCGAAGGTCGGGCGCAATCCCGAAACGTTCTCAGGAGCCTCGTTTAACAGCGCTTTTAACTTTGGCTTTTTCGACGACACGTTCCTCCTGTTCCCCGATCCAACCAATCAACCGGGACGCATTGATATCACGGCCGACACGCTCGACTTGACCCTGACCCGGATTCGCGCGGAAGGGTTGCTCAGCATGAATGCGAAACATCTCAAGGGCGGCGGCGCATCGGACATCAGTGCCGGCATTATTAACGCAGATTTCGGCAGCACCAACGGGTCGATGGTCATCTCGAATATTTTCCCCAGCCACTTCAAACGCGTTCGTGGCGATCTCTTCGCCTGGAGTGCGATCTGGGCCAATGTTGAAACCAACGATTTTGTCACCAACCGCGTTACCTTCCATGTGCTGGTTCTTGATCATGATTTGAAAGCCGACTTTGTGCCGACGATCCGCAACTTGAGCCTTAAATCGACCAACTTGTTCATCAGCGACGACCTCACGGTGCTTCGGTCGGCTCGCTTCGAAGCCGAAAATCTCACGATCAGCGGAGGAATCACGGTTTCTGACAACGCGATTAACATTCGGTCTGGAAATCTGGTTGGCGTGAAAGATTTCCTCATCGAGTCAAATGCCTTTTTCCAGGGAGCCAATGACGCCTTCTTCGGGTTCGACACCGCGCAGGGTTTTAACTCGATCACGAACCGCGGCGCCATTACCGCGACAGCCCCGCTTTTCAAAGCCGCCCGGTTCGAAAATAGCGGTACGATTACCGCCAAAGAGGGCGGCTCCACCATCATTCAGGCGGGCACCGCGAATCTTAACAACGGAATCATCGTCGCCGGACGCGACGTGCATATCTCGGCGGGAGAGGTGGTGGCCACGAATTCGATGATCACGGCCGGCCAGGCCAGCGCCAACGGCCTGACCCAGTTTGGCCAGTTAATGCTGAATGTCACCAACCTGCTCACCGACGGCGGGACGGAATCGAGCAACTTCTGGCAGGTCAGCGATGGATTTGTATTGGCCCGAAAACCGGCGCAGGGCGATTTGCTCGGCACGGAAATCCGCACCATCGCCTCGGGATTCCAGGAAGCCCAGCATTTGTGGGCGGGCATAGATCGCGGGCCGGGGCCGGACGGATTTAACAACAACGTGGCGTTGAAACGATTGATTCTCGATTTGAGATCTTCCAACTCGCGCTTGCGTTTCAGCGGCACCGGATCCCAGAACGCAATTTATGTCGAGACGCTCGATCTTGAGCTAGGGACGGGGGTCGATATCAACACTCCCCTTGGCAACTTGATCGCCATTGATCCGAACCTGCGCATCTATTACATCAATTCCAACGCGGGCGACAAGCTCTCAGCGGCTTTCCCGGGTCGCATTGTGCAGGTGGAGGATTTCGAACTGGCAAAAGGCTCGAGCACGCTGGTCGTCCGGGCGAACGGGCAGGGGATTATCACACCCAATCTGGACGGGAAGATCCTGGATTTGGGCGCCGGCTATAAAATGAAGGCGAGCGCTGGCGTCGGCAGCATGTTCGCCGGTTGGAGCGGGTCGATGAAGAGCTTGAATTCCACCCTTGAATTCAAGATGCGCCGCAACATGATTCTCGAGGCGAACTTTGTTAAAAATCCGTTTGACGGGGTTCAGGGTGGCTACAACGGAATCTACTTCGACTCCTTAAACGGGGCTGCGCACGAGAGTTCTGGTTTCATTAGCTTTAAGGTGAGCAAAAAGGGGGTTGTCACCGGCCAGTTGATCTCGGGCAAATCGTATCGGTTCGCCGGCGGTATTGGCGCCTCCGGTCACGCAAGTATTGTCGTGGCGCGTCCGGGTGCCTCACCCCTGATTTTGGATTTGCAATTGGATATTCCCGACAATCCAGATTTCGTCTCTGGCACGGTTACTGACGGAACCTGGATCGCAGGATTCACGGGCGGACGTGCTGCGTCCGGCTCGGTCGCCGCGGGGCAATATACGCTGGTCTTTGCGGGCGACGGAGCGTCGGGCGGCGGGAATGGATTTGGCACGGCCACGGTTGACGCGCGCGGCGGCGTCAAATTCAAGGGAGTTTTGGCGGACGGAACGAAGGTCAACCAGAAGGCGAATATTTTTGGAGACGGCCAGTGGCCGTTTTACAGTCCGCTCTACAAGGGAGGCGGCTCCATTGTGAGTCTGATTACTTTTGCCGAAGGGACTCCGGTCACCTTGGGAGGAGACGCCACATGGACCAAGACCGATGGATCGGCCGGATTTATTCATTCGCCAGCGGTGATGGGATCGCGATACACGCCGCCGGCCAAGGGCGGGAACGCCATCGGAACTTCGAGCGCCACGGTCGTTCTCATGGGAGGGAATTTGAGTGAGCCCATTGTCAATGAAGCGTCGCTGGACGGGGGAAAGATTGTCACGACCGGACCTGGCCAGGTGAATCTATCCATCAAGGCGTCGAACGGCCTTTTGAACGGCAGTTTTGTTCATCCTGGGACGAGCGCGAAGTTCGCGATCCATGGAGTTGTTTTGCAGGAACAGAACAGCGCGCGAGGGTACTTCCTCGGCCCAAACCAAAGTGGCTCAGTTTTGCTTGAAGCGAATTAAAGCGGCAAGACCTCCTCATAATTCCCGAAAACGTATGTGTATATTCGAAGTCAAGAACAGGCGCATTGTGCGGTGCTTCAGTTTAGGTGTTTTACTTGCTGTGGCATGGGGCGCCGGCCTGGCAAATGGGTTCGCGCAACCGGCCAACGATAATTTCGCCAATGCCCGGTTGATCACGGGGGATACCGGGACCTCCACCGGAAGCAATGAGGGCGCGACGAAACAGACCGGCGAATTGAATCACGCGGGCAATGCCGGGGGCGCCTCGGTTTGGTTCCGGTGGACGCCGACCGCCAGTGGAATTGTCTCGCTCGACACGATCGGAAGTGATTTCGACACGTTGCTTGAAGTGTATAACGGAGCGGCGTTTACCAACATCACCCAATTGAGCAGCCCGATTGCCTCCAATGACGACCTTGATGCCGCCTCATTTGGCACCCAGGATCCGATTGGCGCCAGTGGCGTCAACTTCCCGGTCACGGCTGGAACTCTTTACTACATCGTGATCGATGGTTTCAACGCGAACGTCGGCGGCTACAAGTTGAATTGGAAACGGGGCGGCACACGCTCGGCGGGCGAGTTCGAGTTTACCTCCCCGGAATTCAGCATCACTGAAACCGAGGGACTCACCCGGGAGGATAACGGGCCGAATGATCGGGACAACCGGGGCGCTCTGGTGACTGTGACGCGAAAGAACGGAACATCGGGAAAGGTGCGCGTTCAATACACGACCGAGGATGACACCGCCATTGCCGGCGAGAATTATGTCACTCGAACCGGCACTCTGGTCTTCGAGGATTTCCAGATGAGCGCCAGTATTTTGGTTCCGGTTCTATCCAATGGCCCGAGCCGTGATCCGATGGACGCGGAGCGTACTTTCAACATTCTGTTGACCCAGGCCGATCTTGATCCGTTTGAATCGGAAGATTTGGTTCCCCCAACGATCAACCCGGCCGGGAACACCGCAGCCGTTACCATTCATGACGCAAATCCTGCCCCTCCCGACGCGGGTACCATCCAATTCACCAGCGCCCGCTATCGCCGACTCGAAGGAGTCGGGACGAACGCGATAGTGGAGATTATACGTTCAGGTGGAGATTTCTCGCAGGCGGTTTCTGTGGAGGTCCGGATAAACTTCGGACCGGGTCTGAACATTAACAATTTCTTCAACCTGAATGCCGGCTCCGATTACGCGACGCCCGACACGGAGCGAAACGGCGATTACATCGCCCCTTTGACCGATGTTCAGACGATCACCATTCCCGCCAACGATTCAAGAGGCATAATTGCAATTCCAATTCCGGAAGACACGTTGGTCGAGTTTAATGAAGACATTTTTCTGGAGATTCTGGGGAACGGATCATCTCCGTCGATCGCGTTTGTCGATGAGGTTCTGGATGACGAAGGCATGGTGACCACGCCCGCCATGGGGTATCAGCTTGGCGGCCAACGCACCGCCACTTTGACCCTCATGTTTGATGAATATCCCGCCGGCGCGGTCGATGTCAGTCACAACCCTGATTACGAGAACACGACCAATCCTCCGTTCAATGCCGCTCCCGGCGCGAACAAGACTGTTTACGCCGTGGCGGTCCAACCCGATCAAAAAACCGTGCTGGCCGGAAATTTCACCGCTTACAACGGGATGGGACGAAATCGGATCGCGCGGATGAATGCCGACGGCTCGAATGACACGAGCTTCAATCCCGGCAGTGGCGCCAATGACTTCATTACGGCGCTGAGGTTGCTTTCCGATGGCCGGATGATTATTGGCGGCGGCTTCACGGCGTTCAACGGCCAGTCGCGCAATTCCATCGCGCGCCTGAATTCCAACGGCTCGTTGGACTCGACGTTCGCTCCGGGGCTCGGTGTCAACGGTACCGTCTGGGCGGTGGCGCTCCAACGGGATGGAAAGATTTTGATCGGCGGCGATTTCAGCGCCGTTCACGGCATTCCACGGAACCGAGTTGCGCGATTGAACGCCGACGGTTCCCTGGACACGGCTTTCAATTCGGCTCTCGGGCCAAACGCCACGGTGTTCGCCATCGCTCAGGACACGGACAACACCATTTTGATCGGCGGCGAATTTACCAGCGTGAACGAGGTTTCCCGCCAATCCATCGCGCGCCTGGCCAGCGATGGAACACTCAACACAGCGATGACTTTCGGCGGCGGCACGGACGGGATCGTTTATACCATTTTATTGCAGCCCGACCGGAGAATTCTGATCGGCGGCGCTTTCACGAGGTTTGACGGCCAGGATCGACGGTCGATTGCTCGCGTTAATTCCAGTGGATTGCTCGACCAGTCCTTCGATCCGGGATTCGGTGCCAACGACACGGTTTACGCGATCGCACTTCAATCCGATGGAAACGTGATGGTGGGCGGACGATTTACTTCCGTCAACGAAACCCGGCGCATGGGCGTTGCCCGTTTGTTTTCCAATGGGTTGGTCGATACCAGCTTCCTGGACACGAGCTACAATCAGTTTGCCGGATTGATCAACTCCTTCGACATCGAGGCGCCGAACTTCGTGTTCGGGATGGGCCTTGAAACCAGCGGCGACCTCGTTATCGGCGGCGGGTTTTCCAAGGTCGGCGGCGGTCGCGGCAGCTCAAGCGTGCGGCCTGAGCAGGGATTTTTGGATGATCGCACGCGGGCGACCTATCGGAACCGGATTAATGTCGCCCGGTTGATCGGCGGCGCCACGCCGGGACCCGGGAATATCGGGTTCGCTTACAGCAGCTATTCCGCTGACGAAGGCGCATCGCCGTTCTTCGTTACGTTGACGCGCACCAACGGGTTTCTTGGCCCGGTGACTGCCGGGTTCAACACGGTGAGTGTGGCTGGCGGGGCCACCGACGGCGGCGATTTTAGCTTGTCCGCCCAGTACGCCAACCCGCGATGGGGCACCAGTTGGAACACGGCGGGCCCCTCGAATACGCGGATGCGAAGCCAGGGCTTTTTCGGATTGAACAGCGAAACGATGGTTTTTCCTCCCGAGGATCCGAGTCAAACGAATGCTCCCGTGTCGCAGACGCGGCTCTCGGCAGAACCGCACGTCTTTATCAATCTCGTCGCGGATGACCTGATTGAGTCCGACGAAGATATTCGACTGGAATTGTCCCGGCCGAAGGGCGCCAGAATTATTGGACCGGGATCAACCGATCCGAATTCGGAGTTCTCGCTTGGCGGCGAATTTCTCCCCATTGCGCCTGCGTTGGGCCGGCGTTCCGCGACCTTTACCATTATCGACCGGACGCAGTTGCCGCCGGTGTTCGAATTCACATCGCGGGATTTCTTTGTGAACGAAAATGGAACCAACGCCATGGTTACTGTCGTGCGGACGGGAGGCACGAGGGAGGCGTCCGTGCAATATGCAACGGCGGATGGAACCGCGTTGAAAACACTGGACTACACGACGCGGAGCGGACGACTGGATTTTGGCGACGGTGTGACCAACGCAACCATCCTCATCCCGATTGTCAATGACACGCTCTCGGAACCTGATGAAACGTTCTCGCTCCGGCTGTTCAATCCCTCCATCGGAGCCACGCTGGGGGCGATCAGCAACGCCACGGTTACGATTGTGGAAGACGACTATCTGCCGGGCCGATTGAACTTCACAAACGCGTTTTTCACGGTGGTGGAAGGCGAACCGGCGGCGGTTATCAGTGTGTCGAGAACCGGGGGGGGGCAGGGGTCGCTCGCCATCCAGTATTCAACGATCGTCGGCGGGACCGCCACGGCAAACGAGGATTATCTGCCGGTCACCAATACGGTGTCCTGGGCCAACGGTGATACGGCGACCAAAACCTTTACAGTTCCGATCTTCAATGACGGGCTGGTGGAGGGCGATGAAACGCTCTTGCTTCGCCTGGGCAATCCGACTCTGAACGGAAATCCCACGCCCGCGCTTCTCGGAGGCGTGACGAACGCCATTCTGACCATTAAGGACGATGACAATTTCGGCACGTTCGGATTCAATACGGCGAATTATGTTGCGAACGAGAATTCGCTCAGCACCGTCGTCACGATTGTGCGAAGCCAGGGGATCGCCGGCTCTGCTTCCCTTACCCTGCGCATTACCAACGGCGCATCGGTGACCAGCACGCTTCTCACCTTCGTCCCGGGCGAACGGACCAAACCGGTGGTGATCCCGATCATTGATAACTTTGCCCAGAACCCAAATCTGGTCCTCGGCCTCGGCTTGACGAGCCCGACCCCGGTCGGTGTGCTGCTGGGACGCGCCAATGCGCTTCTGACCCTATTTGATGACGAGACAAATAACGAGCCGCCTGGATCGGTCGATACCACCTTCAACATCGGCACCGGCTTCAATAACGCGGTGAATGCGCTGGCGCTGCAACCCGACGGCAAGATTTTGGTTGGGGGCGAGTTCACCCAGGTCGGCGCAACGCTCAGAAACCGGATCGCCCGGCTTCTGGTTGATGGGAGAATAGACGTCAAATTTTCCTCGGCCGCCGCTACCGCCGGCGCTAATGGCTCGGTGCGCTCCGTCGTCAGCCAGACCGACGGGCGGGTTGTGATCGGCGGTTTGTTTACTTCGGTCGCCGGAGTCCCGAGAAACTATCTCGCCCGCCTTAATTTCGATGGAACCCTGGACACAAGCTTTAATCCGGGCAACGGCGCGGATGGCTTTATCTACGCTTTGGCGGAAACCTTCGTTGGCGATACTTCAATCAGCACAAATCGAAGGGTGCTGGCGGTCGGCGGCTTTACCACCTTCGACGGAACGCCGCGCAGCGGGATCGTGCGATTGAATGAATCTGGGACCGTCGATCAGGCATTCAACCCTGGGTCCGGCGTCAATGGAACCAACGCCACGATTTATTGCGTGGCGGTTCAGGCCGACGGCAAAGTGATCATCGGCGGCGATTTTCGCTCCTTCAACGGCCAGCCTTACTCGCGCATCGCGCGCTTGAACACGGACGGGACGGTGGATACCACGTTCAGCGCAGGATCAGGGCCGGATCAATCGGTCCGGGCCATCGCCATCCAACTCGACGGCAAGATTGTCATTGGCGGTCTCTTCGAAAGCGTCAATGGGTTTGCGTTGAGCCATATCGCGCGCCTTGGAATCAACGGCGCAGTGGACAACACGTTCGCTCCTGGCGTCGGGGCAAATGATTCGGTCACTGCCATCGCTTTGCAGGCCGATGGCAAGATCGTTCTCGGGGGCGAATTCACCCGGGCCAGCGGCGTCAGCCGAAATCGCATTACGCGATTGAACCCCGATGGATCGGTCGATCCGGGTATCAACCTTGGAACCGCCGCGAACAGTTTCGTCGCGGCGCTCGCAGTCCAGCCGGATGGAAGAATCGTGCTGGGCGGCGGCTTCACGGAGTTCGATGGCGCTTCCACCCCGCGTCTGGCGCGAATCTATGGGCGTACTGTAAGTGGATCCGGCAGGGTCGAGTTCAGTTCCGCGGAATATCAAGTGACGGAGAGCGGCACCAATGCGGTGATCATCGTTCGTCGTCTCGGCGGAACCCTGGACAACGTGACCATTCACGTGGCGACCAGCGACGGCACTGCTCTAGCGGGAATCGACTACGTCGCCGTCTCGACCAACCTGGTTTTCGCCATGGGCGAGAGCGTTCAGA
>Ga0163144_10004723_pt1 | contig 30590 bp, 32 predicted proteins | sample OliLak19BULKMAT1_FD_123175 | JGI IMG/M metagenome (GOLD analysis project Ga0163144, IMG submission 123175) | Freshwater microbial mat bacterial communities from Lake Vanda, McMurdo Dry Valleys, Antarctica - Oligotrophic Lake LV.19.BULKMAT1 | ecosystem: Environmental > Aquatic > Freshwater >... | reverse complement strand
GATCATCATCGTCAGCCTGCTGACCAAGGCACCGAGCCAGGAAACCCAGGACCTGGTTGAACATGTCCGCTACCCCGACCTGAAGCTCGGCCAGGCTTGAACCAAGCCTAGCGGTCGTCCCCAAAGAAGGGCCCCTCCGTGATCGGAGGGGCCCTTCTTCTTTTATGCTGTGGCTGATGAGCCATCCGACGCCGTCGCCGAGCCTGACCGCCAACCTGCGCAAAGAGCTGCAGCAGTGGACGCCGTTTGCGCAGATGCAAGCCCAGCACGTCGATCGTTTCGTGCAGGCCGCAACGCAGACCTACTACGAACCGAACGAAACCGTGCTCGCGCCGGACCGGGGTGCGGTGTCGCACCTGCTGCTGATTCGCCGCGGCAGCATCAGCGGCCGCCAGGGCCTGGCCGACACCCAGGGCGGTTTCCACTACGAGGCCGGCGATCTCTTCCCGGTGGGCGCGGCGCTGGCCGCGCGCCCGGTCACGGCCACCTACACCGCCACTCGAGACACTTTTTGCCTGCAGTTGCCGCTCGATGCGATGCAAGCGTTGGCGCGCGACAGCGCGCCTTTTGCCGACTTTCTCAATCGCCGTGTGCAGCAGTTCCTGGCCCTGTCGCGCACCGCGCTGCAAGTCACCTATGCAGCGCAGAGTCTGGCCGAACAGTCGCTCGAAACGCGGCTCGGCGGCTTGCTGCGGCGCGCCGCGGTGGGTGTCGCGCCGACCACCCCGCTGCGCGTCGCCCTCGAGTTGATGCATGACAAGCGCATCGGTTCGGTTTTGGTGGTGGCCCCGGACAGTGGTGCCGCGCTGGGCATCCTGACGCGGCACGACATCCTCGGCCGCGTCGCGCTCGCCGAGCGGCCGCTGAGCACGCCGATCACGGAGGTGATGAGCGCACCCGTCATCACCTTGAGCGTGGACCAAACGGCCCAGGATGCCGCTCTGGCCATGTCGCGCCACGGCGTGCGCCATGTGCCGGTGGCGGACGCGAGCGGGCGTGTGGTGGGCATCCTGTCGGAGCGCGACCTGTTCGCCTTGCAGCGCTTGTCCTTGAAGCAGGTCAGCACGGCGATCCGGGCCGCCGCCGATGTCCAGACCCTGGTCGCTGTGGCGCAGGACATTCGGCGCTTCGCGGGCAACCTGCTCGGTCAGGGCGTGGGCGCGCGCCATCTGACCGAACTGATCAGCCACTTGAACGATGTCCTCACCGAGCGCCTGGTGGTGCTGGTGGCCGGCTCGCGCAGCCTCGATTTGAGTCAGGCTTGCTGGCTGGCCTTTGGCTCCGAGGGTCGCAGCGAGCAGACGATTGCCACCGACCAGGACAACGGCCTGGTCTTCGCCAGCGCGCAACCCGAGGTCGATCGCCCCGCCTGGCTGGCCTTTGCCGGCGAAGTCAACCAGGCCCTGGACCACTGTGGCTATCCGCTGTGCAAGGGCAACATCATGGCCAGTAACCCCGATTGCTGCCTGACGCAGGACGAATGGCTGACCCGCTTTGGCAACTGGATCGACCGTGGCGCGCCGGAAGACCTGCTCAAGGCCAGCATCTACTTCGACTTCCGGCCCCTGGCCGGTGCGGCCTCCCTGACGACGCCCTTGCGGGTGTTGGTGCAGCAGCAGGCCGGCCGCAACCCGCGCTTCATGAAGCAGATGGCCGAGAACGCCTTGCGCAACAGCCCGGCCTTGAACTGGCGAGGCGCCATCGACGCCCAGGCGCAAGGCGACCAGGAAGTTCTGGACCTCAAGTTGCACGGCACGGCCATCTATGTCGAAGCGGCGCGCCTGTATGCCCTGGCGCACGGCATTGCGGCCACGGGCACGCGTGCCCGATTCGAAGCCGCAGCCCAGGCCATGGGCGCCGCGCCCCAGGAGGCCGAGGCCTGGGTCGGCGGCTTCGAGTACCTGCAGATGCTGCGCCTGCAGGTGCAGCTGGCGCGCGACCGGCGCGAAGCGGTCGACGCCAGCGACGGCAATCCCAACCTGGTCGACGTTGCCGCCTTGAACGACATCGACCGCCGCGTGCTCAAGGAGAGCCTGCGCGTGGCGCGTCGTCTGCAGCAGCGCATTCAGCTGGACTACGTGCGTTGAACTTCCTGCGCCGGTGGCTGGGGGCGGGCGCGGTGCGCGTTGCCGACGCGCGTCGCTGGGTGGTGCTCGACGTCGAGACCACGGGGCTGGACACGCGCCATGACCGCTTGCTGGCTGTCGCGGCCCTGGCCTTGCGCATCGACGGTGCCACCACGCCACGGATCGACTTCGCCGACAGCTTCGAGGCGGTGCTGCGCCAGGACGTGGCGCCGGCCGACAAGGACAACATCCTGCTGCACGGCATCGGCGTCGGTGAGCAACGCGCCGGCACGCCGGCGGCCGCGGTGCTGGCGGCCTTCGAACACTGGGCGGGTGATGCGCCGCTGATCGCCTTTCATGCCGCGTTTGACCAGAGCATGATCCAGCGTGCGATGAAGGAAGTGCTCGGCCGCACGTTGGCCAACCCCTGGCTCGACCTGGAGCCCGTGGCCGACGTGCTGCACCCCGGCCTGGGCGGCCGCGCCCTGGACGACTGGCTGGTCCACTTCGGCATCGAGTGCGCCGTGCGTCACCAGGCCGCTGCCGACACCCTGGCCACGGCCGAATTGCTGCTGCGCTTGTGGCCGGCGGCGCGTGCCCAGCGGGCCACCAGCTTTGCCGATTTGACCCGACTGGCCGCGCAACGGCGTTGGCTGGCCGCGCGCTGAGCCTGGCCGCTCAACCCAGGAAGCGCAGCAAGCGCTTGGCCAGCGCGGCGGGCTGGTCGTGGTGCAGCATGTGGCCACAGTCGCTCAACGTCTCGCGCTCGACCTGGGCCACGCGGGCCAGCCTGGCCTCGAATTCGCTGCGCGGGTAGCGATCGCCCCACCACTTCGACACGTCGGTATCGGCGCCCTCGACCCAGAGCACCGGCGCGCTGATGCGGGCCCAGGTCTCGACCACCTCGGGCGCCTGGTACAGCGCCGGGTTGACGCGCTTGTGCGCGGCGTCGGCCAGCAGATGCCACTGACCGGCGGCGTCGGGCGCGGCCCAATGCGTCGCCAGCCAGGCTGCCTTGTCGGGGGCAAGTCGCGGGTTGGTCTTGATCAGCCGGTCGGCCACCTGGCCGGCTGTGGCGTAGGGCCTCAGCGTGGCGGGCGTCTTCAATTCGTCGAGCCACTGCAGCAGCCGCTTCGGCGCGTGGTGCGGTTTGCCGGCCGGCAGCCCGAAGCCCTCGAGGTTGACCAGGCGGCGCACGCGGTCAGGGCGCACGCCGGCATAGCTCATGGCCACGTTGCCACCCATGCTGTGGCCGAGCACGTCTACCGGCTGGTGGGGCGACAGCCGGTCGATCAGCGCATCGAGATCGCCCAGGTAGTCGGGGAACCAGTAGCAGTCGCTGCCGCCGTCGCTGCTGCGCCCGAAACCGCGCCAATCGGGCGCGACGACGCAGCGCTGGCTGCCCTCCAGGGCCGCCAGAGCGTCGACCATGAACTGGAACGAGGCGCCGACATCCATCCAGCCGTGCAGGCACAGCAGCACGGGCTGTGCGGGCGTTGCTTGCTGGGGCTCGCCCCAGGTTTCGAGGTGGTAGGACAGGCCGCGAATCGGCAGCTTGAGCGCCATCGCGGCGCGGGCAGGGTGGTAGGAAGAGACCGGCATGGCGCAACTGTAGGTGACGGCCGCCACGGTCTCGCGGCATCACGGTCGCGCGCCGCGGACGGACCCGTCGCGCGGAAGGCTGCTGGCGTTTGAGCCGCGCGCTCGTCGTTTGCGAGAATCAGGCCATGACCGTCAAGACCCCCGCCTTCACGCTGCGTGCTGCCACGCCCCACGATGTGCCCGCCATCGTTGGCCTGATCGGCGAGTTGGCGGCCTTCGAGAAACTCACGCACCTGCTCGACGTCACGCCCGAGGCCTTGGCCCCGCACCTGTTTGGCGAGCGGCCTGTCGCCGAGTGTCGCGTCGCCGAGGTGGCCGGGGACGTGGTGGCCTTCGCACTCTTCTTCACCAATTTCTCGACGTTCCTGGCTCGGCCCGGTCTCTACCTCGAAGACCTCTACGTGCAACCCGCGCACCGCGGCACGGGCATCGGCAAGGCCTTGCTCAGCCACCTCGGCCGCCTGGCCGCCGAGCGCGGCTGCGGCCGCTTTGAGTGGAGCGTGCTCGACTGGAACGCCGACGCGATCGCGTTCTATGAGGGCCTGGGTGCGACGGTGATGCCGGACTGGCGCATCTGCCGGATCGGTGGCGAGCGGTTGCAGCGCTTCGGCGTGGCGCCGTGAGGCAGTCTGAGATGCTCGGCAACGTGTGCCAGACAGGCTGTCAATAGAACGCGCCGCCGCAACAACCCTGGCTGCCGCACTCTAGCGCCGCGCGGATATTCGCAAGCAGAGTCGCCAGGCTGCGCCTTGCAAAAGTGTCATGTGGTCTGCCTCGTGCTGCGCGCGCACAGGGCGATGCCGGCGAGCGATGCCAGGATCAGGATGTCCCACCATGCTTCGTTGAAGACCATGCCGATGTCGTGATGAGAGACGGCGCTGAGAAAGAACCACGCGCCCGGGGCAATGAGAAGCGCCAGTGCGGCTGTCGTGGCGGGATCGTGACGGGAACGCCGGTGCAGGCGGATGAGCAGGAACGTGGCAGCACCCGCCAGCGCTATCAGGGTGCTCGCGGTGATGACATGCCGCACAACGTAAATGCCCGTCAGCTGTGCGCCAATGCGGCCGACTTCCCGCAAAAGCTCGTCGAGATCGAGTTGCATGTTCAGCCCGAAACCGAACAGCGCCAGCGCGATCCCGTACCACAGCTGCGCCCCCGGAGGTGCATTCAACGAACCCGGCTCCGGCGCCCTCAACCGCCTCGACCGCGCCAATGCCAAAGCACCGACTGCACAGTACACGATTGCCAGGAACCAGTGCCGTGGGCTGGGGTCGAGCAGGCGCGGCGTCCACTCGCGCAGGCCGGGTATCGAGTACGGCTCTCGCGGTGCGGGCGCCACCACCACCTTCTGCACGCGCAGCCCATCCTGCGCTACTGAGAACCGGTGATAGCCCACTGGCGACCGGTCGAAGCTGCGGGCGCTGCCCGCGCCCACGATGATGCGCAGCCCGTCCTTCGCGCGGATGTCGGCCGTGCTGTGCAGGTGGCCTGCCAGAATCCACTGCACGCCGTGCTGACGGGCCAGCCGGAGCAGGCGTTCGCGGGTCTCGAGCGGCCAGTTCGCGTCACTGGAAGCCTCTGCTTCGTCGTGGACGAAGGGCGGACGATGCATCACCAGCAGGATGTGTGTGCGCCCGGCACGCTGATGCACTTCAAGGCTGCGCTGAATGAAGTTCCACTGCAGTTCAAATTCTGCTGCGGAAACGCGCGTATCGCGCGCAGTCTCCGAGTTGATGACGATGAACGCGACATTGTTGATGACCGTGTCGTAGAAGTCTTGCCCATGGCGGACGCGATAGTCCTTCAATGAGCCACCGTCCACGACGTCGTGGTTGCCGGCCACCAGCAGCACACGGGGCTGCAACCGGCGCACCACGCCGCTGAAGATCCACTCTTGCCACAGGCTGCGGTCTTGCACGAGGTCGCCTGCGATGATGGCCAATGGCAGTTGCTGCGCGTTGATCGCACCTACGACCTGGCCGAACCGGGCCGCGTCGGCGTACTCGCCACCCTGGCCGTAGCCGATCTGCGGGTCACCCAGGAGGGCGAACTCGAACGGGGTGAATCCTTCCGGCGTTTGCGCGCTGACCGGCGCGAGGCGCGCCGCAAGGCAGATGATGGCCAAGGCCAGCAGGCCGCCACGCGACAGCATGCGCAGCGCCAGTCTCATGCGGTCGCCCGGCCGACTGGCAGGGATGCGCGATGCGCGTCCCACAGCACCAAGCCGACCCCGGCCAGTTCCAGGAACCAAGGGTCGGCCAGGAGCCCGCTGTCTGGCGCAACACTCAAGGTGTGAAACACCGCTACACGCAGCTCCACAAATCCGAGGACGAACAGCAAACCGAGCAGGGAGGGCACCAGACGCCGCCACACATGCCGTAACCAGTAGAGGGCGGCCAGAGCCAGCGCACCGAAGGCCAGCCCAACCAGCAGGACAAAGGCGAGCTTCATCTGTTTGCGTTGCGCGTACCAACCGTGGACCAGGGCAATGTCCTTGCCGATCTCGGTCAGCAGAGTCTGAAGATCGAGCTGCTTGTTCAAGCCCAGCAGGATCATCAAAGCGCCGATCCCCAGCCACCACCTCGCCAGCCGTTCTTGGTGACGTGCTTCCGCGGGGGCGGCGTGCAGCAGTGCGCGAGCGCCGAAGCTGCAGGACCGATGAGCACGCCAGCATGCGAGTCCAGCCAACAGGTAGGCGGCCAGCGTGAGCCACCCCAGCAGCGTCGGATCTCCGACGTCGAGGTGCCAGCGGCCGTCGTCGGTGGGGGTCATGGCAAGAGGTCCGTCACGCGGCCATTGTCGCCAATGATTCCGCGCAGGCGCCAGCCTGGCCGGGCCTGGTGATAGCCCCAGACACAGCCACGTCGCTGCGGCCTATGCTGCGGCATGGTCGACTCTTACGCCCAGATCCACAGCAGCTTCCGCTGGCACGTGCCGCGCCACTTCAACCTATTCGAAGCCTGTTGCGCCCGCTGGGCGCGCGACACGCCCGACGCGGTTGCATTGACCTGCGAACACGAGCAGGGCGATCTGGCGCAGTTCACCTACGCCGACTTGAACACCAGCGCGCTGCGCCTGGCGGCGGCCCTGGCCGCGCTCGGGGTGACACGCGGCGACCGGGTGGCCATCGTGCTGCCGCAGCGTGTCGAGACGGCGGTGGCGCACATGGCGGTGAGCGCGCTCGGCGCGGTGGCGATGCCGCTGTCGATGCTGTTCGGGCCGGAGGCCTTGCACTACCGCCTGCTTGACAGCCAGGCCGTGTTGGCCATCGTCGACGAGTCGGCCATCGCCAATCTGTTGGCGGTGCGCGGCGAATGCAGCGCCTTGCGCTGTGTCGTGGCGGTGGGTGAGTCGGCCGGCCGTGGCGACGTCGATTGGCAGGGCTGCCTGCTGGGTCGCTACCCGGACATCGAGCCGGTGCAGACGGCCGCCGACGACCCCGCCGTGCTGATTTACACCAGCGGCACGACCGGCGCCCCGAAGGGCGCGCTGATTCCGCAGCGGGCGCTGATCGGCAACCTGAGCGGCTTCGTTGCCAGCCAGAACTGGTTTCCGCACACTGCCGGGGTGTTCTGGTCCCCGGCGGACTGGGCCTGGACGGGCGGGTTGATGGATGCGCTGCTGCCGACCCTTTACTTCGGGCGCACGATCCTCGGCTACCAGGGCCGTTTCACGCCGCAGCGCGCTTTCGAGCTGATGCAGCGCCACGGTGTGACGCACACCTTCCTGTTCCCGACCGCACTCAAGGCGATGATGAAGGCTGAGCCCGCGCCGCGTCTGCGCTATCCGGGTCTGCAGCTCCGAGCTGTGATGAGCGCTGGCGAAGCGGTCGGCGACGCCGTGTTCGCCTACTGCCGCGATGCCCTGGGCGTGACCGTCAACGAGATGTTCGGCCAGACCGAGATCAACTACGTTGTCGGCAACTGCGCCAGCTACGTGGGCGTCGACGGCGCCATGCACCCGGGTTGGCCGGCCCGACCCGGCAGCATGGGGCGGCCCTACCCGGGTCACCGCATCGCCGTGCTCGACGACGCCGGCGTTGAAGTGCCTCGCGGACAACCGGGCGATGTCGCGGTGCACCGGCGCGATATCCACGGCGACCTCGACCCGGTGTTCTTCCTCGGCTACTGGCACAACGACCCCGCCACGCGCGCCAAGTTCACCGGCGCCACGGACAACTCATGGTGCCGCACCGGCGACACCGCGCTGATGGACGATGACGGCTACCTCTGGTACCAGGGCCGCAGCGACGACATGTTCAAGGCTGCCGGCTACCGCATCGGCCCCAGCGAGGTCGAGAACTGCCTGGTCAAGCACCCGGCGGTGGCCAATGCCGCCGTGGTGCCCAAGCCCGACGCCGAGCGCGGCGCCGTGATCAAGGCCTATATCGTGTTGGCGCCGGGCTTCGTCGGTGATGCGGCCTTGACCGAACAGTTGCAGCAGCATGTGCGCGGTCGGTTGGCGCCCTACGAGTACCCGAAGGAGATCGAGTTCATCGACGCCTTGCCGATGACGACGACCGGTAAGGTGCAGCGGCGCGTGCTGCGCTTGCAGGAAGAGGCGCGCTGGCGGCTCAACAACTCGGCTTGACGATCTTCGGTGTCGGCGAGTGGCTCTGGTGCCAAGGGTTGATTTGAGCGTCGCGTGACACGTGCACCTCAAAGCAAGAGCCGCGCTGCCTGACGCGCAAGCGCGTCGCGTCCATACGTTCTTCGAGCACTTCGACGCTGCCGGCCACGGCGGCCACGCGTGTTTCGATCGTGGCACGTGGTGTATTGCTGCGCGGGTCGTTGAGCATCTGGTCCTGCATCGAGGGTCGGGCCGGCGCGGCAATGGCGCGCGGAAGGCTCAGGTTCAACGGCGGTCCGACCGGTGCGGACGCCGCCTGCGACGCCTCGACCACTGTCGGCGCCGCCGCGATGCCCAGCTCGACTGGCGCCATCGCCGGCTCCATATTCGACGTTCGTGGCGACAGCACCTGGAGGCCGGGTTGGGGCGCTGCTCGCGGCGCATCGGCAGGCGCCGTCGATGGTGACAGTGACGGTGACAGTGACGGTGACAGTGACGGTGCAATCAGGCGCAGCTTCATCGGTTGCGGATCGGTCGGCGCTCCGCTGTCGCGCAGTCGCGGCAACAAGCTGTCGCCCAGCGCCAGCAGCAGCACGCCGTGCAGGCCGGTAACCAGCAGCCATAGCGCGGCCCGCTCGGAGTGCCTGGGCATGCCTGGCGCCCGTGGGTCGAGTCTGAGGGCGTAGATCGTCAACGGGCTGCAGCCCGCTGCGCGCGCCGCCACTCGGCCACGCGCTCGTCGATGAAGTCCTCGACCGAGGTCAGGCTGCGCGGGAACTCGGCGAGCAGCGCTTGTGGTTGCCAGGTTTCACGAAACAGGCGGTCGGGCACGCAGGCCAGATCTAGCACGCGCGCGATGCCCTCGTGCAGGGGGCGGATCACGTTGGCCATCAACCGCGCCACGCCGAGCGGCAGATGGTGCACGCGGCCGCGCCGCGCACGCACGATGTACATCGCCGCGACCTCGCTGTTGCCCAGGCTGTCGGCGCCACCGATCTCGAGTGTGCGGCCGCTCAGGTCGTCCGCGCTCAGGGCCTGGATCGCGAACGGCGCCACGTCGCGCACGGCGACGAAATTGCGCGGCTTGGTGCCCGGCCCGATGATGACGCAGAAGCCCTTTTCCAGCAGCATCTGGCCGTTGAACTGGTGCACATGCTGTTCCATGAAGGCGGCCGGACGCAGGATCGTGTAGCCCATGCCACTGCCTCTGACGACGGCTTCGATCTCGTGCTTGGTGCGAAAGAAGTCGATCGGGTGGCGCTCGGCCGCGCCCATCACCGAGGTGTAGACGAAGTGCTCGACCTTGGCGTCGCGCGCTGCTGCGACGAGCGCGCTGTGGCCGACATGGTCGACTTGCGCACTCGCCTGGGTGCCGCGGCCGAGCATCGAATGGGCGCAGGCGAAGACGCGCTCCACCCCTTTGCAAGCCAACTCGAGCGACCGCGGATCGGTCAGATCGCCGAGGACGATCTCGGCACCGTGGCGCTGCAGCTCGGCGGTCTTGGCGCGGTCGCGCACCAGCGCGCGCACAGCGTGGCCCTGGGCCAGCAAGGGCAGCGCGGTGGCGCGGCCGAGCAGGCCGGTGGCACCGACGATCAGGATCATGGGGTCGCCTCCTCGGCCAGTCAGTTCGGCGACGATGCTTCACGGCGCGCCTGCCGTCAATCCCGCCTGAGGCACACTGGGTGCCGACCCCCTCCCACACCACACCATGCAAACCACCCGCCTCGGCCGCTCGGATCTGGAGGTGACCCGCATCTGCCTGGGCACCATGACCTTCGGTGAGCAGGTCGACCAGGCCGCTTCGCACGCCATCCTCGACCGTGCGATCGAAGGCGGCGTCAACTTCCTCGACACCGCGGAGATGTATTCCGTGCCGCCGAAGGCCGAGACCTTCGGCGCCACCGAAACCATCCTCGGTGAATGGTTCGCAAGGCGACCGGGGGTGCGTTCCAAGGTCGTGCTGGCAACCAAGGTGGCGGGTCCCTCTCGCGGTATGCCGTGGGTGCGCGGCGGTGCGGCCGACCTGGCACCCGCCGACATCGCAGCCGCCTGCGACGACAGTCTGCGCCGGTTGCAGACCGACGTGATCGACCTGTACCAGATCCACTGGCCGAATCGCAACGTGCCGATGTTCGGCTCGATCTACTTCGAGCCGGCCAAGGACGCCGAGCAGACCTCGGTGCGGGATCAGCTCGAGGCCCTGGCCAAGCTGGTGCGGGCCGGCAAGGTGAGGGCGATCGGCCTGTCCAACGAGACACCCTGGGGCGTCAGCGAGTTCGTGCGCCTGGCCGAACAGCACGGCCTGCCGCGCGTGGCCACGGTGCAGAACCCGTACTGCCTGATCAACCGCGTGCTCGACAGCGGCCTGGATGAGACCCTGCACCGTAGCGATGTCGGCCTGCTGGCCTATTCGCCACTCGGCTTCGGCTTGCTCACCGGCAAGTACGACGCGCGCGGCTTCGACGATGCCGACAGCCGCGGCCGGATGGCGTTGTACGAGCGCATGAAGCAGCAACGCTGGGGTCGGCCCGAATCGCTGTCCGCGGCCCGGCGCTACAACGCCCTGGCGCGGGACCATGACCTGACACCGACACGCCTCGCGCTGGCCTGGTGCTATGCCAACTGGCGCGTCGCCAGCACCATCATCGGCGTCACCAGCCTGGCCCAGCTCGACGAGTGCCTGGACGCCTGGGGCACGACGCTGTCACCTGAGCTGCTGGCGGCGATCGATGCCATCCGCTGGGAGATCAGGGACCCGGCGCAGTAGCCCGCGCTGCGTGTCGACTGCGGCGAGAACGCCCCGTGACCCGGAAAGACAAGCGCGTCAGCGAGACGCCCGCAACGCAGTGGCTGCGCCGGCATGGCATCGCTTTCACGGAGCACCCCTACGAGTATGTCGAGCACGGCGGCACGCGGGAGTCGGCCAGGCAACTGGGCATCGACGAGCATGCGGTGGTCAAGACCCTGGTGATGCAGGACGAGCGCGCACGGCCGCTGGTGGTGTTGATGCACGGCGACCGCCAGGTCAGCACCAAGACCCTCGCGCGCGCGATCGGTTGCAAGAGCGTCGAGCCTTGCACTGCCGAAGCCGCTCAGCGCGCCAGCGGCTACCAGGTGGGTGGCACGTCGCCCTTCGGTTTCAAGCGCGAGGGCGTGCCGGTGTACGTGCAGGCCGGCGTGCTGGACCTGCCGCGCATCTGCATCAACGGCGGGCGCCGCGGATACCTGGTCGGCATTGCCCCAGCGGTGCTGACCGGGCCGCTGGGCGCGATCGCCGTCGATTGCGCGCTGCTGCCCTGAGGCGCGCGTAAAGTCCGGTCCCTGGATAACCAAAGAGGTTCGGCATGGCGTGGGCTTGGAGCGTGGCGGCGGTGTTGGCGGCCTACGGCATCGGCTCGCTGTCGTTCGCCGTCATCGTGAGCCGCGCGATGGGGTTGGCCGATCCACGCAGTTACGGCTCGGGCAACCCGGGTGCCACCAATGTGCTGCGCTCGGGCAAGCGCAGCGCGGCGCTGCTGACCCTGGCGCTCGACGCGCTCAAGGGCTACTTGCCGGTGCTGGCCGCGCTCGGGCTGTCGGCGCAGCTCGGTTTCGGCGCCCCGACGGTCGCTGCCGTCGGCCTGGCGGCATTGCTCGGCCACCTTTGGCCGCTGTTCTTCGGCTTCAAGGGCGGCAAGGGCGTGGCCACCGCGGCCGGTGTGCTGATGGCGTTCAACCCGCTGCTCGGTCTGGCGACCTTGGTCACCTGGGCCATCGTGGCCTTGTTTTTCCGCTACTCTTCGCTGGCCTCGCTGGCGGCGGCCGTGTTTGCGCCTTTCTACCAGGTGCTGATCTGGGAGGCCGACGCCTACGCGCTGGCCATCTTGGTCATGAGCCTGCTGCTGGTGTGGCGCCATCAAGGCAACATCCACAAGCTGCTGGCCGGCACCGAGTCGAAACTCGGGCAGAAGGCCGCGCCCAAGGTCAACCCGCCAGCGCCCACCCACCACCCCAAAGGACACCATCGATGAGCCCCCTGCAACGCTTCGACGTCGGCCCACGTATCTCCGAGATGGCCGTGCACAACGGCGTGGCCTACCTTGCCGGTCAGGTACCGGCGGACGGCAGCAAGGACATCCATGACCAGACACGCCAGGTGCTGGCCGCCATCGATGCCCTGCTGGCCCGTGCCGGCAGTGACAAGGGCAAGATCCTGCGCGCGCAGATCTTCCTCGCTGACCTGGCCGACTTCCCGGCCATGAATGCGGTCTGGGAGGCCTGGGTCGTGCCCGGTCACACACCGCCCCGCGCGACAGTGCAGGCGGCGCTGGCCAAGCCGGAGTGGAAGATCGAGGTCGTGATCACGGCTGCGGTCTGAGGCTGGCAACGACCATCATGGTGTCGCGACGGCCCTCGTTGTGGGTCTTGCTGTTGCTGGTCTTCGGGGCCAGTGCGGCGACCCAGTGGTGGTCCTCCACGAGCGAGCGTCGCCTGGGCCGCCACCTGGCGGCCAGCGCCGTCGCTGGCGATATCCGCATGCTCTCGTCCGATGTCTGCGTCTACTGCACGACGGCCCGGCGCTGGATGACACAGCACGGAGTCGCCTTCAGTGAATGCTTCGTCGAACGCGATCCGCAGTGCCGGGTCCTGTACGAGGCGACGCAGGCGCGCGGCACGCCCACGCTGATCGTGCGCGGCCAGGTCCAACTCGGCTTCGATGCCGCGCGGGTCTTGGCGGCTTTGGCACCGCGCGGCGGCTGACCCGGCTGCTGCACACGCCCTGCCAGGGGCGGCGTCAGTCGTGGGCTTGCAGCCCGAGCAGGGCGGGGTCGCCGCGGCCCAGGCGCACCAGCACCGGCTCCTCGCCGGTGAGGTCGACCACCGTGGTCGGCTGCATCGGGCAGGCACCGGCATCGACGATGGCCTGGACCGATTTCCCCATGCGCTCGCGAATCTCCGCCGGGTCGTTCAACGGCTCGGTGTCGCCGGGCGGGATCAAGGTGGTGGCCAGCAGGGGTTGGCCCAGCAGCGACAGCAGTTCCTGCGTGACGCGGTGCTCCGGCACCCGCAGCCCGATGGTGCGGCGCGCAGGGTGAGACAAGCGCCGCGGCACTTCCTTGGTGGCTTCGAGGATGAAGGTGAAGGCGCCGGGCGTGCCGAGCTTGAGCAGGCGGTACTGGCGGTTGTCGACGCGCGCATAGCTGGCCAGTTCGCTCAGGTCGCGGCACAGCAGGGTCAGGTGGTGTTTGTCGTCGACGCCGCGCGCGCGCCGCAGGGCCTCGGCCGCCGCCTTGTCGTCCAGGTGGCAAACCAGGGCGTAGCTCGAGTCGGTCGGGATCGCGGCGATGCCGCCGGCGTGCAGCACCTGCACCGCCTGCTTGAGCAAGCGCAGCTGCGGATTGTCAGGGTGCACCTCGAAATGCTGTGCCACGGTCAGTCCACCACCGAGTCGGCTTCGACGGCCGTGACAGGCCGCTGGCGCGCCGCGGCCTCGCGCACCGTGATCCAGGCGCTGGCGGCGCCGGCGCTGGTGATCAAGGCCATGCCAAGCCAGCTCCAGGCGTCCGGAAACTTGCCCAGGAATACCGCACCGGCCAGCGCCGCGACGCCGATCTGGACGTATTGGAACGGCACCAGGGTCGACGCCGGTGCCTTGCCGAAGGCCATGATCAACATCAAGTGCCCGGCGGTGCCGAGCACGCCAATCAGCAGCAACAGGCCCATGTGCAGGGGCCGCATTTGCTCAAGCGAGTCGGAGACGTCGGCGCCTGTGGCCCACACCAACAGGGTGGCCAGGGCCACGCCGGTGACGCCGGTGTAGAAGTTGGTCGTGAAAGGGTCTTCGCGGGCCGCATATCGGCTGGTCAGGATCTGGAAGGTGGCGTTCGACACGGTGGTGGCCACGGGCAGCAGGGCGATCCAGCCGAACAGGCCCGAGCCGGGGCGGATCATGACCAGGGCCCCGACCAAGCCCAGCAGCACCAAGGACCAGCGCAGCCGCGTGACGTGCTCGTGCAGCACGAACCAGGCCAGCAGCGTGGTCATCAGCGGCGTCAGCATCACCATGGCGGTGAACTCTGCCGCCGGCATCTGGCGCAGCGCGATGAAGGCCATTGCCGACGAGAACAGGAGCAAGCTGCCGCGCAGCACCTGAAAGCGCAGGTTGGCAGTGCGGAAGGTCTTGTCGCGCGCCGCGCCGAGCCAGACGGCCATCACGAGCGCATGGATGGCATAGCGCAGCCACAACACCACCGCCACGGCGACAAAGCTGCCGATGGCGCTGATCGTCGTGTCCATCAAGGCGAAACAACTCGAGGCGCCGACGATCAGCGCAATCCCGGCCGCGCCCTGGGCGCGCGGCGGCGTCACTGGGTCGGCCACTGCACCCGGTCGGCCAGCGCCTGCCACACCGGCGTCAGGCGGCCCGAAAGGTCGGGCAGGGTGCCCAGATCGATGCGGCTCTCGGTGGGGGAATGGAAGTCGCTGCCGCGAGAGGCCAACAAGTCGAACTCCAGCGCCGTCTCGGTGTACTTCAGGGCGTCGGCCGCGCTGTGGCTGCCGGTCACCACCTCGACGCCCCGACCGCCGTGGGCTTTGAACTCGGTGAACAGCGCGTACTCCTCGGTCGGCGTGAACTTGTAGCGCGCCGGGTGCGCAATCACCGCGACGCCGCCGGCCGCGGTGATCCAGCGCACGGCATCGCCCAGACCGGCCCAGCGGTGCGGTACGAAGCCAGGCTTGCCTTCCGTCAGGTAGCGCCGAAAGACCTCGCTGGTATCGGCGCAGTGACCGCGGTCGACCAGAAAGCGGGCGAAGTGGGTGCGCGAGATCAGCTCCGGGTTGCCGACATATGGCAGCGCGCCTTCGAAGGCGCCGTGGATGCCGACCTGGGCCAGGCCGGCAGCCATGTCGCGAGCCCGCTCTTCGCGGCCGCCACGGGTCTTGGCCAGGCCCTGGCGCAACGCGGCGTCGTCCGGGTCAAAGCCGAGGCCAACGATGTGCACCGTGACGCCAGCGAAGGTGACAGAAATCTCGCAGCCGCTGAGGTAAGGCAGGCCCTCGCACCGCGCCGCGTCGCGGGCACGCTGCTGCCCACCGACTTCGTCATGGTCGGTCAGCGACCACAACTCCACGCCGCCCGCCTTGGCGCGGGCCGCCAGCGCCTCCGGCTCCAGCGTGCCGTCGGACACGGTGGAGTGGCAATGCAGGTCGGCATTGAGCCAATGTGACAGGTGGACGACGGTGTTCACCGTCCGATTGTCTCAGGCCGCGCAACGGCCCGCGCCGGCCGGGCCCGTCTGTCCGGCGCCCCGATAGGGTTTGACCTAGCTGCCCTGGCGCCTGCGGGTGCTGAAGATAGGGTGCTCGTTCGTCGTTTGCACAATCGGTGCTGCGATATTGACGTGGGCACATCACGGGACCCTCGACCATGCAGAAGACATTGCACATCAACCCGGAAAAATGCACTGGCTGCCTGCAGTGCGAGATGGCGTGTTCTTACGAGAACTACGCCACTTACGCGCCGGCCAAGTCGCGCATCAAGGTCTTCGATTTCCACCACACCGGGCGCAAGGTGCCCTACACCTGCACCCAGTGCGACGAGGCCTGGTGCCTGCATGCCTGCCCGGTCGAGGCCATCACGCTGGACAAGCTGACGGGGGCCAAGGTGGTGAACGACGCCACCTGTGTCGGCTGCAAGGTCTGCACCATCGCCTGCCCCTTCGGCACCATCAACTATGTGCAGGAAACCGGCAAGGTGCAAAAGTGCAACCTGTGTGGTGGCGACCCGGCTTGCGCCACCGCCTGCCCCACCGGGGCCATCACCTATGTCGATGCCAACTGGACGGGCCTGAACAAGATGCAGGCCTGGGCCGACAAGTTGGGCAATCAATCCACCGCTGCTTGAGGAGAACACAGCATGTCCTGGGCAGGAAAAATCCTTCGCGTCAATCTCACCGCCGGCACCGTCACCTCGGAGCCGCTGAAGATGGACTGGGCCCGCGCCTACCTTGGCTCGCGCGGCCTGGCCACCAAATACATCGTCGACGAGGTCGACCCCAAGGTCGACCCGCTGTCGCCGGCCAACAAGCTGATCTGGGCGACCGGGCCGCTGACCGGCACCATGGCCTCGACGGGTGGCCGCTATACCGTGGTCACCAAGGGCCCGCTGACCGGCGCCATCGCCTGCTCCAACTCCGGCGGCTACTGGGGCGCCGAGTTGAAGATGGCTGGCTGGGACATGGTCATCTTCGAAGGCAAGTCGGCCAAGCCGGTGTACCTGTTCATCGAGGACGATGTGGCCGAGTTGCGCGACGCCGCGCACTTGTGGGGCCAGAGCGTCTGGAAGACGGAGGAGACGATCAAGAAGCAGCACCAGGACCCGCTGATCCGTGTGTCCTCGATCGGCCTGGCCGGCGAGAAACTGGTGCTGTTCGCGGCGGTCGTGAATGACCTGCACCGCGCCGCCGGCCGCTCCGGCGTCGGCGCCGTGATGGGCAGCAAGAACTTGAAGGCCATTGCGGTGCGCGGCACCAAGGGCGTTGGCAATTTGGCCGACCCCAAGGAGTTCATGCGCGTCACCTACGAGAAAAAGAAGATCCTGGCGGACAACGCGGTCACCGGCCAGGGTTTGCCGACCTATGGCACCCAGGTGCTGATGAGCGTCATCAACGAGATGGGCGGGTTGCCCACGCGCAACCACCGCGACGTGCAGTTCGAGGGGGCCAAGGACATCGGCGCCGAAGCCATGGCCGCACCGCGCAAGAGCGACGGCAAGGCGCAGCTGGTGACCAACCAGGCGTGTTTCGGCTGCACCATTGCCTGCGGGCGCATCAGCAAGATCGACCCGACGCACTTCTCGGTGGCCAACAAGCCGCAGTATTGGGGGGCGACCGGCGGCCTGGAGTACGAGGCGGCCTGGGCCCTCGGTGCGGCCAACGGCGTCAACGATCTCGAAGCGCTGCAATACGCCAACACGATCTGCAACGAGCAGGGCATGGACCCGATCACTTTCGGCGCCACCATCGGGGCGGTGATGGAGTTGTACGAGATGGGGGTGTTGACCGCCGAGCAGATCGGCATCGAGTCGCCCTTCGGCTCGGCCAAGGCCCTGTGCGATCTGGCCGACATGACGGCCAACGGCACCGGCTTTGGCATCGAGATCGGCCAGGGCTCCAAGCGCTTGACCGCGAAGTACGGCCACCCCGCGCTGAGCATGAGCGTCAAGGGCCAGGAGTTTCCGGCGTATGACGCACGCGGTATCCAGGGCATGGGCTTGGCCTATGCCACCAGCAACCGCGGCGCTTGCCACTTGCGCGGCTACACCGTGGCCTCCGAAGTCTTCGGCATCCCGGTCAAGACCGACCCGCTGGTGGCTGAGGGCAAGCCCGAACTGGTGGTGGCCTTCCAGGACGCGACGGCGGCGTTCGACTCAGCAGGCATTTGCATCTTCACCAGCTTCGCCTGGGGCCTGGCCGATGTGGCGCCGCAAGTTGCCGCGGCCTGCGGCCCCGAATTCACGCTGGAGAACCTGAGCCTGATCGGTGAGCGCATCTGGAACATGGAGCGTGACTTCAACAACCGCGCGGGCTTCACCGAGAAGGACGACACCCTGCCGCCACGCCTGCTCAACGAAGCGGCCAAGAGCGGCCCGGCCAAGGGCCTGAAGAGCATGCTGCCGGAAATGCTGCCCAAGTACTACGCCGCCCGCGGCTGGAATGCCGACGGCACCTTGACCGCCGCCACGCGCAGCAGGCTCGGTCTCTGATCGCCGCAGCGCGGCCATGAGCGAAGGCGGTTCCTGGTGAACCGCCTTCTGTCTTTACAGCACGAAAGCAGACCATGAAGCACGTCATCCTCGGTGCCGGCCCGGCCGGCGTGATCGCTGCGGAAACCATCCGCAAGCACGCGCCGGACGACGACATCCTGATCATCGGCGACGAACCCGAAGCACCGTACTCGCGCATGGCGATCCCCTACCTGCTGATCGGCAATGTCGGCGAGAACGGGACGCACCTGCGCCACGGCGCCGGACACTTCGAGAAGCAGCGCATCGTCGTCAAGCGCGGCATTCGCGCCACGGCGGTCGATACCGCGGCCCACACCGTGACCCTGGACGACGGCAGCAGCGTGCGCTTCGACCGCCTGCTCATCGCTACCGGGTCGAGCCCGGCCAGCCCGCCGATCCCGGGCATCCATAGCGCAGGCGTGCACGCCTGCTGGACGCTGCAGGACGCGCGCGCGATCGCCCAGCGCGCGACGCAGGGCGCGAGGGTCTTGCAAATGGGCGCCGGCTTCATTGGGTGCATCATCATGGAAGCCTTGGCGGCGCGCGGTGTGGAACTCACCGTGGTCGAGATGGGCGACCGCATGGTGCCCCGCATGATGGGCCCGACGGCCGGCGGCATGATCAAGGCCTGGTGCGAGAGCAAGGGCGTGCGCGTGTTCACCGGGACGCGGGTCGACGCCATCGAGCCGCATCGGCCGTTGCGCGTCAAGTTGTCGAACGGTCAGCAGCTCGAATGCGATCTGCTGATCAGCGCCACGGGCGTCAAGCCCAATATTGGCTTTCTGGAGAAGACTGGCATCACGTGCCTGCTCGGCGTGCTGACCGATGAGCACCTACAGACCAGCGTGCCGGGCATCTACGCCGCGGGCGATTGCGCTGAAGCCTTCGACAAGGTGAGCGGCAAGACCATCGTCAGTGCGATCCAGCCCAACGCCGCCGAACAGGCCCGCGTGGCGGCCTTGAACATGGTCGGCCGCAAGGCGGAGCTGCGTGGCGTGACCCAGATCAATGTGCTCGACACCCTGGGCCTCATCTCCACCAGCTTCGGCGACTGGCAAGGTGCGCCAGGGGGGGAGCATGTCGAACTCACCGATCGCGGCGCGGGGCGACACCTGAGTCTGCAGTTCAGCGGCGACCGACTGATCGGCTGCAACAGCATCGGCTGGACCGACCATGTCGGTGCGATGCGCGGCCTGGTCGAGGGACAGGTGCGTCTGGGGGAGTGGAAGCAACGCCTGCTGGACGACCCCACGCAACTGATGCCGGCCTACCTCGCCAGCGCGCAGGCGCAGGACCACAAGGCTCTCGTGCGGGCATGATCGGCGACCCGACGCTCGCCTGACGATGCACATCACGTTCAAGCTCTACGCCAGCCTGACCCAGCACCTGCCCGCCGAGGCGCGGCGCAGCAACCAGGTCGCGCTCGAAGTACCCGATGGCACGCCGATCGCCAAGATCATCGAGCCCTTCGGCATGCCGGAAAAGCTGGTGCATCTGGTGCTTGTGAATGGCGTCTACGTGGCGCCTGCCGAGCGCTTGAGCTTCGTGCCCAAGGATGGCGACGTGCTGGCCATCTGGCCGCCGATCGCGGGCGGCTAGGCCGGTGCAAGCGCACTACCCCTTCGCCTTCGAACGCGAAATGGGGTGCACCGAAACCGAGTTGCGCGGCTGGCTACCCGGCGCCTCGCGTCAGCGGCCGATGAGCTGGCGCGTCGACGGCGTCGAGACGTCACTCGATGCGGGCACGGTGTCCATCACCTGGCGAACGCTCGAGCCCCGCCGCATCGCCTTGATCGTGTTGCCGCGCCTGCACGTGCGCTTCGAGGCCCGCGGCATCGATGAGGCCGCATGGCAAGCCTTCATGCGCCACTTCGACCTCTACACCCAGCGAGGGGGCGGCTGAGGGGCTCGCGATCGGCCCATCGCCTGGCGGCGGCCCGGTCAACAGCGCCGGGCCCGACTCATTGGGTGCTGAGCGTGAGTTGCACCCGCGGTGTCCAGGCCGCATCCTCTTCGCCCGAAGCGCGCAATTTTGGTGCGGCCAGGAACAGGCGCTCGCCCGGCAGGCCCTTGGCGATCAGGGCGTCGCGCACCGCCACGCCGCGTTGCAGCGCCAACTCACGCTCGCTGACGGGATCGCTGGCCCCGGTGACAGTCATCTTCAGCGCGGGTCGGTCGGTCAGGGCCTTCACCAGCAGGTTGCCGATGATCTTCAGCACGATGCCGAAGACGCTGAATTGCGGATCGTTGATCGAGCCGGAGACGGGCGGGTTGATGTCGATCACGCCATTGCGGTCCTTCAGCAGGGCCACGACCAGGAGCACTGGCAGCTTGGTTGCGTCGGGCGAATCGATCTTGTCGTCGAAGGTGAGTTGATTCAGGATCACCTGGTTCTTTGCGTCGAGCTTGCCGTCGGGGTCGATCTTGTAGGCCACCTCCATCGACAGCTTGCCGCGCTCGATGGCGTAGCCGGCGTAGCGTGCGGCGCAGGGCGACAGCGGCGCGAGCTCGAGGTCGCTGGCCTTGGCGCGAATGTCCGGGGCCAAGGGCTGCGCTGTCGGGTTCAGCGAGCCCGCGATCTCGAGCAGCGCCGTGCCCGCGGCGCGGCCGCGCAGGTCCAGCGTGGCCATGTTGCGAGTGCTGGAGTCGAACGCGCCGAGACGCCCGTTCAGCTCCCTCAAGACCGCGCTGTAGTTGGGTCGGACCAAGCGGTCGGTGACGTCGATCTTGCCGTTGACGAGTTGGGTGCCACCGACGCTGATGTCCAGTGGCAGCCCCGCGCCAGACGGTGCCGACGCCGCCGCCCCGGCGGCAGGTGGCGCCGCGACGTCGCGCAAATTGAGGCGGCCCTGCTCCGTGATGACCAGCCGCGAGTGGAAGTCGGTGAGCGCCGCTTCCTGGATGTCGAGCCGCGGCTTGCTGCCGGGCAGCATCGCGAACCGCAAACCGCGCAGCGTAAACGACTGCCAGCTGAGCAACTCGTCGCCTTGCGCTGCGTAACCGCGACGCCCCCGCGCCAGCTGGCTTCGGCGCGCAGCAAATCGAGGTTCAGGCCGGCGCCGAAGTAGGGCTCGAACAGGTGCACCGGTGCGCGTTCGATGCGCAACGTGCCGCGGGCCTGCAGCGGCGCCGTTGCCAATTGGCCGGCCCACTCGATGCGGCCAAGATTGGCAAGCGCCTCTGCCGCCACCTTCCCGGGCGCTGGCTCGCCCAGCACGTCTTCGGCCAAGCGCAATTGCAGCTGCGTACGGGCGAGTGCCACGCCCGGCCAGTTCAGGCCGCTGACGCTGGCGTTGATGCCAGTGGCTGCGAGCCGCACCGGCTCGCTGACGCCGCCGACGCCGCCGCTGTCGCGCGGACGCTGGTCGCGCAGGCGCAGCTCGCCGCCACTCCGCTGCAGCACAATCGGCCATGCTTTGAAGTGCCTTGTGATCCGTGAATGACCTTTTCTTGATGCTCGGCATCGAATCCTGGAAGCCGGTGCTCAGCAGCCTGTTGCTGCCACCGGTGCCTTTGCTGTTGCTGACCCTTCTGGGTGCACGGCTGATCCTCTGGCGGCGCAGCTGGGGTTGGTTGATGGTGGGCCTGGCCACGGCGGGCATCTGGCTCAGCGCTTGCAGTGCGGTTGGCGAGTGGTTGCAAAGCGCGCTGCTGTCGCCGCCACCGGCCCTGCCTGCGGAGCGCGTTGCCAGTTTGCGCCGTGACATGTCCGCACGTTCCTCGGTGGCCGTGGTGGTGCTCGGCGGCGGGCGCGAGGCGCGTGCGCCGGAATACGGGGTGGCCAGCCTGAGCCCGTTGGCGCTGGAGCGCCTGCGTTTCGGTATCTGGTTGGGCCGCCAGACCGGCGCGCCGCTGATGTTCAGCGGCGGCTTGGGGCATGCGGCTGAACCCGGGGCGTCGGAGGCCGACGTGGCAGCGGAGATTGCCGCGCGCGAGTTCGGCCGGCCGTTGCGCTGGATCGAGAGCCGGTCGCGCGACACACGCGAGAACGCGCAGTTCGCGGCGGCCGTGCTAAAGGACAACAAGGTCGAGCATCTGGTCCTGGTCACTCACGGCTGGCACATGCCGCGTGCAATGCGCGCGTTCCGGGACGCAGCGACGCGCGTGGGAGCAACCTGGGAGCTGGTGCCCGCGCCCATGGGCCTGGCCTCGCGCATCGAGCGTCCGACACTGCGCTGGGTGCCGTCTGCGGAAGGCTTCCTGCTGGTGCGCGCCGTGCTGCGCGAAAAAGTCGGCTGGTGGCTCGGCGCCTGAGCGCCGTCCGTCGCCCCAAAAGTCGCCCCAAAATGCGAAACCCCTCCGCACCGAAGTGGGAGGGGTCGGGTGGCTGACGCCACCGTTCGGGGCTCGGGAGAGAGTGGTCCCGGGCTCCTTGGGCGCAGAGACTGCACCACTGGGATTGCCTGAAGATCAGGCACCGCCACGATAAGCCCGCGCCTGCACCCCGGCAACACAATCGCGCCAATCGCCTGCGCGTCAGCCATTGCCAGCGCTGCGGGCGCGCGATCAACTGCGAGGGGGGGCCATCACGGCATCGAACAGTGCCGAGACCTTCTGCGTCACCTCGGCCGGCATGCTGATGGTGCGGCCCCATTCGCGCGCCGTCTCGCCGGGCCACTTGTGGGTGGCGTCGATGCCCATCTTGCCGCCCAGGCCGCTGACCGGCGAGGCGAAATCCAGGTAGTCGATGGGGGTCTGGTCCACCAGTGTCGTGTCGCGCACCGGATCGACCCGCGTGGTGATGGCCCAGATCACTTCTTGCCAGTCGCGAATGTTCACGTCGTCGTCGGTGACGATGATGAACTTGGTGTACATGAACTGGCGCAGGAAACTCCAGACGCCGAACATCACCCGCTTGGCGTGCCCCGGGTAGGACTTCTTGATCGAAATCAGCGCCATGCGGTAGCTGCAGCCTTCGGGCGGCAGGTAGAAATCGACGATCTCCGGAAACTGCTTCTGCAGGATCGGCACGAACACCTCGTTCAGCGCCACGCCCAGGATCGCGGGCTCGTCCGGCGGCTTGCCGGTGTAGGTGGAGTGGTAGATCGGGTCGCGGCGGTGCGTGATGCGGTCGATGCGAAAGACCGGAAACCAGGCCTGCTCGTTGTAGTAACCCGTGTGGTCACCGAAAGGGCCCTCCAGGGCGTGCAGGTAACCGCCTTGCTCTTTGATCTTGACGCCGTACTCGCTCTCGCCGGTCCAGCCGGGCGGCGCGCTTGGGATGTGTCCCTCCAACACGAACTCGGCGCTGGCCGGGGCCTGCAACTTGAGCCCGCCTTCGCCAACGCCGGTGTCGGCCAGTTCGGTGCGGCTGCCGCGCAGCAGGCCGGCGAACTGGTACTCCGACAGCGTGTCTGGCACCGGCGTCACGGCGCCCAGAATGGTGGCCGGATCGGCGCCCAGGGCGACCACGATGGGGAAGGCCTGGCCCGGGTTGGCGCGCGCGAAGTCGCGGAAGTCGAGCGCGCCGCCGCGGTGGGCCAGCCAGCGCATGATCACCTCGCGGCGGCCAATCACCTGCTGGCGGTAGATGCCGAGGTTTTGGCGTGACCGCGGCGCGGGCACGCTCTGCGGGCCACGCGTGATGGTCAGGCCCCAGGTGATCAGCGGGCCGGCGTCGTCAGGCCAACAGGTTTGTACCGGCAGGTGGCCAAGGTCGACTTCGGCGCCCTCGAGCGATGCCTCCTGGCAAGGCGGTTGGCGTACCTTGGCCGGCTTCATGTCCCACAGCGCCTTGATCATTTGCAGCAGGCGCCCGGTGTCCTTGAGGCCCCGTGGCGGCTCCGGCTCCTTCAGGCTGGCGAGCACCCGGCCGACGTCGCGCAGCCCGCTCAACCCTTCGGCGCCCATTCCCAGCGCCACCCGGTTCGGGGTGCCAAACAGGTTGATCAAGGCAGGAATTTTGTAACCCACTGGATGTTCAACCAGCATCGCCGGGCCGCCCGCGCGCAGCACACGGTCAGCGAGCGCTGTCATCTCGAGCCGCGCCGATACAGGCTCCGTGACTCGCCGCAGTTCGCCGAGCCGTTCGAGTTGGCGCATGAAGTCGCGCAAATCACGGTATTTCATATATCGATTCGTGGCTGACTATTGATTTGCAAAGGCTTGACTGGTTATTACGCGGCTTCCTAGAATCCGGGCACTCTGAAAGATATAGGGTTAACCCGCTCTTCCGTGCGGCGCATCCAGGGTCATCCGTGACGAAATGCCGGGGCCGCCCGACAGCGCCAACGATTATCACTGCCGAGATCGGATCGATGCTTTGCCCCCTGCGAGGCATGTGGCCAACGGCAGCCGTTTGAAAGGGAACGACGTGAAAACAATCGAAACGCTCCGCTCCGCACGCACCGCCTGCGCTGTGTTCGGCCGCGACGTGGCCAACGGCCTGCTCGAAGTCAGCCACAACGGCCTGGCCTTCGTGGGCCTGGTGGCGCTCACGGTGGTGGTGTTCGTGGTCGGCCAGCCCGGCATCCGTCACGACGCCGAGACGTATGCGCTCGGCTGGCTGCAAGAGCGCAACGAGGCCCGCGCCGAGCGCGACGGCAACGTCCTGCTGGCGCTGGCCGAGCCCGACGCGGTCAGCCGCGCGACCGCCACCGACCCGCGCGAGCTGAACCGCCAGCAGGCCGCCGTGGCGCAGTGGCTGTCGCGGCGCTACAAGGTGGCGCCCGAGCCGATCAGCCGGCTGGTGCAGGAAGCCTGGTCTGTCGGCCAGCGAGCGCAGCTCGACCCCACGCTGATCCTGGCCATCATGGCCATCGAGTCCAGCTTCAACCCGTTTGCCCAGAGCACCGTCGGCGCGCAAGGCCTGATGCAGGTGATGACCCGCGTGCACGACGAGAAATACCTGGCCTTCGGCGGCAACCACGCCGCGTTCGACCCCCTGACCAACCTGCGCGTCGGCGTGCAAGTGCTCAAGGAGTGCATTGCCCGCGCCGGCAGCCTGGAGGGTGGCCTGCGCTTCTACGTCGGCGCCGGCAACCTGCCCGATGACGGTGGCTACGCCAGCAAGGTGTTGAACGAGCAGGCCCACCTGCGCCATGTCGCGGCCGGCAAGGCGGTGTCGATCAACGCGCGGCAGGCGGTCACCGCAGTCCCGGTGCGCGCCAGCGCTGGCAATGAGCCCGCCACCGAGGCCGGTCAAGTCGAGGCGCCGGCACGCGGCAAACCCAGCGAACAGCTGGCCACGCTGAGCTGACCGAGCCCTGCTGCCGCTACACTGGCAGCCTGCGCGACTGGCGATAGGGCGGCGTCTGCCCCCCGAGGTGGCTTACCACCGGGAAGTGCAGGCGGCCCGGGCGCGAACACAAGTGCGGTCTGGGACGCGTCAGCCGTTCGCCTGGGCAGCCCTGCGTTCGATCCCAACCACCGGATCGCCGCGATGGCCCTTCACCCTGAAGAGGACTGCCTCCATGTTCGACCGCAGCCAGTACACCCTTGCCCGCATCGATCCGGAAATCTGGGCCGCCGTCTTGGCCGAGAACCAGCGCCAGGAACAGCACATCGAGCTGATCGCCAGCGAGAACTACACCTCGCCCGCGGTGATGGCTGCGCAGGGCTCGCAGCTGACCAACAAATACGCCGAGGGCTACCCCGGCAAGCGCTATTACGGCGGCTGCGAGCACGTCGACGTGGTCGAGCAACTGGCCATCGACCGCTGCAAGCAGCTGTTCGGTGCCAACTTCGCCAACGTGCAGGCCAACTCAGGCTCGCAGGCCAACCAGGCCGTGTTCTTCGCCTTGCTGCAGCCGGGCGACACCATCATGGGCATGAGCCTGGCCGAAGGCGGCCACCTCACCCACGGCATGCCGCTGAACATGAGCGGCAAGTGGTTCAAGGTGGTGAGCTACGGCCTGGATGCCCAGGAAGCCATCGACTACGACGCGATGGAGCGCCTGGCGCATGAAACCAAGCCCAAGCTCATCATCGCCGGCGCTTCGGCGTACAGCCTGGCCATCGACTTCGAGCGCTTCGCCAGAGTGGCCAAGGCCGTCGGCGCGATCTTCTTGGTCGACATGGCGCACTACGCAGGGCTGATTGCCGCTGGCGTCTACCCCAACCCCGTGCCCCACGCCGACGTGGTGACCTCCACCACCCACAAAGGCTTGCGCGGCCCGCGCGGCGGCATCATCCTGATGAACGACGAGGCGATTGCGAAGAAGGTCAACAGCGCCATCTTTCCCGGCATCCAGGGCGGCCCGCTGATGCACGTCATTGCCGGCAAGGCCGTGGCCTTCAAGGAAGCGCTCGAACCGGCCTTCAAGACCTACCAGCAGCAAGTGGTGGCCAACGCCCGCGTGCTGGCAGACACACTCATCGAGCGCGGCCTGCGCATCGTCAGCGGCCGCACCGAGAGCCATGTGATGCTGGTCGACTTGCGGCCCAAGGGCCTGACCGGCAAGGAGGCAGAAGCCATCCTCGGCCTGGCGCACATGACCTGCAACAAGAACGGCATCCCGAACGACCCGCAAAAGCCGATGGTCACCAGCGGCATCCGCCTGGGCTCGCCGGCCTTCACCACGCGCGGGTTCAAGGAAGAGCAGGCGCGGCAAACGGCGCACCTGATCGCCGACGTGCTCGACGCCCCTCACGATGAAGCCAACCTGGCCGCTGTGCGGGCCAAGGTGGCGGTGCTGACGCGCGACTTCCCCGTGTACAGATGACAGCCCCCAAGCCAGCGCCTTCGGCGCGGCCCGGCGGCGGCCGGGATCGCTAGCGTATGCGCTGCCCTTTCTGCAGCCACGAGGAAACCCAGGTCGTCGAGACGCGCGAGTCCGACGAAGGCGACGTCATCCGGCGCCGCCGCCGCTGCCTGAAGTGCGACAAGCGCTTCACCACCTACGAGCGGCCCGAGATCGCGCTGCCCACGGTGGTGAAGAAGGACGGCGGCCGCGCCGAGTTCGTGCGCGCCAAGCTGCGCGCCTCGATGCAACTGGCCCTGCGCAAGCGCCCCGTGAGCGTCGAGCAGATCGACGCCGCCGTCGAGCGCATCGAAGACAAGCTGCTCACCAGCGGCGCCCGCGAAGTGGCATCGACACGCCTGGGTGAACTGGTGATGCGTGAGTTGAAGCGCATCGACAAGGTGGCCTACGTGCGCTTTGCGTCGGTGTACCGGAGCTTCGAAGACGTGGATGAGTTCCGCCAGCTGATCCGCGATATCTGACGCTTGAAGAGTTTCGGGCTTGCTTGCCTCGGGCGAGAGTCAGCTTGCCAGCGGCGCCGGGCTGAGCAACTTGTACTGCGTTGGCGACTCCTCGAACGCGTTGGTCGCCCGCAGGCTGGCAAGGAGGGCCGAAAGGTCCGCATAGCTGAAGCCCGCGCACCAGCGCGCTGCGAACGCAAGTGCCTTGATGAATCCGTCCGGCTCGTTTGCGCGGGCCAGAGCGCGCTGACAGCCCACGTATTGCGGATGGAACAGCGTAGGGATGATGATGCGACAAAGCCCAAGCCTCGACATCTCGGCGTTCATGATCAATCGCGACAGCCGGCCGTTGCCATCGTCAAATGGATGTGTCTCAGAAACGAGGAAAGCGTAGTAGATGGCGCGCGCCAGCCCTTCGGGCACGCTCAGTGCCAGCGTGGAACCTTCTTGCAGGGTTCCGCGCACGAACGCCGGAAGCACAAATTGTGTCGTCCCGGCAAAGTTGGCTGTTGTCTTGATCTCGCCCGGGTTGGCTTCAGGACGTCGGTCGAGCATAGTCCGGTGCCGTGCCTGCAACCCCGCGACGAATGCCGAGTCCGGTGGGGGAACACTGTCGCGCGTGCCCTCGCGCATGGCCTGATTGAACACGCCCAAAACGTCGTGCGAGTCATTGGGCCGCCCGGAAATAGTGATGTTGCGAAGCACGATGGCCTCGGCTTCTTCGATGGAGAATTTCGTGTCTTCGACGTAGTTGGAGAAGTACGACTCGATGAACGCGAAATGGACCTTTGCATCGCCATCCGGCGCCGCGTCGCGAATCGTCGGCAGAGCGGCCGTCCGCAGGGCCGTTGCAAGCAACTCAAAACGCATCATCTTTTCGGCATCGACCGGTGTGCCCCGCGCGACGAGCTGGCCATGCCGGGTGCGGAGTTGCCCCTTCAGATGAGTCTTGAGCAGAAGCCCGACCATGCTGTTCAGCGCGTGGAATGCCTTCTCCGCCCCGAGCGCGGGTGCGATGGCTCGGGCGGCGTCACGCACCTGGTTCAGTGCAGCCTCGCCGGAGGCGTTCAGGATGGAGACGAGCCGCTCCTCGACAGCCTTTTTGCCGGCGCGGGTGGGGCGCTCCGTTGTGACTCGCCCGAGGTTCTCCAACAGGGCTCGATGGCGTGATGCCCAATACAGGCTGGTGGTACCCAGAGGCAGGTCGCCCGGCTGCGCTGGGGCACCTTTGAGCAGCACCAAGTCGACACCGGGCAGTTTGATGATGCGGTTGAAGCGGGTCGGATGGCTCAGCGAGACGTAGCCAGCGTCTGTCAGCCCGCGGGTCAGCGCACTGATGTGAGACACCACAGCGTCGGGGACGAGGTGCCCCGCGAGGATCTGCCAGTGGCGGCGAACCCTGGAGGCGACGTCCTCTTTGGAGCCAGCCAGCGCGTACACACCAGGGGCGATGCGCTGAAGCTCGCCACCCTTGGCGCGTCGCTGAAGTTGGCGCGCCTGCGCCGCATCATTGCTAGCGAAGAAAACTTCGGCATGCGGCTGTCGGGGGGGTGCTACCGAAGGCATCGAGCTTGGCGAACGTGTCTGTCAGCCGCTAAATATATTGCAAGTTTGTCGGTTTAAAGCTATTGAATGCCGATTCTTCTGAATGCGGCAGGCGTCACTTGGCAATGCAACCAGGTCGCGCCCGCCGGCCAACGCACCAAAGTTGTGCGGCTCCCACCGATGGGGGTGACCCCCTTAAGGGGGAAGTTCTTTACGGTCGGGCTGCCTAAAGTGATCTCCATCAACCCCAGGAGATCGACATGCACTGCAAGCGCTTCTCAGGCTTTCAACGTGGCCTGACCTTGATCGAAATCTGCATCGTGCTGGCGATTGTCAGCATCCTGGTCGGCACCGCAATTCCCTCGTTCGACCAGAGCCACAAGAAGCGGCTGCTCGACGGCACTGCCGCCGAGCTGGCGACCGACCTGCGCTACGTGCGCAGCGAGGCGGTGGCGCGCAACGAGGGCGTGCGCATCGGTTTCCGGGCTGTAGCGGGCGGCACCTGCGCGATGATCCACACCGGCGCCAATTCCGACTGCAGTTGCAGTGCGGACGGCGTGGCCGCGTGCGGCAACGGGGCTACCCTACTGAAGTCGCACTTCCATCCGACCAGCAGTGGCGTGTCCGTAACCGCGAACGTGACCTCGATGCGTTTCGACGAGACCAATGGCACCGTGACGCCAGCTGGCACGGTCACCTTGGCATCGGCCAACGGCAAGATGCTGCGGCATGTCGTCAACATCATGGGGCGCGTGCGCACCTGCTCGCCCGGTGCCACAGTCAAGGATGTGAAGCCGTGCTGAAATTCACGGCCTCGCGTGGGCACCGATCGCGATGGCGACGGACGGTTGAGCGGGCGTGATGGCCGGCGCCCTACAGGCGCGACACAGTTGGCTCCATTGCGCACAATTGGGGCCATGAGCATGCCGTTCCAAACCATCGACCTGCGCCTGTATGGCCGTGGTCGAGGATTTACCCTCATCGAGATGATGATCGTCGTGGCCCTCATTGGCTTGCTGGCTGCAATCGCTCTGCCGTCTTACTTCGGGTCTTTGCGTAAAACGCGTCGCGCCGATGCAGTGGCGGTGACGTCACAGATTCAGCAAGCCCAGGAGCGCTGGCGCGCTACTTGCCTCAGCTACGCCACATTGATTCCTACGGCCAATGCGGGTGACTGTGTCATCGGGACGAGTGGCTTGGCAGTCCCGGCTGTGACAGGGGCGCGCTACACCTATGCGTTGTCTGCCGTGTCGGCCACGGGTTACACGCTCACCGCAACCGCCGTCGTGGGCAGCAGTCAGGCCAGTGACACCGGGTGCACGGCATTGGTCATGACCGTGACGGCCGGTGTGGCAGTACAGACGCCCGCCCAGTGCTGGAGCAGATGATCATGCGGCGCACACGCGGCTTCACCTTGATCGAACTGTTGGTCGTGATGGCACTGGCGGGGGTATTGGCTGCGTTGGTGGCGCCGTCGTTCAACGAGCAGATTTGGCGGCGCCGACTCGAAGGCGTCGCGACAGAACTAAGTACCGACCTGCAATTTGCGCGTACGCAGGCTGTGGACGACCGTGCAAATGTCCGTGTCATGACGCTGAGTACGACGCAGTACGTGGTCCGTAACGCAGCCAACGTCGACCTGAAGACCGTCAACCTTCCGGCTGGCATCACGGCCACCAACGGCGTGACGGTGACCTACGATCAATTGCGTGGCACGTCCGACGTTCAGCAGTTCACGGTGGCAAGCACGCGAACCGCCGCAGAACTCCGGATCGACACCAACATCATGGGCCGCGTCAGCATCTGCTCCCCGAGCGGGAGTTTGAAGGGGTACACCGCATGCTGATGGCTATCACTACACCATCGCGGGGCACATCGGCGCAGCGCGGCCTGTCTC
>Ga0163144_10004721_pt1 | contig 30597 bp, 34 predicted proteins | sample OliLak19BULKMAT1_FD_123175 | JGI IMG/M metagenome (GOLD analysis project Ga0163144, IMG submission 123175) | Freshwater microbial mat bacterial communities from Lake Vanda, McMurdo Dry Valleys, Antarctica - Oligotrophic Lake LV.19.BULKMAT1 | ecosystem: Environmental > Aquatic > Freshwater >... | reverse complement strand
GCCATCATCTCAAGAACACAGCGTTTATCGCCTCGTTCCGCTGCGCTCCACGAGCCGATAAACGCTATCCATTAATGCTAAACACTAACTCTTAAACTGGACCAATTATAGGGGGCTTGACAGGTTTGTTAGCAGCAATGACAATAGGCTGCTTCCTGCTCTGTCCTTCACTCGATTCCTGCACGACGTAATGGCCGGGCTGAAGCTTGGCATAGAACAGGGGATCGGCATCGGTACTGAGCAGCTCATTACCATGACTATCAGAAATGATAATATGGGTATCACCCGAATAGGCACCGTTTGTGCCGGCACTTAGTACACGTAGATTGTAATTATGTTGTACCGCTTTCATCGCGTTGAATTCTTCGTCGCCAATGCCGCCGGTGATATAGGTAATGTTACCCTCCTGCCTGATTTCAGGTAACTCCTCTGCCAAAGCAGAAGAGGATTGGAGTGCCATGGCAAACAGGGTTGCTATAACATACACAGATTTTTTCGAGATAGGGTGGTTTTCCATAAGACACTCCATTTATTAGGTTGGATAATGTGGGTATAGGTACCCGCTAATGACTGATAATCTGTTGATTTTCTATCGGGTCTGCCAATTGTTTGCGATAGGGAGCTGGGTGTTTGGCGTAAGGAACCTATAAATAATGCCGTCAGGAGTTCTTCGGGAGGTGTTTGATTAATACCGCCTGCAATTGGTGCGGATTGAACGGCTTGGTGATGTAATCATCCATTCCGGCTGCCATGCATTTCTCGCGGTCGCCTTTGAGTGCGTGCGCTGTCATCGCGATAATAGGCACGGGCGAGGATCCTTTGGTCTGCTCGAATCCGCGAATATGCCGAGTAGTTTCATAACCATCCATGAAGGGCATTTGCACATCCAGTAACAGGAGTGAATATTTACCGGGAGTAAATTTCTCGATAGCTTCCTTTCCATTACGCACCACTTCATAACGATAACTGAAATTATCCAGTAAATTGGTCGCTACCAAAATATTGGGTTCGTAATCTTCTACTAGCAGAATAGGCAGCTGGTTGGTATTTTCGTGCTTATCCAGATAAATAATATTTTCCTGATAGGGAAGGCTGGTGTTCTCGGATTCTTCAGCATTCAGGTGTAGATGCAGGACAAAGGTAGAGCCGGTACCCACCCGTGCTGGTAACGGTGATAGATCCACCCATTTGTTCGGCCAGGGATTTGGAAATAGCCAGGCCGAGGCCAGTACCGCCATACCTGCGGGTAATGGAGGGATCCGCCTGAATGAATTTCCCAAATATATCAAAAATCTTATTTTCAGGAATGCCAATGCCGGTATCTTTGACTGAGACGGTTATGTTTTTCTTCCCATTTCCGCTACCGCCATTGGCAAGGAAAACAGATACGCCGCCGTGATCGGTAAATTTAACGGCGTTCCCGACCAGATTGAGCAGTATCTGGCGGATACGTCCGCTATCGCCTACGAATGTCTTATAGAGACCGGCTTCATACTGCACCGTAAGACCAATTCCTTTTTCTTTTGCACGCACAGACATCACGCTGATCACCCGCTCAAGCAGGGCAGTCATATTAAAAGGGGATTCATCCAGTTCAATGACTTCTGATTCTATTTTATCAATGTCCAGCAAATCATTGATCAGCACCATGAGCCCATCAGCACTCGTCTGCAGCACGCTCACACATTTTCTTTGCTTGTCATCCAGTTTGGTCGTCAGCAGAATGTTGGTAAGTCCGATGATAGCATTCATCGGTGTTCTGATTTCATGGCTCATATTGGCCAGAAACTCGGATTTCGCTTTATTGGCTTTTTCAGCAACGAGGGTTGCCACTTCCGCGGATGCCTGTCCTTTTTGCGCAAATTGTGTGGCATCTTCTGCAAACTCACGGCCTCTGTCGGCCATATCCTGCTTTGCATCGGTTCTGAATTTGATGGCCTCGGCTATGTCAATATTCGATTGGGCCAATTTTTCAGCAATATCCACATTGGATGCGGCCAGATCATGAGCAACATGGGTGAGGTTTAGCGCGTTTTCCGTAGCGGGTTTATTTGCCTGGCGTTGTATAAAAATGACCGCCACAATCAGGAGAAGTGATGCGACCGCGACCAGTAATTCATTGCTCCGATATATACCCCCCGCCTGAAAAGTAAGCAGATAGCGGAAGAGTGTCACCGCGAGAATGCAATGCAGTCCATACTCCAAAAGAAACTTTTTCGAGGAAACTGCATAGCCCATAATAGTATTACCTAATCTGCCATAAGGCCATCGGTGAAAGCGTCCAGCGCATTCATTGCGCGGGAGGCGAGTGGAGAACGTTTAAGTAGGTTTCGCGGCATTTGACGCAGATGGTGCAAGCATGCCAGTGCCGACAGTATCAGCATTATGACTGTAAGTATAGCAGCGATACCGATTATTATCATCGCCGCCGCAGGCTCTGCGCCATACTGTAATAAGGCGAAATAGCCGATATACAGGCCGCTTACCAGCATCACGCTTATCATAATCGAAATGACAATAGTGAGGCTTGCGACCACGATGATACCGGCCAGCAGTCGCTGGAACAGCCATCGGCCATACGCCCTCTGCCCAAATCCAATTGCGATAAGTAGTTTTTCCATGGGTGATAATGACCTTAGTAAACCTGACGGCAAAGCAGCGCGTCGTGCGGCGTCATCTAAATGATGCCAAAAATATTGAGTATAATAATGAGGCTGACGGGAACGCCCAATAGCCAGAGTATCAAACTACGCATACTAACTTCCTTGAATAGATTATCTGAATGTGACCTCGAGTTTAGAGAGGCAGGACACCATGCTGCCCTGCCTCTCTATTCCGTTATGCTAGCGGCGAAGCAGCGCGCCGAGCAGTACGCCTACACCTAGTGCAATCATGCTTGAGCGCACGGGATTGCTACGGATTTCCGACGTTACCACTTCACCTGCATGCGAAATTTCATCGCTTGCGGCGTTGTACATGCTGCGGACCTTGCGGCCTGCCTGATTAGCGGCGCTATGCAGATCGTTATTAAATTCATTAGCGGTATTCTTCAGGCTGCTTACGGTATCGTTCTTTACGGTGGTGGATGACATAACATTCTCCTTAGGGTTAAAAATTAAATGGTAGGTTAGAGACGTGTAGTATTATTGGTGGCAGGTAGCGTTTCTGAGTGGGATATATTGTCCGCCCAGATAGGCACCTCCCAGAACACCGGCGATAGTAGCTGCAGTATTACCGCTACCCTTTCCGATCTGATTGCCCACTATGCCGCCTCCGGCACCGCCGGCAATATAGCCAAGGACATTGCTGTCATCGCATTGCTGCTGTACCGGGCCGGCAGACGCCATTTTCTGGGGCGGCGTCCGATGGGGTGTTTTTTGAGCTGTGATGGTTGTTTTGGTTACCTGCTTCGGTGTCTGCGTATAGTAAGCAGTGGCTACAGCAGCGCTGGTCACCAGCGCAATCACTGCGATGCCTGCCATTATTAGTTTTCTATCCATGCTTTTCATACAGACCTCCTAAATAAGCGTGATTTTGCTATTCTTCTGTAATGACCTTCTTGGTTTGGCTGGTGGTGGTTTTATTGAACAAACCTTTGGGATCCGTGGTCGTCTTTGATTTGACCACGGCAGTCTTCTTACCCTGCGCATCTTCATCAACCACGACAGAGGATTCCTTTTCCGTAGTGGTTCCGCTGGCATCGGTGGAACTCACATCGGTTTCATAAGTGCCCGGCGGATTGTTCAGCACGCTGCGTTCCCGTTCCTGAGTGCAGGCTCCTATGCCAAATGATAAGACTGACATCACTAGTAAAATTGATAATTCTTTCTTCATAACTTTCCCCTGTATTTATAAAATATGTGAATGGCTAAATGCGTCCGGTGAGCACTAAGACAAGTAGGATGATAACAATGAGTCCGGAGCCGCCACTGGGATAATATCCCCATTCTCGGCTATGCGGCCATGTCGGTAACGCTCCTATTGCCACGAGTACCAAAACTATTAATAACAATGTCGTAATGTTCATAAAAACTCCTCGCTGCCAGTTTCATTGCTATGCTGTTATCCGCCGTAAATGACGTAAGCTCCGACCGGTACGCGCGAGCGTATATCGTCGCATGATTCAATTTTTGGCTGATCGATTGCCGGGCGTTCTATAAACCATACACGGCACATGCCGCGTGGCGGGAACATGTCTTCGGGAACGGCGGGGCCACCGTCTCTGGCTATGTAGTAGCCGTTACGGTCATAATAGCCAGCACGGTCATAACGCTCGACGCGATCATAGCGATCATCCCGATAATCATGCGTTCCACCGGGAAGTGGCGCGCGAGTATGATTTTGGCTGTTGTACGGGTTGTTGGGGATCCAGTTGCCATTGGTGTCATAATACCCGTTGTCAGGCGTAGCGCATGCGGCCAGCAGCGATAAGAAGGAGGCGCAGATGAGCGCGGCTGAAATGCGCGTACTGGTGAAATTCGAGTTACTCATAAATACTCCTTGAGAGGGTGTATCTATGGTGTGACATAGTATGCCTAAGGATGCGATATGGCTTGAGATGCTGTTGGGTAAGGAAGTTGTAAAGAAACTAGGCGGTAAAGGTCAGCGTGAATACGGCGCCTTTGCCGTCGGCAAGGTTTGCCGCCGTTACTGTTCCGCCGAGCAGTCGCATAATCTCTCTGCAAATGGGTAGCCCAAGCCCTGTTCCGGCGTGTTTGAAGTCCTCAGTGGAATATCGCGTGTATTTGGAGAATATGGGTTCCAGCTCGGACTCTTTAATTCCCGGTCCATTATCCTGTATGCGAATGATTGTCTGCTCGCCAATCCTCTCATATTCCACATTGATGACGGTGCCATCAGAGCAATATTTTGCGGCGTTATCCAGTATTATGCATATGGCACGCATGAGCAGTACGGGATCGGTAGTAACCGCGAATGTAGCCGGGATTGCCTGGATGTACACTTTACACTCACTCAAGCGGTGCCCCAGCATTATGAGGCAATCCTCCAGTAGGAGGTCCATGATGTATAGTTCTTTTTTTATCTCTACAGCATTGTTTTCGAACCTGGCCATGTCGAGGATGTTGGTAATGAAACTATCCAGCCGGTAGGCCTCTTCCAGAGCCGTGTCGATCAGTGCATTCTTTTTTTCGGGTGGTAGTTTTTCTTTGGCCCGTTCATAAATCTCCAGTGAGCCGATAATGCACGCCAGCGGAGTTTTCAGGTCGTGGGAAACGGAGCTTAAAATGCTACGATGCATTTCTTCACGCTCCTGCTCGAAAGAGCTGGTATGCTTTGATTGCTTAACGGCGGGTGATTTTGTTTTCATGGTATAGTATGCCGCTCATTAAGGATAATAGCTATACGCAAATACTCTCTTCCTGATTCTTAGGAATACAGTCGCTTTATGTGTAGAGCGTACTTATTACTGGTTAGTCGCTTTTCTAACGTCATCCCCGGCATCCTTGGCGGCATCGCGAAGTTTTTCACCCGGTGTGCGATCTTCCAGCTGGCGCGCTGCTTTATCAACGCCGTTTGGTAATTCATCGATAGCATCCCCGATTTTCTGACCCGCGGTGCGTTTGTCCGGTGCATTGAGTACGTAAATGCTGATAAGCGCAATGATAGCGACTAATCCTGCTGTCATTAGAAATTTATTTTGCGATTGCTGGGCCATGGTATTAATTCCTTTTAGAAAGTGGATTAGGTTTGTTACATATCATCTTTATTGTTTTTTCCGTTGTTTTTCGATGTGTACCTGGTGCCTAGGTGTAAGGAAGTCATAATTTCAGGGTTTTTGCTGCAATATTGCCAGCTTCTGCGCCAGAATATCCGGATGGATGGGCTTACTGATATAGTCATTCATACCCGCCTTCAGGCAGCGTGTACGATCCCCTGAAAAGGCATGGGCGGTGACGGCGATGATGGTATTGGTAAACCCTTTGTCCTGTTCCAGATCACGAATGATTCGCGTTGTCTCAAAACCATTCATGCCGGGCATCTCCACATCCATTAGAATAGCAATAAACGGCTGGGTTGATGCCCGCACTTTCTCGATGGCTTCCGGGCCGCTGGCCGCAGTCTCTACGGTATAGCCCAGATGTTCAATCATCAGGGTGCCGACCAGTAATCCGGCGGGATAATCCTCCACCAGAAGAATAGTCGGCTGATAGGGTGAGGAATCTGCCATCTAATCAGAAGCGGTAGGAGAGGGTTAACGCTCCAAATACGGGTGCCTGTCGCTGTGTTTTATATTCCTTGGTCATAAAGACATGCGTATAGGACAGGCGCATTTGCTCATACGTTACGGCCGCACCGACTTGCAGGCTGCCTACCAATATTTCTTTATGCACATGCGGGCCGTCGCGGAATGTATTGCCATCGAGGAAAATATTGCGCGCCACGGCACGTTCGCCAATGGTCGTAAACAGATATCCGCCAAATTCTTTGGTGGGGATAAAGAAATCGGAGCCGGGCAGGCTCGGGCGAATGCGCGGCGGGCCGTAATCGGCAGGCAGGTCATAGCCCAGGCGGAACGTAGCGCCCACGGCAGCATCGGTATTCACGTTACCCAGATTGACGTCCATATGGGGCGTGAAATCCATGCCTACGCCAAAGGGCGAGAATTCGTACATGCCGCGCCATTTGCGCTCATAGGTCAGAATAATCCCCGGCTCGTTTTCGAGCTGGTTGTGCCAGCCGTTGGGTTTCGGGCTGTCGACGATTTTATGGACAAACACCTGCGTCTGCTTGGCGTAGGAGTACGGGCCGACGACGCCGAGTGTGAGTACGAAGTTATCCAGTGTTTTACCGGTGTCCGATACCAGTCCCAGTGAACCGTAAAGCCATCCGGCATAGGGATGGTCGCCCCGGATTGGATCGCTGCGGCTGATATCATCCGGGGCAAACATGCTTTGTCCGGCAGCAACACTGATACGCTTGTTGCCCTCATCGGAAAGCGGCAGGATGCGGGCTACTGCACGTGTCCATGCGGGCATATCTTCTTCGGAAGACATCCAGGAAAAACGTACGCCGTTGGTGTAGTCGCGGTCAGACCCGGCGAAAATATCATTTTCCACCACGATATTGAAAATGCCTTTATCATCTTCTTCGATGCGTTCTCCAATGGCTAACGCCGGAGATGCCATACAGATGCAGGATATAAAAACAAGAGATTTAGAGCGGAACATATAGACCGTGTTGGTAGGTTGTGGGGATTCTAACGAAAAGCTACGCATAAAGCTCGGCTTTTCGCAGGCAATGCGGTGAAGTGCTCAGCCTTTGTGGCCTTTGATAGCACAATTACCGTTCTCCTTCGGGTTCTTAGGATCTTTATCAACCGAATATTCAGGGGCCTTGGTTATTTCTGCTGGCCTGTCATCAGGAAGAATGGGGTTGGGCACCACATCTTTCTGCCGTACGGAATGGGGCTGGTTGTTAGCCATAATACGTCTCCTTCAGAGTAGATGTTGAACCGTACAGTCAAGGCTAGTTGTCGTTATATAATAAAACGATATAGGAAAAACGTCTGATTATATTTTTTGCGTAAAGATAGGCAAACAGGCCGCCTCATTTGAAAGAGGCGGCCTGTTCAGAGGCAAGGAATATTAGGGACGACGGATTTTAGAGATCTTGGTGCCTTCGATGCTGAGGCTGGCCATCAGTCCCTGCTGATCGAAAATGAAGGCATAGGCGTCATCCTTTAATGTGGATGAAGACAGGTTCTTAGCAACACCTTCATTCACCACTACGAGTGTTGGGCCTACGCCGATTTCCCAGCCATGCGTGTCTTGAAGATATTTAACGGCCTTGTCGGTCATCAGGAATACGACGTACCCATAGGACTGGGCACCAGCCTGCCAGCCGAAGGAAGCGGTAATGGAGTTGTAGTATCCATCGGCTTTATTATCCTGCCACAGAACACCCTCACCATAGGCCCCGCCGAATACAAGGCCAGCTTTGACGATCTTCGGGAAAATAAGAACCGCCTTGGCTTTCTTGGAGATATCCATGGCAAGAGGATTGGTGCTGGTAATCATCTTCAGCGACTGATTGGCATCCTTGTTCAGATCTTCAGGAGTAATCGCGAATGCACTGCTGGATATAGTAGCAATGGCTCCCACCATGAGAGCCAGTAAGGTAGATCGTAGAGTACGCATAATTTTCTCCATTTTTACTATGTTAAAAAAGTGATTGGGGGGGGGGGTAGTCGGTACACAGATCGCCCGGCGCGAGGGAACGCCACCGGGCGATCTGGTACAGCGGCATGTATGAGTTATGCCGCTTTAGTCGTGCCGCAGCATCCGCTGGCGGTTTCAATGTCTTTCAGGGATTTCTCGGCCAGCGTCCTGTCGACGCCTTGCTTTTCCACCACGATATCGAGAAACTTGCCGCGATTGCTGCTGCTTTTGTAAATAATGAGATCGCTATCGGTGAGCTTGGGCCATGCTTTTTTGAATGCAACATTGAGTTTCTGGAATTCTTCCTGGGTGAGTTCCTTATCCATATAGCGCTCCTTTTTGATTCGCCGTGATTGGCGTAGGCAATAGATGGCACTCTATAGGTAAGGATACGATATGGTTTGCCCGTGGTACTATAAAGAAGTGGTAAAGGCTGATTATTCAGGTTTTTATCCATGTCTGACTATGTGGCTTGATGCATGCGGAATCAGGAGATAGAATGGTTAATAAATACATCAGAAAATGGCCTGATAGTTAATATCCAAGCACAGGCATGTGCGCTAAAAAACGGGGGATCGGGATGAAAAAAGAGGGTCTATCAACGGCGGCGCTTGGCCTTGGATTATTGGCCGGTGGCGAGATGCCGACTGCAGCACAGGTTCCGGCTCCGCATGTGCGTACGCTCGCGTCCTTTGAAGCCAAGGAAAGACCCGCGGGAGATGGAAAGCCGTTAAGCCCGGAGGAACTAACCAAACAGGCGATAGAGGAACGGCGCTTGTGGGAGGGGACGTATAAAGGCGGCAGGCTGACCGACCTTCATTCGGTTGAAACCAATGGTGAGTATATGCGGACGCTCGCCTTCTGGCTCCAGAACACGAATGGCGACAAGAAGGCCGCGTTTGAAAAGCTGGCACCTGACCTGCAGCAGTTTCATGCGTACTCTGCCCGCGGGAATGTACTGGCCACCGGTGTGGTGGCCACCGCCAGCAACGATATGCAGACCAGAGCAGCTGCTCGCGGGGTTCCTATACCCAACACCGAAGTGAAGAATCCGCGCTATGCGCGTGCCGATGTGGCGCTGGGCATGCCGTTTGGAGAGATCAGTATGGCCACGGACGACAAGCATCTTACCATCGAGTTTCCGCAGGCGGCAGACGACATCACACTGCGCCCGACCAATATCCCGAAGCTTTTTCATGTCCTTACTACAGACCAGCCCGAAGAGTTGGACAGTAAAAGCATTCTGCCAGTCTATCGCGAGGAAGATAAGAAAGATGCCACTGTCAAAGCCTTGCGGCTTATGAAAGCCAGTCTCGGCGAGGTGGCGCTAACCACTGCGCCCGGTGTGCAGGTCAATCTGCAAAAGGTGCAGGGCACGAAGGAAAATCCCGTCGTTATTCGCGGCATGGGCAATGCGGATTATATTCTCGGGCCCAATATGAAACACGTGAAGCTGGTCATTGAGCGTGTGCCACCGCTGGGAGTACAGAAGGCAGGCATCGCCATTGTACCGCCGGAAATGGCGCGTAAGCTGAAAATCAAGCAAACCTATTATGCTGCCTCTCCGGATGAGGATGGAATCCAGACGCTCTCCTCCAGCGTTACCTTCTACAATGAAGAAGCGGGTGTCGAGATTGTCTTCAATGGCCGACAGCTTGCAGGCAAAGTGCTTAAAGGGGAAAAAATCGTCAGTATAAACGGTGTATTGCGCGTGGCGGATGCCAAAGATCCTATCGATATTAACGTCATGCAGGACGGCGTATTGTGTGGCGGGAACTATACCCATAAAAAAGAGACGGACGAGATCGACAGCCTGCCGTTACATAAGCAGGTTCATGATGCCTGCGAGACCATGAAGTCACGAGCAGAAGGGCGCAATAGATAGACTATTTACGCGGCGAGGTGCTTTCTGAGCATCTGGTTTAGCTCGGCAGTGCGTATGGGTTTGCTCACATAATCATCCATTCCCGCCTGAAAGCAGCGTTCGCGGTCGCCGATGAGAACATGAGCGGTCATGGCAATGATGATAGTACGCTTATCTTTTTCACGCTTACGGATTTCTGCGGTGGTCTGGAACCCGTCCATCTCCGGCATCTGGCAATCCATGAATACGATATCATAGCTATCCTCTGCCATGCGCTCCAGCGCTTCCTCCCCATTCTGGGCTGTGGCTACCGTGCAGCCCATGTTTTCCAGTATTTTTTTAGCCATCTGCCGATTCGGCGGATAATCTTCCACCAGCAATATCTTGCCCTGTATCGGAGTGTTATCCGTGTCTTTATTCCATGGTATGGACTTTTCCTGAATTGCGGGATGCGCGCTATCGCTACCTATTTCATTGCTTTCGGCGAAGGGCAGGTCGAACCAGAACAACGATCCCTTTCCCAACGTACTCGTGACATTAATGGTGCCACCCATCACTTCCACCAGGCGCTTGCAGATCGCCAGTCCCAAACCGGTACCCGCATATTTCTTTGTAGAGAATTCATCGAGCTGAGTGAATTTTTCAAACACGGTTTCCAGCTTGTCGGATGGAATGCCCATGCCCGAATCCTCAACACTAAAGCGTAACCATAGTGTGTCTTTCTCTTTTCGGAGCAATTCTGCACTCATGCTGATTTTGCCCTGAGGGCAGAATTTAATCGCGTTGCTCGCCAGATTAAGCAGAATCTGTTTCAAGCGGATGGGGTCGCCGAGCAATGTCATTGTCAATTCGTTGGAACAACTGACACTGAATGCGATATTCTTCGTTTTTGCAGATTCAGCGATTACCTGCTCGATTTCCTCTAACAGGCTTTTCACTCTGATGGGTTGACGCGCTATCTCGATGGCGCCTGATTCAATTTTGGAGAAATCGAGAATATTGTTGATCAGGGAAAGCAATATATCGCCTGCTGTGGTGAGCACATTGACATAGTCGTGCTGCTCTTTATTCAGCGTGGTACCGGCCAATAATTCCCCAGTCCCGATGATGCTGTTTAGGGGGGTGCGGATTTCATGGCTCATATTGGCAAGGAATTCGCTTTTGGCCTGACTGGCCGATTCCGCCTTATGCTGCGCTTCTTCCGCTACCTTCTTGGCGGCGAAGAGCGCCTCCATTGTCATCTTTAACTGCGCTTCGTTTTGCTTTCGTTCAGCGATATCGTGTACAATTTTCGATGAGCCGATGATCTTCCCGTTGGCGTTGTATATGGGGGATGCTGTTAGCGAGATATTGACGCGGCGGCCATTCTTGGCAATGCGTATGGTTTCCAGGTTTTCAACGCGTTTTCCGGCGCGCAGACGTTCGGCAATGGTTTGCTCTTCCTGCTGCCTGTCACTCGGGATAATGAAGCTGATATGCTGCCCCACTGCTTCCGCGGCTTTATATCCAAACAAGCGCTCAGCACCTGTGTTCCACGAGGTGATAATGCCATCAAGCGTCTTACTGATAATAGGATTATCGGATGATTCGACAATCGCGGCCAGCAGGCCCTTGGTCTCTTCCGCCTGCTTGCGTTCGGTAATATCGCGGATAAACGCCGTAAAATTATAGGCATCGTGTTTTTGCGCGGTTACGGTCAGCTCAACGGGAAAAAAATCACCATTTTTCCTGAGTGCGGTCATCTCAATACGCCTATTAAGGATAGGCCCTACCCCACCTTCAATAAATTTTTGCAAACCCTGCTGATGCAGCTTTCGGTATTCATTCGGGATGATCAGATCGGCAAGCGGCTTGCCGATCGCTTCCTGATATGACCAGCCCAGGATGAATTCCGCCTGCTTATTCCATTCTGTGATATATCCCAGATGATCCATGGCGATAACGGCATCAAGCGCATTATCGATCATGGCGCGCAGCTTGCTTTCACTGTTGCGCAGTTGCAATTCCGTTTGCGCTTTTCGATAAACCCCTACGCCCAGCGCCATGCCCAGAATGATGGTGGTAATACCCGCAACCACCAGTGCCAGTACGTCAAAATTCTGGTTAGGGTCGTAGCGGCACTGGGCAAATGGAATGAATATCGAAGCATACATACCGGTATAATGCATGCCGCATATGGCAGCCCCCATTATCAGCGCGGCGCATATCTGGAACAGGTAGCGGTGGATGCTACTATGCTTGGATAATACGAAGGTCATCCATAGCGCCACTATGGATGCGGCGATGGCAATGATGACTGACACCACAAAGATGCTGGGAATGTAACGCAGATCGGCGTCCATAATCATGGCGGCCATACCGGTGTAATGCATGCCACAGATGCCCATCCCCATCAGGACGCCGCCGATCAGGATTTGTGAAAACAGAAGCCGCTCACGCGTGACGATACCAAGCGCTCCATATGCTACGGCGATGGCAATCAGCATGGACAGCAGGGTAAGCAATGGATCGTATTCCACCACCATACGCATTTTGTAGGAGAGCATGCCGATGAAATGCATCGACCATATGCCCGCCCCCATGGCGAAAGCTCCGCCCCAGTGGAGCCAGCGTTTTTCAAGAGTATTCTGTGTGGCAGTCAGTTGTTGTGCAAGCAGGAGTGCTGTGTAGGAGGCAAAGCTTGCCACTACATAGGACAGAACCACCAGCGGAATTTGGTAATGCCCTGTTTCGATAATAGGAGGAATATCGTATATGAAAAACGAATCAAGCATGTCGAATTTCCCTGATGGGATTGCTTCATTGTACAATAATTTTGCTCATATTGATTCCGTAAATGGAACTAAATTTACTTAACCAACATTAACGCGGATATGTCCCTTTATAAGACTTTATTACGATCCTTAAGAAATTGCATATTTTTTTTACAAACAAGAAATTAATATATCTTAAAATTTGAGATAAATTGAATAGATAAAATAGATATTAAAGGCCTCAAAAGGCTGACAAATCATTTTCCCTGATGGAATATTTATATCCTCGGGTATATAATTTATATACGTAAAAAATGTAACTAAATTTATATCCATCCAGGTTACAGGGTTATTATATGAGTATGATATTACCGCAATCGGATGATACCCCTTTTCCAGCCGGAATTGATTCAACTTCCATGACGACTTTGCAGCGGTTGCAGGAAGACATGGAGCTATTCAGCTATATTGCCTCTCATGATTTGCTGGCACCGGTGCGTGTCATGCTTCAGTACTGCACCCACCTGCAAGAAAAAAGCACGGTGTTCCCCGACCCCGCGCAACAGGAAGTGCTGCAGCTCTTCAACTCGGAAATCACACGAATGAAATCCCTGCTTGAGGGATTGCAGGAATATATCCGCCTGGAAACGTTTTCGTTCAAGCATGTTCCGCTGGATACCAATGAATTGGTATTAGCGGCTATGGATGTGCTGGGAGATGAGATACGTAAGTCGGGTGTTACCGTGACGTATGAGCGTCTGCCGATGGTGATAGGCCATCGCGGGCGGCTAACCCGGTTATTTCTGTATCTGATCGAGAATGCCATTAAGTTTACCGGCGGACAGCCTGCCCGTATTCATATCTCCGCAAAAAAGAAAGGGGATGTGTGGACGTTCTGTGTCGAAGATAATGGTATTGGCATATTGGAAGAGCATCAAAGAATCATTTTTCAGCTTTTCCAGCGCTTACATACCGATGAGGTCTATCCCGGATATGGTGTAGGTCTTGCGTTAAGTCAGAAAATTGTTGCGTCCCACAGTGGGAAGATGTGGGTTGAATCAATAGTGGGAAAAGGAAGCCGCTTCTTCTTTACGCTTCCAGCCGCAAATAGCAAAATTGTTTAAGAGTAAGGAGCATAGTATATGCAGGCAACGAAATTAGTGATGGAAGCTGAAGAGTTCTCGATCTTGTTGATTGAGGATGCTGCGGGAGATGCCGCGGCTATTATGAGAGCATTATGCTTTGGCGATCCGTCGTCTAGTTTTAAGGTTCAGCGCAAGTCTTCGCTGGCAGATGGGCTGGATTTTCTCAGTCATAATGAGGTCAATGCGGTATTGCTGGATCTGGGCCTGCCCGATGCGAATGCGCTGACGGCGCTCGATAAGGTACACCAGCAATTCCCTGATCTGCCGATTGTCATTATCAGCGGTTATTCCGATATGGAGAAGGTACATCAGGCACTGCATCGCGGTGCCCAGGAGTTCCTGATTAAAGGAGAATGCAGCGGCGCCACTATCCGGCAAAGTATTTATATAGCTATCAGCCGCAAGAAAATTGAGCAGTCTTATCAGCGAGGGGAGAGAATATGAACGATCAGGAAACCAAGAGCATCCGCAAGGCCTATCACGAAGACCTGGTCATCCTTGTGGTGGAAGATCACATGGTGTTTTCCAAGGAAGTCAGGCATTCCTTGCCGCAGCACCGGGTGATACTGGCGCGCACGGTGGAAGAGGCCAAGCAGCATTATGATGAATGGCTGCCGAACATCACATTCCTGGATATAGACCTTCCCGATGGTGACGGTTTTGTGGTGCTGGATCATATCCGTGCTAACGATCCCGCTGCCTATGTCGTCATGCTTAGCGGCAGCAAGCTACAGGATGATATTACCATGGCGCAGAGTAAAAAAGCGGATGGATATATTATTAAGCCATTCACCCGCTCCCGAATCGACCAATGCATTGTCGAGTATTTAAAAACAAGGGAAAGTAATATTAAAACCCTTCTGGAAGCTACTGAAAAAAGCCGTATTCAGACCCATATTGCACACTCTCGCAATAAGATCGTAGAGTGATCAGGCTCTCCCGATAGAGCCCTCCGCCTCGCGCAAGGCCAGTGGGGCGGCATGTGGATTAACCACATAATCCCTGGAATTTAGCCCGTTTATAAAGATTGGCATGACAATTGCGTATGTTAGGCACGCACGGGTCAACTTTATTAACTGGCAGGATTAACGATGAGTTTGTTCGGGACATTTGGCATTGCTGTATCGGGGTTGAATTCCCAGAGCACCAAGCTCGGTACGATCTCCAATAACATTTCCAATGTTAACACGGTTGGTTACAAACAGTCGGTTACCAATTTTTCCGACCTGGTTACTGACAGCAGCGCAGTACTGTATGCCGGGCAGGGCGTCACCACCACCAACTCACAACTGGTCACGCAGCAGGGATTACTGCAGCGCACCGGTTCATCGACCGATCTCGGGATTACCGGTGCCGGTCTTTTTGTCGTCAATACGCTCAGTGACAGCACGGGGCAGGTGCAATATACGCGCGCGGGTTCGTTCTCGCCAGACGCTCTGGGCAACTACAGAAATTCGGCAGGGTTTTACCTGCAGGCATGGCTGCTCGACAATAACGGCGACATACTGACGCCAGACACGTTGGAGACGGTGAATCTCGAAAACGTGACCAGCCTGCCGATAGAAACCAGCGCCGTGGAGGTTGCCGCAAACCTGAGCGCTTCGGAACTCCCGTTTTCCGGTGCCTCGGTGACGGCTGCGCTTGATCCTCTCGACATAACCAATGACGGCATCGGCGCCACGCAGATCATTGTCCCTAACGCCGTCAACCATATTCAGCGCGGCGATCAGTTTACCATTACCAATACTCCTCCTACGCCCGGCCTTCCCGTTACCTACACCTATGAATATGGCGGCTATACCGTAGGACGCAATGTGGGGGATGCATCGGCAGCAGGAAACGGTGATAACGGCGTTGGCGTACTCACTTCTCCGGTGGCACTGAATAATCCTTTCCAGACGGTGGGCAGCGGCAGTGGTGATGTGGTCGTAACCGTGCCTTCCACAGCTGGATTATCAACAGGTGATGTTGTCACCTTTTCAGGCGCTGTGGCTGTCGGTGGCATTACCGCCCCACAGTTGAACGGCAGCTTTGTGATAACGGTCTTAAGCGCGACCACGTACCAGATTACGACCGCCGGTTCCGATCCGGCGGTAGGCGGCACGGCGGGCGGTGGCGCGGCGGTGTCTGAAGAAGTACGTCCCTATGCCGGAGCCATTCTTGATGCCACCACTTCAAACCAGACATTTCTTGGAATCACCGGCACGACGGGCATTGCACCGGCTGCGCTCAGCTTTACGATTACGAGTGCCGCCAGCGGTACCGCCCAGTTTACCTATACGTCAGGCACGGCCATCGCGCAGTCACGCCAATTTAATACGCTGGATAATCTGGCCGCCGCCATTAATGGCGTGACTGGATTGACTGCGCGCGTGGAAGCGGGGCGCCTGTATGTCGGCGCCATTGATGCCAACGCTGCCGTGACATTTGCCAACGGCCAATCAACCGGTGTATCCGGTCCGCCGGTACGAGCGGGCATCGACTGGGTAGACGAACTTGGATTATATAATATCGCTTCCGATACCAACCGTTTCTCGTCACTCACGGGACTCGCGGCAATCGTCAACGCCTCGGCGGGCTTGAGCGCTACGGTGGTCAACCCGCTCAGCTCATCGAGTATCCGCCTCAGTTCCAGCAGTCCGCTTGATGCGATCCAGATTGCCGACCGTCCCATTGCCGCACCGATTACGCTTGCGGCCAACGCCTATACCAGTTCGCTGGGCTCTAACCTCGTTACGATTACGGCGACCGTTCCTGCGCCCGGCGTAGCGGCAGGCGATATTATCACGCTGTCCGGCTTGGCGCCGGGTGCCTATAACGGCATTCCCCACACTGCGCTCAATGGCAGCTTTTTTGTACAATCGGTCGGCGCGGGTACCTTTACCATTGCTGCGAATGTGGCTCCCGGCCTTGTTACCGCCGGATCATTCGGCGCGGGCACGGAAACATTGCAAGCCGCTACTAACGGTGGAAGCATATTAGGCCAGCTCGGCATTCCGGTTCCGGCAACGCCGGTGGCATTAGCCGCCGCTGCCTACACGACCACGGCCGCATCCAATGTTGTCACGGTTACCGCCGCCCCGGTACCGGCGTTGCAGATCGGGGATACGATCGCGCTATCAGGCTTGGCGGCAGGTACCTATAACGGCATTCCCGATACGTCGCTCAACGGTACGTTTGTGGTGCAATCCGTCGGCGTCGGTACGTTTACTATCAACGTGGCTATTCCACCGGCTTCCGTCACTGCCGGTTCGTTTGGCCTTGGCGGTGAATTATTACAGCCGCCGAACGTATCCTCTTCGCTAAACAGCGGCCCACTTACTACACCGGTTCCTGATACGGGTATTGTCGGCCCGGCCTATGATGCGGCCAACGATTTCAGCAATATGGCAACCGGTGCAGTGTCTCCGCAATTCAGCAGGCCGATAACGGTGTATGATTCGCTAGGCACGGCCCACACCCTGACAGTTGGCTTTCTCAAAACCGGCATTAATACCTGGGCGGTGGAACTCTATGTACCCGCAGCCGACATTACCGGCTCTACCAACGGACAGCTCGGCTTTGGCACGGTGGTCTTCAACGGCGACGGCAGTCTCGCCAGCGTCACTGCGGGTCTGACCGGTCCGCTGACTGCCAACTGGTCGACCGTCGGCGCAGCTCCTGGCGCGATTACGTTTGATTTCGGTACGGCAGGTATTCCCACGGTCGGCCTGACGGATGGGCTCAGCCAATTTGACAACGGTTATACCGTCGGTGTGATGACGCAGGACGGATTCCCGGCAGGCCAACTGGTCAGCATTGCGATTGACGAATCAGGCAATATCGCCGGTACTTTCAATACGGGGCAGAGCAAGGATCTTTACCGGATTCCGCTGGCGCAATTTGTCTCCGCCGATAATCTGCGTGCGGTAACCGGTAATGCCTATCTGGAAACGGCCCAGTCCGGTGCGGCCACCATTACTCAGGCAGGCACGAATGGTATTGGCTTTATCGGATCGGAGCAGCTTGAAGCATCCACGACTGATATTGCGGCACAGCTCACCGATATGATCGTCGCCCAGCGTGCTTACCAGACGAATTCGAAACTGGTGTCCACGTCGGATTCCATGCTGGAAACCCTGACGCAGCTATAGACCTCACGCAGCCTTGGTTAAGCCCAGAGGGGATTTGATTCCGCTGCGCTTATACACTTCTTCCAGTTCACGCACCATGCGTGCCTGAATGTCCTCGCGTTCCAGCGCATAGGCGACGTTGGCGGCCACGAATCCTACCAGTGAGCCGCAATCGTAGCGAACGCCGTCAAAGCGGTATCCGTGTACGCCGCTTTTGCCGATCATTTTGGTGATGGCGTCGGTGAGCTGGATTTCGCCGCCTGCGCCCGGCTTCTGTTTATCGAGGATGCTGAAAATTTCCGGCTGAAGAATATAACGTCCGATGATGGAAAGTGTTGAGGGAGCGTCTTCAGGAGCGGGTTTTTCGACCAGTCCCTTCGCCTGCACAAGTCGCGGGTCGCCAGTGTTTGCCGAGCGGTTGATATCCACGATGCCGTAACTGTTGGTTTGTTCTTTCGGAACATCCATCACGCCAAGAATATTTCCACCGACATCGTCATACGCTTCGACCATCTGTTTCAGGCAGGATTTTTGGGAAAGCACCATATCGTCCGCGAGAATAACGGCGAACGGCTCATCCCCTATGAAGTGGCGCGCGCACCATACTGCGTGACCAAGCCCTCTCGGCTCCTGCTGACGGGTAAAGCAGACATTGCCCGCCTCGGGAAGCCAATCGCTGATAAGCTCTAATTCCTTGTTTTTATTCTTGGTGCTTAAATGGCTTTGCAGTTCATAGACGTTATCAAAATGGTCTTCGATGGCATGCTTGTTGCGGCCCGTGACAAAAATAAACTGCTCTATCCCTGCGGTGCGTGCTTCCTCGAATGCATAATGGATGAGTGGTTTATCTACAATCGGCAGCATTTCTTTGGGCATGGATTTGGTAGCGGGAAGAAAGCGCGTGCCTAAACCGCCGACCGGAAATACTGCTTTTTTGATTTTCACTTGGAATTTCGTCTTGGACATATGCAACTCTGCTGGTGTTTTCAGGTTCTGGATACAAAGAAGCCGCTTTAGATTAATAAAGCGGCTTCTCTATGTTAAGAGGTAATGGGAAAAGCTTGCTATACATATTGGTGATGGTGCCGCTCTGCCCATAGCTAAAGCCCCAAATTGACGGTGGAGCCGCTGTAATCAATGATATTCGCACTAACTGCGCTGCGTAAAGCGACAGTGGAAAAAGTAACAAGAGCGCCTATAAGTATTGCATGCGGTTTCATTGTGGTACCTTCTGATTTACGCGTTTATAACGCACGTTGTATAGGGATACAATGTAGCCTTGATCCTAATATATAAAGTTCTCGTAAAAGAAAGCGTACAATAAAAAGCCGCCCAGAATGAACTGGCGGCTACCGCTGACGACAATAGCACCACCGCTTCATTCCCAAAATCGGTCACAAAAAATACAACACCTGCACGAAAATATTCTTATCGCAACATGACTGTTATGCAAAAATTAACGACTCCTTTATCAATTACATATGGATTCTTTATAAATCCATCCCAATGGCTTGCTATGCAAAATTTATTATAGCACTTTTATGTCGGATAGTTTAAATAGCATAAACTCATAATGAAATATTAATGATTTGCTAGCTATTGGCTTTTGGAGATTGTGTCCGCATGAGTTCTCGCACTTACAGTATGTCACCTGAATTGCAGCTGTTCAATGTATTCCCCGGTGAAATGAGTCTCGTCGGCCCGCGTCCGATCGTACTGGATGAAGTACCCAAATACGATCACGACATCGCCCATTATTATCGTGTCAGCCCCGGTATCACCGGCGTGTGGCAGGTAAGCGGCCGCAATGACGTGTCCTATACCCAGCGCGTTAAAATGGATAGCTGGTATGTGCGCAACTGGTCGTTGTGGCATGATGTCACCATTCTCTGCAAAACGTTTCCGGCCCTGCTGAAACGCAGCGGCGCGTACTAATCGCAAAGATATGCTGATGACGAAGGCGGTTCTGGTAGCAGGTGGTGCGGGTTATATTGGTTCGCATGTATGCAAAGCACTGGCCGCCGTTGGCTACTTACCCGTAACTCTCGATAATCTCTGTACCGGTAAGCGCGATTTCGTGCGCTGGGGGCCGCTGGTGGAAGCGTGTGTTTCCGATGACGACATTGTTACGCAGACAGTGAAAGAATATGATATTCAGGCGGTGATTGACCTTGCCGGGTCGATTGAGGTGGCCGAATCGATCAAGAATCCGCTGAAATATTATCATAACAATTTTGCTCTCAAGATTCCTTTCCTGCGCGCGTTGACCGATGCCGGTGTACGCGCTATCGTCTTTTCGTCCACTGCGGCGGTTTACGGCGAGCCGGTGGCGATTCCGATTGCCGAAACGCATCCTCTGCAGCCCAAGAATCCCTATGGCTGGTCGAAGCTCTTTTATGAGAAAATGCTGCATGATTCGCACGTGGCCGGTGGCCCGGCATGGATGGCGCTGCGCTATTTCAATGCTGCTGGCGCGTCTTTCGATAACGATATCGGCGAGTGCCATGAGCCGGAATCCCACCTGATTCCTCTGGCGTGCATGGCCAATATCGGGCAGACACCTGCGCTCAATATTTTCGGTAATGATTATCCCACGCCGGACGGCACGGCTATCCGCGATTACATCCATGTGATGGATCTGGCGGCGGCGCATGTGCTGGCGATTGAAGCGCTGTTAAAGGGTGCGCCGTCGGCGGCCTATAATCTGGGCAACGGGCGCGGCACGTCCATCGGTGAGGTGATTGCGTGCTTCGAGCGTCTTGGCCTTCCCGTACCGCATAGCTTCCGGTCGCGCCGTGCTGGCGATCCCAGCCGCTTAGTGGCCGATGCCACGGCTGCGCGCCAGAATCTGGGCTGGACGCCTCAATATGTCGAAATCGACGCTATCATTCGTTCTGCGCATAGCTGGCACAGTTTATGCTCAAAGAATGCGAAATCATCCTTAGCGAGTTAATTATGGCTTCCCGTTTGTACGAGATGAATATTGATGATGCGTTTGAAGACGCTATAGGCAATAAGGGCGCGGCGAAAGAGCGTTATGGCTTCTGGCTGGATAAGCTCTCTTCTGCCATACCGCGCATCAAATCGCATCCGCAGGTAGAAGCGGCCTCCGTTTTTTCGCTGCCTTCGCGTAGCGACGATCTGGCCGACATTGAAAGCATGGCGGGGCATATCGCCGGTCATTTTCATACGCTGGTGGTGGCGGGCATGGGTGGCTCGTCCTTAAGCGGCGAAACGCTTCTGCAGTTGCGCAAGACGGGCGGGTTCAAGCTGCATTTCCTCGACAATATCGATCCGTACAGCATGGATACGCTGGTGCGGGGGCTGGACTGGCCGGGTACGGCTTTCCTCGTGATCAGCAAATCGGGTAATACTCTGGAAACGCTGGCCCAGATGGCTATATTGCTGCGCATGGCCAAAGCGCATACGAAGAATGCCAGCAAACATTTCTTCGTCATTACCATTCCCAATAACAATCCGCTGCATGCCATCGCTAAAGCTAATAATATGCAGGTGCTGGCGCATGATACGCATCTTGGCGGCAGATTCTCCATTCTTTCTTCGGTAGGCCTCGTACCTGCCGCTGCCGCGGGTATTGATATACGGGCGCTGCGCGCAGGCGCGCAGGCAGTGCTTGCCGAGAATTTTTCCGCTGAACCAGCACAGGCTCCCGCTGCCATGAGTGCGGCACTGCATCTTGCGCTGATGGAAAAAGATATCGGCGTGAATGTGATGATGCATTACTGTGATCGTCTGGGCGGCCTTGCCAACTGGTACCGCCAGTGTTGGGGCGAAAGCCTTGGCAAATGCGACACGGCCACCACACCGGTACCCAGCCGCAATGCTACCGATCAGCACAGCCAGCTCCAGCTATATCTCGATGGGCCAAAGGATAAATTCTTTACTATGATGATGCTCGATAGTAGCGGGCAGGGTGCGCCGGTGGATTTCGGCGATTACGACGATGCACGGCTTGCCTTCATGAAAGGCCGCACATTAGGCGATGTGATGGTGGCCGAGCAGAATGGGACGCTCTCTACGCTTATCCAGCGCGGTTGCCCGACGCGCAGCTTCACCCTGAAGACACTGGACGAGGAAGTGATGGGCGCATTGCTCATGCATTTTGCGCTGGAAGTCATCTTCACGGCTGAACTGCTTGGCGTGAACGCCTTTGATCAGCCCGCCGTCGAAGACGGCAAGGTGCTAGCGCTGAAATACCTCGCAGACGCAGCGTAAAATCTATTATTTAAGATGACAGGTTAGGCTGTCGCTGTCTGCTGTTTGCGGCGACGACCCATTGCACCCAGGCCCATAATGCCGGCCAGGAACATTGGCAATGCTGCGGGAAGGGGCACAGCGGCCAGGCGGATATTGTCAAATTCGAATGCAATACCGGTGCTGGAAGCGATGATCTTGTTGAAGAGCAGGCTGGAATTGAAATTGGCGTATACCGTGCCGCTCCCGGCCTGATTGCCGCCGCTCAGGTTCGCAGCCGAGATGATCGTCTGTCCGATGATGGTGCCGACCACGGTATTGCCGTCGAGGAAGGTCAGGGTGTTATAGGTATCTACGGAACCCCACAGAATGCCGAAATAATTATACGACTGATTGAAGGAGAAGGTAATGTTGCTGCCGGAGTTGCCGTTGCTGTTGACCGATGCGTACTGGGTGTTGTCGAGATAAGGCATCGCATAGGTGCCGGTAGTTCCCTGCATGATATGTGAATTGTTGAACGTCATCTGGCCGTTAACGGCAGGCAATGCCCATGTGCCGCTGTTGGTGCTGAGTGGCAGGCCTTCAAAGGTTTCCAGAAGGCTTCCGGCCATAGGAGCGCCGAAGTCATATATAATGGTGGCATTGGCCTGACCGGTGGTGCTAAAGAACGCCAGCGCCGCGAGGGCAGATTTCCTGAAAATAGACATGTGCTCAACTCCATTATACGTAGGTTGGTAAAATAAGATGGGCAAGTATTAAGAAAAAGAAGTGCTATTTTAAAGAAGAATTAAATTTTAATGTCATTTAGTTAATTTTATGGTGGGTGTGAAGCCTGCTAACCTTGTCTCCATATAGTATTAAAATATATAACTATCAAAATTTTGTATTATTTGTTGGGCGGATAGGCATGGGGGGCGCCGCCGGAATGGCAGCTTTATATGTTGGGATTTTTTGTTCCATTTTGAGGCTATATCGAGCAGGATATACGGTCGGCCCTGCAACATGAGCAGTATAATAAGGAACCATCCCCGGTGCCCCTCACCAAAGAGCAGTCTGTTGCTTATTGGCGCAAACGGGAGGATGATCTGCCTCCTAGGGAAGCTTATATCAAAAAAAATTTGAGAGATTGACGCGTTCGCCTATGCCTTCCGGAAAAGAAAAAAAGTACTTTATCAATCAGCCATGGCTGGAGCAGTTGTGCGGGTATTGCCAGCAGTGGCTGGATAACCATGATCAGTTTGCCTACCCGGAACTAGTCTTTCTGATGGACGTAAATAAGAGCCTTGCACGTGACGGCTCGAAGGAGACGCTTGAACCCGAGGCGTGGGAGGCTATTCTTGCTGGCGGAGCGGTCAGCAGCGATATACGTACAGCACTCAGCCGCGTGTTGGATATTTACGGTGATATCGGTGCTAATTTTCAGGACGCCTACCGCGAACATTCCAAACTACTGGAAAAACAAGTTGCTGATGCTGAATTGCAGCGCGTGGCCGGATTCCGCGCTTTTAACCCCGATGGCAAAAAAGAAGCACAGTCATTTGCCGAAATGATCGAGGCTGCTTACCGCGAGACTCTCGCAAAACCGGGCCAGAAAATCAGCATGGGTGACTTCATCCATCAGCGCGTGCTGCCCGAATGGGGAGCCTATGGCAAACCCATGAATGCTTACGTGTTCTGCGATATGCTGAAGGCGCGCGATGCGCATGTACGCGGCGGTGGCTTCATGGTGCCCGCCACGCTCAGCAAATGGAAAACCACGCCTGATGCGCAGATTAAGCTGCCGACCATGGCAGCGTTCGTTAAAGCATTCAGGCTTGATGAAGCGCATGAGCTGATGCTGTGGAAGGTGATCAATGGCAAGCCTTTCCGCAATCCTTATCCCGGTGCTGTCGCTAAAGGTGATGCCGTCGCGGAGCTGCAGACGGCGGTCAGTAATTGCGTGACGGCAAAAAGCCACGGCAAGCTCGTGGGCGCATTACTGGATGCTTCCGGCATCCCGCGTGACCGACTGCAGGAAGTGGTTGGCAGCAGCGGCATGTATCACTGGGAACATAGCGACTCCGTCATCGATACGGTGAAGGTCGCTGACAAATACATGGATACGGTGCTGGCACCCTTCAACGCCGTCGATACCAAGAAAACGGCGGTCATACGCCAACAGCTCCTGCCGGTACTGACAGGGAGGTTGTTTGATGTGGACAGTCTGGTGAAAGAGGCCAAACGTGACGGAGTGGACAATCCCGGCGGCGAGCTGTTCAAGCTGCTGACCGGCAAGCGCGGCGCTATTTACCTGTCCGATGACGATATGATCGCCGCCTTTGCTGAAAAGAAAGTAACCGTCAGCCATGCCAAGATGGATGGCATGCGCTCCAATACCAGAGGTAAGCACGATAATATTTATGAAAACGTCGCCGATACCATCATTACTATCGTTGAGGAAAAAGCAGGCATCTGCTTTACCGACGAGCAGCGTGAAGAATGCACGGAGATACTGACCGGCTTTCCTTCCGCTGCACAGATGATTGCACAATTGAGGGAAGGGAAGATTACGCCGGGTAAACTGGCACAAAAGATATGCCTGCGCCGTAATATCGATTTTGAGAAGATGGCGAGCGATACCGGATGTTCGTGCACCACCATGACCAAATTTATGCACGATACGGAATTTCTCGGGCATGAATTTGCCCGGAACGTCAGTGCTGCCATCGGTTATAAAGGTGAAGACAAGAGAGCTTTTGTGGTGGCAGCCACCGGCCATGATGTCAGCCTGCCGCCCGGTGCGTTGCTGGGGCAGGCGGTCGGCAAGTCTACCCCACAGCAACGCGTGCCGGAGTTGCGTAAAATATATGACTGGAGCGCTATGACGCGTCAGGAACTGGCAGATGCCTCCGGTATCACTCTTTCGACGCTGAACCGTGGCATACTGGCGGATACCGGCGGAACGATCAGCGCGCCTCCCGACAATCTGCGAGCGCTCGCCATGCTATGCGGCTTTGACCATCAACAGACCAAGCAATTCGTCAGTACCTATGCAAGCCCGTGGGTTGGCAGTACCGCAAGCAAGAGTAGCCGGGGAGCGTCCGTCGCATAACTGTAATTGCCACCCCGGCAAAGCTGTGGCAATGATAGGTACCCTTATATAGGAGCCTGTATGCCCAGACCATTGCAGCATGTGAAGCCACAGACAGAAACCAGCAGCCCCTCTATCGGAACGCCGTTATCGGCCACCGCCAAAAAAGTGTTGTTATGCGGGGCAGGGGAGCTCGGCAAGGAAGTGGCCATGGAATTGCAGGGACTCGGCGTTGAAGTCATCGCACTGGATCGCTATCCGAATGCCCCGGCCATGCAGGTCGCGCATCGTTCCTATGTGCTCTCGATGCTCGATGGCAAAGAGCTTCGGCGCATCATCGAGCTGGAGAAGCCTGACCTGATAGTCCCTGAAATAGAGGCCATCGCTACGGATACTCTGCTTGAGCTTGAACAGGAAGGTTTCCATGTCATCCCTACGGCGCGCGCCACCCGGCTCACCATGAACCGCGAGGGCATCCGCCGTCTCGCTGCTGAAGAGCTTGGTTTGAAGACATCGCCCTATCAGTTCGCCACCACGCTGGACGCATTCCGCGCTGCCGTGAGCGCCATCAGCATGCCGTGCGTGGTCAAACCGATCATGAGTTCATCGGGCAAAGGCCAGAGCGTTATTCGCCGCGAGAGCGATATCGAAAAATCATGGAGTATTGCCTGCGAACAATCGCGCACCGGCGGCAGCAACGTCATTGTGGAAGGCTTTATCGATTTTGATTACGAGATTACGTTGCTCACAGTGCGTCATCAGGGCGGCACGAGTTTCTGCCCGCCTATCGGGCACCGGCAGGAAGATGGGGATTATCAGGAATCATGGCAGCCGCATCCGATGTCAAAGCAGGCATTGGAGAAAGCGACACAGATGGCCGGGACCATTACCGATGCGCTGGGCGGCTACGGTATTTTCGGTGTGGAAATGTTTGTCAAAGGCGATGATGTTATTTTCAGCGAAGTCTCGCCGCGCCCCCACGATACCGGTCTCGTCACGCTGATCTCGCAGGATTTATCGGAATTCGCACTCCATGCCCGCGCCATATTGGGCCTGCCCATTCCCAATATCCGCCAGAACGGATTTGCGGCGTCCAGCGTGATACTGGTCGAAGGAAAATCCGATAGAGTGAGTTTCTCCGGCCTTGATAAAGCATTGGCGCAACCCGATACGCGGCTGCGCTTATTCGGCAAGCCTGAGGTAAACGGCAAGCGGAGAATGGGCGTCGCTCTGGCAAAGGGCGATTCCATCGACGAAGCCCGCCGCAAAGCGCGCGCAGTATCTGAAGCAGTCATTGTCGAATTATAATAACGATAAAATTATACCCTTCCAGCGCCCTCTGCTAGGAACGTGGAACTGGCCAGATGATCGCCGGACACGCGATCCTTCCCACTGCGATCAAGCGCATAAGCCATGATGGTGACTCCAATAATGGCCAGCATTGTCCATAGCAGGATCCGGCTATCATTGTATTTTATGTGATGGCGGGTATGCGCAGCCATAACGATACTCCTCCTTTGTTCTTTTACAGGGTTGGTTAAATCTACCACCATCTGCATAAAATTGCCGTACCCCTTTGGTAAGGAAACATAAATAACATATAAGGGAATTTTTTGAGGAATTCCGGGGTGCCCCTTACCGCATTCTTACGTCGTAACGGAGGGGTCCGAATGGAATCTTTATTCGGGATTGTTTACTTTTAGCTACGAAAGGAGAGGGTTATGGCAAAGCAATCCCCGACACAGCAGAAAGTTATAGAAAGCGTCATGCATGAATATAAGCATGGCGAACTGAAAAGCGGCAAAGGCGGTAAGGGCGGAAAAGTAAAAAGCAGAAAGCAGGCTATCGCTATTGCCCTGTCCGAATCCGGTTCATCACAATATGCCAGTAAGTCCGAAAATAAGCGCAATCTGGTGAAGACGCTGCGCAAGAAAAATAGCCGTAAAACCGCCAAACCAAAGGCGGGCAGGTAAGTTTGCCATGCCTTTTTATATAGTTGAAATCCATGACCATCACGGTAAAGAGGCGATTATTCTTACTCATGGCAGTGCTGGTGCTAGTTCCCGCACTGCTGCTTGCCTTCATTAATACGCCGCCCGGCCGGTCTTTATTTTCCTCCATTGCTACGAAATGGAGCGGCCGTGGGATCGAGTTGAGCGGACATTTCTATCCGCTGCTGTCATGGCCTCCTTCCATGCATGTAAGCCGCCTTACGATTGCCAACAAGGAAGGGGGACGCCAGCCGTATATGGCTGAAATCGGAACCATGGATATTGCACTGGGCCCCAAGGCGCTGGCTAAAGGGAAATTCCGAATCAGAAAGCTGGCACTGACCGACAGCAACATCCATCTCGAACGGGATGCGCAGGGAATTGCCAACTGGTCGCTTTCTTCTGCTTCTTCCTCGGATGAAATAACCGAGATTCCCTCGCTGGGCGATCTGTATCTTGAAAATTCGACGCTGACCTATTTCGATGTGCCGCAGCAAACGGATATCCAACTGAAGGCAGCTACGGAAGGAGAGACATTCGTTCTGAAGGGCGAGGGGAAATATCGGGGCAGGCTGTTTGGGCTAATCAGTGAAGTAGCTGCCACGTGCCTGGCGCATCATGCCCGTTCCTGCCCGATCGAAACCACCCTCACTGTCGGGCATACGTCCCTGCATGCCAAAGGCAAGGTGAGTGAACTGATGCCCCCGCGGGGTGCCGATTTCATGGTCGATATCAAAGGCGCCGATGCGGCGGAGCTCTTTCCCCTGTTCGGCATCGCGCTGCCGCCGACCGCTCCATATCACCTTACCGGCCACCTGACGTATGAGAATGCGCGTTGGCATTTTAATGATTTTTCCGGGAAGATGGGAGAGAGCGACCTGAAGGGAAACGCGCTCTGGGACAAGTCTGCAGCCCAGCCTAAATTGACCGCGACACTGGTGTCCGAAAGGTTGCGTTTTGTCGATCTGGGGCCGCTTATCGGTATGGCGCCTGAAACGCGCCTGTCGTCGGAGCAGAAAGAGTTAGGAGCCCGCCAGGAGGCGAGCATCACCATCATTCCCGATGTCCCACTGGATATTTCCAGACTTTCTTCCATGGATGCGGAGGTCGAATTTACCGGCAAGCAGGTCATCTCTGAGAATCTGCCCCTTGATGATTTTTACATGAAGCTCTCACTGGATGACCGCCTGATGAAACTGACACCGGTGCGTTTCGGCACTGCCAGCGGCAACATCTCCACCGATATGGTTATTGATGCGCGGCAGACACCGGTGAAAGATCATGCCGATATTCGTTTGAGTAACCTGAAATTAGCGGGATTATTGCGCGGAGTCGGGAAATCACTGGGTGATGTAGAACCGCCTACCGGCGAGATCGGCGGCACGATAACGCTTTCCGGCTCCGGCAAATCGCTGCATGAAATGCTGGGAAGCGCGCGTGGCGTTTCGGGGCTCGGGATGGAAGGCGGCAGCATCAGCAATCTTCTGATCAAGCTGCTCAGTCTCGATATTGCGCGTTCCCTCGGCTTTCTGCTGACGGGCGACAAGCCATTGCCCATACGCTGTGTCGTTGCCAGCTTCGATATCGAGCAGGGCATCATGAACACGGATAGCTTCGTCATCGACACTGTGGATACCAGTATTACCGCCGAAGGTACGGTTGATCTGAAGAGCGAGAAACTTGGTTTACGTATTCTTCCCGCTCCTAAAAAAGCAACCGCCCTGTCGCTGCGCTCTCCCATCAATATCACCGGAACGCTTAAGGATCCGCATGTGTCTATTGAGAAAGGCCCGCTTGCCGCCCGCGGGGCCATTGCAACGGGTCTTGCAGCGCTTGCGCCGGCGGCGGCCATTGTCGCTTTCCTTGAGCCCGGCATGGGGAAAGACATGGATTGCACCGCCTTGCTCAGCCAGATGAATGCCAAAACCGGCAAAACACCTAAAACCAACGAAATCCCGAGAAATCCATAACCATGATGAAACGCCCCAGTGAACTACTCAACGATATACTGCACGCCCCGGACGGCGGTGAAATCACGATGGGTGATTTTGTCGAGCTGCTTGGTGACCGGTCTTTTGCGCTGATCATCCTTATTTTTGCATTACCCAATATTCCTCCTCTGGGAATTCCCGGCATTTCCACCATTACCGCCCTACCCATATTATTTATGGCGCTTCAGATACTGGGAGGGCGGGACACTATCTGGCTTCCCTCTAAAGTAGCCCAGAAACGCTTCGAGCAAAAACGGCTGACCAAGGTCATTAGCAAGATGCTGCCCGCGGTACTCTGGCTGGAAAAATTCCTGCGCCCTCGTTTAACCATGTTGTGCGAATCTGTGGGTGAAAGAGCCATTGGCTTTCTGATCATAGTAATGGGTTTGATTCTTATCCTGCCGGTCATCGGGGGGAATTTCCTGCCGGGAGTTGCTATTGCCTTGCTGGCGCTGGCGCTGCTGGCGAAAGATGGTTTCCTTGCGGCTTTTGGTATCCTATTCTCACTGGTCAGCCTCAGCATTATGTGCAGCGTCGTCGTCGTAGCATCCGAGAGTGTCATTGAATGGATCGCGGGATAGCACGTATGGCAGAATATAAAATATTGCTGAGCAATCTTGGTTATATGCGCGGGATCAATGGCTGCCTTGCCCATCATTTTGCCTATGCCCATCGGCATTTCTACTGTTCCATAGCGGCGCAGAAAAAGGGATTGCAGCAGCTTACGGACATTCTGGAACTGGAAGATCCGGATATTTGCTGCTTTGTGGAAATCGATAAAGGTTCAAGCGGCTCCGCCAATTTCAATCAGCTGCAAGCGCTGGTAACTGAAAAATACCATTTTTCCGATATAGAAAATAAATATGGTGAGGCCAGCCTGCTCCGTTCTCTCCCTTTCAGCCGGGGAAAAAGCAATGCCCTGCTGGCAAAAAAAGTATTCGAATATGAAAAGATTTATTTTACGCACGGCACAAAACGCCTGATTTACAAAATATTCCTCGGCCCGCACACGACGCTGTTTTTCGCTCATTTCTCGCTCAAGAAACAGGTGAGGGTGCAACAGCTTCTGCAGGTGCGGCAATTAATGCGCGACGTTCCCGGCGACAGTATTTTTCTCGGTGACTTCAATATTCTCAGCGGGTTTCAGGAACTCTCACCGTTACTGCATGAAAATAATCTTCGGCTGCTCAATGACGAGAACGATCACACCTTCACCTTTCACCGGATCAAACGTGCGCTGGATTTATGCATTTGTTCGGAAAGTATCGCCGATCGT
>Ga0163144_10004719_pt1 | contig 30602 bp, 25 predicted proteins | sample OliLak19BULKMAT1_FD_123175 | JGI IMG/M metagenome (GOLD analysis project Ga0163144, IMG submission 123175) | Freshwater microbial mat bacterial communities from Lake Vanda, McMurdo Dry Valleys, Antarctica - Oligotrophic Lake LV.19.BULKMAT1 | ecosystem: Environmental > Aquatic > Freshwater >... | reverse complement strand
TCCCCCCGGTCGGGGTGTTCATGGAAGTCGGCCCCACCGGCCACTTCTGGCTCAACATCCTGCTCACGCTGTTTGGGTACATCCCGGGGCTCGTGCACGCGATCTGGATCATCGCGAAGAAGTGACGGAGCCGAGGGCGTGAGCACGCGGTTTCGCCTCACGCCCGGCACACTCGCCAGCGGAACAACTGTCGAATCGCCGAGGTTGTCCTGCGCACCGCGTGCTGACCCCACCGCCTCGGCACGCCCCCGAGCAGCGCACGGGCGTCCCGGCGCGAACTTCGCGTGCTCACGCGTGCGGCTCCGTCGCGACCACGGGGCGTGCCGTCTCTGCGATCGTCGCGGGAGCCACGCCCGTCTCGGCCGCGGCTTCCTGGCGAGGGGGCGCCGCCGCCGCGCCCCACTCAATCCGCTTGGCTTCCCCCGGCGCATACGCCGAGCCGGACCACGCCTGGGCCGTGATGACCGCACCGCTCCCGTCGGCTTCGACGAGGTTGAACGCGTTGGTCTGGTTGCGATGCCGCGTCGAGGTCACGCTGGCGACCTGCATCACCACCACCGAGCGTGGCCCGTCGCCCAGGGCGATCTCCCGGCTGACCACGAACTGGGCGTGCAGGTGCCCGGCAAAGACCGCCTGCACGCCCCGCTGGGCCAGCACGCGCATCATCGCGTCGCCGTTGCCGATGGTGCGGAAGCCCGGAAACTCTTCGGGCACATAGAACGGATGGTGGATCACCAGCGCCCGAAACGGCACCTCCTGATGCCGCGCGAAGAACCGGTCCGTAATGCGCACCCGCCGGTTCGACAGGTGCCCGTGCGACCAGTTGAACGACAGGTCCCACGGGCGTGCCGAGTTCACGCCCAGCACGCACGCCCCGCCGCCGATGTGGTTGGTCGTGGTGATGTCCGACAGGTAGTGGCGGAACCGCGCGAACGGCCTTGTGAATCGCTCCGCGAGGTTGTACACCGGCACGTCATGGTTGCCGGGCACCGCCAGCACCGGCGCTCTCAGCCTTCGAAGAAACGCCGCCGCCTGCGCGAACTCGTGGTGCCGCCCCGCCATCGTGAAGTCGCCGCTGGCGATGATGAGGTCGGGCGAGAGCTCCTCGAGGCGCACCGCCAGACCCTCGACCAACTCGGGAACGTGCGTGCCGAAGTGCAGGTCGGAGATGTGCGCGATCCTCATGTCGCGGCCCCCGGGGCCGGCACGATCACCGCGATGGGCGCCTCCACGGGCCCGCCAGTGCCCGAAGCCTCCGCGGCCACCGCGCTCGCCGTGGTTTCCGAGATGGCGTCGGGCGTGGCCACCACCGCCGGCTTGGTCATCGGCACCGCCACCCGCAACGACCTGGGCAGCACGCGGAACAGGATGGGCGTGCTGGCCCAGATCACCTCGCCGTCGTTGGACAGGCGCACGAACCGGCGTCGGCTGTCCACCCGCAGCGACCGGCATTGGAGCGTGAGCGTCTGGGGATCCTGCGGGAGCCGCCCGGTCGCCAGCGTCGCGATGATCCGCAGCGGCGCGAGCCGACCGCGGTGCGTCGAGACATAGACGCCCAGCACCCCGGCGTCGAGGGCCACGCGCCTGTGTGAACCAAGCGTCTCTCCCGCCAGCAGGTTGCAGGCGACCGCCAGACTCCGGGTGGACATGACGCGCGAGCCGCCCGGCGTCTCCAGCCGCAGCCGCAGCTTCGGAGCGCCGAACGCCGTGCGCACCATCGCGACCGCCGTCCGCCACCGCGCGGCAAACCCCCGCTGCTTGCGGAACGCCTCGCGCAGAACCGCCATCGCCGGCACAAGGCCCATCAACGACGAGTGCAGGAACGCGTGCTCGTTGGCGGCTGCCGAGTCGATCTGGCGGATCGTCAGGCGATCGAATGCCTCAATGACCTCGCGCGGCTCCAGCGGCATGTCCAGGTCGCGGGCCATCAGGTTCATGGTTCCCGCCGGCACGACCACCAGCGTGGCCCCAGACTGAATCGCCAGCGCGGCCCCCGCGTTGATCGTCCCATCGCCCCCCGCCGCCACGATCACGTCCGGTGCGGGCCTCTCAAGCCTGAGCGCCTTGAGCTGCTCGCCCACGTCCAGATCCGGCGCAACCTCAACCACCAGCCCGCCCAGCGCCGCGAGGCGCTCCCGCGCCATCGACGCGAGGTCAGGTCCTCCAGACTTGCCACGACCCGCAGAGTTGGCCAAGATCCCCACCCGCAAGCCGGTCCACGCGAGCACCTCCGCAATCTGGGCGCTCCGCGACTCGCCAACCCCGCTCGCCGCCGGTGCCTCGCGCGGATTGCCCGAAGCCGCTCCCGCCTCGCCATTCGACATGGTCAATCATCACTCCGTCATATGACGCCCGATTGAGCGTGGTGTGAAGCGGTCTTCATGTGCCGCCTGGAGGGCTTGGCGACGATGCGGAACTCGCGCCGGTTCCGAAAGGAACCGAACCAAGCGCTTGAGCATCCGTTCACCTTTCTGCGACCCCTCGACCGGGGGCGACCATTCATGTGCGCCGGGTCGTCCCTAACATCACCTGCACCGCTTCGAGCCGACGATGCCCCGGAGCGGGCACCCCCCCCACATTCCTCCGCGCCCGAGCCGGGAAATGACTCCATGACACCGACTTTACGCATCGTCATCGCTCACGCCGAACCCCTCATGCGGGAACTTCTCCGGTCGGCGATCGGCACCGAGTGGACCGTCATCGCCTCGTGCGGCACCGCCGCCGCGCTCGCCAAGGCCGCCCGCGACGACAACGCCGACCTGCTCATCACGGGTGTCGAGTTCCCCGACGGCGACGGACTCGAAACGGTCGTCGCACGTGGTCTTGAGAAGCCGATGCCCGCGGTCATCGTCGCCACCGACGCCTCTAAAGAGAACGTCATCAAGGCGATCCTGGACCATGTGATGGCCTATCTGGTCGAACCGGTGACGCCCGACGGGCTGCGAGCGGCCGTGCTGCTCGCCTGGGCACGCTTCGAGCAGTGGCGCGAGCTCCACGAGCAGGTGGGCGACCTCAAGCAGGCGCTGGCCGACCGCAAGATTATCGAGCGGGCCAAGGGCATCCTGATGGCCAAGGAGCGTCTGAGCGAGGGCGAGGCCTTCGCCCGCCTCCGCAGCGAGGCCCAGGACCGCCGCATCCGGTTGGCCGAGGTCGCCGCCCAGGTCGCGGCCCTCGCGGAACGGGCCGCCGACAGCAACGCTTCCTGACGCCATGCGGTCGCTCCCCAGACGCTCACGGGCCGGCGTGTCTCGCGGATCGACTCTGGCATCATCGGCAGAGCCCGGAAACATCGCACCCCGCCCCACCCCGGCCGGCCCACCCGGTGAGCGAAGATTCACCGGGAATCCACGCTTGCTTGAGTCCCGTGCGGCATTGTCTCTTCGCTGACGCACCCCGTCGTCTCGGACGTGCTCGATGCCGAGCACGCCAAGAACGCACGAGGAGCATCGGCGGAAAGGACGTACACCATGCTGGGCTGGGCAATCACGTTTCTGGTCATCGCGCTCATTGCGGCGGTTCTGGGCTTTGGAGCGGTCGCCGGACTGGCGGCCACCATCGCCAAGATTCTGTTCGTCGTGTTCCTGATCCTGTTCGTCGTCTCTTTGGTCATGGGGTTGGGGCGTCGGGGCAAGGTTGCCTGATGCGTGCGCCCGTGAGTTCGCTCCCCCGCTCTTAACCACACTCACAAGGAGTCCGATTCGTGACAAGCAAGACGAAGCTGCTGGAACTCGCCTCGCTCATCGGGATTATCGCCGCCCTCGGTCTCTTGGGCGGGTGCGACAACGACGGCCCAGTCGAGGACGCCGCCGAGGCGGTCGACGAGGCCGTAGAAGAAGTTGCCGACGAGATCGACGACGCCACCTGAACGCGGGCTGAGCAGCCCCGGATTAGAACATCACCATCGGCGGCGCGGCACCCCGGTGCCGCGTCGCCCGCTTTGCCCCAAATGAAGCTTGGCCTGCGGAAGAATGAGGCCGATTTCACTCCAAGCCGGTCGCTGCCTGGTTTTGGCTTTGGCCGCCCGGATCGCGCGGGCGGTGTGCCCGTCTGCGCGCTCAGACGACCCAACCCGGGAAGACGCGCATGTCGCCCAGGCCCCAGTCGCTCGACGCGACCATCCAAACCCCCACGCTGGCCCCAGTTGAGGCAGCCATCCAGCCGCGGGCCGGGGTGCCCGACCTCGACGGCGAATGGGTCGGACCGCACGCCCGCGAGCTGCTCCGCGCGGTCCATTCCGTTCCGCTGGACGCTTCTCGGTCCGCCTCCCGGGTGACTGGACGGGCTTGGGTGGCGAACTGGCCGACACCTTCAACACCACCGTCATGTCCAACAGCCGGATGGCCGCCGAGCTCGAGGCCTCCAACGCCCTGCCCCGCGAGAGCCGCGAGCAGGTCGCCCCCGAACTCGCCGCCACGCAGCGCCTCCAGGCCACCAGCACCCAGCTCATCCTCGAGCACCGGGGCGACTCGCTGCACGAGCAGATCCTCGACGCCGCGGTGGCCATCACCAGGTCCGACTTCGCCAGCATCCAGATGTTCCATGCCGAGCGCGGGGAGGGCGAGCTGCGGTTGCTGGATCATCGCGGCTTCACCCCCGAGGCCGCCCGCCACTGGGCGTGGGTGCCGCTCGGCGCGCCCGGAATGCGCGGAATGGCCGTCGTCGCCCTCCGCGACCCGCGCGTGCGGGCCCACGTCGTCGCCACCCTCGCGCCCTTGGGCATCACCGTTTGCGATGGCCCCACCGCCCGCACCAACCTCTGGATCACCGACGCCGACGATGCCCGCGCCATGGACGAACTCCGCACCTGCGCCGCGCTCCGCAGCGACCTGCGCATCGTCCTGTTCCGCAAGGGCTCGGACGCCCACCCACCCGAACTCCCCCGCGCCCTCATCATCGACGCTGGCGCCCGCCTCTCCGAGATCCGGGGGCTGCTCGGCGATGCCCTCGCCCGCACCGAAGTCCAACTCCGCCCTGGAGCGCGCATGACCCGCCCCGCCGCCACTCTCAAGGTCCGCTGCGGCGACGTCAACGACATGCTGTCCGACGCCCTCGCCCTCCGCCTGGCCGACGACGCCCCGAGCGTCCGCGTCGTGATGTTCAGCGGCCACATCGACCCCGGCTACATCGACCGCGCCGTGGACTGCGGCGCGTGAGGCTACCTCTCCAAGAACGACGACGTGCCCGCCCTGCCCGAGAGCCTCCGCCTGGTTGCCAACGGCGAACTGGCCATGAGCCGCCAGGTCGAACGCGTCCGCTCCGGCGCATGGGACTCCGCCGACCGCCTCGAGCCCCTCCCCCGCGTGCGGGGGAGGTGTCAACCAGGCTGGGCGAAGTTGACGGAGGGGGCTCCCGGCCCCGCGCGCCCTCATCACCCGCGCACGACAATCCCTCCCGCGCGTCCGATGTTCATCCCCGAACTCACCAGCAGGCACCGTTGCCCCCGCAGGCCCGCCCGCACCCCCGCCTCCACGTCCCGCGCCTTATCGCCAATCGTCCACGACCGCCCAACATCCAGCCCCAGCGCCGCCGCCGCCGCCAGGATCATCCCTGTGCCCGGCTTGCGCCACGGATGCTCCCGCGCGAAACCCGCAGCCGTCCCCTCCGGGTGCCACGGGCAGTAGTACACCGCCGCCAGCAGCCCACGCCCGGCCTCATCCACGAACACGCGCCGCATCGCCGCGTTGGTCGCCTCCACCTGCTCGATCGTCCCGTGCCCACGCGCCACCAGCCCTTGGTTGCTCACGACCACCAGGCAATACCCCGCCCGCGCCATCGCCCGGCACGCCTCCACCGCCCCGGCCATCGGCGCCACGAATCGCGGATCGCACAAATCCCCACGCAGCCCCCCAGCCCACGACTCTCGCGGCAAACGCCCATTCTCAATCAGCGTGTCATCGCGATCAAGAAACACGGCGGGACGGAGCATCCCCGAGCATACGCCAGCCCACCAGCAGAACCGGCCGCGCAAGCGGTCGCCCACCGCTCAGTCGCGGCGCGGGAGATTCTCCGCCTTGCATCCGGTCTGGTTCCTCATCATCGCTCTCCGCGTCCTCCCCCCCACCACTCTTCCCCGCCTGCCCATACGCTTCCCTGCCCATGCCCAAGTCGCTCACCATCACTTCCATCGCGTTCTCCATCGGACGCCGCGAAACCTCCGCCGAAGCCCTCACTCACGCCTCCCTCTCGACCCTCTCCTCCCTAAACCCCACCCTCAACGCATTCCTCGACACCTTTGCCGACTCCGCACTCGAGCAGGCCCGCGCCCTCGACGCCCGCCTCGCCGCCGGCCAAGCCACGGGTCCGCTCGCCGGCGTCCCCATCGCCCTCAAAGACAACATCTGCCTCGCCCACGGCCGAACCACCTGCGCCAGCCGTTTGCTCGAAGACTACCGCTCCCCCTTCACCGCCACCGCCGCCCAGCGACTCATCGACGCGGGCGCCGTCGTCATCGGCAAGACCAACATGGACGAGTTCGGCATGGGCTCCTCCACCGAACTTTCCGCCTTTGGCCCGACCCTCAACCCCCACGACCACACCCGCGTGCCCGGCGGCTCGTCGGGCGGCTCCGCCGCTGCGGTCGCCGCCGGCATCGTCCCGCTCGGGATGGGCTCCGACACAGGCGGCTCCGTCCGTCAGCCCGCCGCGTTCTGCGGCTGTGTCGGCCTCAAACCCACCTATGGCCGCGTCTCCCGCCACGGCCTGGTCGCCTACGCCTCCAGCCTCGACCAGATCGGCCCCATCACCCGCTCCGTCGCCGATGCCGCGCTCGCCTTCCAGATCATCGCAGGCCAGGACGACCACGACTCCACAACCTCCGCCCGCCCCGTCCCCGACTGCCTCACGCACCTCAACACCCCCGTCCCCAACCTCGTCATCGGCGTCCCCGCCGAAGCCCGCGGCCCAGGCATCCACCCCGCCATCGCCGCCGCCCTCGACAACGCCATTCGCCTCTACACCTCGCGCGGTGCCCGCGTCATCGACATCACCCTCCCTCACGCTCCCCACGCCATCGCCGCCTACTACCTCGTCGCCTGCGCCGAGGCCTCCTCCAACCTCGCCCGCTTCGACGGCGTCCGCTACGGCCGTCGCGCCGCCCGCTCCGCACAGGACGACCTCTTCGACCTCTACGCCCGCAGCCGCTCCGAAGGCCTCGGCCCCGAGGTCCAGCGCCGCATCATGCTCGGCACCTACGCCCTCTCCAGTGGTTACTACGACGCCTACTACGCCGCCGCCATGAAGGCACGCCGACTCATCAAGCAGGACTTCGACCACGCCTTCGCCGGAACCACGCCTACCGGTTCCACCCAGCCCGCCTGCCACGCCATCCTCATGCCCACCACCCCCTCGCCCGCCTTCAAGCTGGGCGAGAAGCTCGCCGACCCCCTTGCCCTTTACCTCGAGGACATCTTCACCGTCAGCATCAACCTCGCGGGCCTGCCGGCCATCTCCATTCCCGCCGGCCTCACCCCGCCCACCCCAACCGCGCCCTCCCTCCCCGTCGGCCTCCAACTCATCGCCGCCCCCTTCGACGAACCCACCCTCCTCCGAGCCGCCCGAACGCTCGAAGCGGCGATCAAGACCCTGGGCTGACGAGCTCAACGCAACGTGCGCAAGGCTTCGTGAACTCGGAGTGAACGCCCGGAAGCGGAGAGGTTGCTCCGTTGTTCGATGCGAGGCTTGAGCCTCGTTCGCGGCCCTCTGATCCACCATCGCAGCGGCGACGCCCTCTCGGATCCCTGGCTGCTCCGCGTACGTTGCGTACTTTGCGTCAAAACCAGACGACCAAGCGCGCCCCGCCTACCATCCCTCAACCGGCGGACCCCTTTCTCCGCCGTCCACACACCATTCGAGATACAAACAATGCCCGGCTCCGCCGCCGAGACGCGACTGGTCCGCAATGTGGCCATCATTGCCCACGTCGATCACGGCAAAACCACACTCGTCGACCAGCTGCTCAAGCAGTCAGGCATGTTCCGCGCCGGTGAACTCGAGAAACTCATGGGGGGTCAGCACGACCTCATCATGGACTCCAACCCCCTCGAGCGCGAGCGCGGCATCACCATCCTCTCCAAGAACTGCGCCGTCAACTACACCGCCGCCGACGGCCTCACCTACCGCATCAACATCATCGACACCCCGGGGCACGCCGATTTCGGCGGCGAGGTCGAGCGCGTCCTCCACATGGCCGACGGGTGCCTCGTCCTGGTCGACGCCCTCGACGGCCCCATGCCCCAGACCAAGTTCGTGCTCAGCAAGGCTCTCGAAGCCGGCCTCAAGCCCATCGTCGTCGTCAACAAATGCGACCGCCCGGAGGCCGACCCGCCCCGTGTCCTGGGAGAGATGTTCGACCTTCTGGTTGACCTTGGCGCCGACGACCACGCGCTCGAGTTCAAGGTCGTCTACGCCGCCGGTCGCGACGGATGGGCCGCCTACGAGCTCGACAAGCCCTTCGAGGAGCTCCGCAAGGGCGACCTCCGCCCCATCTTCGAGACCATCATCAAGGAAATCCAGAGCCCCGGCGGCGACCGCGAAGCTCCGGTCCAGATGCTCGTCACCACGCTCGACTACTCCGAGTACGTGGGCCGCATCGGCATCGGGCGCGTCTACGCGGGCGTCCTGCGCCCGGGCGTGCCCGTCATGCTCATGAAGCGTGACGGCTCCATGCGCCAGGTCAAGGTCACGAAGCTCCTGGCCTTCCAGGGATTGGGCCGCAAGGAGACCGACGAAGTCGGCGCGGGCGACCTGTGCGCTGTCGTCGGCGTCGAGGGCATTGACATCGGCGACACGCTGGCCGACCCCGCAAACCCCAAGGCTCTGCCCCCGGTCACCATCGACGAACCCACCATCTCGATGCTCTTCCGCATCAACGACTCGCCCTTCGCCGGTCAGGAAGGCCAGTACGTCACCAGCCGCCAGATCCGCGACCGCCTGATGCGCGAGCTCGAGCACAACGTCGCCCTCCGCGTCGAGCCCGGACGCACCACCGATGAGTTCAACGTCTCGGGGCGCGGCCTGCTGCACCTGGGAATCCTCCTCGAAACCATGCGCCGCGAGGGCTTCGAGCTCTCCGTCGCACGCCCCCAGGTCATTCTCCAGGAAGAGGACGGCGTCACCATGGAGCCCATGGAAACGCTCGTCATCGACGTCCCCAACGAGAACATGGGCTCGGTCATGGAACTCGTCGGCGGACGCCGCGGCGAGATGAAGAAGATGGAACCCCGCGGCCAGTCCGCCACCCACATGGTCTTCGAGATCTCGAGCCGCGCCCTCATCGGCCTGCGCTCACGCATCATGACCGCCAGCCAGGGCGAGGCGATCATGCACCACCGCTTCAGCCACTACGCCCCGGTCGCCGGCGATCGCCCGGGCCGCATCAACGGCGTGCTCATCTCCCTCGAGCGCGCCAGCGTCACGGCCCACGCCGTCGAGCTGCTCTCCGATCGCGGCTTCCTCTTCGTCAAGCCGGGCGAGAACGTCTACGCCGGCCAGATCGTGGGCGAGCACAACCGCGACAACGACCTGGTGGTCAACATCACCCGCGAGAAGGCGCTCACCAACATGCGGGCCGCCAGCAAGGACCAGACCGTCGTCCTCAAGCCGCCGCGCCAACTCTCGCTCGAGGCCTGCCTCGAGTACGTCGAGGACGACGAGCTGGTCGAGATCACGCCCACCTCGGTCCGCATGCGTAAGCGCATCCTCAGCGAGTCCGAACGGCGCCGCTCCGAGCGCCAGTCGCGTGACAAGGCCGAGGCGGGGGCGTAGTCCCGGGCCACAAGTACGCCCGAACCCGACCAACGAAAAACCCCGCCACCCGGCGGGGTCTGGCTCACTGATTCACTTCGTCGCCCCGGCGCTACCTCTTACTTGGTCGGATCGACGCGGTTGGGCGGCATCGCCGCATCAATCCCGACCTCATTGGTCGAGGCGCCGGCGTACGACCCGCCCGTCGCGTTCGTCAGGTAGATCTCCACCCGACGATTCTCGGGAGTGTTGCCCGTGGCCGTGTTCGGCACCGCCGGGCGGTTCTCGCCCCAGCCCGCCGCCTGAACTCGCCCGCCCGCCACGCCCATGCTCGACAGCGCATCGCGAACCGCGATGGCCCGGTGGCAAGACAAGTGCATGTTGGTCGGGTGCCGCTGCTGGGTCGCGGCCGAAGGCCTCTGCGCATCGGTGTGCCCGACGATGATCACGTCGTACCCCACCGCCGCGTTGCTGTTCAGAATCTCGCCCAGCGCCGTCAGGCTGGCCCGGGCCGTGTCCTGCACGTCCGCCGAGCCCGACGCGAACGTCAGGTCGCTGGCGAAACGGATCATGCCCCGCGCCGAGTCATACCGCAGGAGCTGCGGATACTGGGCCGCCAGCTGCGCCAGCGCCCGATCCGTCTCAGGGTTCAGCGGCGCGAACTCGATGCCCGCGATCCGACCCTCGAGGTTGCGATACGCCTCGTTGGCCGCGTCCAGCTCCCGCTGCAGCCGCGCGTTGGCGGCATTCAGCTCACCGACTGTCGAGCCCGCCGCCGAGCGGTAGTTCGCGTCGCTCATCGCCCCGGCCCGCGCCTCATCCAGCTCCGAACGCACCTGCGCCAGCTGGTTCGCCAGGCTCCGGTTGGTCTCCTGCAGCTCCGCCATCGTGTCTTGGCTGGCGCACCCGCCAAGCCCCAGGCCCAAGCCCATCGCCGCCACCGCCGCGACGCGGACCACCATCTTCCTCAAGCCACCATTCATCCAGCCACCCTGTGCCATGTCGGACTCCGTTCGACCAAAAAGGTGATTCCAGGCGGCCCGGACGGCTCCACCGTCGTCCCTTAGCAGACCAGCCTATCGTGCCGCGCTCGCTCCGTCACCACCGGTGTGCGCGCGGGGGGACATCGTCCCCGCCGGGATCGGCCAAGGCAACTCGATCGACAGGTTGTCCCCAATCGCATGAACCGTTCCGCAACTTTTGATGGCGCACGGAGTTCGATCGCATTGGGCCACCCCGCGGTCCTCCGAATCGACGCCGCCGCTTCATGGAATCCTGACCATGTGCCTGTCGGTCGGGTGTCGGTTCTCGTTGACAATCTGTCGCCCGACCGGCTGACCATCCTGGCTCACGACTCCCCCGATCAGGTGGACCACCACCCGGCCGCGAAGCACGCCTCGCGCCTCGACCTCTCTTCCCACGTCCTGCTCCCCGGCCTCATCAACGCCCACACCCACCTTGACCTGACCCACTTAGGCCCGCATGTGTGGGACCCCACTCGCCCCTTCTCCGACTGGGTCGCCATCATCCGCGCGGGCCGACTCTCCGACGCGGCCCAGATCGCCACCTCCGTCCGGGCAGGCGCCGCGCTTTCCCGCGCTGGCGGCACCGTTCTGGTCGGCGACATCGCCGGGGCCGTCCGCGGCGAGCCCTCCCTCGCCGCCGCCCATGCCCTGGCCTCCACAGGGTTGGCAGGCGTCTCGTTCATCGAGTTTTTCGCGATCGGCACCCGCATGCGCGAGAACCTCGACCTGCTCGCCGCCACCCTTGCCGAGTGTTCCGGGCCCGTGAACCCCGGCACTCCAAGCCCCGGCCTGCACCTGGGCCTGCAACCGCACGCCACCAACACCGTCGCCCCCGACGCCTACCTCCATGCCCTCGCGCTCGCCGGCCAGCGATGGGCCCGCGTCTGCACCCACCTGGCCGAGTCGCCCGAAGAACGCCAGTTCATCCGCGACGCCACCGGCCCGCAACGCGCGCTCCTGGAACAGGTCGGGGTCTGGGATGAAGCCCTCCTCGCCACCTTTGGCCTGGGCCATCATCCCGTCGAGCACATGGCGCCCATCCTCCGCCTTGCCCGCGACGCCGGCAATCCCATGCTTGTCGCCCACGTCAACGACGCCACCGACAACGCCCTGGAAATCCTCGCCCAAACCCGCACCAGCGTCGCCTACTGCCCCCGAGCCTCGGCCTACTTCGGCGCCCACCACCACTTCGGGCCGCATCGCTACCAAGCCATGCTGCACGCCGGCATCAACGTCTGTCTCGGCACCGATTCGGTCGTCAACATCACCGACGGCACCCTCGTTCCCTCCTCCGGCTCGCCCGCCCGCCTCAGCATCCTTGATGAGATGCGTTTGCTCCACCAACGCGACGCCGCCGATCCTGTCACACTCCTGCGCATGGCCACTACCAACGCCGCCAGAGCCCTGGGCCTCGACCCAACCCTTGTCACCCTCTCGCCCGGCTCCACCCCCCTCGAAGTGCTCGGAATCCCCATCCCGCCTGCCCAGATCGGCCTTGCCGCCGTCCGGACCGCCCTCAGCCAATCCTCCGCCCCCATCTCCATTCTCACAAGAATCCTTCCGGTCTCGCAGCAATAATCCCCCGCCGACCGCCGACCAACCGGAATCACCATGAGCCTCAAGTGGGAACGAGTCAAAGCTTGGGATGACCAGTTCTTCCCGCCCTGGGCGTGGCCGGTCAAGGCGCTGCTCCGCGCCCTCTCCTCCATCTGGCTCGCCGTCATCCTGCTCTCGGGGGTGATCCTCTACGGCATCCTCGCCAGCGTGCCCATCGGCATGCTCGCGCTAATCCCGACCTGGCTGGTGTACGCCCTTGCGTTCGTGATCGGCGTCGCCGGCCCGTCGGTGCTGATCGTCGCGGGCCTTGGCGCGATGACCGGAGGCGTGGGCCGCGCGCCCCGCTTCGCGCTGCTGCTCCTGGCCGCCCTCGCCATCGCCGCCGCCGCGGGCTGGGCGTGGATCACCTTCCTCTGGCCCATCCTCTATTACCACCCCCGCACCGGCAGCGGCCCGGACGCCACCGCCGCCACCGGCTTGCGCCTCTTCCCCGACTTCGTCGAGGCCAACAAGTCCATCACCCTCCGCCGTCTCCCGGGCGTCGAGATGACCGAGCTCGAGTTCTACTCCGCGTGGCCCATGCGGGCGTTGCTCCTGCTTTTCGTCCTCAACATGGTGGTCGCCACCATCCGCCGCATCGCCTTCGAGTTCGTCAATCTCGGCGTGCTCACCGTCCATGTCGGCATCGTGATGCTCGCCTTGGGCGCCACCTTCTACTCCTCCCAGAAGCGTGAGGGCGACACCCTCCTCCAGGCCGGCGCGCCCGACGAAAGCGGCAAGCCCACCCCGGGCCCCGCTGTCTCCTTCTTCTACGACAACATCCAGACCGTCCTGGTCGTCGACCAGTGGCGTGGGCCGGAGCAGCGCCGCCTCTCCGTGCTCCCGCGCTACAACGACTACGCCGTCGCCGACACGCCGGGCCAGAGCGTGTGGACCGCCCTGGGTCGCCAGTTCCAACAGGCCGCCCCGGACGGCGGCGCACTCTCCGCCCCCATCGAAGCTTGGCGTGGCCCCACAACGCTGGTCGATCCCGATATCCAGTTCCGCATGGTCGGCTACGCCTCCTACGCCACGGCCCAAACCGACTGGATCCGCACCGACCCCGCCCAGTCAAACGTCGCCCTCACCGGCAAGCTCAACCCGCTGCGACTGGTCACGCTCTCGGCGATCCTGCCCGAGCGTGCGAGCGAGCCGCCCACCGAAGTCCCGTTCTACTTCATGCCCACGCTCCCCGCCCACCGCGCGGCCGACACCCCCGCTTTCGCCATCGACTACCGCACCCAGCCCACCAGCGCGCTCGACACCGCCATCGAGCCCACGCTCGAACTCGGGCTGCCCGACGCCGGGTTCTGGGGCCTCTGGGTCCGCGTGCCCGGCGAGCCGCCCGCCGCCTCGGGCGCGTCCGCTGGTCAACTATGGACGCTCGAACCTGGCCGCGTGCTCGACGTCGCGGGCTACCGCCTCGAGGTCACCGCCATCACGCCCGAGCCGCCCTTTCCCATCGTGACCGAGGGTTATCGCGGCGCGACCTCCTCTGTCGCGCAGGTCCGTGTCACGCCGCCGACCCTCGAAGGCCAGCCCGCCCCCACGCCCTACACCCGCTGGGTCTACTCCCGCTTCCCCGAGATCAACCAGGACCTGCTCGAACTGACGGAAGAACAAACGGCCACCGGCATGCCCGCACGCCGGGCCGCCGACCCCTCGATCGATCTTCGCCTTATCGATGCCAGCAAACTCCACGTCACGATCATCGAAGGATCAGTCGCGCCAGCCCCCCTCGCCGTCCCTGCCTCTGCCGCTGGCCAGCCGCGGCCCCCCGATAGGGTCCCAGGCCGGGTCGTCATCCGCCAGCGCGGCGGGGGCATCCGCACCCTCGACCTCCCCGATCTCTCGACCCCCTTCGAGATCCTCCCCAACGTCACGCTCACCCTCACCGACCGCTGGGCCCACGCCGAGGCCTTCGAGCGTCCCGTCCCGGTTCCTCCGCGCGAGCAGGACCGCGAGGCGGTCGGCACCCACCAGAAGGCCATGGTCGCGATCGAGGTCTCGCTCCTGACTCGCCCCGACTGGAAGCGCATCGTGTGGCTTCCCTTCGTGCAATACCTCGAACTCGGCGTCGAGCAGGCCAAGACGATCGATCTGCCCGACGGCCGGCGCGTTCGCCTCATCTTCGGGCGTCGCCAGCACCGCCTGCCGGGCTTCCAGCTCCGCCTGGGCGACTTCCAGATGCTCGCCTACGACCACCGCGGCGCGCCGCGCGACTACCAGTCCATCGTCATCGTTGAGCCCACCGCCGACGATGAAACTCGCGCCGATTTCGCGCCCTTCGCCCACGTCACCAAACTCAACGCCCCCCTCACCGCCCCGTGGATCTGGGACAATCAGCGACCGCTCCCGACCAACATCGCGGGCCGGCTCGCAGCCGGCCTGAACCCCGAACAGTTCAAGTTCAGCCAGGCCGGCTGGGACGCCGAGGGCTGGCGCGACAGCCAGACCCTGGTCGATCAGGGCATCATGCCCCGCCCCATCGCCCGCTTCACGATCCTGGGTGTCGGCAATGCGCCGGGGATCCATGTCATCGCGCTGGGCGGCATCCTCATGGCCCTGGGCACGCCCTGGGCCTTCTACGTCAAGCCCTGGCTCGTCCGCCGCGGGCGCGACCAACTGGCCGCGTCGGGCGAGCCAACCACAGAGGCACAAAGGCACGGAGAAGAGCCATGAGACAGAGCAGAGTTCAGAACGACTCGGTTCTTAACGTTGAGTCGAGTGTGGTTATCCGCCCGCGGGCGGTGAGAATCCTCACAGTGTTGCGTGCCGTCACTACATCGCCGCGTCGGTGGCTTGCCCCTGCGCAACTCGTAGCCTGCCTTTCTCTGTGCCTCGGTGCCTCTGTGATGAATCCAGTCTTCATCGCCCGAGCCAGCGCCCAGACCGCCCCCGCCGGCAACGCCCACCCCGAGGCCCAGGCCGTCACCGAGTCCGACCTGCCCAACCCGTTTGGCGACCCTGACTTCTCGCCCTCGGTCGTCCAATCCACTCTCGCGGCCAAGCTTGACTTCGCCGCTCGCCTCGACCTCTCGCCGTTGCGGGACCTGGGCGTGCTGCACTCCGGGCGTGTCAAGATCCTCGACACGCTCGCCCGCGAGACCGTGCTCGAGATCACGGGCAGGCGGGCGTATCAGGACTTCATCGATCCCGCAGCGCAGGCGGGACAGTCCCCGGGCTCCAGCCCTGGGCTCGGATCAAACTCCGAGCCGGACGCCAAGCCCACCAAAGCCTCCTTCGACCCCCTCTTCACACTCCTCGATCTCATCATCGATCCCGTCTTCTATGTCGATCGCCCCCTCTTCCACGTGGAGTACCTCCCGCTGCGCCGCGCGTTCCTCGACGCGGCCCTCCCCAACGACGACGCCGCCCAGCAACGCTACCTCACCCTTACCCGCATCACGCCCCGCATGGCCGCCGAGCACTTTGTCGCCGTCGCCGAGCGTCACGGCTCCGGCGAGCAGCACCGCCGCGGCCTCGACCAGCTCGACCGGGCCACCTCCCTGTGGCAAGGTTCGGCGGGCAACATGGTCCTCATCGCGCCCGACTCGCGCGACCTCCCGTGGCACCACCTCTCCGAGCCCACGCCCACCGGCATGACCGAAGCCAACGCCGCCGCGTGGGAGCAGGCGCGGGCCGCGGCCCGCGCCCTGGGCACCGCCTGGCGCGCCGCCGACGCCACCGCCGCGAACCAGGCCGTCCACGAGCTCGCGGCCGCCCTCCCCCGTGTGAACGCCGAGATGTACCCCACTTCGCGCCGCTGGCTCGAACTCACGTACAACCGCGCCAACGCCTTCGAGTGGGGCTACCTGCTCTACTTCGTCGCCCTGCTGTGCTTGATCCTCGCCTTCGGCACGGGCCGCCGCTGGCTCACCGCCGCCGGCCTCACGCTCCTGCTGGCCGCCGTCGCCACCCATACTTTCGGCTTCGTGGTCCGCTGCATCCTGGCCGAGCGGTTCGCGATCCAGAATCAGTTCGAGTCGATGACCGGCGTCAGCCTGTTCGCCGCCGTGGTGGGCTTGGCCCTCACCGCCTTCACCCGCAAGCCGTTGTTCGGCGCGGCCGCCGCCGGCACCGGCTTCCTCGTTCTCATCGCCGCGACCCAGACCGGCATCCCGGGCCGCTTCATCGAGCGAGAAGCCGCGATTCTGAACACTTCCGTGCTGCTCAAGTACCACGTCACGACGGTGCTCACCAGTTACGGCCTGATCACGCTGGGCATGATCGTCAGCCTGTTCTACCTGGCCGCCCATTACTTCGGGAAGAAGCCGACGGTGGTGGGGGCGATGGCCAGCGGCGCGGTGGTCAATGACTCTGGTGATTCGCAACCGTCGCCCCGAGCCGCGACGGGTGGCACGCCGCCCCCCCCCATCACCCCCGAGGGCGCGCGCAGCCGCCTGCTCCGCGACCTCGACCGGGCCCAGATGGTCCTCCTGCAACTCGCGTTCTGGAGCCTGGGTGTCGGCACGCTGCTGGGTGCGTGGTGGGCCGACCACTCCTGGGGGCGTTGGTGGGCCTTTGATCCAAAGGAAACCTGGGCCCTGCTGACCTGGATCATTTACCTGATCGTGATCCATGTTCGTTTCACGACCGGCCGCAACCGCGCGCTCGTGACCGCGTGGCTCTCGGTCGTGGGCTTCATCATGATGCTCTGGACCTACTTCGGCGTCAACCTGCTGCTACCGGGACTGCACGCGTACGCGTGATGCGCCTCAGCGCCCACACGAAGCGAAGACCAGACCACATAGGCACAGAGGCACAGAAAAAGGCGGAGTTGGAACCGGGAACGTGACCCGCGCCGAGCCTGGCTGCCTCTGCTCCATCGACCCAAACGCCTCAGTGCCCCAGCAATCGACCGCACATCCCCTCTACGCTTCTGCCTCTCTCGGTGCCTCTGCGATGATTCCCTTATCCGATATGTCCGGCAGTGCCGAACTCAATCCAGCCCCACGCGCCCTCCCGCGCTCCTTCTTCGCCCGCCCCGCCGATGTCGTCGCCCCCGCCATGCTGGGCCTCATCCTCCTCCGCACGCTGCCCGATGGGCGCTGCCTCGCTGGCCGCATCGTCGAGGCCGAGGCCTACCTCGGCCCCGAGGACCGCGCCAGCCACGCCTTCAACGGTCGCCGCACCCCGCGCAACGAGTCCATGTACGCCCGCCCCGGCACCTGCTACGTCTACTTCACCTACGGCATGCACTTCATGCTCAACGTCGCGTGCCTCCGCGAGGGACACCCGGCGGCCGTGCTCATCCGCGCGCTCGAACCCCTCACCGGTCTGGATGAGATGCGCCAGAACCGTCCGGGCATCACCCGCGACCGCGAGCTGTGCAACGGCCCGGGCAAACTCTGCCAGGCCCTCGCCATCACACGGTCGCGCAACGGCGTGGACCTCCTGAGCGACCCCGCTTTGCGATTGGCTCAAGCCCAACCGCCCACGCGAACCGATCATCAGATGTTGAAGATCGCGTGTACCGCCCGGGTGGGCGTCGATCCCTGCGGCGAGTGGGCCGAAACGCCGCTCCGCTGGTACCTGGAGTCCAGCCGGTTCGTCAGCCGGGGCCGCCCGTCCGTGAACACCCCGCGGCCCGCCAAACCGCCTGATCCCGGTGAAAAAGCATCCACAAAGAGAAAGAGAAACCGCAATACTCCCGCGTCCGAACGGTAGAATGAAGGTGCGTTCATTCCGGATGGATCCGGCGTTCATTTGCTCGGGTAAGACCCGGCGAGGTTCAGCGATGTCAGTGACCGTCGATTGGAAGATTATCAGGGAAAAGGCCGGGCCCTATCCCCAGAACGCCTTTGACTTCGTGCGTCAGGGTCTGGAGCACACCGCCCAGATGCATCACGGCGTCCAAACCCCCGCCCACTCGGACGGAACCTCGGAGGCTGTCGCGGAAGACGACGCCGCCTCCTCCGGCCGGCACGTCAGCGGCCAGCAACTCTGCCTGGGGCTCAAGGATCTGGCCATCCGCAAGTACGGTCGCCTTGCTCGCCTGGTCCTCTCGCGGTGGTCCATCCGCCGGACCGACGACTTTGGCCGCATCGTCTTCGCCATGATCGACGCCGGCCTCATGCGCAAGACTGACCAGGATCGCCTGGACAACTTCTCCAGCGTTTACGAGTTCGAGGAAGTCTTCGACGCCACCGAAAACTGATCCCGCGAGCCACGAACCCCGTGCCACCACCCGCGGCTCGGATCGGGTGATGCGAGCAACCTGGTGGAGCCAGCCGCCGCGCCCCGCCGTCTCGCGCCGCCCCAGCCCCCAACAATCCTCGGTGCCCCCCGGCCCCTCGCATCATCGCGCCGCGATCGCCCTCGGGTCGAACATCGACTCGTCTGACGCCTCGCGCGCCGACCATCTCCACGCCGCGCTCGAAGCCCTGAACGACCCGCCTCGGACCGTCGTGATCGCCCACTCCGATTTCATCCCGACCGCCCCCGTCGGGCCGATCCCCCAAGGTCCGTACCTGAACGCCGCCGCCATTCTCGAGACCTCGCTGGCACCGATGGCCCTGCTCGCGCGCCTGCTCGAGATCGAGCACACCCGAGGGCGCGACCGCGCCCGCGAAGGGCGGTGGGGACCCCGCACCCTCGATCTCGACTTGCTGCTCTACGACGACCTGGTGCTCGAACAGCCAGGCCTGACCATCCCGCACCCGCGCCTGGCCGATCGCGGGTTCGTGCTCATCCCGCTCGCGCAGATCGCGCCAGACTGGGTGGTGCCGGGCGCTCGCGCCGGCGGCAGGACCGTCGCCCGACTTTTGGCCGCGCTCTCGACCGCGTCGGAGATCCGGCCATGAGCCGTGTCTGGCTCAGACTGATGGTTCCCGCGGGACTTCTCTCGCTGGGCGTCCCTTCGGCCCATGCCGACGAAGCCGCCGCCCGAGTGCTCGCGCGGGTCCGCGACGCCTACCGCGCCGCCCCGATCCACGAGCGTCTGACCATCGAAGTCCTCGCCCAGGACGGCTCCGCCGAAGCCTCCGAAGGCTCGCTCCACCTTGATCTCCGCCCCGAGTCGGATCGCCCCTTCGACCTCGCGCTCGGCCCGATCCGGGCCGCCGTCACCGCCGACCGCCTCATCATCCTCCACGCCACCGAACCCGACCGCTATGTGGGCGTCCACCTCAGTTCCCTCAGCTTTGACGCGCTCTCCCACATGATGCCCTCGCTGCCGCTGCCCCAGATCGCCATCGCCCTGCCCGACCCCGACGCCGTCCTGTCCGACGACCAGATCGCGCTCGACCCGCTCCTGCCCGCCATCACGCTCCGCGAAGTCGCCCGCGGCCCCACGACCGTCACGCTGGCCGGTCGCCTCGGCCCCGCCGCCGCCACCCTCACCATCAACCACACGACCCATCGCATCGAGCGATTCGAGGCCACCATCCCCGCCCCCTCCAGTTGGTACGAGCTCATCCTCACCTGCGACGCCGTCGCCCACGATCCAACCGCCGGAATCGATCCCCCTGACGACCTTGCCCCGCCGTCGCTTCCCGAACTCTCCACCCGCACCCGCGTCGATCGCGTGGCCGACCTCCGCCCGCGCGGCCTGGTCCTGGTCCCCGGCGCCGATCTGGGCTGGGTTCCCATCGCGCTGGCCCCCGCCGATCCCGACCAACCCACCACCCTGGCCGGCCTGCTCGCCGACCTGGATGCCGCCGCCCCAGCCACGCGGCTGCTGCTGGGCGTGGTCGAACTCACCGACGACGGCGCATGGATCGACTCGGCCCGGCGCACCGTCGAGCTCATGCGAGGCGTCCGCCCCGATGGGCCCAGCCTCCTGCTTGTCTTCGACCCGGCTGGCCGTCCGTCGCGGAGTTGGCCGACCGCCCGGGCCGCGCTCTCCGACTTCGACCTGGGGACGACCCGATTGGGCTGGGTGGACGGCCGAACGCTGCCTCTGGGCCGGTCGCTGCCTCGGATCGATCCCGCGGTGATCGTGCTGGATGTCGACGGGCTCATCGTCGGAGCCGTCACCGCCCACGCTGACCCGACCGCCGCTGCCGACGACGCCCGCACACTCGGTGTGGCCGTCGGCGCCGCGCCCTGACGCCCGGGAGCGACGCGCCCGCCGCGCAAGTCATGCGCAGATCGGCCCTTGCCCGTGGCCATTCACCGAAATCTGGAGAACTGTTGCCGCCTGCGCCAGCCGTCCGGCCCGCCGATTGCGGAGGCTCCTGGGGTTTGCTGGTCAAGTCGCGCCGCGATTTGGACGATTGGCCCATGCACGCGGCCGCGACTCACTGCCCAAGGACGCACCACCATGAAGATGGTCCGGGAACCCTCGAGGGTCGTGGCTTCGGTGTTCTCGCTCTGCGCGTTCGTGGTGGCGGTCGTCGCCGGATGGCGGGCCGGGGCTTCGTCTCTGGACATCCTGTTCTCTGCGACGGTGTGCATGGTCGTGTCGCACCTGGTTGGCCTGTGGGCCGGTTGGGCGGGCGAGCGATCTTTGCGCGAGTTCATCACCCGGTACCGGGCGAGGAACCCGGTCGAGGACGTCAAGGGGGCGGGTCGCGCCCTGAGCCAGGCGAGCGGGGGACGCTCCGCACAACCTGTGGAAAGTGTTGTGAACAAACGGGCTGCGTGAGGAATCGCGCGGACTCGGCTTGCATCGGCGGGCACGCCCTGCAATACTGGCGCTCGTGCGCCAGGGATCGGCGCGTCGCGTCCGCTGCTCATCGCGTTCCAGGCCGGGTGCTCCCAGGATAGGGGCCGGCCGACCAGCCAATCGGCTGGGCCCGGTTCTCGGGGTGCGTCTGAGCGGGGGTCGCCGGGTCAAGGAGAGGACCGATGGCAGCCATTCGCGCATCTCGCTACTCCGGCTCGCGCAACTCGCGTGGGGACGATCGCCGGATCACCCGGTCGGTCACGCCGCTGACGATCGCGCTGGACAAGCTCGACAGCAAGGAAGTCTGGGCCAGGTACCAGAAGAACCACGAGGACGTGGTCCGCAACTACCTGGTCGAGAAGTACCTGCCGCTGGTGCGGTACAACGCCGAGCGGATCTGCAAACGCCTGCCCGACGAGGTCGACATCGACGACCTGATCCAGGCGGGCACGTTCGGCCTGCGGGAAGCGGTGCACGCGTTCGACCTTGCGCGGGGCGTCAAGTTCGAGACGTACTGCGCCAACCGGATCAAGGGCGCGATCCTGGATGAGCTGCGGGCGATGGACTGGGTGCCGCGGCTGGTGCGCAGCCGGACCAACAAGCTGGAGTGGGCCAGGCAGCGGATCGAGATGGCCCTTGGCGAGCCGGCCACCGACGAGCAGATCGCGCAGATGCTGGGGCTGGAAGTGGACAGCGAGGAGTTCCAGAAGCTCAAGCGCGACAGCAGGCCAACGAACATCTCGAGCATCAACCGCAAGGCGTTCCCCGGCGACAGCGGGCGCGAGGTGCGCGAGCTGGATATCGTGCGGGACGGGTCGGATGAGGGCCCGGTCTCGGAGTTGCAGAGGCGGGACCTGCGGGAACTGATCACCAAGGGGCTGAGCCGCGCGGAACGGCTGATCGTGATCCTCTATTACTACGAGGGGATGACGATGAAGGAGATCGGCGCGACGCTGGATCTGTCGGAGAGCCGCGTGAGCCAGATGCACTCGAGCATCTTGGCGCGGCTGAAGGCGCAGATGCAGCACCGGATGCGTGAACTCGAGCCGGTGGAGTAGGGACAGGGAACCCCGTCGCTCACCGGACCTCGCGGACCTTGATCTGCCCGCCGTCCACCGCGGTCACCCTGATCCTGGCGCCGGCGGGGATCATGCCGAGTTCGGAGAGCGCATCGTAGCGCGTGCCCGCGATCCGCACCGCGCCCACGGGGCGGAGCACGCTCAGCGCCTCGCCTTCCATGCCCACCAGCGCGAGCTGCATGTCGGCCTGGGCCTGCTTCGCGGCCGCTTCCTGCTCGATCTGCTCCTCGGACTTGCCGCCATAGATCAGCGCCCGTCCGATGGGCGTGTGCGGGAACACCTTCATCCCGAACACCACGACCATCGGCCCCAGGATCAGCATGACCGCCAGGCCGATGAAGCCGGTGATGGTGTCGTAGCGGAAGAGCATCACCAGCCCGGTGATGGCCAGCCCCACACCCACGACGGAGATGATGCCCATCGAGGGCACGAAGACCTCGAGCAGCAGCAGGGCCAGGGCCGCCGCCAGCAGGATGATTCCCCACAGCAACTCTTGCTCAGGCACGAGATCGGACCTCCATCGACGGCCCCACAGCGGCCGCGGTTGAACACGAGCGACCCGCCGGCGTCAGGTCGCCGCCGGGTCCGAATCGACCTCGACACCCACCCGCATCGCGCTGGCCGAGACCACGCGCACGCGCGTGCCCGCGGGGATATACCCGATCTCGGCCACCACGTCGACCAACCTTCCCTCGATCTCGGCCCGCCCGGCGGGGCGCAGGTCGGTGATCGCCACGCCGGCGGTTCCCATCAGGGGATGCACGCCCGGTGCCATGGCCGCCAGCGTGCCGCCGCCTGACTCGTCCTGCAGCACGAGTTTGTCGATGATCGGCAGCGAGCCGAGGTGTTTCGTGATGAAGTAGATCGCGACTCCCGACGTGACGATCGCGGCCAGCAGCATGGCGGCCGAGAACAGCGCGCTCTGGCCCGTGCCCGCCTCGCCGGGGAACAGCCTGTCGCCGCTGGGGATGATCACCCCGAGCAGCCCGCCGAACAGCAGCACGATCCCCGCGAAGCCGAAGACCCCGAACCCCGGAACGACGAACAGTTCGAGGGCGAGCATCAGGACGCCGCCCAGGATGGCCGCGACTTCCCACCACGACGCCATGCCCACGATCATGGACGGGGCGATCAGCCCGGCCAGCGCGACCAGCGCGATGAAGCCCGGCACCGTCGCGCCCGGGTGGGTCATCTCGACGAAGATCGCGATCAGGAACACGACCACCAGCACGAACCGCACGGGCCAGCTGACCATGAACCGGGCCATGCTCTCCGACCACGATTCCTGCATCCACGCGACGTGGGTCGCGCCGAAATACGAGCGGATGTCGCCCTCGCTCTTCACGGTCGCCGTCGCGACCCCCAGCGTGCGCAGGTCCTCGGCCTTCATCACGATCGGGCCCGCCCCGTCGGTCACATACATCACCAGCTCGTAGTTCCCCCGGTCGCCCGCGGTGAGGACCGGGCGCGACGTGCGCTCGGTCAGCTCGTCGTTCACCGCGTCGGCCAGGCTCTCGAGCGACTCGCCCGCGGGCTGGAAGTAGTCCTCGGAACGCACCAGCGGCGGCGGGCGCTCGGGCTGCATCCCCTGGCCTGCGGAGCCCACATCGGTGGGCAAGCCCGTGGTGCCCGCCGTGGCCGAGGGCAGGAGCGCGCCGCTGCGGGTCGGCTCGCCCGCGAAGAGAAGCTGGTGCTCGGCCTCCGTGACACACAACAGTCGCCCGCTGCGCACATCGCGCACCAGCCACAGTTCCACCCCGCGGCTGACGATCGCCTGCACGAGCATCTCGTCGTAGCCGTTGCGCCGGGCGGAGTTGACGACCTCGGCCACCAGCGGCGACATGACCTTCTGCCGCTCGTGCTCGGGCAACTCGTTGAACGCCTGGAACGTGCCCATGCCCATCAGGATCGGCAACGCGTCGCCCATCGTGGCCGGGTCGCCAGTCACGATCCGCTTGCACGCCAGCGAGATGATCGCGCCGGCCGAGTATGCGTCCGGATGGATCCACGCGACCGTGAGCGGCACGGTCGTGGCCTTGATCGCGTTGCAGATCTCCAGTGCGGCCTTGAGCTCGCCGCCCGGCGTGTCCATCTCAAACACGATCGCGTCGGCGCCGGCCTCCTCGGCGGCTTTGATCCGCCGCAGCACGCTCCGCGCCGTGTACGAGTCGATCTCGCCGCGAATGACGATAATCGCGACGTTGTCGGCCTGATTCGAGACGGCGACGGCGGGACCCGAGGCGGATTGAACGCCGGGAACCGTCGGCGAGGAGATGCCGCCTGGCTGGGCCCGCGCCCGCTCCGGCGTCAGCACGCCAATCACCGCCATCAGGACCAGCGCGACCAGACCCGCCAGGCTCCTCGCCCGGCTGGCCCCCAACCGACTTGTTTCAGGATTTCGTTCCACAGCATCAGTATATGGAGTCGGTCGCGGCGGCTTTCTCGGAGCGGCCGGCTCCCGACAAGCAACCGGACCCGAAGAGACGGCTTTGGTTTGGAGCGGAGCTGGCGACAATCCAGAGGCCTTTCTCACGCTCGGGCCGCCTTCTCGGACGCCATCGATTGCTCGACGCGCCACGTCATCGGCTGGACCGAGCAATCGATGAACACCGAGAAGAATCCATGCCGCTTGCCCGCCCGCTCGGCCGCGGCTGACACCTCGTGCTGCCGCACCAGGGGCCAGATGATCTGCTTGTCCGTCTCCGGGATCGGCAGGCCCGCCATTTCATCCTCGCGGAACCAGTCGAGGCGTCCCTCGTTCATGTCCCGGGCCTCGACCTCGACGGGGCCGATCACGCGAAAGTAGAACAGCAGCCAGTGCCCACGCCCCTCGAACGCTCGCTCGGCGATCAGGCCCATGAGGTGCAGCCGCTCGATCGGGACGTGGATCCCGGCCTCCTCCAGGATCTCGCGCTGGGCGCACTGGTGGGGCGACTCGCCCGTCTCCACATCCAGCTTCCCACCGATCGGCGAGCACAGCCCGAAGTTGGGGTGCTTCCTCCGCAGCAGCAGCAGATGACGCCCCTGCGCATCCCGCAGATCGCACAGACACGCCAGCCGATACGGCATCGAGGGCTCCGCCATGAGGGAGAGTAGGAGGGTGCTGCCAGTCCGCGCTCGCGCCCTCGAACAGGAAGGGCCGCGCGACCGTTACGGTCAAACAAGCGCCCCGGACCATCCGCACCAGTCGCGCCCCAAAGCGGGCGGACTGGTGGCACCCTCGATACCATCTGCCCGATGTCCCTTCCCAATCGCGTCACCGTCATGGGCCTTGGCCGCTTTGGCGGCGGGCTGGGCGTCACCCGATTCCTGCTCTCGCAGGGATGCCGGGTGCTGCTTACCGACAAGCTGCCGGCGGACCAGGTCACGGCCCAACTCGATCCGCTCGCTCCCGCGATCTCGACCGGACAACTTTCGCTCCGGCTGGGCGAGCACGCAGAGGCCGACTTCACCGGGACCGATCTGGTGGTCGCCAACCCCGCCGTGCCCGCGCCATGGCGCGATCCGTACCTGGTGGCCGCCGCCCGGGCCGGCGTGGCGATCACGACGGAGATCTCGCTGCTGATCGAGCGCCTTCCGCCAAGCGTGCGGGTCGTCGCCATCATCGGCTCGGCCGGCAAGAGCACGACCACCGCGCTGACCCACCACATCCTGTCCGCGATCTCGCCGGCGCGGGCTTGGGTCGGCGGGAACCTGGGCGGCTCGCTGCTCCCGGACCTTTCGGCGATGAGGGCGGGCGATGCCGTCGTGCTCGAACTGTCGTCGGCGATGCTGTGGTGGCTGGGCGGCGCGCCGGAACTCGCAAACGCGCGGGCCATGCGGACGCCTTTGAGTCCGACCGTCGCGATGGTCACCTCCTTCGCCCCCAACCACCTCGACTGGCACGTCGAAGAGAGCCACTACCGCCGCAGCAAGCAACACCTGCTCACCACGCTCGGGCCAAACTCGCTGGCGATCCTCGGCCCGGGCGCGACCGACTGGCCCACGCCGTCGCACTCGACGCGCCGGTGCATCGACGAGCGCACACCGCTGGCGGCGATGCCCACCCTGCGCATCCCCGGCCCGCACAACCTCCGCAACGCACACATGGCCCTGGCCGCGGCCCATCACCTGCTGCCCAACCTTTCGCGCGCCGACGCCTTGGCGGCCGCATCCACGTTCCCGGGACTGCCCCACCGACTGTGCATGGTCCACGAATCGCCCGAAGGCGTCCGGTTCTACGACGATTCCAAGTCCACCGTTCCCGAGGCCACGCTGCTGGGGATCGACGCCCTGCGCCCGGCCCGTATCCACCTGATCGCCGGCGGATACGACAAGCACCTCGACCTCTCGCCCATCGCCCGCCGGGCGGCTGAACTCACCAGCCTCAGCACGATTGGGGCGACGGGCAAGGCTCTGGCGGAGTCGGCCAGTCGCTTCTCGTCCGCGGCCGAGCACTGCGGGACGCTCGAGATCGCCATGCGGCGCATCCACGCGACCACCCGCCCCGCCGACGTGGTCCTGCTCTCGCCCGGTTGTGCATCCTGGGACCAGTTCGAGAACTATGAGCATCGGGGCCGCGAGTTTGCCCGACTGGCCGGGCTGCGGACGCCCAAGACCACCAATGCCTGAAGCAACGCGACCATCTTCGCCTCGATGCCTTCCTCTCGATCGATTTCTGCTCACCCTGATCGCGTCCAGTTCGACCGCCTTGACGCCGCACGCCCTCGCCTTCCCCCCCTACCGCCTCTGGCGACTCCAGGCCCAATCCCGCCCGATCTTCCCGCACGTCCGCCTTCTGCACGACGCGCAAGTGGTCGAGTTCGACGGCCAGATCGCCGTTCACGCCCACGCGCCCGACGGGTCGGTCGTGTTTCTCGAAGTCATCGCGTGCCGCCCCGACACGAAAGAGCACGAGTCGCTCGTGGTCTCGCCCGCGCTCGCGTCGCACGTCCACGCCGCCCTTCTGTTGCTGAGCGTGGAGCCGGGGCATCCGGGCGGATGGGAGTGGCAGGGCGAAACCCTGCACTCGATTGCCGCCGCGGGCTCACCGCTGCGGGTCAGCATCGCCTGGAACGATGCCAACGGAATCCACCACGAGCACGCCGCCACCGACCTCATCATCAACCGCGCCGATGGTCGGACGATGACCGACGCGCTGGCGGGCGAGTCCTCTTCGTCGAGCAGCCGCGCCGATTCCGACGGACCCATCAATCCTTCGCCCGCCTTCGTCTTCGCCGGCTCCCGCTTCGTCACCCGGAACGACGCCGAGCTCTACGACGCCGACGGCACCGGCCTGATCGTCGGCCTGCACACCTTTGGCTCCGCGACCATCGCGCTCACCAGAACCATGAGTCCAGAGGCTTCCGTCGAAGAGCCCGAGTGGATCGCCCGCCGCGACCTGCTCCCCCCGCGCGGCACGCCCGTCGTCGTGCGCATCCACGCGACCAGATGAACGCGCGCGTCGTGTCCACACACGGATTCCCGATGAATCTGGAGAGGCGACTGGCTCCCGATCGCGCTCCGGATCCGAGCCCCCGACGGCAGGCGGGTGGCCAAAGAGCCGAGGACGTGGACGACTCGACCGCCCGGCTCCTGCCGGGTGCTCGGAGCCAGCCGCCCCCGCGCGATCACATCCCCCGAAACACCACCGCGCACGCCGACTGCCCGTGCAGCGCGCTCCAACCGCCCACCGGCCCGATCTCGCCCGCGGCGAAGAACCCCGCCAGCGGCACGCTCGCCGCCGTCGCCATCGCGATCCCGCCCTTGGCCCGCACCTCGCCCGGCACCTCCGGCGCGAACGCGCGGCACACCGACTCGGCGTCATGGCTCGGCCCGCCGAACAGCGACTTGCCCCGCTGGTTGCACGAGATGAGCAGCACGCCCGCCGGCGGCCCGTGGATCCCCTGCGCATCCATGAGCATCGCCAGATCCTCGTGGGCGGTGCGACGATCCCGGACGTGGAACCGCACCGTCTGCCCGACACGCACGCGATCGGCCACCGCCAGCGCGCCCGACTCGCGATCCGCCCCCACCACGTTGCGCACCAGATAGTCCGCCCGCCCGAAGCGATCCTTGTACTCGTCGGCCACCACACCCATCAGCACGCCCTGCTCGCGCACGAGAGTCTGGTCGCCGTCCCGCAGGTGCTCGAAAAGGCCCTCGAGCACGCCCAGCGCGGGGCGCCCGCCCAGTTCCATGACCGCGTTGCCCCTGGCCTTGGTCACCACCAGGTTCTCGCCGATCGCCCGCGCCCCCTGCGACACCACCGCGTCCACGCGCAGCGCCCCGGACAGCGTCACGCCCACGCCACCCGACGCCAGTACCTGCCCGCCCACAATCAACCGGCTGTCCCCCGCCACGCGCCCGCCCGACGCCAGACCTCCCACGATCTGCCCGCACCCGCGCCCATCCACCACCGCCCGCGCCCCGTTCAACTCCGGCAGCAACTTCACCAGCGGCAACGAGAACGGATCGGCCAACAGGACCATGGCCCGCAGGTCCTCCCCCAGCCCCAGCCGTTCGCCAAGGCGTGACGGCGAGGCGCCCTGGGCCGGGCCCGGCACCAGATCGCCGGTCGAAAACTCCCGCACCCGCACGCCCGGCAACCGCGCCGCCACCACCGAGACGCCGGGAGCGCCCTCGAGCTCCACTGAGCCGCCGATCACCGCCTGCGTGGAAACCCCGATCATCGCGCCCGGCGCCAGCCGCTCTCGCACCTCGCGGGCCACGCTCTCAGCCGACGCCACATGCTCGCCCGCGATGAACACCATCGCCAGGTCGCACGCCCCGCCCAGGTGCGCCGCCGCCCGCTCGGCCACTTGCGCCGCCGCCATCGACGCGTCGCGATGGCCCGACAGTCCCCAGCCGAAGCGCGGCCCGCCTCCCGATGTCGCGCTCTGGTCAGATGTCATGCCGCGCCCCACCTCGCGCGGCCCTATCGCCGCCGCGACTTCCTGCTGATGGTTCCAATCGATCGCACGCGAGCCGCCCCGACGCGACGCGCCCCTCACGGGCATGATACCCGAAACCACACGCCCCACGCCAGTCCAAGGCCGGTGGTTCACAACAACCCAGATGAACACGCGGCGACCCAACGTCCAAGGCTGCCGACGGGCCACGAGCGCAAGGTGATCGGAGCCCACGTTGCCACGCGGCGCGCGTCGGCACGCTTGGTGGGCTCAACCCCGCGCCGTCGATCGGCACCACCCGCTCAAAGCCGCAGGTGGTGGCACGAAAATCACCGCCCGGGCGGTGTCGCTGGCTCCGTGGGCGGAACGCTCGGCTCCGCCGCCGGTTCCGTCCCGGGTGCTGGACCCGGTTCGCTTCCCGGCGTCGCGGGCTCGGGCGCCGGAGCGGGCTCCGGTGCCGCCGGCGTCGCACCCGGCTCAGTTCCCGGCACAGGCGCCGGCCCGCCGGACGGCACGCTGGGCGTCCCCTCTGGATTGAAAGGATTCATCACCGGCTGCTCCAGCCAGCCCGTCAGCCCAGGCCCCGCTGGCCCCACATCGCCCGGCACCGCGGGCAGTTCCGGCGCGGGCGGCGCAGGCCGTACGGCCAACTCTGCCAGCGACAGCAGCGCCACCGGCGTCGCCACCTCATCCAGGCTCTCCAGCCTCGCCTTGGCCAGCGTCACATGGTTGTCAAAGCCGTTGGCCTCGGCGATCTCAACCACTCGCTCGTAATGACCCCGGGCCGCCCCGATGTCACCAAGGCACTCGGCCATCGCCGCCAGACCGTACCCGGCCCGGATCGCGATCAACCCCTTGCCCGAGCTTCCGCCCGCCTTGTCCATCACCCGCTGGTAGAGCGCGGTCGCCTGCTCGATCAGGCGCGTGCGTTCCTCCTGGGTCAGGGCATCGTCCGGAGAGGCCAGCGTCCCGTCGGGGCTGAGCGTCACGCCCGTCTTCACGCCCGCGCGGATCGACGTGACATACACGTCCGCCGCCTCAAGCCTCGCCAGCATCGAGACCGACCCGATCCCCTCGAACTCCTCGGCGACGGCCTTCAGCGCCTCGGGGCTGGCGTTCCCGCCCGCGCTCTGGGCCTCATACTGCGCGAACGCCGCGTCGATCTGCTCGGCCTGTCGCTTCTGCCACCAGTTCCAACCCGCCCACGCCGCCATGATGACGGCGCACAGGATGAGGAACGGCCCGCCCCACTTCTGCACAAAGTCGATGAAATCCGTGTTGAGGCGCGACTCCTGAAGCCCCGCGCCCTCCCGGATCTGTTGCTGGCGTTCGTCCATGGTTCCACAGGCCCTCGTCCCCGGCCCGCGAACCAGACAGGCCGCACCGGGGAGCAACTGTAGGGATGCGGCTTCCCACAGTCGGCCCCGCAGCCGCGCCCGACGATCCCACCGGCGGGTGGCGCCCGTGGGTGCCACCAGTCCGCCGGCCCTGGAGCGCGACTGGTGGAAGCGGCTGCGACTCCGATGCACCCTCGAGCCTAAGGCATTGAGAATGAGTCTCAACTTTATTGGACACGCCTCCGCCGTGTGGTAACTTGTCGGTACATCTTCGACCCGGACCCAACGAGCCACACGATGCCACGCGCCGAGGTTGGTGTCTT
>Ga0163144_10004718_pt1 | contig 30605 bp, 26 predicted proteins | sample OliLak19BULKMAT1_FD_123175 | JGI IMG/M metagenome (GOLD analysis project Ga0163144, IMG submission 123175) | Freshwater microbial mat bacterial communities from Lake Vanda, McMurdo Dry Valleys, Antarctica - Oligotrophic Lake LV.19.BULKMAT1 | ecosystem: Environmental > Aquatic > Freshwater >... | reverse complement strand
GAACGCGGTGCGCTGCTCGAAGGCCTGCTGACGATCTCGGTGGTCGCGGCACCGCGCTGAACGCCGGCGGAGATCCAGCAGGAGCTGGACAACAACGTCCAGGGCATCCTCGGCTATGTCGTGCGCTGGATCGACCAGGGCGTGGGTTGCTCCAAGGTGCCCGACATCCACAACGTCGGCCTGATGGAAGACCGCGCGACGCTGCGCATCTCGAGCCAGCACATCGCCAACTGGCTGCATCACGGCGTCGCGAGCCAAGCCCAGGTTCGCGAGACGTTCGAGCGCATGGCCGCGGTGGTCGACAAGCAGAACGCCGGCGACCCGCTGTACCGGCCAATGGCCGGGCACTTCGACACTTCGGCGGCCTTCCAGGCGGCGTGCGACCTGGTGTGGAAGGGCAAGGCGCAGCCGAGCGGCTACACCGAGCCGCTGCTGCATGCGTGGCGGCAGCGGGTCAAGGCGGAATTGTTGCCACACTGAACTGGCGCGCGGCACTGCCGCAGCGGTCGGTGCGTGCCTAGAATCGCGCACCCCCGTGAGCACCGCTGTACCGCCTTCCCAATGTGATGTTCTCGTCGTCGGCGCCGGCCCGGCCGGCAGCGCCTGCGCGCAGCAGCTCGCGCGCGCAGGCTTTTCGGTGGTGCTGGTCGACCAGCATACTTTTCCGCGCGACAAGGTCTGCGGCGACGGCCTGATCCCCGATGCCCACACCGCTTTCGGCCGCCTGGGTGTCTACCAGGACGTGATGAAGGCGGCGCAGCGCGCGTCGCACATCGCCTGCATCGCGCCACGCGGCGGGCGCATCGAGGTGCCCGGCCGGGTGGCCGTGCTGCCGCGCGCCGAACTCGACGAGATCCTGCGGCGTGCTGCGGTCTCTGCGGGCGCGCAGTGGCTGGCGCCCGCTCGCTTCGAGGCGCCGCTCTTCGATGGGCAGCGCGTCTACGGCGCGCGCCTGAAGTGCGACGACGGCGTGCGCGAAGTGCATGCGCAGTGGACCGTGCTGGCCACCGGTGCGGTGCCTCAGGCGCTGATCGCCGCCGAGATGTGCGAGCGCCGCACGCCCAGCGGCGTGGCGCTTCGCGGTTATGTGCGCAACCCGGCGATGGTCGGGCGCATCCGCTCGCTCGAGGTGCTGTGGCACAAGCGCCTGTCCAAGGGCTACGGCTGGATCTTTCCGTGCCCGAACGGCGTCTTCAACATCGGCGTGGGCCTGGCGCAAAGCCACAGCGTAAGCCGTGGTGATGGCGGCGAAGCCATGGTCAACGCCAACCTGCGCGAGATGTTCGACCGCTTTTGCGAGGTGCACGAACCTGCCGGCGAGCTGTGCAAGACCGGCGAAAAGCTGGGGCCACTCAAAGGCGCGCCGCTGCGCTGCTCGCTGGCCGGTGCGCGTTTCACGCGGCCGGGCCTGCTGGTCACCGGCGAAGCCGCCGGGGCCACCTATGCCTTCACCGGCGAAGGCATCGGCAAGGCGATGGAGACCGGCATCCTGGCCGCTGAGACGATCGCAGAAGGGCGCGACACGTTGCTCACCGACCCCCAGCTGCGCGCACGCTACGAAGCCTCTGTGCTCGCGCTGAAGCCGCGCTTCGACCTTTACGAGCGGGCCAACACCGTCAACGACCATCCCTGGCTGGCCGACCTGCTGATCTGGCGCGCGCGGCGCAGCCCGCGCATCTTGAAGAGCATGGCCGCGGTGCTGGAGGAAAAGGGCAATCCCGGCAACCTGATCTCGCTGCGCGGCATGGCGCGCCTGTTCCTGCCGATTTCCTGAGCCCAGCGAGGTCTGCCTGCGCATGTGCCAGCTCCTCGGCATGAACGCCAACACGCCGACCGACGTGTGTTTCAGCTTCGCCGGCCTGGCGCGCCGTGCCGACGAACACAAGGACGGTTTCGGCATCGCCTTCTTCGAAGACCGCGGCCTGCGCACTCTCGTCGACCACCACAGCGCACGCGTCTCGCCAGTGGCCGAGCTGGTCAAGCGCTACCCGATCAAGAGCGATAACGTCATCGCCCACATCCGCAAGGCCACGCAGGGGCGGGTCGCGCTCGAAAACACCCACCCCTTCGTGCGCGAGCTGTGGGGACGCTACTGGGTCTTCGCCCACAACGGCGACCTCAGGCACTTCCAGCCCCGCCTGCACGCAGCTTTCAGGCCGGTCGGCGAGACGGACAGCGAGCGTGCCTTCTGCTGGCTGATGCAGGAGCTGGCCAAGGCGCACGCCAGCGTGCCGAGCGTGGCCGAGCTGAGTGCCACCCTGGCCGAGCTGCTGCCCACGCTGGCCGCGCACGGCAGCTTCAACGCCCTGCTCTCCAACGGCCAGGCCTTGTGGGCCCACGCGTCGACGCACCTGCACTGGCTGGTGCGCCAGCATCCGTTCCAGGCCGCCACCCTGGCCGACGAAGACCTGAGCGTCGACTTCGCGTCGCTGACCCAGCCCAGCGACCGTATCGCGATCGTGGCCACACAGCCCTTGACCGCCGGCGAACCTTGGATCGCGATGCGCGCCGGCGAGCTGCGCGCCTTCGTGGCGGGCGTGCCTGCGCCGGCCGCTGAGGGTGCACACCCCTGCAGCCCCGGATAGCGGGTCAGGGGACTCGGTGGGCACAATCGCCGCACTTCCGCTTTCGACCCGGCCCATGTCCGCCTTGCCCGTTCCTCGCTTCGACACCTTCTACCGCCACGGCGAGCTGACCCGTCTGCTGTTCGACTACGCCGACGCGCTGCCGAACCTGGTCAGCGTTCGCTCGCTGGGCAAGAGCCACGAGGGGCGCGACATCTGGGTCGCAGCCATCACCAACAGTGCCACGGGCGCCGACACCGACAAGCCGGCGTTCTGGATCGACGGCAACATCCACGCGGCCGAGCTGACTGCCAGCACCGCCTGCCTTTACTACCTGCACCACCTGGCCAACGGTTTCGGCATCGACGTCGAGCTGACTCACCTGCTCGACACGCGCTGCATTTACCTGTGCCCGCGCCTGAACCCCGACGGTGCCGAGCTGGCCCTGGCGGATCGGCCGCGCCACATCCGTTCGTCCACGCGCCACTATCCGTACGACGAGGAGCCGGTCGAAGGGTTGACGGTCGAGGATGTCGATGGCGACGGCAGGATACTGTCGATGCGCGTGCCCGATCCGCATGGTTCTTACAAGAAGCACCCGGGCGAGCCGCGCCTTCTGGTGCCGCGCGAGCCGGGCGAGTTCGGCGGCGAGTACTACCGCCTGATGCCCGAGGGCACGCTGACGCATTGGGACGGCTTGACGGTCAAGGTCAATAAGGACCGCGAGGGGCTGGACCTGAACCGCAACTTCCCGACCCAGTGGCGCCAGGAGTTCGAGCAGGTGGGCGCGGGGCCGTACCCCACCAGCGAGCCCGAAGTGCGCGCGATGGTGGCCTTCATCGCAGCCCACCCGAACATCGGCGCGGCGGTGAGCTTCCACACCCACAGCGGCGTGATACTGCGCCCGATGGGCACGCAGAGCGATGCCGACATGGTCCCTGAAGACCTGTGGACCTACAAGCGCTTCTCCGACATCGGCGCCAAGCTGAGCGGCTACCCGGCGATCAGCATCTTCCACGACTTCAAGTACCACCCGAAGGAGATCATCACCGGCACCCAGGACTGGCTCTACGAACACTTGGGCGCGCTGTTCTGGACCGTCGAGCTGTGGGCGCCGAACAAGGAGGCCGGCATCACCGACTACGACTGGCTCCAGTGGTACCGCGAACACCCGGTCGAAGACGACCTGAAGTTGCTGAAGTGGAGCGACGAGCAGTGCGGCGGGCAGGCCTACATGGACTGGCAGCCCTTCATGCACCCGCAGCTCGGTGCGGTCGAGATCGGCGGCTGGGACAAGTTGAATTTCTGGCGCAACCCGCCGCCACATTTGCGCGAGCGTGAAGCCGCGCGCTTTCCGGCCTGGCTGACGCAGATCGCACTGTCGCTGCCCCGGCTCGAGACGTTGCGCACCGAAGTGCGCGCGCTCGGGCCCGACACCTGGCGCATCCGCTTCGCGGTGGCCAACAGCGGCTGGCTGCCGGCCTACATCACGCAGCGCGCGCTGGCGCGCAAGGTGGTGCGCGGCGTGATGTTCGAGATCCACCTGCCGGCCTCGCCCGAGGTGTCGCTGGTCAACGGCAAGCACCGCCACGAAGGTCCGCAGCTCGAAGGCCATGCGCCGAAGACCAGCCAGCACGCGTTCCTGCCCCACCGCGACATCACCGCCGACCGCGCAGTGGCGGAATGGGTGGTGCGCGCCCCGAAAGGCACCCGCGTGGGCCTGACGGCGCGGGCCGACCGCGCTGGCGCGGTGCAGGGCGAAGTCACGCTGGATTGATCAAGGGGTGTCCCAGATCACCTTCTTGCGCGCGCTGGCCCAGTGCTCGTAGCGGTCGGCGTAGGCTTCCTCGACGCGGTTGCGCTTGATCTTGAAGGTGGGCGTGATGAAGCCGTTGTCGACGGTCCAGGGCGTCGTCACGAGTACCAGACAGTCCATCTGCTCATGCGGATCGAGCTGGGCGTTGATGCCGGCCAGGTGCGTGCCAAACGACGTTTCGAGCGCCTTGCGGCCTTCCGGCTCGACCGCCATCGCAATCCCGCCGGCGTTCAGCATCACAATGCCCAGCGGCTGCCCGAGGTTGGCGCCGGTCACGGCACAGGCCTCGACCGCTTCGTGCATCACCAGCCGGTCTTCGATGGGCGCCGGGGCGACGTACTTGCCCTTGCTGGTCTTGAACAGATCTTTCACCCGGCCGGTGATCTTCAGGTTGCCTTCGGCGTCCAGGCTGCCCTTGTCGCCGGTGTGCAACCAGCCGTCCGCGGTGTAGGCCTCGCGCGTCAGGCCGGGCTCCTTGTAGTAGCCCATCATCAGCCCAGGGCTCTTCATCTGCACCTCGCCGTTGCTCGGGTCGATGCGGCTTTGCACGCCGTCGTACGGCAGTCCGACCGTGCCCGGGCGGGGCTTGCCGGGCAGGGTGGCGTGCGAGATGGCGCCGTTCTCGGTCATGCCGTAGCCTTCGACCAGATCGAGCCCGAGCCGGACGTACCAGCTCAGCAGTGCCGGCGGCATCGGCGCAGCGCCTCCGGCGGCGAACACGCACTGGTCCAGGCCCAGGGCCTTCAGGATCTTCTTGCGCACCAGACCGCCGATGATCGGCAGCTTCAGCAGCGTGTCGAGCTTGGCTTGCGGCATCTTCTTGTTGATGCCCTGCTGGAACTTGACCCACAGGCGCGGCACCGAGAAGAACACGGTGGGCCGGGCTCGCTGCAGATCGAGCGTGAAGGACTCCAGGCTCTCCGCGAAGTAGACCTGCATGCCCACCGCCATGCAGCCGTGCTCGACCAGCACGCGCTCGACGATGTGCGACATCGGCAGGTACGACAGCATGCGCGTCTGGTCGCTCAAGGGAACGCGCTTGAGGCCGGCCTTGATGCACCAGGCCAGGCCGCCGAAGCTGTGCATCACGCCCTTGGGCATGCCGGTGGTGCCCGAGGTGTACATGATCGTGCACAGCTCCTCGGCCGGCCGCACCGGGTTGCCCGACAGCGGCGGGCTTCTGGCGATGATGTCGTCCCACTGCGTGAAGTCGTTCTTCGGTGACAGGCCGTGGGCGATACACGGCAGACCCTTGGGCACGCCCACCTTCATGCCGTCCCAGCCGTCGAGCTTGCCGACGAAGAGCAGGCGCGACTCGCTGTGCTCGAGGATCTGGCGGATGGTCTCCGAGGCCAGTGTGGGGTACAGCGGCACCGAGACGAAGCCGGCCATCCAGATGGCCCAGTCGGTCATCACCCAGTAGGCGCAGTTCTTCGACAGGATGGCGATCTTGCTGCCCGGTGGCAGGCCCAGGCTCTGCAGATGCGCGGCCATGCGGCGCGTTTCGTCGAGGGCCTGCTGCCAGGTCCACGTGCGAACCTGGCCGGCCCCGCTGGCCGCACCTTCGTAGGGCTGGGTGAAGACCACGCGCTGCGGCGTCGTCGCCTCCCAGTGGTACAGGCGCTGCAGTGCCAGCATCTCCGCATCGACGTCGATCATGGTTGTCTCCTGGATTCTTTGGTGGATCTCGCGCAGCCTAGCCGCAGCGCCGCGCGGCGCACAGCGGGCTTTCCCAAAGACCGTCTGGGCAGGTGCCTCTAGGAGAGCGGCTCAGGCAGCCTGGCCCTGCAACGGAGCGGACGACTCGCTGGCGGCTGTGCCGCGCGCCGGCCCGAAGCGAAAGGCGATGCGCGCTCCGCGCCCGGGCTCGCCACTGGCCGAGACGCTGCCCCCATGCCGGTCGACGATGCGCCGCACGATCGACAGGCCCAGCCCCGTGCCCTGGAACTGGTCGCTGCGGTGCAGGCGTACAAAGGGCTGGAACAGGCTCGCGGCGCGGTCGGCATCGAAACCGGCGCCATTGTCGGCGACCACGAAGCCTCCGTCGGCCTGCCGGTCGCTGGCAAGGTTGACCCGCGGGGAGGGCACGTCGCGGGTGAACTTGGCCGCATTACCGAGCAGATTGACGAGCACCACCCGCGCCAGCGCCGCACTGCAATGCGCTGTGAGCCCGGGCTCGACGACCCATTCGACCGGTGCTGCGCGTTCGAGCCACGGCAGGTCGGCGATGACGGCCTGGGCCAGCAGGCTCAGGTCGACCGGTTCGAGCAGCAGTGCGGTCGACGCCGAGCGCGCCAGCTCGAGCAAGGCCGTGACGGTGTGTGACATCTCGCGCGCGGCCTGGCCCTGCAGGCGCAGCCACTCGCGTTCGTCCTCGGCCAAGCGGTCCCAGACGCGGCTCTTGAGCAGGTCAGCCAGCCCGGCGACCTGGCCGATCGGCGTGCGCAGCTCGTGCGCGAGCTGGCGCGAGAAAGCTTCCAGGTCGCGATTGCTCTGCTCGAGCTCTGCGGTGCGCTCGGCCACCAGCCGCTCGAGCGCGTGGTTGCGGTTGAGCAGCACCTTCTCGGCGCGTTTGCGCAGCGTGATGTCGCGGCCGACGCCGTGATAGCCGATGAATTCACCCCGACCGTCGAAGCGCGGCTGGCCACCGATCGAGATCCAGCGCAGGCCGCGGCCTGCTTGCCGCACCGCGTACTCGAAGCCGCGGAAAGCGCGCCGAGCGTCCAGGTCGGCGCGGTGCGCCGCCCACTCCGCCGCGCTCGCGCCGTCGGCATGCAGGTCCCAGCGCGCCCGCCCGATGGCATCGGCACTCAGCTCGCCGAGCAGGTGCTGGGCCACAGGGCCGAACTGCTCGATCAGGTGCTGTGGCCCGGTCTGCCAGTACCAGTCGACCGACAACTCGGCCATCAGCGCATGGCGCCGCTCGCTGTCGACCAGGCGCAGGTAGGCCAGGCGCTGCTCGGTCACGTCGCGGCCCACGCCTTCGTAGCCGGCGAACCTGCCCTGCTCATCGCGGTGTGCCCGGCCGTTCAGCGCGATCCAGACCGGCAGCCGGCCGGCCCGGCGCAGCTCGAGCAGGAGGTCGCGCAGCGGCTTGTGCTCTGCCATGCGCTGGCGCACGACCGGCCAGCCTTCCTCCGGTGGCTCGAAGAGCGGCACGGCATCGATCGACTGCCCGACCAGGTCGCTCGGCTGCACGCCCAGCTTGACCAGCGAGGCGAGGTCGCGCGACACCCAGGTGAAGCGCATCTCGACGTCGGTCTCCCAATGCCAATCGGCCGACAGGCGCATGCGCGCCTGCCAGCGGCGTTCGCGCTCGCCCAACGCGCGCTCGACCTCGCGGGCCATGCTGCCGAAACGTGAGACCGTGGGCCAGGCACCCAATGACGAGAGCCCGCTGGCGTCGCCACTGTCGCCACTGTCGCCGGAGTTGCCACTGTTGCCGGTGTTGCCACTGTCGTGCGCCAGGCGGCTGTCGACACGCACCGCGCGCAGCGCGGCGCCGACGTCGCCTTCGCGCAGGCGCTGCGCGAATTCATCGAGCGCGGCGGCCGTGTCGCGCGACTCGCGCGACAGCCGTCGCAGCAGTTGCAAGGTGCCGATGCCCAGCGCCAGTGCGGCCGCCGCAGCCACCCAGGCCACAGTGCCGGCGCGGCTGGGCCACCAAAGCGGCGCGGCCGCCAGCACCACCAGCCCGCCGATCGCCACGGCCGGCCAGAACAACGCCCGCGCATCGGGCGGACCAACGGCGCGCCTAGCACGGGAGCGACGCTGCACCCGGGCGCGCCTCGACATCGACGCTTCTGAATCGGCCATTCAGCCTAGTCTATCGGCGCGGGGTGAGCGCCGTACCTGTCAAGGTTGACGGGTGTGGCGTTTACACGCCGGGGGCCGATTGCAGCAGCCAGTGCGCGGCACGCTCGGCCAGCATCAGTGTGGGTGCGTTCGTGTTGCCGCTGGTGATGGTCGGCATCGCGCTGGCGTCGGCCACGCACAGGCCGGCCACGCCGCGCACGCGCAGCCGGGCATCGAGTACCGCCTGGGGATCGTCATCGCGGCCCATCTTGCAGGTGCCCACCGGGTGGAAGATCGTGGTGCCAATGTCGCCGGCGAGCCGGGCCAGGGCTTCGTCGGACTGGTGTTCGAGTCCAGGCTTGATCTCGACCGGCGCGTAGGCTGCCAAGGCCGGCTGCGCCACGATGCTCCGCGTCAGCCGCAGCGAGTCGGCCGCGACCTGGCGGTCACCGGCCGTGGCCAGGTAGTTGGGGGCGATCAGCGGCGGCGCCAGCGGGTCAGCCGAGCGCAGGCGCACGCTGCCGCGGCTTTCGGGGTTCAGGTTGCAGACGCTCGCGGTGAAGGCGGGGAAGCGGTGCAGCGGCTGGCCGAACGCGTCGAGCGATAGCGGCTGCACGTGGAACTGCAGGTCGGGCCAGCGCTTCGCTGGTGACGAGCGGGTAAAGGCGCCGAGCTGCGACGGTGCCATGCTCATCGGGCCGCGCTGGGTGGCGAGAAACTGCAGACCGATGCGCGCCTTGCCCAGCCAGGACGCGGCCAGCGTGTTCAGCGTCGCACCGCGGTGGGCAGCGCCGATGCCGAAGACCGCGCGGATCTGCAGATGGTCCTGCAGGTTCTCTCCGACGCCGGGCAGGGCGTGGCGGCACTCGATGCCATGCCGCGCCAGCAGGCTAGGCACACCGATGCCCGAGCGCTGCAGCAGTTGCGGCGAGCCGATGGCGACCGCACCGGGCGCAGGAAGGCCTTGCTTGCGTTCCAGCGAAGGCCCCGCTTCTGGTTCACCTCGAAATAGCCAACGCCCTCGTTGTCGCCGCGGTTGAAGTCGTCACTGGCCGGGATGCCGGACTCCTCGGCCGCGCGTGCAAAGGCATCGAGCAGCGGCCACGACAGCCGCTGGCGCTCGACCCGCAGTTCGCCATCGACGCCATGGAAGGCATGCGAAGAGGGGTCACTGCCGGCACCCGTGGTCGCGCCGCGCCAATGCGCTTCGTGCTGCTTGAAGTACGGCAGGCAGGCGTCCCAGCGCCACTGTTCGTCGCCGAGCGTAGCGGCCCAGCCGTCGTAGTCGCGCGCTTGGCCGCGCATGTAGATCATGCCGTTGATGCTCGACGAGCCACCCAGCAACTTGCCGCGCGGGTAGCGCAACGCCCGGCCATTGAGGCCGGCCTCGGGCTCGGTCTCGAACAGCCAGTCGGTGCGCGGGTTGCCGATGCAGTAGAGGTAGCCCACGGGAATGTGGACCCAGGCCTGGTTGTCGCTGCCGCCGGCCTCGAGCAGCAGCACACGGACCGCCGGGTCGGCGCTCAACCGGTTGGCGGGCAGGCAGCCGGCGGTACCGGCACCGACGACGATGTAGTCCCAGGTCGCGGGGCTGCCCATGCGATCAACGGCTCAGATGCGAGGCCAGGACGGGAAACAGTTTGATGAGCCCGTCGGCCAGCAACTCGACCGCCATCGCGGCCAGGATCAGACCCATCAGCCGCGTCATCACATTGATGCCGGTGCGCCCCAGCACGCGCGCGATGCGCCCGGACGCGGTGAACGCAATGAAGGTGACGATGCCGATCACCACGCCGTAGCCCACCAGCACCGCAAGCTCCCAGAGGGCGCGTGTCTTCTCGGCGTAGATGACGATCGTGGAGATGGTGGCGGGGCCGGTCAGCAGTGGGATCGTCAGCGGCACGACAGCGATGCTGGCGCCGGCATCGACCTTCTGCGTGCCGTCGTCGACGTCGCCCGGCTTGGCTTCTGCCGGCTGCGCATTGAGCATCTGCAGCGAGCTGATCAACAGCAGTGTGCCGCCACCGACCTGGAAAGAGGCGAGGCTGATGCCGAAGAACTCGATGATCTTCAGGCCGGCCACGGCGCTCACAGCGATCACCATGAATGCGCTGAAGCTGGCCACCGAAATGGTCTGCCGACGCTGCGCAGGGCTGAAGTTCTGCGTGAACGCGATGAAGAAGGGGATCACGCCGATCGGGTTGACGATGGCCAATAGCGCGATCAGAGGCTTGAGCAGATCCATGCGAGTGCCGGTGAGTACGGATGCTAGCCGAGCAGCTGTCGCAGGTAGCGCAAGCCGGGTGCCGTGCGAACGCCGTACCAGCTGAGCGCTTCACCGTCGACCAGGCTTACCCGGGCGCGTGGGCACAGGGCCTGTGCTTCGGCGACATGCGCCTGCGTGAACGCAAACGGCTCGCTCGACAGCAGAACCTGCTCGACCTCGGTGAGCCAGGGTTCGCTGCCCAGCACGGCCGGGTACCGCGCGGCCCCGTGCGGGCCGCCTACGGCATCGGGCCGCGTCTGCCAGCCGACGCAGGCCAGCAGGCGCGAGATGTAGGTATCGCGCGCCACCGTCATCCACGGCGAACGCCACACCAAGTACAGCACCGGAACTGGCGCCTCGTCTTTCGGCGCGGTGAGCGCCAACTCTGCGCTCAGTTCGGCATCGATGGCGGCCGCACGTTGATGCACCACGTCCGGGGTGCCACTGCCAGGCGCAAAGGCCTCGACGAGCTGTCTGATCAGCGGGTGCACGTCCTGCGGAGAACACGGATGCGTGACGACCACTCGAACGCCCCACGCGCGCAGCGCCTCGACCGTCTCGAGCCGGTTCTCGTCGACGTTGACGACGACGTGGCTGGGCGCCAGATGCCGCAGCGCGTCCAGGCGCACGTCCTTCGTGCCGCCAACCTTCGGCACATCGGCCAGCGCCGCGGCCGGATGGATGCAAAAGCCGGTGCGCGCGATGAGGTGCGGGCCCAGGCCGAGCGCCACCAGCAACTCGGTGACACTCGGCACCAGACTGGCGATACGCAATGCGGCGCTCACGTCTCTGCAGGCTCCGCAGGCTCGGCGCCGGGTTCGGTGTCGCTGCCGTCACGCGGTTCGATCGCCAGGAACACCGAGCAGGTGCCGCGCAGGTAGACCAGCGCCGGCAGCACGAGCGCGAGCATGAAGACGACGCCACCGCCGGCCAGTGCGGCCTGCCCATGCGCCGATTGCGCCGCCGGGGCGCCGGCCGCGCCGAGACTGCGCAGGCCATGGCCGAACAGGCCCGCCATCAACACCTGCGGCGACAGCTCGAGTCCGGTGGCCAGCACCGCCAGGCCCGACACCACGCGCCCGCCGCTCACCACCACGAAAGTGACGAGCACGCCGACCAGGGCCGCCAGCCCGCTCACCGCGCTCATCAACAAGGTCACGAAGACCAGTCGATGCCGCACATGGCGTGCCAGCAGCGCGAGCGTCTCGAGCGCCGTGCAGCCACTCCAGACGGCCGGGCCCGCCAGCGGCGCCGCCACGGCCACGCCCGCCAGCACGGCCAGGCCGACCACGATCACTGCCAGCGGCAGGACCAGCCCCAGCAGCGCCGGGCCGACGACGGGCACGCGCGTGGCCCACAGCAGCAACAGCAGGACGCCGAGCAACGCAGCGACGCCCACAGCCAGCAGGACGAGCACCACGAGCAGGCGATGCGCCGAGCGCAGCGCGTCGCGCAGTGCCTGCTCGACGCTTCGCACCGGCACTTGCCGCGCATCGTCGAGCAGCAACAGGCCGGCGGCATTGCTGCCATAGAACAGCAGCGTCAACGAGATACCGGCCCACATCGTGCCCCAGACCACGCCGCCGCGCGCCAGGGCGCTCTCGGCCATCGCCAGCAGCAGCCCGGCGCTGGCGAACGTGGCCAGCAACGCGTAGAGCGCGCGCCCGTTGCGCACCGATTCGACGCTGCCCAGCACGCGGTTCAAAGCGTCGAGCGGGCGCAGAGGGAAGCGTTCAGTCCGGAATTCAGGCATGTCAGGGGCCGCGCGATCGTAGGTTAAGTGGCCGCCGCGGACAGAAAACAACACTTTGTGCAGGGGGCATGCGTCTTGGCAGCCATTCTTTGATAATCCGGCTCCTGTGTCTGGATGCGGCACCTTCGCTTGAATGGTTCACGACGGGTTGAAGCTCCACATGGTTTTTCTGTGATCTAAAGGAGCTCCCCGATGGGAAACAAGCTGTACGTGGGCAATCTGGCCTACAGCGTGCGTGATGAGTCGCTGCAAGCGGCATTCGGACAGTTCGGCACTGTCACTTCGGCCAAGGTCATGATGGACCGCGAAACCGGCCGCTCGAAGGGCTTCGGCTTTGTCGAGATGGGTTCGGACGCGGAAGCGCAAGCTGCCATCAATGGCATGAACGGCCAGGCCCTCGACGGCCGTCCGCTGGTGGTGAACGAGGCCCGTCCGCGCGAAGAGCGTCCGGGCGGCTTCGGTGGCGGCGGCGGTAGCCGCAGCGGCGGTGGCGGTGGCTACGGTGGTGGCGGCAGCAGCGGCAGCGGCAGCGGCAGCGGCAGCGGCGGCGGCGGTGCTGGCGGCTACGGCGGCGGCGGCGGTGGCCGCAGCGGCGGTGGCGGCGGCTACGGCGGCGGCGGTGGTGGCCGCAGCGGCGGTGGCGGGGGCTACGGTGGCGGTGGCGGCGGCGGTGGCCGCGGCGGCTACTGAGCAGCGATCTCGAACTGAGTCGTCAAGACGAAGGCCCCGGTGGCGACACCGGGGCCTTTTTCACGCGCCTTGTCAAACGAGCGGAGGGGGAGCGTCGCTGCGACGGGGCTTGCGTCCGCGACCGGCAAAAATCCGGTCGAACAGGCCGTTGGGCAGGACCCGCAGCAGCTTCGCCACCCAGCCCATCTGCCAGGGGATCACGCGGTAGCTTTGGCCGCGCTCGATCGCCTCGAACGCGCGTTGGGCGAACGCGGGAGCCTGCATCAGGAAGGGCATCGGATAGGGGTTGGCGGCGGTCAGCGGCGTGGCGATGTAGCCCGGCACCAGCGTCAGCACCAGCACGCCGCTGCCGCGGCATTCGCCGCGCAGGCTCTCGCAGTAGGCGATGACCGCCGCCTTGCTGCCGCAGTACGCACCGTGGCCGGGCATGCCGCGGATGGCGCCGACGCTGGCGATGCCGACCAGCCGCCCACTGCCGCGCCGGCGCATCGCCGCAATGAACGGGTGGAAGGTGGCGGCCAGGCCGGTGTTGTTGACCGCGAAGGTCTCGCGCATCACGTCGAGGTCGGCGCGCACCGCCGTGTCCATGCCAATGCTGATGCCCGCACTGGCGATCACCACGTCGGGCACGCCCCATTCGGCGATGCAGCGCTGCCCCGCAGCCACGATGCTGTCGATGTCCTGCACCTCGGCGTGGTAGATCCTGCAGCGCTCGGGCCCCAGGCCCTGCGTGCGGGCCCAGGCGCTGGTTTCGTCGACCTTGCGCACCGCGAGCGCGAGCCGCCAGCCGGCCGCCGCGTAGCGTGCAGCCAGCGCCTGACCGATGCCGCTCGCCGCACCGGTCAGGAACACCAGGCCCGTGCTCACCGGCGCGGCACCTCGAGCCGGGCCCGCACCGGCGGCCCCATGCGCACCAGGCGCGTCGGGTGGTCGTAGTCGATCGAGCCGACGCGCCACTCGCTGCCCGCCTGCGTGAGGCGAACCGGCAGGTGCGAACGCAGCCGCTCGGTGTCGAGGTAGGCATGCAGGAACTCGCTTTCGAACTCCAGCTGCCGGCTCTGCGCGGTGGCCTCGTGAATCACCTGGGCGCCGCCGAGCAACTGCACTTCGCTGGCGTCGCCTTTGGCCAGCGCGCGCTGGGCCACCGCGCGTGTGACGCTGCCGTCGGGCCCCAGCGCACGGATCGACACGGCGTCGATTTCGAGGGTGTCGGTGTCGGGGTAGTGGCGCAGCTGCGTCCCTTGCACCTGCACGCGTAGCCGGCCGGCGGCATCGAAGCGCTGCAGTGTGAAACCCTGCATCGTGTAGTCGGGTTCGTGCCGTGGCGCGGCCGCTTCACGCGGGACCTCCGGGCCCGGCGTGTTCTGCACCAGCCACCAGGTCCCCAGCGCCAGCATCGCCATCAGCAGCAAGGGGAGGTAGGCCGAGACCGTCTGGCGCAGCCGCCAGTGCCAGGGCTGGCGCGGGCGTGGCGCCGTGTGGGCGGCCGGCAACTCGTCCAGCGGCTGCAGCAGGGTGTCGATGTCCATCGCGATTGGCTGATTGCCGAAAGTGCTCAGGTGCGGTCGAGCGTGGTCTGGTGGCCGCGCAGCAACGCGGAGTAGCGGCCTGCGGCCATCAACAGCAGATCGCAGCACTCGCGCGCCGCGCCTTCGCCGCCGCGAGCCTGGGTGACGTAGTCGGCGACCGCGCGCACTTCGGCATGGGCGTTGGCAGGCGTACAGGAAAACGCCGCCTGAGCCATCAAGGGCAGATCGGGCCAGTCGTCGCCCATCACGGCCACGTCGCTCCATTCGAGCCGCAGACTGCTCAGCAGCGCATCGGCGGCGGCGCGCTTGTCCTGCGCGCCATAGACGGCGTGCGCCAGCCCGAGGTCGGCCACGCGCCGACGCACCGCCAGGGAATCGCGGCCGGTGACGATCAACGGCAGGATGTCACCGGCCGCCAGGAGCTTCAGGCCCTGGCCGTCGAGCACAGAGAAGGCCTTGACCGTCTCGCCATGCTCGCCGATGTACAGGCGCCCGTCGGTCAGGACGCCGTCGACGTCGAACAGCGCAGCCCGCAGGCCCAGCCCGCGGCCTTGCGCCTTCAGCAACACCTCGGGCGCGAAGTTCAGCGCCGCCACTAGATGACTTTCGCGCGCATCAGGTCGTTCGAGTTGAGCGTGCCGACCAGGCGCGGCGGCTCGCCCTCGACCACCAGCACGCTGGTGATGCGGTGCTGCTCCATCAGGTGGGCCGCTTCGACCGCCAGCGCATCGGCGGCGACCCGGCGCGGCTGGCGGTGCATCACATCGCTGGCACGCAGGCTGCGCAGGTCGGCGCCGCGTTCGATCAGCCGGCGCAGGTCGCCATCGGTGAAGATGCCCAGCACGCCATCCGATTCATCGACGACTGCGGTGAAACCGAGGCCCTTGCCCGTCATCTGGCGCAGCACATCGTTCAACCCGGCCTCGGGCCCGACACGCGGCACTTCGTCGCCCTGGCGCATCAGGTCGCGCACGTGGATCAGCAGCTTGCGGCCGAGCGCGCCACCGGGATGCGACCGCGCGAAGTCTTCCTCGCGAAAGCCGCGGGCATCCAGCAAGGCCACGGCCAACGCATCGCCGAGGGCCATCTGGGTGGTGGTGCTGGCGGTGGGCGTCAGGTTCAGCGGGCAGGCCTCCAGCTCGACCGTGCTCTCGATCACCATGTCGGCATGCCGGGCCAACGTGGACGCCGGCCTGCCGGTCAGAGCGATCAGCGGCACATGCAGGCGCCGCAGCACCGGGACGATGACGTTCAGCTCATCGCTCTCGCCGGAGTTGGAGATAGCCATCACGATGTCGCCCGCCGTCACCATGCCCAGGTCACCATGGCTGGCCTCGGCCGGGTGCACGAACATCGCGGGCGTTCCGGTGGACGCGAGCGTGGCGGCGATCTTGCGGCCGACATGCCCGCTCTTGCCCATGCCCATCACGACGACACGGCCGCGGCAGGCCAGCATCGCCTCCACCGCGCGCGCGAAGCCGGTGCCCAGCCGCTGTTTGGCGCCCACGAGCGCGGCCGATTCGATGTCCAGCGTCTGCGCCGCCAGCATCAGCGCGCGTGCGGCATCGAAGGCGGCAGGCTGCACAGCGATCGTCGAAGGAGGTTGCACGGCACTCGTGGTTTACTAGGCGGGCGATTCTAGGCCGCAGGCCTGCCCGACACTCCTCGCTGCAACCGATGGCATCGACTCTCGAACTCGTCTTGCTGTACCTGGTGGCCGCGGTGCTCGGCGTGGTGGCGTGCCGCTCGCTCAGGCTGCCGCCGATCCTGGGTTACCTCACGGTGGGCGTGCTGATCGGGCCGAATGCGCTGGCGCTCGCGCGCGACTCGGCGGGGGTCGAGTACCTGGCCGAATTCGGCGTCGTCTTCCTGATGTTCGTCATCGGTCTGGAGTTCAACCTGCGCAAGCTTCGCGCGATGCGCTCGCTGGTCTTCGGGCTGGGCCTGTCGCAGGTCGTGCTGACCATTGCCGGTGCCCTGCTCGGCAACGCGCTGCTGATTGCGCTGTTCTCGTACGCCGCGCGGCCGTGGGAGCTGGGCTTCGGCGGGGCGCTGGTGCTGGGCAGCGCGGTGGCCATGTCGTCCACCGCGATCGTCGTCAAGCTGATGGCCGACCGGCTGGAGCTGGAAACCGAGCATGGCAAGCGCGTGATGGGCGTGCTGCTGTTCCAGGACCTGGCCGTCGTACCGCTGCTGGTGCTGATCCCGGCGCTGGGCAGCACGGGGGGCGACATGGCGGTCACGCTCGGCTGGGCGCTGCTGAAGGCCGGCGTGTTGCTGGCGCTGTTGCTCACCGGCGGGCAGCAGGTGATGCGCTGGTGGTTGACGCAGGTGGCGCGGCGCAAGAGCGAGGAGCTCTTCGTGCTCAACCTGCTGCTGATCACGCTGGGCCTGGCCTGGCTCACCGAACACGCGGGGCTCTCGCTGGCGTTGGGAGCGTTCGTGGCGGGGATGTTGGTGGCCGAGACGGAGTACAAGCACCAGGTCGAGACCGACATCCGGCCCTTCCACGATGTGCTGCTGGGTCTGTTCTTCATCACGATCGGCATGAAGCTCGACTGGCGGCCGGTGCTCGACCAGTGGTTGCTGGTTCTGTTGCTGTCGTTCCTGCCGGTTGTCGCCAAGGCCGGGCTGGTGGCGGTGCTCGCACGCGCCTTCGGCGCTCCGCCGGGCGTCGCTCTGCGCACCGGCCTGTACCTGGCACAGGCTGGAGAGTTCGGCTTCATCCTGCTGACGCTGGGCAGCGAGGCCGGCCTGGTGGCCCAGGAGTGGCTCAGCCCGGTGCTGGCCAGCATGGTGCTCTCGATGCTGGCCACGCCGTTCGTCGTGATGTACAGCAACCGCATCGTGGCGCGGCTGTCGGCCAGCGACTGGATGATGCAGTCGGTGGCGCTGACCTCGATCGCCAAGAAGTCGATCGCGACCGAGGCGCACGTGATCATCTGCGGCTACGGGCGCAGCGGCCAGAACCTGGCGCGGCTGCTCGACGGCGAAAAGATCCCCTACATGGCACTGGACCTCGACCCCGACCGCGTGCGCCAAGCCGCCGCCGCAGGGCAGAGCGTGGTGTTCGGCGACGCCGCGCGCCTGCGCAGCCTGATGGCCGCCGGCCTGGCGCGGGCCAGCGCGGTGGTGGTGAGCTACCACGATACCGCCTCGGCGTTGAAGATCCTCGAGGTGGTGCGCTCCCATGCGCCGCGCGTGCCCGTCGTCGTGCGCACGGTCGACGACAGCGACATCGACCGGCTGAAGGCCGCCGGCGCAACCGAGGTGGTGCCTGAAGCCATCGAAGGCTCGCTGATGCTGGCCAGCCATGCGCTGGCGCTGGTGGGCGTGCCGATGCGCCGCGTGATCCGCATCGCCCGCGACGCGCGCGATGCGCGCTACGGCCTGTTGCGCGGCTACTTCCATGGCGCCGACGACGACACCGTCGAGGAGCTGCAGCAGGCGCGCCTGGCCAGCGTCACGTTGCCGGCGGCGGCGCTCTGCCTGGGCCGGTCGCTTGCGGAGCAGGCGCTGGATGCCGTCGGCGTGCAGGTGGTGTCGCTGCGCCCGGCCAGCGGCCCGGTGCGCCCAGCCCACGACAGCGCGCTGCTGTGCGCCGGCGATACGCTGGTGCTGTCCGGTTTGCCCGAGGCCCTGGCGCTGGCAGAAGAGAAACTGCTGAGGAATTGACCACCCCCGAAGCGGCTGGCGGGGCCAGATCCGCGGCGGGCGCTGGGTAACGCCTCTCGATACCCGTGCGCTCCTGTCAGCTGACCGCTTGCCCGTGCTCGATGTTGGCGCGCATGCGCACGCCCATCACTGCGGCGGCGGCCCGGATCACCTCGAGTGCCAGCGGCGCGTTGCGCGCGATCAGCTCCTCGAGCCGCGCGCCGCGCAGTGCCCACACCACGCTGGCGCTCATCGCTTCGACATTGGCCATGCGCGGCTGGTCGCTGAAGAGGCCCGCCTCTCCGACCACCGACCCGGCACGCAGGATCGACAAGCGCGAAACGCCTGGCTTGGCATTGCTGACGAAAACCTGCAGGTTGCCGCGCTCGAGCAGGTACATCGTGCGGTCGTGCTCGTCCTGCTTGACCAGCAGGTCGCCCGAACGGACCTCGTGACGCGTCAGGTAGGTCTGGAACGCGCGCCATTGCTCGGCCGTCAACCGCGGCTTGAAAGCGTCGGGCGTGTTCAGCGACTGGACGGCGCTGTTGAGATCGTGGATGTCCATGGCGCGGATTATCGGAAGCCCGTGCCACAACCGCAACCGCCTCAGTCCGGGGAGCCCCGCGGCCGGGCGGCTCTATTTTCCGATGCAGAAGCGCCCGAAGATCTCGCCCAGCAGATCGTCGGCGGTGAAAGCGCCGGTGATCTCGCCCAGGGCCTCGTGCGCCGAGCGCAGCGCTTCGGCCAGCAGCTCGAGCTCGGCATTCCCGCACGACGCGTGCTGGTCGGCGGCAGCCAAGTGCGCGCCGCAGCGCTGCAGGGCCTGCACATGGCGCGTGCGAGCGATGTAGTGGCCCTCGCTGCCGGACTGCCAGCCGGCGCGCTCGACCAGCACTCGGCGCAGGGCCGCCAGGCCCTCGCCGGTGTGCGCTGAGAGACACAGCCCGTCCGGCGGCCTGTGGCTCGCTGCCGTGACGTCGGCCTTGTTGTACACGTGCACCAAACGTTCTGTGGGCAGGTTTGCGAGACGGGCGGCGATCGCCTCTTCGGCTTCGATGTAGACGGGGTCGTGCCAGCGCGTCAGGTCGTGCAGGAACAGGATGCTGTCGGCTTGCCCGATGGCCGCCCAGGTGCGCTCGATGCCAATCCGCTCGACGCTTTCGGCGGGCCCCTGCGCGGCCCCGAGCTCTCGCAAGCCGGCGGTGTCGACGATGTGCACGGGCACGCCCTCGATCTGCACGGTCTGCGCGACCTTGTCGCGCGTGGTGCCCGCGATCGGCGTGACGATCGCCAGCTCGGCACCGGCCAGCGCATTGAGCAGCGAGCTCTTGCCGACGTTCGGCTGGCCGGCCAGCACGACGCTGGTGCCCTCGCGCAGCAATGCGCCTTGTCGCGTGCGTGCCAGCACGCCAGCCAGGCCCTGCCGGATGCCGGCAAGTCGAGCGCGGGCCCCGGCGCGTTCGAGGAACTCGATCTCCTCTTCCGGAAAGTCCAGCGTGGCCTCGACCAGTGTGCGCAGCGCGACGGTCTGCGCTGCGAGGCTCTCGATCTCTGTGGAGAACGCCCCGTGCAGCGACCGCGCGGCCGATCGCGCGGCTGCCTCGGTGCCCGCCTCGATCAAGTCGGCCACGGCTTCGGCCTGCGCCAGATCGAGCTTGCCGTTGAGGAACGCCCGCTGTGTGAATTCGCCGGGTTGCGCCAGGCGCAGGGTCGGCAAGCGGGGGCGAGCCTCGGCGTGAACCGCCGGCGCAGGGACCTCGGCAGCCACCTCGAAGCAGCGCTCCAGCAGCAACTGCAGCCCGACCGGACCGCCATGGCCCTGCAGTTCCAGCACGTCTTCGCCGGTGTACGAATGCGGCGCGGGGAAGAACAGCGCCACGCACTGATCGATCGGTGCCCCGGCCGCGTCGCGCAGCGTCAGCAGGGTGGCTTCGCGCGGGGGGAGATCGCGGCCGGTCAGGGCGCTGCTCCAGGCCCGAAGCCCCTGTCCGGAGGCTCGCACGATCCCCACCGCGCCCCGCCCCGGGGCGGTGGCGATCGCGACAATCGGGTCCTGCGTCAGCGCCAGGCGGGACAAAGGGGCCACGGCCCGACGCCTACTTGTTGACCCCCAGCTGCCGGTTGATGTACCACTGCTGGGCGATCGACAGGATGTTGTTGGTCAGCCAGTACAGCACCAGGCCCGCGGGGAAGAAGAAGAACATCACGCCGAAAATGAGCGGCATCATCCACATCATCTTGGCCTGCATCGGATCGGCCGGGGTCGGGTTGAGCCAGACCTGGAACAGCGACGAGGCGGTCATCAGCACCGGCAGGATGAACCACGGATCCTTGGCCGACAAGTCGGTGATCCAGCCGATCCACGGCGCGTTGCGCATCTCCACGGTCGACAGCAGCACCCAGTACAGCGCGATGAAGAACGGCATCTGCACCAGGATCGGCAGGCAACCGCCGAGCGGGTTGACCTTCTCCTCGCGGTAGATGCGCATCATCTCCTGCTGCATCATCTGCGGCTTGTCCTTGTAGCGCTCGCGCAACTCGGTCACGCGCGGGCCGACGGCCTTCATCTTCCCCATCGAGCGGTAGGCGCTGGCATTGAGCCAGTAGAAGCCGATCTTCAGCAGCACCACCAGCGCAACGATCGACCAACCCCAGTTGCCGAGCACCTTGTGCAGCTGGTCGAGCAGCCAGAAGAGAGGCTTGGCCAGCACCGTGAACCAGCCGTAGTCCTTCACCAGGTCCAGGCCGGGCGCCATCTCCGCCAGCTTGTGCTCCTCCTGCGGCCCGGCGAAGAGGGTGGCATCGTGCACCCGCGTCTGGCCCGGCGCGACGTCGCCGAGGGGCAGCACCATCGCCACCGAGTACAGGTTGTCGGACACCTTGGCGGTGCGGAACTCGCGCGGTGTGCCCGCGGGCACCAGCCAGGCCGACGTGAAGTAGTGCTGGACCATCGCGATCCAGCCGTCGTTGCCGCTGCTGGCGTGCGCGGCCTTGCCCTTCTCGATGTCCTTGAAGTCGATCTTCTCGAACTTCTTGGCGTCGGTATACACCGCCGGGCCGGTGAAGGTGAAGTAGAACGACGACTCGCCACGCGGCGGGTTCCCGTCGCGCGCGAGTTGCAGGTAGAGCTGCGTGCCCACCGGGGCAGAGCCGGCGTTCTGCACCTCGTGGCGCACGCCGATACTGTAGTCGCCGCGCGTGAACGTGTAGACCTTGGTCAACTTGACGGCAGCGTCGGACACCGATTCGAAGCGCAATTGCAGCTGGTTCTCGCCCGCGGCCAGGGCTGTCGGCCCGGCCACCAGGCGCATCGGCGTGTAGTGGTTGGGCAGGGTCGTGCCCGCGGTGGTCGCCACCAGCCCGCTCTGCGCCGCATACGAGCGCTCGTTGCTCTGGTCGAACAGCACCACGCTGCGCTGCCGGTCCTCGACGTCGGTATGGCGCAGCAATTCGAGCCGCACCAGGTTGGCACCTCGCGTGTCGAACGTAGCTTTGACCAGATCGGTGCTGGCCACCACCAGTGGCGCGGTCGCCGCCGTCGCGGGCGCGGTGGGTGGCACGCCAGGCACACCTGCCACTGGCGTGCCACTGGCAGCGGGCACCCCGGCCTGGGCGGTTGTCGCGGCGGGGCTGGGCACACCCGCTTGCGGGGCTGCCAATGGCACGGCCGGGTTCGGCCCAGGTGCAGCAGGGGCTGCGGGCTTGCTCGCCATCGGTCCGAAGATCGAAGGTTGGCCGGTGTGCTTGTTCCACGCGTCCCAGAGCAGGACGAGCGACATCGTGAAGACGACCCAGAGCAGGGTGCGGCGTATATCGGTCATGTTGATCGAGGGTCCAGGTAGGGGGCCGGCGCCTCGGGAGCCGGCACAGGATCGAGACCGCCTGCGCAGCCCGGATGGCAGCGCAGCACGCGGCGCGCGGCCAGGGCACTGCCGCGCGCCGCGCCATGCCGGTCGAGGGCTTCGAGGGCATAGACCGAACAGGTGGGCTCGAAGCGGCAGGCGCTACCGAGCCAGGGACTCAGGAAGTAGCGATAGAAGCGAATGGGCGCGGCCAACAGACGCCGCGGCCATGCTGACGCCGCAGGCGCTGCGGTCACTGGCCGAACGCCTTGGTGAACATCTCGTCCAGCTCGCGACGTGCGGCGGTCTGCAGCGCACCCGAGGCTGCACTCGGGAAGACGCTGGCGTCGAACGGCGCGCGCAGTCTCACCACCCACTGCCCGCCGGGCATCCGCGGCCCCCAGTGGTCGACTTGGCGACGCATCTGGCGTTTCAGCAGGCTGCGTGTCACGGAACGGCGCGCGTGCCGCTTGGGGACCACAAGACCCAACCAAAGCGCGCGGGAGTTCGCTGCTGGCGCGATTACAGGAGAGATATCCACAGAAGAGCCCTGACTTGGTGCCGCGCTTGTTGATATCTCTTCGTTGCGGCTGAGCGAAGGTGCGCCGTGCTCCGCACCAGCCTTGCGTTGCGGGGCCTTGGCAAGGTGGTGCAACGCAAAGTGGCGGCTTTTTGTGCAGGCGGGCAAGGCCAGCACCGCGGCAAAGTCGGCGTGTACCAGGCTCGACCAGCGCGCTCCCGGGGCCGAGCGGCCGGCCATAGGCTGCTCCGCCCCCGGCTCGGCCAACCTCAGACAGCCAGGCGCTTGCGCCCCTTGGCGCGACGTGCTGCGATCACGGCGCGGCCGCCGCGAGTCTTCATGCGCACGAGAAAGCCGTGCGTGCGCGCACGGCGGGTCTTGGAAGCTTGGTAGGTGCGTTTCATCTGGAGCTCGGTCGGGGTGTGCGAAAGGGGGCCGGCAACTCATTTCGAGTCCTGCGCGCGCTGCAGCGCTTCAGCCCGCAATACGGAAAACCCGCGATTACAACAAGATTGACGCTGCCGGTCAATCCGAGGGTTGTCAAGGCGCCGCACGGGCCTGCGCCTTGCACGCTGGCGGTGCTGTGGATAACCCCCATGGCAGGGCCCAGCGTTGGACTACAATCCAGCCGCTCTACAAGAACTTGTCCACAATGAGCGACGACCTCTGGCAGCGCGGCTGTACGCAACTTGCAGCCGAGTTGCCCGAACAGCAATTCAACACATGGATCCGCCCCTTGCCGCCAGGCGAGGTGTCGACAACGCTCGACGCTGCGGGCTCCACCGTGATGTCGCTGAAGGTGCCCAATCGTTTCAAGCTCGACTGGATCCGCTCACAGTACGCTGCGCGGATCGAAGGTGTGTTGAGCGGACTGGCCGGCAAGCCGATCAAGCTCGACCTGCAGTTGGCGCCACGGGATGCGAATGCCCCCACCCACGGCGGCGCGGGCACGCCGAACGCTGCAGGGGGAAATTTTTTCGCGGGCCTCTCAAACCTGCACCCTCCGGTGGGCGATAACGCCGCGGGAGCGCCGTCACGTGCCGCCAGCGCAATTGCCCGCGCCCCGGTGCACCAGCCCCAGCATCGACTTAACGCGGCCCTGACATTCGACACGCTGGTTGCGGGCCGCGCCAACCAGATGGCGCGCACGGCGGCGTTGCACGTGGCCGGTGCCCCGGGCCAGATGTACAACCCACTCTTCATCTATGGTGGCGTCGGCCTGGGCAAGACCCACCTGATCCATGCCGTCGGCAATGCGCTGCTGCATGACCGGCCGGATGCCCGCATCCTGTACCTGCACGCCGAACAGTTCATCAGCGACGTGGTCAAGAACTACCAGCGCAAGACCTTCGACGAACTGAAGGCCAAATATCACTCGCTGGACCTGCTGCTGATCGACGACGTCCAGTTCTTCGCAGGCAAAGACCGCACCCAGGAAGAGTTTTTCAATGCCTTCGAGGCGCTGGTGGCCAAGCGGGCCCACATCATCATGACCAGCGACACCTACCCGAAAGGGCTGGTGGACATCGACGAACGCCTGACCAGCCGCTTCGACGCCGGCTTGACGGTGGCCATCGAGCCGCCTGAACTCGAGATGCGGGTCGCGATCCTGATCCGGAAGGCCGACGCTGAAGGTACGCCGATGCCCGAAGACGTGGCCTTCTTCGTCGCCAAGAACGTGCGGGCCAACGTGCGTGAGCTCGAAGGCGCACTGCGCAAGGTGCTGGCTTACTCGCGCTTTTCCCACAAGGAGATCAACATTGCGCTGGCCAGGGAAGCGTTGAAGGACCTGCTGTCGATCCAGAACCGGCAGGTCTCGGTCGAGAACATCCAGAAGACGGTGGCCGACTTCTACAAGATCAAGGTCGCCGACATGTACAGCAAGAAGCGCCCAGCCTCGATCGCCCGGCCGCGCCAGATCGCGATGTACCTGGCCAAGGAGATGACGCAGAAGAGCCTGCCCGAGATCGGCGACAACTTTGGCGGCCGCGACCACACGACGGTGCTGCACGCGGTGCGCAAGATCGGCGGCGAGCGCCAGAAGAACAGTGAGCTGAACCAGCAGCTGCACGTTCTCGAACAGACGCTGAAGGGCTAAGGGTGTCGATCCTGTCAAGTCACAACACTGGGGACAACTGCGCGTCAAGTCGCGGGTCATCCACAGGGCAGGCGTCGTTTGCAAAGTTGTTGTGTTCGGACCCACCTGCAAACAGGCCGCTCGCACACAGGGTTGGCGGAGCGCCAAGCCGTTGCTGGAACAGGCGAAAATCGGGTTCTCCACAAAAAGCAGGTCGCTCTACTAGCACTACCAACAAGATCAAATGAACAAAGAGGACAACCCATGATCGTGCTGAAAGCTGCGCAGGAAAAACTGTTGGGGGCTTTGCAGGCAGTGGCTGGCATCGTGGAGCGTCGGCACACCTTGCCGATCCTGGCCAACGTGCTGCTGCGCAAGAACGCCGGTGAGGTGGAACTGACCACGAGCGATCTGGAGATCCAGGTGCGCACTCGTGCCGAACTCGGTGGCGACGCCGGCAGCTATGCCTGCACGGTTGGCGCACGCAAGATGATCGACATCCTGCGCACCATGCCGGCCGATCAGGTGGTGACCTTGAGCGCCGCGCAGAACAAGCTGACGTTGCAGGGCGGCAAGAGCCGTTTCACCTTACAGACCCTGCCGGCCGACGATTTCCCGTTGGTCAACGAAGCGGCCGAATTCGGCCCGGCCTTCGCGGTGCCGCAGAAGACGTTGCGCGCCTTGATCAACCAGGTGCACTTCGCGATGGCGGTGCACGACATCCGCTACTACCTGAACGGCATCTTGTTCGTGGCCGAGGGCAAGATGCTCACGCTGGTGGCCACCGATGGCCATCGCCTGGCCCTGGCGCAGGCCACGCTCGACGTCGACATGCCCAAGCAGGAAGTGATCCTGCCGCGCAAAACGGTGCTCGAGCTTCAACGCCTGCTGAAGGACGAGGAAACCCCGATCGAGATGCGCTTCGCCGGCAACCAGGCCAAGTTCGCGTTTTCCGCCATGGAGTTCGTGACCAAGCTGGTCGAGGGCAAGTTCCCCGACTACAACCGCGTGGTGCCGAAGAACCACAAGAACGCGGTGACCCTCGGCCGGCTGCCGTTGCTGTCGAGCCTGCAGCGCGCGGCCATCATGACGAGCGAAAAGTTCAAGGCGGTGCGGGTGAACCTCGAGCCCGGTGCGCTGCGCATCTCGTCTTCCAATGCCGAACAGGAAGAGGCCAAGGAAGAACTCGAGATCGACTACGCCGGCGACGCGATCGAGATCGGTTTCAACGTCACGTACTTGATCGATGCGCTGGCCAACGGCAACGGCGAGATGGTCAAGCTCGAATTGCAGGACACCAGTTCGAGCGCACTGTTCACGCTGCCCGACCAGCCCGGCTTCAAGTACGTCGTGATGCCGATGCGGATCTAAGCCGCCAGGGGCGGCTCGATCCGCATCGCGGTGGACTGAGCTCCCCCCTGCCCCCCGCCGAGCGGGGGGTTCTTGTTTGATTGACAACCGGGCCCTGCGGGCCCTCTTCGAGCCCATTCATGAGCGAACCCCAACCGACGACCCCGCAGCAACACTCCGATGCCTATGGCGAAGGCGCGATCCAGATCCTCGAGGGCCTGGAAGCCGTGCGCAAGCGGCCTGGCATGTACATCGGCGACACGTCCGATGGCACTGGCCTGCACCACCTGGTGTTCGAGGTGGTCGACAACTCGATCGACGAATCGCTGGCCGGGCATTGCGACGACATCGTCGTCACGATCCACACCGACAACTCGATCAGCGTCACCGACAACGGCCGCGGCATCCCGACCGGCGTGAAGATGGACGACAAGCACGAGCCCAAGCGCAGTGCAGCCGAGATCGCGTTGACGGAGTTGCATGCCGGCGGCAAGTTCAACCAGAACAGCTACAAGGTCTCGGGCGGTCTGCACGGTGTGGGCGTTTCCTGCGTCAACGGCCTGTCGAAATGGCTGCGCCTGACAGTGCGCCGCGACGGCAAGGTGCACCAGATGGAGTTCAAGCAGGGCATCCCGCAAGAGCGCCTGCTCGAGCAGCGCGATGGTTTTGCCACCAGCCCGATGAAGATCACCGGCGAGACCGAAAAGCGTGGCACGGAGGTGCACTTCCTGCCCGACCTGGAAATCTTCTCCAACATCGACTTCCACTACGACATCATTGCCAAGAAGCTGCGCGAGCTCAGCTTCCTGAACAACGGCGTGAAGATCCGCCTGGTCGACGAGCGCAACAACAAGGAAGACACATTCGCCTTCGCCGGGGGCGTCAAGGGCTTCGTCGCTTTCATCAACACCGGCAAGAAGGTGCTGCACCCGACGATCTTCGGCGCCATCGGCGAGAAGGTCAGCGAACATGGCACGACGATCACGACAGACGTTGCGATGCAGTGGAACGACGGCTACAGCGAAAACGTCCTCTGCTTCACCAACAACATTCCACAGCGCGACGGCGGTACCCACCTGACCGGCCTGCGCGCGGCCATGACGCGGGTGATCAACAAGTACATCGACGACAACGAGATGGCCAAGAAGGCCAAGGTCGAAGTCACTGGCGATGACATGCGCGAGGGCCTGTGCTGTGTGCTGAGCGTCAAGGTGCCCGAGCCCAAGTTCTCGAGCCAGACCAAGGACAAACTGGTGTCCAGCGAAGTGCGTGGGCCGGTTGAAGACGTGGTGAGCAAGGCCCTGAACGACTACCTGCTCGAGAACCCGGTCGACGCGAAGATCATCTGCGGCAAGATCGTCGACGCCGCGCGAGCGCGCGAGGCCGCGCGCAAGGCCCGGGAGATGACGCGCCGCAAGGGCGTTCTCGACGGCATGGGCCTGCCAGGCAAGCTGGCGGACTGCCAGGAGAAGGACCCGGCGCTGTGCGAGATCTACATCGTCGAGGGCGATTCGGCCGGGGGCAGCGCCAAGCAGGGCCGCGACCGCAAGTTCCAGGCGATCCTGCCGCTGCGCGGCAAAATCTTGAACGTCGAGCGCGCGCGCTACGAAAAGCTGCTTACCAGCAACGAGATCCTGACCCTGATCACGGCTCTGGGCACCGGCATCGGCAAGGGCATGGGCGGTGACGACTTCAACCCCGACAAGCTGCGCTACCACCGCATCATCATCATGACCGACGCCGATGTGGACGGCGCGCACATCCGCACCCTGCTCTTGACGTTCTTCTACCGCCAGATGCTCGAGTTGGTCGAGCGCGGCCACATCTACATCGCCCAGCCGCCGCTGTACAAGGTCAAGCACGGCAAGAACGAGCAGTACCTGAAGGACGGCCACGAACTCGACGCCTACCTGATGCGCGTGGCCCTGGACGGCGCCTCGGTCCTGCCGGGCGCGGACAAGCCACCGATCAGCGGCTCGGCGCTCGAAGAGCTGGCCCGGCAGTACGTGCTGGCCAACAACGTCATCGTGCGCCTGGCCAACTGGATGGACATCGAGGCGCTGCGCGCGATCTCCGACGGGCTGGTGCTCGACCTCGACACCCTCGCTGCAGCCGAGGCCAGCGCCCAGGCGCTGAAGGCGGCCCTGCACGATGCCGAAGTCGACGCGGCCTACGACGCGCGCACCGACAAGCATGTGCTGCGGATCGGGCGTCGCCACCATGGCAACCTCAAGACCAGCGTGATCACGGCCGACTTCGTGCATGGAGCCGACTACGAAGCGCTCTCGCGCGCCGGACTGACCTTCAAGGGCCTGCTCGAAGCCGACGCGCTGGTGCGCCGCGGCGAGGGCGAGCGCCAGAAGGAGCTCAAGGTCAACGACTTCCGGGCTGCCATGGCCTGGCTGATGGCGCAAGCCGAAGGCAGCGTTGGCCGCCAGCGCTACAAGGGCCTGGGCGAGATGAACCCGGGCCAGCTGTGGGAGACGACGATGGACCCGGCGGTGCGGCGCTTGCTGAAGGTTCAGATCGACGATGCGATCGAAGCCGACCGCGTCTTCACGATGCTGATGGGTGATGAAGTCGAGCCGCGCCGCGAGTTCATCGAGAGCAATGCGCTGCGAGCGGCCAACATCGATGCCTGAAGTCCGTGCCGCCGGCCACCTCGGCAGCCGATTGGTCGTCAGGAAACGCCACGCCAGCCTCGACCGCGACTTCCTTGAAGATCCCTACATCATCCCGGTTGTTGCCCTGATTCAGGTACAGTTTGTTGCCGCCACCAGCAGCATTGGTGACAGATCGGAGACCACTTCGCCCTGGAAGTTGCCCACGAGCTTGCGCCCGAGGAAGTTCATGACCTCCTTTGGCACCGAAGCACAGCGTTCAGCAAGGCGCTGCGCCCGCGGCAGGTCTTCGATCCGGGCGAAAACGTTGTCGATCTTCGTGTGTTCGATACCGCGGGCGGTCAGTTTGCGAGCGAGCCACTCGTGGCCGTTGAGGTAGACCTGGATCTGCAACGGGAACCAGGTCTGCACGCGAACGTGGATGAGCCCCAGTTCCGAGCGGGCGCGCTGTCACGCGCTTACCAGCCTTTGGCTGGCTTGGGTTTGACCTGCTCGCGCGAAGCCTTCCACCCAAGCCATTCCTGGAATTCCAGGTAATCGGCCGATTTGGCACCTTTGGCACGGCGGAACTCGCGGAAGGCCTCGAATTCGGCGTAGTCGCCGTTGCCCGCAGTGCCGGCTGCCGGCAAGGTGTTGGCGGAAGCAACCGCACGTGGGGCCGGCACGGCTGTGTCATTGCCAGTGCCGGGCATGCGCAGCACCGCTGCACCCGCATCGCCGCTGAAAACCCCTGGGCCCTTTGGAATCTCGTTTTGCGAGTGGTATTCCAGGGGCAAGCTGCCACAAGCTGCAAGCAGGGCTGTCAGCAGCGAAACCCATATGAAGGCCGGTGCTCTGGTGGTCATAGAAGTCCGAGTTGAGCGACGGCCAGAAAAAAGCCACCCGTAAAGAACATCCAGTGTACGAGATGGCCCGCAGCCACCCCAACGGGCGTCCACGAGACCGGAAGCGCCATGGATAGGCGGCGGCCCTGCCGCCTTACCCGCCCCCCAAAATTCTGGGAGCAACGCTGAGCCCAGCCCAGCGCTACAGGCGCTTAGAACTTGATGCGGGTACCGGCGCCGGCGAAGGTCACCTGGTCGAAACTGCTGCCCGTGCGGTTCAGATCGTGTTGCTTGACTTGCGCATACAGCTCGAGCCAAGGCTTCGGGGTCATCACGTAGCCCAGGCCGATAACGGTCGACTTGTCGTCATTCAGCGCCTGATCTTTGCCGCGGCCATAGTCCACTGCCACAGCGTGCATGCCCTTCTTGTAACCCAGCTTGCCATAGAGGAACTTGCCGCTCTTGCTGGTGGTGGCACCGTTCACGTCGTCGCTGTTGTCGGACAGCGCCACAGCGGCATTGAAGCCCGTGTCGGAAATGAAGGCCACCGAACCGCCCCAGGTCTCGATGTCGCCGCGGGCCGCATTGCCTTTCACCTGCGAGTAGCCGAATGCACCGGCCACTTGGCCAAACGGAACCTTGGAAGCCACGCGGCCACCGAGTTCAAAGACGCTGTCTTCGCCCTTGTTGCCATAGCTGGCAGACAGCACGATCGGCCCGATTGCGGGGGTGTCGTAGCGAACGCGGTCGTAGCGGCTTTCGAAGTCGAAATTGTTGATCGTCGAAGCCAGCGTCGGGCCGTTGGCGGCGCCCGCCACATTCCTGTTGCGGAAACGGAAGCCACCGCCGACGTCTGTCACGCCGGAGTACTGGATGACCGATGTACCCGACAGGTCGATTTCAATATTGCCGTTGTTGGCACCGTCGCCCTGGCCCAGGCCCAGGCGACCGAACTGGGCGCTCTTGATAAAGGCTTCGGTATGGCGCTCACCGAAGGTCGGGCCAGACGATTGACCCCCCGCACGGTTGCCAAAGGCGATAGAGCTCGAACGCTGCGAGGTGTACTCCACTTCCCAGTTCACACCGGCTGACACGCCGGGCATGAATTCCTTTTCGCCGACGAAGCGAAAGCGCGTCGAACTGTTGATATTGTCGGCGTTGAACACAGTGTTCTGGTCACCGTCGTCAGCGTAGACCAGCATGCGGTTGATCTGACCGGAGATCTTGACCTCCAAGGGCTTGTCCTGGGCCTGCGCCAGGCCAGACACGGCGCAGAGCGCCGCAGCCGCGACCGCGGCAACCCT
>Ga0163144_10004717_pt1 | contig 30605 bp, 25 predicted proteins | sample OliLak19BULKMAT1_FD_123175 | JGI IMG/M metagenome (GOLD analysis project Ga0163144, IMG submission 123175) | Freshwater microbial mat bacterial communities from Lake Vanda, McMurdo Dry Valleys, Antarctica - Oligotrophic Lake LV.19.BULKMAT1 | ecosystem: Environmental > Aquatic > Freshwater >... | reverse complement strand
TCAGCATCGGGCTTGTGAACTCGTCCCGCCAGGTGCCAGCATCGGGGAACGTCTCGCGCACGTGCTTCACCCACGTCGACATGACCAGCAAACGCAACGGAGGGTAATCCAGCTCATAATTCCCGCCCGGTCGATTCTCGACGGCTTGATCGTACCCGTGCACCCACGCCCCCAAGAACGCCCCCCACGGCACCGGCTCGCCCGCCTTCAGCCCCGCACCCACGAGCGCTCGGGCGTCGGCAACAACCTTGCTCCCCCGGTTGTATCCATTCTCAATGTCGTACTTAAATCGAACCGGCGAAGTCGCGTCATACAACGCCTCTCGCAGCCTCAACCCGCCCCACCCGGCCAGCACGAGGATCGCACCGACCATCGTCCAAAGAACCAAACGCCCCAGCACCCGACGCGCCCTTCCCGGCGCGGGCGCTTCCGGCTCCCATGGCGTCAGCACCGGAGATGAAATGGTCGGCGTGGTCTGGCTCATCAATTTCAATCCCTCCCGCCCGATGGTCGGTGGTCAGCTTCCCGTGACTTCTGCCGCATGGTAATCCACCGGGCGTCGCACTAAGCTTTTACCTTCGAATGGACAGGACGTTGGCAGCACTCTTACGATTCTCGATTCGCACGTTCGGCGCGGTTTCCCTCGCGTGGGCGCTCGCCGGCTGCACTCCCGACGCCGCGCGTCGTGACGCCGACATTCAGGTTCACAAAATCCTGAACGACCGCACGCTCACGACCCTCGGCTACGACCCGCAAACCACTCTGTCGTCCAAAGCTCCCGATTCTCCTGACCCGCCGCGCCGCGCGTACCAGACGATTCCCGTCACGCCCCTCATCCCCCCCGGCCCCAGCCCGATCGAGCCGTCAATCACGGCCGTCCCGTACGGTCCCCTCGGCCCGCTCATGCTCTTCCCGCGTAACATGGGCGCCGTCGACCCGACCGGCGGAGTCTCGCTCGACACACCCGGCGACCCGCTCGGCGTCGAAGCCTCCTCACGCGGCATCCGCGCCCGACTCGTCCAAGGCCCACCCGCGCCGGGCGTCAAGCCGCCGGTCCTGGACCTGTTCAAATCACTCGAGTACGGCGTGAACCACAGCCGGTCCTACCGGGACCAGATGGACAACCTCTACGCCTTCGCGCTCGACGTGACCACCCAGCGTCACGTCTTCGACGCCATCCCGTTCGTCGACACCACCGTCGGCTACACCGGTGACCAGGCCCCGCCGACAAATTCGACTTTGAACAATCCGAACCGCGTCGGTTACCAGTCGGCGTTGCGCGTCGTCCAACGCGCGGGCGTCAGCAAACGCTTCGGCAGCGGCGCGACCGTCACCGCGACCGCTCTGGCGCAATTCGTCGACGCCCTCAACGAAACCACCCAAGGCGGTGAAGAGGCGTCGCTCGCGCTGCGCGGGACGCTCCCGATCTTGCGCGGCGCGGGCTTCGTCAATCTCGAAAACCTCGTGTCCAGCGAGCGCGAAGTGGTGTACCAGGTCCGCGCCTTCGACAACTTCCGCCGCGACTACGTCGTTCAGGTCGCGACGGCGTATTTTCAACTACTCAGCGCCCAACAAGCCGTCGCCAACCGCCAGGGAAGCGTCCGCAGCCTTGCGGTCCTGACCGAACGCACGCAGGCACTCTACGACGCCGGCAGGATCAGCTTTCTCGAGGTGCAGCGCTCGCTCCAGTCCTACCTGTCCGGCCAGAATCAACTCGTCGTCACCCAGGCGAGCCTGCAACGTGCTCTCGACAATTTCAAGATCATCCTCGGCATGCCCGTCGAGCAAGAGATCGAAATCGTAGGCGTGCGGCTCGACGTCGAAGTCCCCGACATTGACTCGCCGGACGTGCTCGACGTGGCGATAAAACACCGCCTCGACCTCCAGACCTCACGCGACCGCATCGACGACGCGCGGCGTCGGGTCAAAAACGCCGAGAACGGCCTGCTCCCCGACCTCGACCTCACCGGCGGAACCAGCATCGGCAACCGCGCCGGGGACGACGCCCGTCAGCTCGACGCCCGCGCCCTCAGCTACGACGCCGCCGTCACGCTCAGCCTCCCCGTCGACCGTTTAAATGAACGCAACGACTACCGCGCCGCGCTGTTGAACTACGCCAAAAGCCAGCGCGACTACGTCACCGCGCGGGACACGGCCGTCGGTGACGTGCGCAACGCCGTCCGTCTCATCCGCGCCGCCCAGACGACGCTCGACATTCAGCGCAACGCGATCGACCTCGCGACAAGGCGGCTCGATTTCAGTAACGAGTTGTTGAAACAGGGAAAGACCGACGCCCGGAACGTCGTCGAAGCCCAGGACTCGCTCCTGATCGCCCAGGACGCCTTCGAAACCGCCCGCGCGAGCCTACAGACGCAGGTGTTGCAATTCCTGAGAACGACCGGCACCCTGCGAGTCGACCCGACCTCCGGCAGCATCGGCCGCGCGATGACGCGCGGCGAAAAGTGAAATCCGAAATCACCCATGCGTTGCTCACCCGCCGAGCAAATCTTCACTATCGATCAGCGTCTTGGAAATTTCCGCCAGGCTGATGCGGCGTTTCTGACTTTCGGTCTGAAGACGTTTGTGCGCGTCGGGCTCCGACAGATTCAGCCGCTTCATCAAAATACCCTTGGCCTTCTCCATCAACTTGCGCGTTTCGAGCGTCTGCTTCAAGTCGGCGTTCTCGGAGGCGAGCGACTGAAGCTCGTCGAACCGCGCGGTCGCAATTTCGATCTGGGCGGCGAGGCTTTCGGGGCTGGCGGGCTTGACCAGGTACCCGAAGACGCCCGCGTCCGACGCCCGCGTGTGCAACGCCGGCTCGCTATACGCGCTCAGCACGATCATCGGCACCCGGCGCAGCTGCATCAGCCGACTCGCGAGTTCGATCCCGTCGATCTTTCCCGCGCCCAGTCGCACGTCGACCAACACCAGATCAGGCACGAGCTGCAGGTATAACGCCTGAGCCTGCGCCGCGTCGGCGACCTGCGCGACGACCGTGTGGCCCAGCCGTTCCAGGCTGCTCCGGAGTGCCAAGCCCACCAGCGTCTCGTCCTCAATGATCAGTACTTTTCGACCCGTTGATTTCATGAACCGCGCTCCACATGCGACCGCCCGCCGACCTCTGCGAAGTGTAACAGGTGTTCGGGACAGGAATATAAATTGGCTCGAAATGTTTGCAAAAAATAGCCTTCGTCGGCTCAGACGGCCCCGGCGAACGGCTCCGTTCGCGCGACTGGCAGACGGACCGACGCGACCGTGCGTCCGGGACGTTCGAGGTCTAGCGTGAACGTCCCACTCAACTCGCGCTCGACCAATCCGCGGACCAGGTCCAGGCCCATTCCGGTCGAGCGGTGTCTGACCAAGCCGGCTCCGCCCGTGCCGCCTTCGTCGATCACGTCAACGACGGCCGTGATGTTCGAACGGCTCTGCGTCAAGCCCGATTCATCCGCGCCCCCGACCGGCTCGTCGACGACGGCGGCGCGGATCGTGAGCGTGCCACGGTCACCCAGCCCGTGCACGATCGCGTTGACGCACAATTCGTGCAGCACCATCGCGAGCGCCACCGCGCGGTCCGGGTCGAGCCGCGCCCGCGCGACGGGCGCATTGGCGGCGCGGTCGACCTCGGCCCGAACCGTCACTCCGGCCGGCGCGAGCACGCAGAGCGTCGGCATGAGCCGGTCAATCAGGTTCGGTAGCGCGATCGCGCCGGCGCCGCCCGTGAATAGTTCGTGCGCCCGGGCCATCGTATTGATGCGTTCGATGGCGCGGTCGAGCCATTGCCGCGCCTCGGTGTTGAGGACGGGCTGACCGATGCTGAGCAGACCCGCAATGCCGGCGAGGTTGTTTTTGACACGGTGGTTCAGCTCACGCAAAAGGGTCGCGTTCGCGGACGCGTCGACGCGCGCGCGGTGGTGAAGGTCCGACGCCTCGATCGCGACGGCGGCGCGGCTAGCGAGCAGGGACGCGGTGCGGAGTTGCGAGCGACGCAACCCGCGTCCGCGCCGGCGCACCAGCACCAGCACGCCGATGGGCTTGGGGTCGTGCGCGACCAGCGGCAGGTACGCGACGCTCCCGCTCGCGCCCGCCCCGAGCACGTTCGCCCCGACGCTCGCCCCGACCGACGCCCACGGGTCGGCCGGGCCGACCACCACCATTTTCCTCCCGACCAGCGCCCGCCCGGCGTCGGGCAGGTACAGCACCGCGCCGACGACGAGCGGCTCGGTCCCGGTTTTTGGTCCCGCGCCGGCGACGCGGAAGTAGTCGGCGCGTTCGGTCGGTACGCAGACCGCCGCCGCGTCGACCGACAGCGCGCCGGGTGAAAGCCGTGCGACCCGGCGCACCGACTCCTCGACCGACCGCGCCCGGTACACCGACGCCATCAACCGGAAGACGAGCCTGCGCTGGTGCGTCAACCGCTTTTGCACCCGCACCGCGCGGCGCGTCTGTTGCAACAACCGGTTGTTCAGCAAAATGACGGCGGCGTGTGAGCCGAACAACTCTGCAAGTCGCACGTCGGCGTCGGAGAACGCGCGCGGCGTGCGACTGCCCAGCGCCAACGCGCCGATCGGTCCATCGTCGATCTTGAGCGGGATCTGCATAATCGCGTGAATGCCGTACCGGTCGAGCACGGGCCGGTTCAACGTCGTCCCCGCGCGGACCGCGGCGTCGGTGTCGGGGACGACGACGACGCGACCGGTTTCGATGCACTGACGCGCCGTCGGGATGTCGCCGAGCGGGAACGACGTGCGACCGAGCGGAGGATCCTGCCCAAAGCTGGCGATGACGTCGAGTGTTTTGCCGCCGTTCCCGAGTACCGCGACAGAGGCCATGTCCATGCCCGTCAGTTCCACAGCGACACGCGCGAGCTGGTCCATCACCGCGTGTCCCTCGCCCAGGCGCCCGCCGATACCGGCGGTCAATTCGTTCAGGGACTCGAGTGCCCGCTGATGCACCGCCGCCTGCGCCAGCACGCGCCGGCGCTGGCGCCGGACGAACCCCATGCTGCCCGCGAGCAAAAGCGCGACCGCGACCCCTGCGACCAGTAGCCGTAACGGGGGCGGCCCGCGCTCGATCGCGATGAATGCGGGCGTCGGACGCAGTCGGATCGACCAGAGCGAGTTGAGGATCCGCACGGGTTCCGGCTGCGAATCGTCCGGCGCTACCGGGACGGACGCACCATCGTCCCGGCCCGGCGCGAGTGCGACCGGGACGCCCGCGGGGTCACGCAGGTCGATCTGAAAGTTGTCGCGTGTCGACGAATCGGTGAGGTCTTGTGTCACGCGTGAGAGGTCGATCAGCCCCAGCAGCGCCCCGCGCAGGTCCGGGCCGTTGTGCGACACCCCGACAAAAGGCAAGACGAACGGGAGCGTCCCCGGTCGTCCTGCGGAACCCGATGGGATAGCTCTGAAGACAGCGCCCGCGGCGCCGTCGCGCGCGACCATCGCGTCGTCAAGAAGCTTGGCCCACGGAGCCATCTTCGACGCGCCAAGCCCCGCGAACGCTTCGTTCCCTGCAAGCGGGACCACGTCGCGCACGACCCGGTCGGCGCCGGCCCACGCGAGCGCGACCAACGCCGGTTGGTCCGCTTCCAAGCCCGCGGCCTCGGTGGCGAACGTTTCGGCGGTCCACTCGCGCCCGACCATGAAGTCGCGCCGCAGCCGACGCAATGGCCGAAACAGGTCGTCGCACACTTGTTCCAGTCGTCGCGCCAACTGAGTCTGCGCGACCCGGACTTCACGGGCGACCGCCTCGGCCTGACGCGACGTCTCGATGGACCACAACCACACCCCCACGCCCGAAATCACGACGAACACCATCACGGGCACGACCGCGGCGCTCCAGAAAGGGTCTGCCTTCGTCGCGGCGGTCGCGAGCGGATGCGGCGGTCGGGTGGTGGGCGAGGGGAGTGGATCGGTCATGGCGGGATTTGGTTCACGCGTACGGGCCGAATCCGTCGGACGCCGCTTCGGAACTTGGCTCCGCCGCGCGCGTCACGGACGTCCTTCGTCCGGACCGATCGCTAACTTATCCGAACGATCCGGCCGGGGCCATGAATTGCCCTTGTCCCCGTGTCGCGTTTTCGTCCCCAATTTGAGGCACCTTGCGGTTAGACTCACACGCGTGTCCGACATCCTGCTAACAACACTGAACGCCAAGTACATCCATGCCGCGTTCGGCCTGCGCTACCTGATGGCCAACCTCGGGCCGGCGCTGGCGTCGCGCGCGACATTGCTCGAATTCGACATCAATCAGCGCGTCGTCGACGTGCTGGAGCGCATCCTGGAAGAGTCGCCGAAGATCGTCGGCATCGGCGTGTACATCTGGAACGCCGAGCCGGTGGAAAAACTCGTCGCGATGCTCAAGCGCGTGAGGCCCGAAGTCGTCGTCGTCCTCGGCGGGCCGGAAGTCAGTTACGAGACCGACGAGCAGACGATGTGCGCCTTGGCCGATTACGTCATCACCGGTGAAGCCGACCTTGCTTTCACGGACTTGTGCGGAAAGCTGCTGGCCGGCGAACGACCGCTGGTGCGTGTGATCGGCGCAGGCCTGCCGGAGTTCGGCAAAGAGGGTTCGGGTCCGGCAAAGACTTCCGCACTTTCACTTTTGAACCGTGAACCCGGGCCTCAGAACTCGCTGGCTCTGCCGTACCATCTCTATACCGACGCCGACCTCGCGCATCGCGTGATTTACGTCGAGGCGTCGCGCGGGTGTCCGTTCAAATGCGAGTTCTGCCTCTCGTCGCTCGACGTGCCGGTGCGCAACGTGCCGACCGACCAGTTCCTGAGCGCGATGCAGGACTTGCTCGACCGCGGGTGCCGGCAGTTCAAGTTCGTCGACCGGACGTTTAATCTGAACTTGGGCATCAGCCTCGCGATTTTGCGGTTCTTTCTGGACCGCCAGACGCCGGGGCTGTTTCTACATTTTGAAATGATCCCCGATCGTCTACCCGAAGCGCTGCGCGAGCTGATCCAAAAATTCCCCGCCGGCGCGTTGCAGTTCGAGGTGGGGATTCAGACGTTGAACGAAGACGTCGAGAAACGCATCAGCCGGCGGCAGGACCACTCGCGCATGACCGACAACCTGCGCTGGCTGCGCACGCAGACGGGCGTGCACGTGCACGCGGACTTGATCGTCGGTCTACCGGGCGAAAATTTAGCGAGTTTCGGCCGGGGGTTTGACGAGTTGATCGCGCTCGACCCGCAGGAGATTCAAGTGGGGATGCTCAAGCGGTTGCGCGGCACGCCGATCGTGCGTCACGACACCGAGTGGGGCATGGTCTACAGCCCGCACCCGCCTTACGAAATTTTGCGGACGAATCACGTCGACTTCGACGAGATGCAGCGGATGCGCCGGTTCTCGCGCTATTGGGATTTGATTGCAAATAGTGGAAACTTCGTCGAAACCGTACCGCTAATCTGGGAGCCCGGCCGGGCCGAGATTCCGGTGCAAGAAGCAAGCCCGTTCGCGTCGTTCCTGAAACTGAGCGACTGGCTCCACGCCCGCGCGGGCAAGCGGACGCACGGGATCGCGCTGCCGGACCTGACGCTTTTTCTGTTCGAATTCCTGACGCAACATCAACATCTTGACGCGCGCCATGTCGCGACGACGGTGCAGTCGGACTACGCGCGCCTCGGCCGGCGTGACGTGCCCGACGCGCTGCGAGTGTGGCTGGCGAATCGAGATATTGCGACCGTCAAACCGACCGGCCCGGCGCGGCAGGCGCGGCACCGGGTCTGACCCGCCGGGCACCCGAGGGTTACGAAGTTTTTCACATGAAAAATCATCGAATCCGATCGGTCGTGACGGCTGGCCTTTTGGCGCTCGTGTCGGTCGGCGCGACCGGCGCGACCGGCGCGCTGCACGCGGGTGACGAGGAGTCGAAGCTCACACCGGTGGAGAACGCGAAAAAGGCGTTCGCCGAGAAGTAGTTTCGAGCCGACCGGTGCAATGTCATGCTCGAAACCGCGTAGTAGAACCGTCGAAGAGCGCGGCCAGACACCGGTTACGCCACGTAAATACTCATTGTGCGCTGCGTAAACGCCCATTAACAATGATTTTACGAACTTATCGGGCGTGTTGAAGTGGCCCCGACGGCGGTCCTACGACTCCGCGCGGCGCTCCCTAAAATTTACCGTTTATTCACTTCGTGCTCACATATTCGTGACGAACCGGCTCTAGCTTGTAGAATAGGGTACGGGCTTGGCAGGCCTTGGTAACACTTTTCAGGCGAGGAAGCACGTATGTCATCGGCGGTCGCTCAGCGCGGCATTTTCAGTTTGGATTTCACGATCGACACCCCGTGGCGACGCGGGTTGTTTCAGCTCGTGCGCCGGCCTTTGGAAAAGCTCGTGGGGATGACTGAGATTAATGCGATCTATCGTCGCTCGACCACCGGCGGGGTGGGGGGTGACTCGCACGCGTTCGTGCAGAACGTCTTGTCCGATTTAAATGTCCGTGTCGAAGTCTCCGCCGACGACCTCGCCCGTATCCCGCGCGAAGGCCCCGCGGTCGTCGTTGCGAATCATCCGTTCGGGGGGATCGAAGGTATTTTGCTCGCGGAGATGCTCCTGCGCGTCCGGCCGGACGTGAAGGTGATGGCGAATTTCCTGCTCAACCGCATCCCCGAGTTGCACGATCGCTTCATCTTCGTCGATCCCTTCGGCGGGGCCGGCAGCGCCCGTGCGAACATCAAAGGCCTTCGCCAAGCCCTCGAACACGTGCGCGGCGGGGGGATGCTCGCGGTCTTCCCGTCCGGCGCGGTCTCACACATGGATTGGAAAACACGCCAGGTCGTCGACCCGGTGTGGAGCGAAACCATCGCGCGCATCATCCGCCGCACCGAGGCCGTCACCGTCCCGGTCTTCTTCGACGGGGCCAACGGCAAGCTGTTCCAACTCGCCGGTCTGGTTCATCCGGGCCTGCGGACGGCGATGTTGCCTAAAGAGCTTTTGAACAAACGCCACCGCCGGTTCCCGGTGCGCGTCGGCTCGCCGATCGCGTTTAAAAAGCTGCTGGCCTTCGAGAACGACGCCACTCTCACCGAACACCTGCGTCAGCGCACTTACCTGCTGAAATACCGAGGGCTGCCGAAGGCGCAGCTGGCTCAGGCGATGCCGACCGAGTTGCAACCGATCGTCGATGCCGTGCCCGTCGCGCTGGTCGACGACGAAATCAAGAATCTTCCCGCCGGCGCGTTACTGGCCGAAAATGGCGACCTCCAGGTCTTCCACGCCACCGCCGACCAAATCCCGTGTACCCTTCGTGAGATCGGCCGATTGCGCGAAATTACCTTCCGTCAGACCGGCGAGGGGACGGGTCTGTCGATCGACCTCGACGAGTTCGACCAGTACTACCTCCACCTGTTTTTATGGAATAAAACCAAGCGAGAAATCGTCGGCGGATACCGACTGGGCCTGTCCGATCAAATCATCAAAAACCACGGCCAGCGCGGCCTTTATACGACCACGCTCTTCCATTTCAAGCCCGAGATTTTTGCCAAGATCAACCCCGCGATCGAGCTGGGGCGCAGCTTCATCCGGGAAGAGTACCAGCGTGCGTTCGCGCCGCTGCTCATGATCTGGAAAGGCATCGGCAAGTTCGTCAGCCGCAACCCGCAGTACCACACTCTGTTCGGCCCGGTGAGCATCAGCAACACGTATTCGTCGGTCTCGCGTCAGCTCATGGTCGCGTTCCTGAAGTTGCACAAGCGTCTGCCCGATTTGTCGAAGCTCGTGCGGGCGCGGATGCCGTTTTGCCTTGAATCGCTGGAAAGTTCCCCCGTCGCCAACGCCCCGACCGCCGCGGGCGACGTGGACGGGGTGTCGGAGTTCATTTCGGAGATCGAGTCGGACCACAAGGGCCTGCCGATCCTCATCAAGCACTACCTCAAGCTCGGAGGGCGCGTGCTGGAATTCAATCAGGATCCGAAATTCTCCGACGTGGTCGACGCCCTGATTTACGTCGACCTCACCCAGACCGACCGCCGGTCTTTAGAACGCTACATGGGTAAAGCCGAGGCCACGGCTTTCTACGCTTACCACGGCAAAACGCCTCAACCGGCTTGAAAAATGGCGATTTCTCCCCTCCACGCGACGTTCTAGGCGCGGGCGCGGGACGCGTTAAGCGTCCCGCCTTCGCGCGCTGCGGGCACCGGGACGAGTGACTAGGGAGGATTTTGATTGAAGAATTTCCGACGCGCATTCCGATTCAAAAGGCAGAAGGGTGTTGAGAACCGGAAACAATGTTGACCTACCCCGAGAAAGGGATAAGATAGGCAACATACAGCATTCGCGCGAACGGCGCATTTTCTCCCCTCCGGAAGACACCGTGCAGAAATGCCGGTGTCTTCTTTTTTTAGTCCAAGTCGGGTTCCACGCGTAGACGAGAAGTTCTTTACACAGTCACTCCACGAATGGACATGACTCTCCGCGAAGAAAAACGATTCAAACTGGCCATTGAATTTTTTTTTGATTGGTCGAGACGCCCGCGCCTCGGCGGACGAAACGCCTTCGAATTCCCTCGCGGGTTCGCGCCTTCGCGTGCGAATGTTTTCATTTCTTGGCCAACATTGCGCGCACCAGTCCGTCGAGGTCGAACACGTCCGCCTGCACGGTCGGCTCGAGGCCGAGTTCGCGCAGCGTTTGCGTGGTGACCGGGCCGATGCTCGCGAGTTTCACGCCGGCGAGTTTTACTGCATAGTCGGGGCCGAGCAGTTGCGTGAGGTTCCGAACGGTGCTGCCGCTGGTGAACGTGATCCAATTCACTCGCCGCGCGTCGAGCGCTTCGACCACTGGCGCGGGCAACGCGGAGGCCGTGCGGGTTTCGTAGATCGGCACGTCGTTCACCTCGGCGGCACCTCCGGCAACCAGGCGCTCGCGTAAGAGTGGCCGGGCGATGTCGGCGCGGAGCAACAAAAATCGCTTCCCGACCACGTGCCCCCCGACCTCCAGTGCGTCCGACAACGCCTCGGCGACGAACCGCGCCGGCGACACGTCGACCCGTAACGCCAACTCGTCCCGAACCGCCCGCGCGGTCGCGTCCCCAATGGCCGCGACCCTCGCCGAACCGAATACGCGTACGTCCGAATCCATTTCAAGTAGCGCCTGCTTCGTAAACCGCACGCCGGCGGCACTGGTGAAGACGACCCAGTCGTAATTCCCGGCCCGTTTGATGGCGTCTTGTACATTCGCTTTGTTCGAAGACGTCGACAGCTCGATCGTCGGAGCTTCGATCACGTCGGCCCCAAGTTCTTCCAGCTTTTGCGACAGTTCGCTCGCCTGTTCGCGCGTGCGCGTCACGAGCACCGTCTGCCCGAAAAGCGGTCGCGATTCGAACCAGTCGATTGAGGTACGCAACGTGACGATCTGCCCGACAACCGTCATCGCCGGCGGGACGACTCCGGCGTCGACGGCTTTCTGGGGCAGGTCCACGAGTGTCCCGACGACCGTACGCTGACGCGAGGTTGTCCCGCGCTCGATGATCGCCGCGGGGGTCGCCGGGTCCATGCCGTGTTCGATCAGCTTGGCGCTGATGCGCGGGAGCGCCTTCACGCCCATGTAAAACGCCAGCGCAGGTAACCGCGCCAGCGCCCCCCAGTCCACGTCCGACGCCCCGCGCGCCGCGCCGCGCTCCTTCGCCGCCGTGTCCCGGTATTCCTCCTCCTTCTCGTGCCCCGTGACGAACGTGAACGACGAATTCAAATCCCGATGCGTGACCGGAATCCCCGCATACGCCGGCGCCGCCAGTGCCGCAGTAATGCCCGGCACGACTTCGAACGGCACGCCTGCGTCACGAAGCACCTGACATTCCTCCCCGCCTCGTCCGAAGACGAACGGGTCGCCGCCTTTGAGTCGAACAACTTTTTTTCCCGCCAAGCCCTTCTCAACCAGTAGCGCATTGATCTGATCCTGCGTCATCGAGTGTCGCGCCGCCTGTTTGCCGACATAAATCCGCTCGCACGCCTGGGGGCAATAACTCAGCAGCTTGGGGTTGGCGAGCGCGTCGTACACGACCACGTCGGCCTGTTCCAATAACCTCGCCCCGCGCACGGTTAACAGGCCCGGATCTCCCGGACCCGCGCCGACCAGAAATACTTTACCGATGAGCGTTTGCGACACCGAAGATGCTCCGAAAAAACACGAGGAACTGCGTAATCTTTTACACCTTTGCGACCGATGAGAACAGGGGACAGAAGATAGAAGTAACGGAAAGTAGACAGGAGTCGGAAGTCAGAAGTCAGAAGCGGCGATCGGAGATCAGGCAGAATTTCTCCTGACTCCTGACTACACCTTCCCATCCCGTCAAGGAGCAATCATGGTAGCCACACTCAAGCAACCGCGGACGATCGAGAACGACGCGCCGGTTTCGGCCCCTAAGATGCGGCTGGTCGGCGCAGAAGACGCGCCGGAACGCCGGCTCCCGAAAGTCCCGATGGGCATGGAACGCCGCATGTTCCCTCGCAAGGAACTTCACGCCCGTGTCGAAGGCGTGCGTCTGGATCACACGATCGAAGCGCGCCAGCAGCCGGTCGTCAGCCTCGCGCTGCGTGACCTGTCGATGGGCGGATGCAGCGCCCTGAGCCACGTCCCGCTTTCCGGCGGGGAACGCGTGAGCATCTTCTTCCCCCCGCAAGGCATGCACCGCGGCTGGGACGCCTACGGCCGAATCATCCGCTGCGAACAAAGCGGCTTCGGCTACCGCGTCGCGGTCGCATTCGACCCGCTTCCCGCGGCGTGAAGCGGCGGCGGACGTCCTCACCCATCAAACCACCGACTCCGATCACGCGGAGTCCGAAAGTCTACGTTCAACTCGCGAATTCCCGCAGTTCAGCAGTGACTAGAGATGGTATGCTCCCCACGGAGCACCGTCATGGCATTGACCGTCACAATCGATCTTCCGCCGGACGTCGAGCAACGAATCCGCGCAGAACGAACCAATCTCAATGTGGAAGCGACCGAAGCCTATCTGGTCGACCTATATCGCCGGGGGATTTTGTCACACCTGCACTTGGCGCGAAGCCTGAGCCTCGACCGTTTTCAAACGGACGCATTCCTTCAACGCCACGGCGTTTCACTTCGACTTTCGGAATCCGAAGTGTCAGAAGAAATGGCGTTGCTCCGTGAGGTCACGCTGCCGTGATCATCGTTTCGAACACCACTCCGCTCCGTTACCTGATCGAAATCCAACTCGTCGACATTCTCCCGGCAATGTTCGGAACGATCGTCACCTCGCCAGTCGTATTGGACGAACTTCAGTTTCCTCATTTTCCAGAGCCGGTCCGGACAGGGGCGAAGGATCCGCCGGATTGGCTTCGGATCGAACATCCGACGCTCGTTCTGGACGACCATCAGGACATTCACGCGGGCGAGGCGCAGGTCATTGCACTGGCCGTCCAGCACTCTGCTTCCAGGCTGATTATCGATGACGATGATGCAAAGAGATTTGTCCGAGCAAAGGGTGTACGGGTCGTCGGTACACTGGCCGTGCTCGGAATCGCAGACGAGTTGACGCTTTTGAACTGTCCACTAACCGAAGCCTTCCGACGGCTGAAAACGACGCAATTTCGCGTGTCCGGCGAACTTCTCGACCGATTCGCGACTGGTGATCCCGCCGTTCGTCAGGTCATACGACGTGAGGCGGTCGACGTCGCACGCGAAATAGAACGGCGCGGAAAACAGTAACGACGGGCGGACGCGTCGGCGCAATAAATTTCTCATCTTACTTCTTCACCTTCACATACTCCGCCAGAGGCGGAAGTGATTCGAAGAACGGCGCCAGGCGGTCCCAGTCGGCGTTCACGATCGACTCTACGCGGACGCAGGCCTCCATCGCGTCGTTGGGCACCTGCTCCGGAGGGGCACCACGCACGAGCACCCGCCGGAGCTTCTTGAACGTCACGACGTCGGCGACGATCACGAGAATCAGCACGACCGCGCATCCGATGACGAAGGTCATGTCCGTCCGGTTCGCAAACCCGACCGCGACCGTTCCGGCGACAAGCGTCGGGAGCGTCGCGGAGTGGTAGAAGCCAAGGTCCGTCCGCGTCAGACGCGTGCCCAGCACACGCCACATGATCAACCCGCACAGCACCGCGGCACCCGCGGCGGCGAGGTAGCCGTAGGCACCCGACGGCGCGGTGGTGATGGCGGCGAACAAACAGAACGCCAGCGCGATCAACACCGCCGGTCCCGCGTGCACGAGCATCGCGCGGATGTCGACTTGGTGCTCGTGATCGCGCGGCGCGGTCGATTCGAGGTCGAGCACTTTCGCCTGATTCGACGCGACCAGACTTTCCATCCACTCGATCCCACCCAATTGCTGCCCCGCGAGTTGCATGTAAGCCGCCGACAGTTTGCGACGCAGCGCGCGGAGCATCCCCATCGCCTGCTGCTCACGGTAGCCGGTTTCGACGCACTTGCGCAGCTCGCGCACGCCCGCGGGCACCTGGTTGGCGTCGAGCATCGCCGCGGCGCGCTTGGTCAGGTCGAACGCGCCCGGCTCGAACGGTAACGTAGGCGCAACCACACGTAATGACGGCCCCACAAAACAGACGTCGTACTCCTTCCCCTCGTACCGGTAACGCAGCACGAACACGACCGCCGACTCGACGCGCACGTCCTGGCGCAACACGCCGGCAGTGTCGGCAGTCGTCGCGCGGCGCACCGCGTCCCGCAAGTGCGGCGGGGGCACCGGGTTGAACCAATCCGCATTCATACGCGGCGACGACAGATGCACCCGCGCGACAAAGTCCGCATCCATTAAATGCTTGTCCAACACCTCCGGCACGGCCGGGTGCCGACCGATCTCCTGACGCCGCCGCGCGGTCGTCTCCAGTCGGTCACGCACGACGACCCGGTACACCGGCGCTTCGATCCCCTTCACCACTTCGATCTGCCTGCCGAAATCCGTCAGGTGACCTTTACTGATTTCCGACGCCCACGGGTTAAGTCGCAAAATCAAGTTCGCCCGCTCCCCGGCGTCGAGATTGCGCGCGTTTTCCAGCTCACGAAATTTTAAAATCAACTCGCCCGGCGAATGCACGGACTTGTTGCGCAGTTCGTCAAACCCGATCGTGCCCGGCTCGTCGGTCCGTACCGGCGGACCGTCGACGCGCTCCGGGGCCGCGGGCTTTTTCGGCGCGACCTTACGCGGCGCCGGTAGCGCCTTCGGCGCGACCGCAGGAGCAAACGCCGAGTCCCCGGCGCGGGTGTCACCGGCACGCGTGCCATCGGCGCGGGTCTCACCCGAACGCGTGCCCGCTGCCGTCTCACCCGGCGCGGTCTCGCTCAGGGATTGTTCCATTTCCAGAGGCTCGATCGGTGCCTCGCGTTTTTTTACCGGGTCCACGTCGACCGTCTCCTCAAGTGAGATGACGCCGAACTCGTCTTCGTCGCTCACCCGGCGCGGGCCAAACGGGCCGTCGTCCTTGAACCCGATCTCCGCCTCTTCCGGCTCTTCGACCGGCTTGAGATTGTGAGACGTCTCCTGCAACGAAACCGAATCCGGCTCGACCTTCATCGTCGGGCGCGGCAACGGGACGGGCGATTTTCGACTTTTTCCGCTTTCCAATGCGTCGAGAAATTCGCGTGCCGAGGCGAAGCGTTTTTCACGCCGCGCGTAGGCACGACGAAACACGTCGTCGAGATAGACGGGGACTTTGAAGTTCAATTCCGTGGGCAGGTCGTTACCCACGGGCCGCTCGCCGGTGAGCAGTTCGAAGAGCATCACACCGACGGCGAACAGGTCGCTCCTCCCGTCGGCGGGGCGCGAGCCGTCGCGCTGTTCGGGGCTGACGTACGCCAGCGTCGCGGCGAGGTTGACGGAACTGGATTGTTGAAAATTCCCCGAAGCCTGCGCATTCGTCGCGGTCGCGGTCGCGGCCAGACCGACGCCGAAATCCGTGACTTTGATCACGCCCGGTTCGTTGTACCCCTTGCTGCGGAACGACTGGTGCACCAGCACGTTCTCCGGCTTGACGTCCCCGTGCACTACGCCGGCACAGTGCGCCGCGTCCAACCCGTGCAACACCTGCGTCACGATCGCGACCGCGTCGTCGAAGCCGATTTTGCGGTCGACGATCACCGGGCGCAAACTCGTGCCGGGGACGAATTCGGAAATGAGGTAAGGCACCTCCGCGTACGGGTCGAACCCGACCGGCCGCACGATGTTCGGGTGGTCCACCCGCGCCATCGCGATCCCCTCGCGCCGCAGGTTCTTCACATACTCCGGATGCGTCGGAATCTTGACGGCGGCAAGCTGGTCCGACCAGACGTGGTGGTGCGCGCGCCATACTTCGCCGAACGCGCCCTGACCGATTTTTTCGTCGAGCAGGTACTCACCGATCCGTTGACCTTGTTGCGGCATGGCTTCCTCGAACCCCATTCACGTCGCCTGTCGTGATTAGATCAACTCTGAGAGAATCGGCAAGCACGCGTCAGCGGAGGAACAACGCCGCAGAGAGCCGGAAGTGGTCCGCGAGCTTCCGAATGTGGGTCTTGCTCAAGTCGCGCCGGCCCGAGAGGATTTCCGACGCCGCCGACTGCGAGCCGATGATCCGTCCGACGTCTGAAATTCCTAGTGAAGTCTCACCCATCAGGAATCTAAGTGCGTCGACTCCAGAAATTTCCGCACGCGCGACCTTCTGATCAAGCGATTCGAAATCATCGATCATGCGTAACAAGGCCGACAAGTAATCCGATTCGTCACGCGAGAGCGCCGGTGCTTCACGCCCCGAAAGCCGCACCGCGACCTTCACCGCGGCGGCGTGGTCGGCTTCATTTCGGAGCGGGCGTACGGGAAACAGTTGGACGAGGTCGAGGTACGAATGACGGCCGCGCGTTGGTCGGGTTGACGTCATATTCGATCCTTCCATTTGTCCCGGTCGTACTCGGCGTGGGTCAGGACATCGACCACGATCACCGATTGGAGCTGGTAGCTGATGACCGTCAGCAGGCGGTACTCGTTGCCTTTGACCTTAAAAACCGTCACGACCACGACTACGCCGCCGCGGCCGGGCACCCTCACGCCGTCCGCCGACGCGAACGAGAAGCGGACGTCATTCAAATTCTGCCAGTTCGCCGCCTCCACGACCGTACGCCAGCGCGCGGTCCACGCGCGGGCGTCTCGATGCTTGCGGACGAACTTGTCGAGCAGGGCCGCATTCCGGAGTCGCATCGTCTATCTCATTTTGAGATAAATGACGCATGGCGTCAATTCTTTCCTGCGGCGTCGAACCCTTTTTCAACAAGCTGCTCGCGCAACGCCTTGACCACCGCCGAGTCCAACGTGTCGGGACCGGTCGCGCTCGTTTTAGTCTGTTCGGACACGAACTTGGCGCGGGCGTCGTTCAGCGTCTGAATTTTCTGTTGAATCTCCGTCCGGCGCGCGGCTTCCTTCTCGACGTACTGCCTCCGCTCGCCGGCAGGAAGCGCCGCGACGGACGCGGGGAGGTCTTTGGCATCAACCTTGTCCAGGTCGACCGCCTTTTCCTTCACCGCGTCGACCAAGTCCCATTTGGCGTTGACATAATTCGAGCTGCTTTTCGCGACGGCGCGCTGCACGTCGCTGCCTGCCGACGCATTGTCACGCGCAAAGCCGTCCTGCGCGGCTTGGCGTGATGCAGCCACTTTGCCTAGATCGCCGTACGGGAGGTAGGTCGTGTTCAACTCGCTGGACAACTTGCGGATTTCCTCGTCCTGTGGCGCGACGACGGCGGCGTAAACGCGGTCCTGGTCGATGTTCAGGAAACGGCCCTCGCCGCGCTTCGCGCCGTCGTCCCAGAAGCCCGACCGGCCGACGCCTTCGGGGCCACAGTGGATCGTGTTGACGACGATCCCGCGCCCGATCGCTCCGGCGCACGCGGACTTGTAGTCGGTGTTGCCCTGCGTGAACGGCTCGTTGCCGGCGATAAAAATCGCCTTGTACGACGTGCGCTCGCTCGACCAGTCCAGCCCGCGCGTCGCGACCGAGATGACTTGCCCGCAGTACTCGCTCCCGCCGTTGGTTTTGAGCGCGAAGAGCTTTTCGCTGAGCAAATCGAGGTCGGTCGTGAGCGGGACGACCTGACGGACGTAGCCGTCGGTGACCGATAGCCCGTCGTTCCCGTACTCGTACAACGCCACCTGCAACCGCGGCGAAAGCCCGTCGCGCTTGCAGCGGGAAAACTCGTTGACGATCGTCCAAAGTTGCGTGCGAGCCTGATTGATCAGGCCGTCCATGGAGTTGCTCGTGTCCAGCAACAGCGCGACCTGCACCACCGCCCGCCGGTCGTCCGGCAGAACACCCGGCCGCGGGTCACGGGCGTGGGTGACGGATGCAATCAGACTCGTAAAAAACGCAATAGCGACAAATGTGCGATTGAACACGCGCATGGCAGGCTCCTATTCCGGGACAATGGGTCGTTCGATCAGGCCGATACACGTTCGACGCCGGGTCATCAGAAAAGTTCCGGGGAAAACAGGGGAGCCGCCCAGGCCGCCACGAGCGCCATGGCAGACGCCAAGGGGGAGGAGGGGAAATAGGGGTTTGAACCGCAGATTACGCGGATGACGCAGGTAAGAGCCGAGCGGACATATTATTCGTCTGAATCTGCATGATCTGCGTAATCTGTGGTTCAAAACGTATTACCGTGTCCGATATCTTTCATTTTGCTCGACTTGAGGGTGAAAGTGGCTAGACTCTTCGGTTTTCCCGTGAACGAGATTCCGATGCCCAAAGTCAAGCGACCTGCCGTCCAATCTGTTGCGTTCGTCAGCCTCGGCTGTCCGAAGAATCTGGTGGATTCTGAGCGGATGCTGGGGCTGCTCGCGCAAGACGGTTTTGCGATCACGCCCCATGCGGAAGAGGCCGACACGATCGTCATCAACACTTGCGGGTTTTTGGAAGCGAGCAAGGAAGAATCGCTTCGCGAGATCAACGACGCGATCGCGATGAAAACGTCGGGCAAATGTAAGCGCGTGGTGGTGGCCGGTTGCTTGGTGCAGCGTCATAAGACCAAATTGCTGAACGACGCGCCGGGCATCGACCGACTTGTCGGCGTGTTTGACCGGGAGCACATCGTCGAAGCCGTGCGCGGCCAAGACAACCCGCGGCAAGAACACGGGCATTTTCTGGGGAAATATCACGACCTGTCGAGAGAGTTAGTGGCCATTAGTCAGTTATCGGTGGCTAGTAAAGACGGTGCAAATGCAGGTTCGCTTGATATCGGCAACTCGAAACTAGGTACGCGGCTGCCTGTCTTCGAAGACGACCGCGCGAGATTGCGTCTGACGCCACGTCACTACGCGTACTTACGCATGAGCGAAGGGTGCAATCAAGGCTGCACGTTCTGCACGATCCCCAGCATTCGCGGGCCGATGCGAAGTAAGCCTATTGAGCAGATTTTGCTCGAAGCCAAAGAGTTGGCCGCCGACGGCGCGGTGGAGCTGAACCTCATCGGCCAGGACACCACCAGCTACGGCACGGACATCGGCTACGGCCCCGGATTGTCAGGGCTTTTGAAAGCGCTCGACAAGGAAATGAAAGACGTGCACTGGCTTCGGCTGATGTACGCGTACCCGTCGTGTTTCACCGACGAGATGATCAAAACGATCGCCGGTGCTTCGCGCGTCGTGAAATACATCGACATGCCGCTCCAGCACATCAACGACCGATTGCTGAACGTCATGCGCCGCCGAGTCACGGGCGAACAGATCAAGACCCTTCTCGGCAAATTGCGTGACTGGGTGCCCGGCATCAGCATCCGCACGACGTTCATCGCCGGTAGCCCGGGAGAGACCGACGCGGAGCACGCGGAACTGGTCAAATTCGTCAAAGACTTCGGCTTCGACATGATGGGCGTCTTCCCGTACAGCCCCGAGCCAGGCACGCCGATGGGTCGGATGGAAGATCAGATTCCCGACGACGTGAAAAAAGCTCGTGTCGAAGAACTGATGCTCGCGCAACAAGAAGTCGCGTTCGCGCGGAACAAGACCAAGGTCGGCCAGACGATCCAGGTTTTAGTCGACCGTCCCGCCGGCCGGGATGAAGAAGACGGCTACGTCGCCCGACACGAAGGCCAAGCCCCGGACATCGACAGCAGCGTGTTCGTGAATGGCAAAGACATCCACCCGGGACAATTGCTGGACGTAAAAATCATGGATTTTCAGGCGTACGACTTGGTCGGCGAAGTGCCGCGGAAGAAGTCGCGGAGTTTGAAGGTGGTGGCGGTGTAAAATCACTGACCACATCATGCAGACGTTTTTGGGATGGTATGAACATGGCGTAAATTCACGATTGCGAGGAAGGGCAGAATAAATTTCGCCGAGAATATTGGACTCAATTGGACAATCATGCCCGCAATGTACGGAAGGTTCCAAGCGGTCGGAAAAGAGCTGATGAAATAGCTCCCGTATGTAAGACCGAGCAAATTCATCGCGATATATCCCCACAGCCAAAGTGTCAGCCGCCAGCGTCGCTCGGGAGTCGAACGCAAGTTTAATAGGCCCCAGCGAAGCAACGCGCAGAAAACCCCAAACGGGATGGCGGATTGGAGAAATGGACCCGGTCCGTGATCGAATTCAATGCCCCTGATATAAGTCTGCGCGAAGGCTCCAACCACTGCGGTCGCCGCCAAGGCAATTACCGCGATAGCCGCGCCCTTTTGGGCCGACGTCGCTTCCACCGTTGCAGGGGTGACGTATTCGAGTTGGACAACGCTTGGTGGCTCGGTTTGTTCGCTCACGCGTTAATTCCCCGCACCCACTCCCGAAACGCCCGCAGCATCGTGTTTTCGTCGACTCCGGGGATCATGTCCATAAACCGTTTCAACTCGCCGACGCGTAGAAACGGAAACGAGCGGCTGAACTCTTTCACGTCGTACGTGCCTGAATCGTTCAGGACCAGGCAATCCAAGGTCTTTCCGTAATTCCGCCACACCTCAGGAGTTTTCATGGCGGCGTAGATCGACTCGCGCTTGATGGCGCGGTGGGAAATATCAATTTCAATCGCCAAATCGGGCGGCGGGTCGGTTTTGAGATCGATGGAATTCTTACCGCGCATTCTCGCTTCATGGGCAATGTAGTAGCATTCGTCGGGCTCAAAACCCATTTCCAAGTCGTTATCAAAATACGTGGTTGAACCGTAGCTGGCGATCTTACTGTCGCGATCCGTGCAGATAGAATTAACGAACTGGCTCAGGAGTTTTTTCGGGCGTTCTTGCTGCAAAGTCGGGTACATCAACTCCATCGTGCCGTTGAGGTACGTGACGCGAACGGTTCGATCGACCATTTCCTCGATAAACGCGCGGTAAAGCCTCCATGTCGTGTCGCGCAGCAGAAAGTGGTCGACCTGTCGGTCAGAATGTTTGGTGGCAAGAGTCAAACCGGCACTCCCGTTTGTCGAAGTATATCAATCCCCGCTTTCCCCCGCTCGACCAATCCCTACAATCCGCCCCATCTTGTTCCGGCACGTTCCCAACATCATCACCGCGGCCCGGCTCGGGCTGGCGTTCGTTTTTTTCGGGCTGCTATCCTGGTACCAGTACGAAGGGCGCGGCAGTCCGACGCTGCTCAACGTCGCGTTCATCGTCTATGCGATCGCACTGTTTTCCGACTTCTTGGACGGCTACCTGGCCCGGCGGTGGAAGGTCGAAGGCGCGTTCGGGCGGATCGTCGACCCGTTCGTCGATAAAGTCTTGGTGCTGGGTAGCTTCATCTTTTTCGCGGGGAAGAATTTCGTCATTCCGGATTTTGAGATGATGACCCACGCGGAACACGGCGCGTTCGTGGTCAAGACGATCACCGGCGTGACGCCGGCGATGGTGGTGATCATTCTCGCACGCGAGCTGCTGGTCACCGCATTCCGCAGCATGGGCGAAAGCTCGGGCGTGGCGTTCGGGGCGCAGTTCGCGGGGAAGGTGAAGATGGTGCTTCAATCGGTGACGATTCTGGTGATTTTGATCTACGTGAACTACTTCGTAGGGCCGGGCACCGACCCGGAAGTTCTGAAGGTCGCGACGTGGTTCCGCGACGTGTGCGTGTGGGTGACGGTGGTCGTAACGGTGCTGAGCGGCCTGTCCTACGTCCGAGGGGCGATGAAGGCGGCGGGGGGATCGTGACGATAGGAGCATGAAAGCGTGACGCCACGGATGAAAGGCAGATGAGCACAGACGGGTATCTGAAGCAGATCGAGATGAACGAAGTGGGTCGTGGTTTTTTAAAAAGTGAATGGCTCGAATTGACAGGCAATTTTTATCGGGCCATGCAGCAAGCGATTTTTGACCGGTGAAACAACGACTTCTCAATTGTCTTTCACTTCCGAAATTGATCTGTGCTCATCTGCCATTCACCTGTGGCGACGCTTTCCGGATATTTTCTAAAAGGACTTTATTGTGAACGAATACCTCCTCTCGGTTCTGTTAGGCGTGGTCGAAGGACTGACCGAATTTTTGCCCGTCAGCTCCACCGCGCATATTCGTCTGACGCAGGCTCTTTGCGGCGTGGATCTGCATAGCGGGTTTTGGAAAATGTTCGCGGTCGTGATTCAGTTGCCGGCGATTATGGCGGTGGTGATTTACTTTCGGCGGCGGATCGTCGAATTCGTCAAGTCGTTTTTTTCCGGGCCGATGACGCCCGGGCGGCTCCTGACGCACCCGCTCAGTCTCGTGCTGATGGCGACTGTGGTGACGGCGATCCCGGCGAAGCTGCTCAAGCATGTGATCAAGGACAATCTAGGAAGTTTGTACGTCATCGGCGGGGCGCTGGTGGTGGGGGGCATCGTGATGTGGGTGGTTGACGTTCTGGCCAAGCACCCGACGACGGAGACGGTGGATCAGATGAAGCCGTGGCAGGCAATCTGGATCGGCGCGGTGCAGATTCTGTCGGCAGTGTTCCCCGGGACGAGCCGGAGCATGTCGACGATCGCCGCCGGTCAGGTCGCGGGGTTGTCACGTGTCGCGGCGCTGGAGTTCAGCTTTTTCTTGTCGATCCCGATCATGTTTGCGGCGTGTATTTTTGATCTCAAGGACTCGCTTCAAGCGCCGATCGGGAATCCGGATTATGTGGGCGTGATGACCAGTCAGAAATGGGCGATGATCGGCCTCGGGTCGGCGGTCAGCTTTCTGGTGGCGCTTGTGGTGATTGCGTGGTTCATGAGTTGGGTGCGCAAGCACGGATTCGTGCCGTTTGCAATTTATCGAATCGTCCTCGGCGTGATCGTACTTGGCGTTGCGGCGGGGGTGATCGGGTCAAAGCCGCTGGAGCAACCGTCGGCGGTCCCCGTCGTGGCAAATCCTTGATTACTCGACTTTCTCGATCCCTTGTCAGTTTCGGAATGTCCCATTCCCTCGCGTCGGACCGTGCCCGATAAATTTTCCGCAACCATAGACGCTTCAACGGCTGTTACTGTGTATTGTATAAGGCGTCGTGTCTGAGACATGTCGACCGTTGACGTCGTACGGAGAGGGGAAGTCGTATGGTGTTGCTTGTTCTGCGCGCAATGTTCGTACTGCTGATGGCGGCGGTGGGGTGGTACTACGTCAACAGTCCGACCCAGTTCTGGGGCGACTATACGTGGCTGGCGCTCGCGACGGCGCTGGTCTTGGGGACGTTTTTCCTGTCGGTCGACATGCTCGCGCCGCGCAAGAAGCTGGCGGTGTTCTCGGGGACGTTTTTCGGCCTGCTGGTCGGGATTTCGATCAGTTACGCGCTGAGTTTCGTCGTGCGCCTGCTCGTCGAACAGTTCGTACCGATGATCACCGTCGTCGGCGTCCAGCCGTCGGTCCAGCGCGAGGCGTTGATCCAGTTCATCAACATCTTGGTGGGCGTGACGACCTGCTACCTGGCAATTAGTTTTATTCTCCAGACCAAGGACGACTTCCGGTTCGTGATCCCGTACGTCGAGTTCAGCAAGCAGACCAAGGGCGCTCGTCCGATCGTGCTGGACACGAGCGTATTGATCGACGGGCGGATCGTGGACATCGTGTCGACGGGGATCATTGAGAATCAGATGATCGTGCCGCGCTTCATCATTCAGGAGCTGCAGGCGGTCGCGGACAGCGCCGACAAACTACGCCGTAACCGCGGGCGGCGCGGGTTGGACGTGCTGGCGGAGCTGCAAAAGGGGACGCACGCGGAGGTGGTGTTGTACGAGGCGTCGATCGAACGCTCCGAGGGCAGCAACCTCGGCGGGGTTGATCAGCGGTTGATGGAACTGGCCAAGGAGTTGTGTGCACGGGTCTTGACCAACGACCTGAATCTGAACAAAGTCGCGCAGCTTTCCGGCGTCCAGGTCATCAACATCAACGACCTAGCCAACGCGCTCAAGCCGGTCGTCCTGCCCGGCGAGCGGATGAAGGTCCACCTCCTTAAGCCGGGAGAGCAACCCGGCCAAGGCGTGGGCTACCTGGAAGACGGGACGATGGTCGTCGTCGAGCAGGGTCGCGCACACTTGAACGAGGAATTGGAGTTCACGGTGACGAGCGTGATGCAGACCAGCGCGGGAAAGATGATTTTCGGCAGGGCTGGCGACAACGGGAGCGGACAGAATCCCGGCTCACACCCGCCGAGGCGCCCGCGCGGGCATGGTCGTCCGTCAGACGCGCCGTCCGCTTCAACTCCAACACCGACTTGAGCGTACTGACATGGCGTATGATTTCTTGACTCGGTTTCACACGAGATCTAAAAGTGGACTGGGCGGTTAACCGCCCAGTCCGCTTTTGGCATTGAACAGATTAAACTTCATCTCATGTCCCGAATCGCCGTCATCATCGCCGCCGGGGGGAGTTCGGTTCGGTTCGGGCGGAATAAATTGCTGGAGAATTTGCAAGGCGTGACCGTCTTCGAGCGTTCGATCGCCAGCCTCTATTCGCACGCCTCGATCGACCACATTTTTGTCGCGACGCAGGACCCTGCATTAGTCGCCATTGCTCGTTCTTTTCCATCGGCCCGGTTAACGATTTGTCCGACGGGCGCGACGCGCGCCGAAACGGTCAAGTCTGCCTTGGAAAGGGTTCCCGAGGTGTATGACTGGGTTGCCGTCCATGACGCGGCGCGTCCGTTGTTGAGTGTTGAGCTTATCAGTCGAACGATCCATGCCGCACTCGAACACGGTGCCGCCGTCCCCGCGCTACCGGTCCAGTTGACGATCAAACAGGCCACCGGCCCGTTGCCCGCGCGGGTGGAACGGACCGTCCCGCGCCAGCAATTATGGGCGATGCAGACGCCGCAAATCATGCGACGGGTGGACCTTCTCCGTGCTTTCGAAAATTGCCCGATCCCGCTCGATCAGGTCACCGACGACGCGCAGTTGCTCGAATTGATCGGCCTGCCCGTCTGGCTCGTCGCCGGAGACGAGCGGAACCTCAAGATCACCACGCCGATCGACCTGAAAGTCGCCCGGGCGATGATGGATTGACGCGAGCACCGATGGAATGACACGATCGGCGACGGAGTGACACGAGCACCGACGGAGTGATACGAGCACCGTTGGATTGATACGATCGCCCGCCGCCGACGCATTACCACCACCCCTGCGGTGTTCGTGCTGAAATCTGCGAGGATTTCCCCAATCTGTGGGTATGGAGCCGATTTCATAGTGATTTTGTCAAATCTTCATGCTCCGGGGCGTGGTTTTCCGATGTACGGTCGACGGAAATCACTGTTTTTCAAGGCGCGGCGCGATTGTACGCCGGTAAAAGTCTGAAAAATCGTGGTTTTTATGGAATATGGTGTTGAAAACCGCTGAAAATCAGTTAATTTTAGCACATCGACCGGGGGCCGAGCGCCCCGGTCGACGCCCGACCGACATGGCAAGCGCCATGCGACCGGGTGTCGGCGGACGATACCCTCGTCCGCCCCGGTGATTTGGAAATCACCGGCGGGCGTTTTCCGAAGGAACGGAAACGCCCCTCACGTCTCGAAAGGAGATCGAGTCCATGGCCCAGATGACCAAGTCCCAGTTGTCCGCGACCCTCGCCGACAAAGTCGGAATCACCAAGAAGCAGGCTTCGCTGTTCCTCGCCTCCCAGGCCGAACTGGCCTACAAGCAGGCGAAGAACACGTTCGTCCTCCCCGGTATCGGCAAGCTCGTGCTCGTCGACCGTCCCGCCCGAGAGATGGTCATGCGCTTCGGCCCCAAGGCCGGGCAGACCGTCAAGATCGCCAAGAAGAAAGTCCTCAAGTTCCGCGTCGCCAAGGCCGCAAAAGACGCCATCCTCGGCGTGAAGAAGTAACTTTTGCTAGGAAGTAACTTCTTGTAAGAAGTAACTTCTTGTAAGAAATAACTTCCTCTAAGAAGTAACTTCACCGGCCTCGAACTCCCGACCCGCGCCACGGCAACGGAGCTGACAAGCCAAAACGCCCGACTACTCCGGTAGTCGGGCGTTTTCTATTCTCGAAGATTGATTCCACGCGAAGGCGCGAAGGCACGAAGACGCGAAAAAAGACTCAGAGTTTTGACCATAGATCTCACAGATCTCATAGATTCAAACGGCGTCGAAAAACTGTGTGTTCATCTTTGACACGGATCAAACGTAATTCTTGCATTGGATTCTGGAGGGCGTCACTCCGTGACGCTTCTGCGGAACCTACGGTTCCGCAGCGGCAGGGACTGTCGCCCTTGTGTATCCATTTCTGACGCTTTCGCTCCAAGGTGTGAGCGCGGGAATCAATTTAGAACTGGATGAGATCTGTGGACAAACTCCCCCGTCGTTTGTTTGCTTGTTTGTTTGATTGATCGACCCAGTTTTCGGAGTACGCGCGGCCGGGATCTTCGCGTCTTCGCACCTTCGCGTGAAACCGACACGGCACCAAAAAAGCACTCGAAACCCTCTCGACCTCGCGTGGAACCTCTTGACGCGCGCAAAAAAACGCCCAAACCTCCGCAGGTCGGGCGTGCCGGTCTGAGATCGACCGTGTTTCGGGATGTCGTCAGCGCCTTACATGGCGATGCTGACGTAAGGGAGCAGACCCATATACCGGGCACGCTTGACGGCTTTAGCGATCTGACGCTGTTCCATCGCGTCGGCACCGGTGCGCTTGCGCGACTGGATCTTGCCGTTACCGGTGATCAGCTTCTTGAGCGATTCGGTGTCTTTGTAGTCGATGTAGATCTTGCCCGACGCCGAGGTCCGGGCGACCTTCAGCTTGGGCTTGTTGAACGTCTGAAACTGTTCTTTCTTTTCGCGACGTTCGCGGTTGGATTCGGGTCGTGGCATATCGGCAAGCTCCGGTTCTTTTTCGTAAACAGGGAGGGGGATTGTAGCGAAAGCGTCGGGTGATGCAAGACGTGGGGGTAAGCACCAAACGGCAAGCCTCAAACTCCAATAAAATTCGAAAATCAAGAGGGAAATTCAAAAAAGGGAAACGCTCGGAAGGCTTCTTTCGTGCTTTCCTGTTTGAATTTCGAATTTCTTTGGAATTTCGTGATCGAGCTTTGGAATTTCACCCCCGATTCCTTCGGTTCGTCAAAAACCGGATCGGCTGCACGATCGCGTTGAACAGATTGTTGTACAAGTTTGAGGTCATGAATCGCAGCGCCTCGCGCGTCGGGCGGGCCTTGGGTTCGTGAATGTGCGGAAGGAAAATCACGACGGCGGCGAGACGGATCAGGCCGCTGAGCAGGAAAAGCACTTCGTAGAACGTGAACGGTGCGAGGCCGAGGACGTGCGGGTCCCAAGACCAGTCTTTGAGGCGTTGCGCGATGAGCCCCCACGTCAGCCCGCCGGCAAGGCCGGCGACGCTGGTGATGACGCTGCTGACGGCGGAGTAGCCCGACCCGCCTTCGTCGTCCGCGTCGGCGAGGCCGGACATTTCCAAGGTCAGGTTAAAATTCGCGACCTCCACGCCCACCCACAGCGCCGCGCCCAGCACCGCCAGCACGTACCCGAGCCACGCGATTCCGCTGTTCATCAGACACCACCCCAGCCCGACCGGCACAAGCCCGAGCGACGCGATGACCAGCGCGGGCTTTCGGCCATATCGGTCGATCACCTTCCCCCACACCGGCAACACGATCAACTGCGCCACGCTCGGCGTCACGAGCAAAATCAACTGTGTTTGCAGGTTATTCACCCCGACTTTTTCGATCAGATAAAGTGTCACGAATTGTCCGATCGGACCGACGGCAAAAATCATCGTCCCGACGAACCCCGCGAACCATAAAAACTGTTTATTCTTGAGCGGCCGACGCAAACTTTCGTGCAACGGCAGGTGGGCGCGGGGCGCGGCGCGCACCGGCTTGACCCAGTGAAACATCGCGATGTCCAAATTCCCGAATACCGCCGCGACCATGAATATTCCCGCAATCCAGATCATCGTCTGCATCGACACTGGTTGCCCCTGCCCGTGATGGGCCCCGCCGGCCCAGTGGTCGAGCGCGTAACCGACGACCAGCGCGGTCGGGATCGCGCTCAGAAGGCCCCACTGACGCCGGCGCGAAAAATATTTTCCACGGCTGCGCTCCGGGACGACGTCGGCCATCCAACTGACCCACGCCGTTCCCCCGGACGCCTGACCGGCGTGCATGATCAGGACCATGACCAGGAAAACACCCATCGCCGTCGACGTCGCGCCGGGGCCGTAAGCGTGGATGATCCAGAGCGGGACGATCGCGATGGGGAACCACATGATCCGTTGCAGGTACAGCCCGCTGAGGAAAATCAGTTTGCGTGCGCCCGTGCGGTCGATCAGCACCGACGCCGGTAACGACGCCAGCGACGCGACAAACGGGAGCGCCGCCAGAAGGCCGATCTGAAAATTGCTCGCCCCCAGCCCCTTGGCGAACAACGTCAACGGCGCGCCACTGGTCGCCGTCAGCCAGACCGATCCGAACACCCACGCCACCGTCGTCAAAACCAGCGCCCGGCGAAGGTCTTTACCACGCAGCGCGTGCGGGCGCTGGTCGGGTTCGGTGGGAATTGAAGTCAACATCGGTCCTGAAAAATAACGGTCAAAATAAAACCTGCGAAGAGTGGGGCCACCCTGCTCACGTCGGCGGGTGCGGGTCAAGTTGAATCAGCAATGTCTGGATTGCTCGCACAGTCGGTCGATTCATCTTTAGTCGAGTTACGGTTGCCTTACGTTTGGGCGTCTTGCCTACCAGACTAAGTTTGTCGGGCGACCATTTAAAATGTCGTGACCAGTCGTCACGTCTGGGATTGAACAACTGAACCGCTTTTCCGGACGCCGGATCGATGACGGTTTCGGCACCGCTTTTGAATGCGTTACACGTCGGGCAAGCCCATGCCAGATTCGCTTCATGGGTCAACCCGCCGGCACGTTCGGGGACACGGTGGTCACAGTTGAAGGAGGCGTGACACGCGACGTCTGCGTAGGTGCAATACTCGCAGCGTTCACCGGCGCGGGCACGGACCGAATCACGAAGTGCTTTGGAAGTGCCAGTGGAAGACATGCGCCGGCGCCCTTACTTGGCCGACGACGGCGTGCAGTGTTTCGAGACGGCGTGTTTCAAAACTTCGACCGACTTTCGATCTATAAGTTGCAGCATGTCACGGAGCTCTCGCTTTTCCGTGCGATCCAGTGCGTCAGATCTGTTTTGGTCCAGGAGCAGATCCAATCGACGCTGCGCGAAACCCGGAAGCCGTCCCGCGGGTGGTAGAAAACTCGCGGCCGTGAGCGTCTGGGCGTGAATGCTGGGTAACTTGGCCTCGGGCATGTCGAAGATTGTAGCGAGCAGGCTTGCCCGCGCCGATCAAAATTTCCCGGGCTATTCGAGACCTGACCGACATGATCGCTCAATCCCCCAACTGCAACGGCACGTCGTACATCTTACCGTTCAGCACGATTTCCATCTTGCTGAAGCGCTGGTCCTGGTTGGTGTTGTTGAGGGGGAAGTAGTTGCCCGTGGCGTCGTAGATCATGCGGAAATTCACGCGTTTGAGCGTGTTCGGTTCCATCTTCGGCAGGTTGATGACGTAGCTCTGATTGACCCAGACTTCGACGTCGGTCCACGACTCGGTCGAGAGGTTGACGATATCGAACTGGTCGAGCTGGTAGCCGACTTGGGCGCGCGCCAGCGCGGTTCCGCCGCGCGGGAGGTCGGATTTGTAGGGGAATCGCTTGGCCGCGTCGGCGGCGAAGAAGGTGCTAGCGCGGTTCAGGGCCGGGTCGGTGTTCCGGACAAATTGAGGGCGACCCGCACACCCGACGACCGCGCCGACGACCGACGCCATCCCGGCCGCAAAAAACCACTGCCGACGATTCCGCGATTGCATGAATGACATTCCATTCTCCAAAGCCATGACCCCACGCCGGGAAACGATCCGCCGCGTCTATCTGAGTTATCGGACCAAGGGTTGGCGGGGCATGAGTCGAATCGTGGGGTTGGGAGGGGAAATCTTGGGCGCAACCGGCGAGTCGGGAAAGGGAAGCACGAGCCCGAAAGGAAAAGGCCGGCCGAGTAACGACTCGACCGGCCTTTGATCTCGAACGCGGACCGGACAGCTTACTTCATTTCCGCGGCGCGCTTCTTCACGTCTTCGATCCCGCCGACGTACGAAAACACGAGCTCTTTTAGGTCGTTGTTCAACCCAAGCCTAACTCTTTTCGGATCTGATCTGCTGTAAAACCCGGACCGCCGTCGTCAATCTTCTTGGCCTCGTTGATCGCCCG